>CAJHYV010000120.1_pt1 | contig 19347 bp, 18 predicted proteins | sample 9198851 | NCBI WGS metagenome assembly CAJHYV01 (sample SAMEA7708375, study PRJEB35096) | sediment metagenome | biome: marine neritic benthic zone biome [ENVO:01000025]; feature: sediment [ENVO:00002007]; material: shallow marine sediment [ENVO:03000034] sea grass bed [ENVO_01000059] ...
GCGCAGGAGGAAGGCGTCTTCGAGATTGCTCAATTTCGCTTTTCGCCTTCTGCGTAGGTCCTCATCCCGCAAAGGCGCCCTGAACGGATCGAAGCTGCGTACGCAATCCACTGCCAGGTTTTCGACGGCGCGGTAATCCTCACTCAACGTCAGGGCCAGAAAGCCGTCCAACTCGGATATTTTAAGTCCCAAACTGGTGACCGGATCGCAGGTTCTGGCGAATTCCGCCATCGCCGCGTCCAATTGCGCGATCGTCCGCCCCTGGGCCAATTCGAACGGCGCCTTAAGGGTCGCATGCAGACCGTACCGGCGCGGTGACGCGGTTATCTCATGAAGCCGAGCCGGCGCGACACCGTCGAGAGTGGGCTGCGTGCAAGTGTCACCGGTTGCCAGGTCACGGCCCAACCATGCGTTACCAACCCGCGCCAACCGATCCGACGGGTCTGGTGCGAAATATATGGCGCAGCGGACCGTCACCGCTCGGCCAGACAGGCTTCGAGATGAGGACGAAAATGGTCGAGCGGTGGCGTTTCGAGGCCGAGTACTTTCGCGCCCTCGTCCCAACGCCGCACCCGGATAGCGCCTTCCGCATACGGACGGGCGGCAAAAGCGCGTGCGCGTTCAGGCGTGAACGGTCCGCCTTGTAACTCCAAACTCCGGACGGACCCTGGTGACAGGGATGCGAAATAGTCAGGTTCCGTAGCCGTAAGGTACCGTTTCGCCGCCACATGCCAAAGGACCGGTTCGGTCACGTCCGGGCCAAACCACGGGGACAGGAAATCGCGCCCCACGGTTTCGTGGAACGCGTCCTCGCCGCGGTGCTTGGCAGCTTTATCATCTGGGTTTGTCAGATGCCCGATGTCATGCAGCAAGGCGGCAACGATGAGGCTGGAGGGCGCGCCTTCCTTTTCTGCCAATGTCGCGCATTGCAGTGCATGCGCCGTTTGGGTCACGCGCTCGCGCCCATAGTGACGGTTTCCTTGATCCCGGAAAATTTCGAGAATCGTTTCGATGATGTCCGCGTCCGTCGATGAATCGGTCATGCCACCCGGCTTCCTTCCCGCCAGACCCGCCGGACCACCGGCGAGTCGAATGAATCGTTGACCTGGATAAGATCGGCTCGTTTTCCCACCGCGAGTTCGCCGCGATCGTGCAGCCCAACCATCTCCGCCGGTGTCGCTGTGATCTTCCGGACGGCATCGACGAGGTCGAGACCGGCGCGCTCGGGCAACATAAAGGCGCTATGCAGCAGGCTGATCGGTACATAATCGGACGACAACGCGTCGAGATGACCCGCGCGGGCCAGGTCGGCGGCCGCCACGTTTCCCGAATGCGACCCGCCGCGCACCACGTTGGGCGACCCGGCGATCACCCTCATGCCTTCGCGCTTCGCAGCGGCGGCGGCTTCGTGGGTTGTCGGGAATTCCGAAATCGTCAGACCGAGTTCCACCGCTTCCGATACATGATCTTCGGTCGCGTCGTCATGGCTGGCGGTAGCATATCCCCATTCACGGCAGATCGATGCCACTGTGCGGCGCTGTGGGTCGGAATGGACTTCGGCATTCGCCTGCATATGCCGCATCAGATCGTCCAGTTCCTGCCGCGACTTGTTGTTCTTCCCGCCGTAGTATTTGCGCCACTGCTCGAGGCTGGTGAACTGACGCTGTCCGGGGGTGTGATCCATAAGCGAGACAAGTCGAATCAGCGAATTGCCGGCGATCGCCTCGAACATTTCCACGACGCCAGGCGCGCTGATTTCACACCGGATATGCAGCAGATGTTCCGCCCGTAGGACATTGCGTTTTCCGCATTCGGTGATTTCCTGAACGATCGCCATGACGTCGTCGGTGCGGTCGCCTTCATGCTCCCGGTCGCCGATACGCACGGCATCGAGCACTGTCGTGATCCCGGCGCCGCAAAGCTGCGCGTCATGCGCCATCACGGCCGACATCGGATTCCAGGATACGCCCGGCCGGGGGGTCGCATGCTTCTCAAGATGATCCGTGTGCAGTTCGACCAATCCGGGTATCAAGAGATCGCCGTCCAACCCCTCGCCCTTGGCGGCGGGTGCCAGATCGATTTCAGCGATCAAACCCTCCCGGACGACAAGCGTTCCATGGACAACTTCATCGCGCAGCACCAGGCGCGCATTCGTGAAAACCTGTTCCTCGACGCTCATGCCGCCTGATCCATTGTTGTCAATTCAAGCGTATCGGTCGCGACCGCGGTGCGGTCTTGCGGGTCGTGAAAGATGCCGACGATGCCGGTGCCGCGTTGACGCGCTTCGGCAATAAGATCGAGAACGATCTTTCGATTGTCGACGTCTAGGGACGCGGTCGGCTCGTCCAGCAAGAGGATCGGATATTCAGCCACGAAGCATCGGGCGATATTCACCCGCTGCTGTTCACCGCCCGAAAAGGTCGCCGGCGCGATCGACCACAAACGGTCGGGGATGTTGAGGCGGGTCAAAATCGCCGCCGCCTTGTCACGAGCCTCGCCTTCCTCGCACCCACTCGCCAGCAAAGGCTCGGCGACCACGTCGAGCGTACTGACCCGGGGGATGACGCGCAGGAACTGGCTGACGAAACCGATGGTGCGCAACCGGACATCCAGCAACTCGCGGGTCGTGGCCTGCGTCAGGTTGATTATCTGGCCTACATGGCGGACCAGGACCTCGCCCCGTTGCACCAGGTAATTACCATATAGGCATCGGATGAGCGATGACTTGCCCGCACCGGAGGGGCCGACCAGGACGAGGCATTGTCCCCGCTTAAGCGAGAAATCCAACCCGTCGAAGACCGGCAACCGGACACCCCTCTGCGTATGCAACGTGAAGGTCTTGCTAAGGTCGCGTGCAGTCAAAAGCGTTTCGGCATCAAGCATCTTGCTATACCGGCAAAATCGATGAAACGAGCAGTTGCGTGTAGGGATGCTGCGGATCGTCCAGCACCTGATCGGTCAGGCCGTGCTCGACCACCTCGCCTTTCTGCATCACCATCGTCCGGTGCGTGAGCAATCGGACCACCCCCAAATCGTGCGTGACGATGACGCAGGCGATGCGCAACGTCCCCACCAGCATCCGGATAAGATCCAGCAGCCGTGCCTGAACCGACACGTCGAGCCCGCTCGTCGGCTCGTCCATGAAGACCAGCCGCGGCCGCGTGATCAGGTTGCGGGCGATCTGCACCCGCTGTTGCATGCCGCCCGAGAAAGTCGACGGCAGATCGTCGATGCGCCCGATATCCATCTCGACACGTTCGAGCCAATCGGTCACCTCGGCGCGTAGATTGCCGTAATGCCGTTCCCCGACCGCGATCAGTCGTTCGCCGACATTGGCGCCGGCAGAGATACCGAAGCGCAAACCGTCGCGCGGGTTCTGGTGGACGATTCCCCAGTCGGTGCGCATCAGGAGCCGCCGCCTTGCTTCGGATAAGCGGTAGACGTCCCGCGGGCCGTCGTCGCGGGTATCGTACTGCACGATGCCGTCGTCCGGTTCCAGCTGCGCAGAGATACATTTCAGCAGCGTCGTCTTGCCGGAGCCGGATTCCCCGACGATGCCGAGAACCTCCCCGGGCCATAGATCGAACGCCACGTCGCGGCAGCCTACCACCGGACCGTAGCTCTTCGAGAGATCCACGACGCGCAGCAGCGGCGTATCGGTGCTATTTCCCGTCATTCCGCCGCCTCGCTGCCCAGCGGCCCAAAGAACCCGTTATCCTGCCGCTGCGTGCAATAGTCCGTGTCGGAACACACATACATCTTGCCGCCGCGGTCATCGGTGATGATCTCGTCGAGATAGCTGCCGGTCGACCCGCATAGGGCGCAGCAATCCTCCCAGCTCTCGACGGTGAAGGGATAATCCTCGAAGTCGAGGCTCTTGACCGATGTGTACGGCGGCACCGCGTAGATGCGTTTCTCCCGACCCGCGCCGAACAGTTGCAGCGCCGGGTTATTGTCCATCTTCGGATTATCGAATTTCGGGATCGGGCTCGGCCGCATGAGATAACGCCCGTTCACCACCACCGGATAGTCGTAACTCGCGGCGATGCGGCCGTACTTCGCAATCTGCTCGTAGAGCTGGACATGCATGGGCCCGTATTCAGCGAGCGCATGCATCTTCCGCGTCTCCACTTCGCGCGGTTCGAGCCAGCGTAGCGGCTCGGGGATCGGTACCTGGTAGACGATGATCTGATTTTCGGTCAGCGGCGTTTCGGGAATGCGATGCCGCGTCTGCACGATGGTCGCTTCGGTCGTCCGCTCGGTCGTCGCGACACCCGCGGTCGCGGCGAAGAATTTGCGGATGCTGACCGCATTCGTCGTGTCATCCGCACCCTGGTCGATCACCTTCAGGACATCATCCTTGCCGATAATGCTGGCGGTGACCTGAATGCCGCCCGTCCCCCAGCCATAGGGCAACGGCATCTCGCGGCTGCCAAACGGAATCTGATGGCCCGGGATGGCGACCGCCTTCAGGATGGCACGGCGGATCATCCGCTTCGTCTGCTCGTCGAGATAGGCGAAGTTGTAGCCGGCCAGAGTTTGCTGATCGGGGGCACTCATTCCGCGGCCACCCCGGCCTTGCGCGCCAGTGCGTCCGCCCGTAGGCGGCGCACCGTATCCAGCTCCGATTGGAAGTCGACGTAGTGCGGCAGCTTCAGATGCTGAACGAAGCCGGACGCCTCCACATTATCGACGTGATACAGCACGAATTCCTCGTCCTGCGCCGGCGCGGTGACATCCTCGCCGAGGTCCCGCGCCCGCAACGCGCGATCGACATTCGCCATCGCCATGGTTTTGCGTTCGCAATGACCGAAGGAGATACCGTAGCCGCGGGTGAACTGCGGCGGCTCGGTCGCGGACCCGGCGAACTGGTTGACCATTTGGCATTCGGTCACCGTGATCTCACCGAGCACGACGGGGAACCCGAGTTCCGGCGGCGTGAATTCAATCTCGACCTCGCCGAGCCGAATCTCGCCGGCGAAGGGGTGGTTACGGCCGTATCCGCGCTGTGTCGAATACCCGAGCGACAGGACGAAGCCTTCATCGCCGCGCGCCAGCATCTGCAGTCGGACATCGCGGTCGGCGGGCAACGTCATGGACTCGCGGGTGACATCGCCAACGGGCGCTTTGTCATCTGCCGCTTCAGTCTCGATCAGCCCTTCCTGATTCAGCATGTCGACGACCCGCGGCATCGGTGCATCGGGATCGCCGTCCCCTTCAACGGCCGCTTCCGGTTCATTGCGGTCGATCAGGGAGAAATCGAGCAGCCGATGCGTATAGTCGAAAGTCGGCCCCAGCACCTGGCCGCCAGGCAAGTCCTTGTAGGTCGCGGAGATGCGCCGGCGGATCAGGAGCTTTGCGGTATCGATGGGCTCGCTGGCGCCGAACCGCGACAGCGTCGTGCGATACGCGCGCAAAAGGAAGATCGCCTCGACCAAATCGCCGCGCGCCTGCTTGATCGCCAGCGCCGCAAGTTCGCGGTCGTACAGCGCGCCCTCGGTCATGACGCGGTCGACCGAATGGGACAGCTGCTGATCGATCTGCTTCAGCGACAATTCCGGCGAGTCCGAATCACCGCGCCGTTCCTCCGCCAGCAAGCGATGCGCGTTCTCGATCGCCTTCTCGCCGCCTTTTACGGCCACATACATTCGCTATCTACCTTCATCTATGGGACAGGGCGGTCCGATCACCCTGCGTACGGTTCGCGGCAGGCCACACAGCGTGTCGCCCGCGGTCAGGATGATGTCGATGCCGCAGGGATAGAGCGGTGCGAGCACGGCCCATTGAGTCCAAAAGTCGGTCGGCAGGCCCGGGTCAGCGATCCCAACAGTGCCGTCTATGCCAGGGCCCGCAAGGACCACATCGGAGCCGATGGTCAATCGTTCGACCTGCAGAACGACCGTCGTCGAGGCCTCGGGAAATTCATCATCGCCAACGGAAAATCGGTCCAACACAAGCACGCCACCCGCAGCGAACGCGAAGGCCGCCTCTTCCGGATCGGTCGTGATGGGGCAGCCGCAATAAAACCGCAGAAATTCAAGAACAGTGTCATCCGCCAGGCCCGGATCAATCCAAACCGGCGTGGAGTCGTCGAGCAAGGTTCGCGCAACGGCGACTGTCGCCGCATTCAGCGTCGTTTCCGATCCTTCGGGCGCATCCACGGTTATGAGCCGGCCAGGCCGGGACATCGCTTCCAGCACGAGGCGAAAGACTCGTTGTTGATCGAGGCCGGCGGCTTGGTAGTCAGGCACCTGCGACGTCGTCATGCCGTTCCTCATTCGCCGCGAACCATGGTAAAGAAATCGACCTTGGTCGCCGCAGCCTTTCTGGCCGCTGTTGCACGTTCCGCCTGCTGCGCCGCGGCGAGAGGGCCGATGACCGCTTCTTCGATCTCCGTACGGCGGCTATCGTCCTGAAGCATGGCATCCAAGACCGCAGCGAGTTCCGCATGGCGCAGGTTGCGCCCGGCGACATAGGCATGGCCAACCGTCCCGTTGTCGAGACGGACCGCACAGCGCGTAACGGTCATCTCGCCCATATTGAACCGCTGTCCGGTCCCGCCGGCCAGGGCGCGCACCATTGCCATGCCGACCTCCGGCGGCCGCACGAACGACCAGCGTGGCGGATCGGGAATTTCATTCCACAACGGTTCGATACGATCGGCGCTCGCCTTCGCAAGAACGCCCATCCATCGCTGTCGGGACGCGATCTCCACCGTGGGGGAGATATGGTTTTTCATGGTGCGATGTCGGTCTGGTTGGCGAGACGCACGCGAACAGTCGCCGCATCCGTCACTGGACCGACACCGTACCCCGCACGTCATGTCGAATTCGTGACAACGATATGAAAGGTTGAGGTAAGGCTGACTATTCCGTGGCCAAACCGGGCATTGTCATTCCAAATTATCCAATCGGAATATCCGGAGGGGAGTGCGAGCAGTTGAAGTTATGGTACCAGATCGCCGCCAAGTTTTTCGGCGTCGAAAGGTCAGCTTTGGGTCATAACCGGAAGTCGCGTGCGGCGTCTGGAATGTCCGCTTCCGGGCGCAAAGCAGACTCGGCGGCATCATACGGCGGCGCTACCGGCTCCGATTTGAGGGACCGCTAGGTGCATTGGTAATCTGGTGGCCCAAGAGTATAGGCCGACCCGTATCGCGCTCCGCGGACCGCGCAAACTCAATTCTCGGTCACTTCGCCAAAACGGCATAGATGGGAGCAATCCGGATCGAGCCGTTTGAACGTCTCGACCAAAGGGGCAAACTCGAAAATTTTTAGAAATTTTGACTCGGCGGGCAGGGTCCCATGACGCGCGGTGCGCAGATTCTCGGGGGTGCCCCCCCGGGGGGGGGGCCGGTCCCGATGCAAACTGAATATCGAATGGGGCGCCGATCTGTCCCCTCTTTTTGGGAGCCGCTCAAGGCCCGTACAGCGGCGCTCAAAGACCGGTGGGGAAATCCCTATCCGAAAATCCCCGAAAGCCATCCAGAGGCTCCGAAATGCGTCTAGCGGGGCATTAGGGGTGGCCCAAAGGTGGCCCACATGGGGTACGCCAGCGCTTTAACTGCCGGTTTCTGCGGCCTTCCAATAGCGTTTGACCTGATCCCACATCAGCCCGTCATGACGGCGTTGCAGGCAATTGCGCACCGAATAGGCGCCGACCTCAATATGCCGGGTGTTCCAGCACGCGGCAAATTCCTGCGAGGCTTGCGTCACCTGGGCTGATGGCGATTTGGCGAAGCCGCCCTCCAGCGCCTGCTGCAACATCCGGTTTCCCGCAGCGGGATCGATGTCGATGACTTCCGGCAGGGCGTTGACCAGTCGGTTGAGCACCCGCACGGTCGCGACCGCCGGCCCGGCGGGATCGACAATTTTGGCGCCGAGGCTGCGCAACGGACCCACGGCAATCCGCTCATCCTGTTCCGATTGCGGGTTGGAATCGCCCGGCACCGGCACCGGGGTCAGGGTCACGCGACTGCCGACATCGATCGCCGCCTGCCGTGCGCCGAGCGCAGTCAGCGATGACCGGGGCATTTCGATGACAACCGCCGTGTGGCTTGAGCGCGCCGCCGTGATGCGAACATGCGCGCCCGCTGGCATCGTCCGGATTCCGCCGTCCGGGTCGCTCAGGATCAGCCGCACCGGGCCGTTTCGGGCGACCTCATACGCCACGCCTGCGCCAGGTAGGTCGCGCTCCTGCTGCAAACAATAGGTGCTGAACTCCGCCTTGCAGACACCGTCGGCGCAGGTGAGCGTCACCGGTCCGCCGGTTTTCAGCAACGCCAGCGCCTGCGGCGCGGCAAGGGCACTGGAGTGCGGTGCGGCAAAGAGGGCCGCGATGAGCGCGAGGATGAAAGTGTGAAGCTGTCGACCCGTCATTCCAATCTCCCAATCCAGATTGCAACTGTCGTAAGTCGTGATGCCTATTGTCGGGATCGTGCTCTTATTGGCTGAAAGTGTCAACGAAGATGGGGCCCGGCGTTACCGGCGGCGCATCCGTTTAGGACGTCTTCGGCTTGCCCAGCAGCAGCGTCAGGATGATGCCGACCGCCGGCACGATCATCATGATCATGAAGCTGTTCTGGAAACCGACCAGCATGGCCTGATGGTTGACCTCCAGGTTCAGCGCGGTGAGTCCGCGCAGAGATTCGGTCTGCCAGTAGATCGGCAGGCCGGAGCCGTACAACAGTTCGCGGACCGGGTTGATGAACTCGACCAGGAAATTCCGCGTGCTCTGCGTCGACCGGGTCAGCACGGCAATGATGATGGCGATCGACATCGCGCCGCTCAATCCCCGGCACAGGTTGAAGAAGGCGGCGGCTTCGGGCCGCAGCGCGGGCGCCAGCGTCGAATAGGTGATGGTCGTCAGCGGCACGAGCGTAAAGCCCATCCCCATGCCCTGCCCGAAGGACGCGAACATGACCTGCCAGAACCCGACCTCGGCGCCGAAAAAGGCGACCAGATAGTTCGATGCGATCAGGATGATGAACCCGCCGATCATCATCAGCCGGCTGTCCATGCGCGGCATTAGCCAGCCGGCGGCCGCCATCGAGACGATGGTCGCCAGCCCGCGCGGCGTCATGATCACACCCGCGGTCAGGATCGGATAGCCGTACACCGCCTGCACCATGATCGGCATGATGACGACGGTGGCGTATTGCGTCGGCCCGGAAATCAGGACCAGGAGAATGCCTGCAAGGTAGTTCCGGTTGCGCAGTAGGGCGAGGTTCAGGAACGGCTGTTTGGCGAACACTGTATGAATGACGAACATATAGAAGCCGGCCACGGCGACCGCCGCTTCGATGATGATTTCGGGCGAATCGAACCAGTCTTCCCGTTCGCCGCGGTTGATCATCAGTTGCAGCGAGCCGACCGCGATCATCAGGAGTATGAAGCCCGTGAGGTCGAGGCGGCGGCCGGTCTGGCGCAGTCCTTCGGGTAGCAGGGCTAGCAAAATTACGAAGCCCACGAGGCCGAACGGAAAGATCGAATAGAACGCCCAGCGCCAGCTGTGAAGATCCGCGAGATAGCCGCCCAGCATCGGCGCGACCGCCGGTCCCAGCGTCGTGGCGATGCCCCACAGCGCCATCGCCATGCCATGCTTTTCCGGCGGATAGATATCGAGCATTGCCGATTGCGACAACGGCACCAGGATCGCCCCGCATAGCCCCATGGCGACGCGCAGCACGATTACCTGTTCCAGCGTGTCCGCAGCGCCGACCAGTGCCGAGAGCAAGGAATACACGAGAATAGCGACCAGCAGCATGCGCCGTCGGCCGACATAGCCGGCGAGCCAGCCTGCCAGCGGCATGAACATCGCCGCGGTCACCAGATAGGCGGTGGCGACCCAGGCAATCTGATCCTGAGTGGTCGAAAGACTACCCTGCATCTGGGGCATGACCAGCGCCAGAATGGTGCCGTCGAGGAACTGCAATCCGGTCGCCAGCATGACGCCGATGGTCAGGATAAGACGCCGGCCCGGGGTTATGTGCTCTGCCTTGTCGGAATCCATATCCCACCCTGGGACGACCCGCTCCGGCGGGCGTCTCGCATTCCGGCCCGCGGCCGGCGGGCGGATTAAAGCATAAAACACCCGATGGTATCCAAGGGAACCGTGCGGCCGGGCCCGGATTTGTCGGGTGCCGGTTGATCGTGCGGTGGTGGCGGGCGTAGACTCATGCCGCGGCTTGGCGGGCGCCGCCGGGCGGGCGCCGCGATTTCAGCGGATCGAGAAGAAATTATTGCACGGGTCTGATATGATTTCGGGCGGATTGTCCGAAACGTCGTGGAAGGAATGTGTGCATGGCTTTGAATATCGAACCGTTGACGGATGCCCTGGGCGCGGAAATTTCCGGTATCGACCTGGCGGGAGATATCGACGACGCGACCTTCGGTGCGATCGAGGACGCCTTCAACACCTATGGCGTTCTGGTCTTCCGCGACCAGTCGCTCGATCCGGATGTCCAAGTGGCGCTCAGCCGGCGCTTCGGGGCGCTCGACGTTCATGTGTTCGATCATTGCAACCACCGGGATTATCCGGAGATCCTCGTCGTCTCCAACGTCAAGGAAAACGGCGAATATGTCGGCATTCACGACGCCGGCACGTACTGGCACACCGATCTCTCCTATATGGACGTGCCGAGCCGGGGATCGATGCTGCACGCCATTGAAATTCCAATAGAAAATGGCAAGGCGCTGGGCGATACGTTGTTCGCCAGCACCGCCGCCGCCTATGACGCGCTGCCGGAGGAGAAGCGGCGGCGGATCGAGGGGGCGGAGGCGGTCTACAGCCTGGCCCACCGGCACGCCAAGCTGATCGCCGACGGCGACAAAAGCGCGATATTGGCGGACGACCACGCGGCGAAAACGCCGGAGGTGGTGCACCGGATCGTGCAGCATCACCCGGTGACCGGCCGGCCCATCATCTTCGTTAACGAGGGGCATACGGCACGGGTCGTCGGCATGGCGGACGACGAGAGCAGGACGCTGCTGGACGAGCTTTGCGCCTTCTGCACGCGGCCCGAATTCGTCTACCGCCACAAATGGCGGGTCGGCGACGTGGTGATGTGGGATAATATCCAAACGCAGCATATCGCACTGCACGACTACGATCCGCCGCATCGCCGGTATCTCCACCGCACCACGCTCAGCGGTAGCCCGATCGCCTGAACCGCCTTCTCAGCCGCGGATCGCCGGCCGCAATCCGCACCCGAGCCGCTCTCGTCATTGACACCCGCCGGTGTGCGCGGTACATCGCTGGCCCACCGGCTGCGGCGTTTCCTTGTGGAGGGATGGCAGAGCGGTAATGCAGCGGATTGCTAATCCGTCAACGGGTAACACCGTTGCGGGGGTTCGATTCCCCCTCCCTCCGCCAAATCGCCTTCAGGAAGAGCTCTGCTTAGCGAATGCGGCACCGTCACGCGACCTTGAATCACGAGGTTTTTGCAGGGCGCTGTTGACTACGTACAGGGCCAAGGTAGTGAGCATTCTCTTCCCAAGGCTGATATTCTCTCCAACTTGTTGACTCCGCTAACATAGTCAACAGTTGCGAAATTGTATTGTTTCAGTTGCTTAGCGGCGACGACATTAGCACTTGGTTCGAGTCTCTCTCTCGGTGGTCCGACTGGGACAAATCTGGGCACTGGATAATTTGTGTTTCCGTGCCGCATCGTAAGGTCCGCTGATAGCCACAGGCGGACATTTGCCTGCCATTCACCCGAACGAGGGAAACCGGCGGATACGGGGTGTGGCGAGTCTCATTGTAACGGTTTAGAGAAACTTCGGACCGCCCCTTGCGGAACAAATTGGCGTTGCCTAGTTTGGACCAACATGCGCAGGCAGGCTCGCGCAAGCGACCGTCGTGTTGCTTGCAGGCTTGCGGCAGCGGAGAGAAGGGAAACGGCATGACCGCTACTGTCTCGCAAACCTATCTGCCCAATTCCGGGAGGGCCTATACGCGGCGCTATAGTAAAGTCCGCGCCCAGAGCGCAAGACTCGCGGCGCGCCTGTCTCCCGAGGATCAGCAAGTTCAGTCGATGCCCGACGTGAGCCCAACCAAATGGCATCTCGGTCATACCACCTGGTTTTTTGAAACTTTCATCCTGCGCCTCCAACTGCCCGACTACCGCGACTTCGACAGCACCTTCAGCTACCTGTTCAATTCCTACTATGAGTCCGTGGGACCGCGTCAGCTCCGCGCCGAACGCGGGCTGATCACCCGCCCCACCCTGGAGGAGGTTCAGGTCTATCGGGCTCATGTCGACGCGGCGATGGCGGATTTTTTCGACATCGCGGCCGCCGACACGCTTGAAGATTTGCGCTACTTGCTCGAACTCGGACTGCACCACGAGCAGCAGCATCAGGAGCTTATCCTGATGGACATCAAGCACGTGTTGTCGCGTAATCCGTTCGGACCGAGCTACCGCAAAAAAGAGCCAGCCGCGGTTTACAGTACCCATCCGCTGCAATGGTTCGACGTGCCGGGTGGCGTTTACCGCATCGGCCATGCCGATGACGGCCACTTCGCCTTTGACAACGAGGCGCCTGCTCACGAGGTGATGCTGGGCGATTTCGCGTTGGCGTCGCGTTGCGTGACCAACGGGGAGTATTTGGAATTTATCGAAGACGGTGGTTACGAACGCGCCGAATTTTGGCACTCGGACGGGTGGGCACTGATCAATAGCGAAGGATGGAGGGCGCCCCTTTACTGGCAGCCGGAGAAGGACGGCAGCTGGGCCGAGTTTACGTTTGGCGGTCTTTGCGCGCTCTATCATGACGCGCCGGTATGCCATGTCAGTTTCTACGAAGCGGCCGCCTATGCCGCCTGGGCCGGTAAGCGTCTGCCCACGGAAGCGGAATGGGAGGTCGCTGCCCGGCATTTCGACGTGGCCCATCGGCCCGGGGCGGGCGCGAATCAGATGGCGTCGGGGTATCTCAGGCCCATTCCTGCGGGCGAGGCCGATCCGGAAGCGCCGCAGGGCATGCTCGGCGACGTCTGGGAATGGACCGAAAGCGCCTATTCGCCCTATCCCGGATTCCAGACAACACCCGGCGCGGTCGGAGAATATAACGGGAAATTCATGATCAATCAGATGGTGCTGCGGGGTGCGAGCTGCTGTACCGCGCCCGGCCACGCGCGCATCACCTACCGCAATTTTTTCTATCCCCATCAGCGTTGGCCCTTTGCGGGGTTCCGACTCGCCGCTTGAGGCGGTTGCGGGGCACTGTCAGACCAAATCGGCTTGAGTTGGGCAAGGGCGTTCATTAGCGTCTGGCGATGCGCAAGCCCTTCCGTTATTTCAACAGCTCGCCGGCGGTGATCCGCCTAACGGTGATGATGTATATCCGCTATCACTGAGACAGGTCGAAGATCTCCTGTACGAGCGTGGTATCGAAATCTGCCATGAGACGGTGCGGTTGTGGTGGAACCGGTTCGGTCCGATGTTCGCCGCGGAGATCAGGAAGCGGCGCGTTCATCATTCATCGTATTCCAAATGGCGATGGCACCTGGACGAGGTCTTCGTGAAGATCAATGGCGAGACGCACTATCTTTGGCGCGCCATGGATCACGAAGGTGAAGTTCTCGAGGTTTTCGCGACGAAATGCCGGGATCGCAACGCTGCACGGAAGTTTCTTAAGCGTACGATGAAGTGCTATGGCCAGCCGCAGGCCATCGTGACGGACCGTCTTCGGTCTTACGGCGCCGCGATGAAAGCTATGGGAATTGTGGAGCGACAGGAGTGCGGCCGTTGGCTCAACAACAGAGCCGAGAACTCACACCAGCCGTTCCGACGACGGGAAGGAGCGATGGCGAAGTTCAGAGATGTAAAGACCTTGCAAAAATTCGCCGCCGTCCACACCTCGATCCATAATCATTTCAATCAGGATCGCCACCTCGATCGCCGCGACATCTACAAACAGAACCGTTCCGCCGCCCTGGCCGAGTGGCGTCAACTGGCAGCCTGAACGCCTCAGACCGGCACCCTTCGCAGGACAGTTCAGGTTTGTCTGACAGTGCATGCTTGGGCGGTCATGACAACCCGCGCGGGCCGGGTTTAGAGTCGGGCGCAGGGAAAATGTCGTCCAGCTATTTCCAATTTAGGGCCAGGCCTGGGACTGTTAATGTGTCTCTCTGTGAATAAAAATTGTGTAAATCATTGGTGTGGGCAATAAGACTAAATATAAATTATCAAATATTTGTTATAATTTATTTCATATCTCTATATAATCAATAGGGTTAGCACTAATTTTTTTCCGAACACTACGGATTTACTCTGAAAGCATCGTCGGACGGCGACAATAATAAAGCCAATAATTAGATAAGCAATTTGAGCGGGTGCTCTTCATGCGTCTGCGATAACGAGCGGAGAGGTGTATCATGGAAGGCAAGGTTAAGGACGTGTATGTCGGTGACCTGCTGCGCAAGACCAACTCGACGAACTGGGTTTGGCAAGTTACTGAATTCGTAGCCCCGCACGGTCACCAACCTCATGTGCGCCTGGTACGTGTTAACAATCCCACGGACAGCCGTGTATTTGCGCTCGCAGCGTTGCAGGACCGGCGTTTCTTCGTCAATGCCAATCAGCCACGGCGGCGAATCGAAGCGCCCTTGCCGATACAGTGGGGCCGGAGCCCTGAGGCCGGGACGAGCCCCTAGTTCTAGCGCGGACCGCAGCCGAAGCGCGGCGGAGCTTGGGGTACGGCCGAAATTTTCAGCTTCTTCCAGCCGCAACCGCCCCCTTTAACCCTTACCACCGCAGCGGCTGAAATAGTTCCTTGAGCACAGAGGTGGACGGCTTGGGAATCTTCGGGTCGCGCGCTATTTCGAGCTCCACCGCCTGCGTGCTGACATAGGCGAACAGGACCACGAGCACCAGGTACGCAGCCGCCAGGGCGAGGGTGGCAGGGCGGCCGAAGGGCGAGCGCAACAGCGAGACGGCCGGGCCGACATACATCGCGGACAGCCATGCGGCGCCGCCGACGATCGCGACGGCCGTTCGGGCTATTGTCAGCGCCGCCGTCTGCTGTTCCGAGTCCAGAACGATCTGGCCCATTGCCAGTACCACCGGGCCAAAGAAACCGGCCACGCTGTGGGCCAAGCCCGCATACATCAACAAATCGCCGGCCACCAAGGTCCAATGATCACAGGTGCCGGAGAGATCGAAGTCGCATGAAACGATGAAGGCGATCATCGCAAGCACCGACAGCCCCATTGCCGTGAGCAACGCGACGTTCGATTCGATGTGTATGGACTGGCCCAGGGTCGGTAGCTCCACGCCGCCGGGTATTTGGCTGAGCCGGCCGAGCTGGAGCGCGATGATGGTGAGGTTGAAGCCGACCACGGTCAGCCGCGCGCGCATTACATTGACGGCGATCCGCGCCGGTTTACGGTCTTCAGACATCCACGAAAACTCCACCGTCAAATGCTGAAAAGTAACAAAAACACCCGGACGGATCGATCGCGACCGATCCGTCCGGGCAATCACAGCCTTGCCACGAGCAGAAGCCCGTTAGGACAAGATCATCGCGACGTAACCGCCGATCAGGGCCAAGACCGTCGTCAAGGCATAGGTCAGCGGATAGGCCGCCGCCGCCGCGGCGCTTTTCGATTCGGCAACGATCGCATTCAGGCCCGGCGTGCTGTTGCGCGCGCCGGACGCGGCCCCCGCGGCAACGATCGAGTTCAGCTTGAACACCTTGATCCCGATGACAAAGGCCACGAACGGCGGCACCAACGCCGCCAGTGTGCCGATAATCGCAATCCAGATCACCGTCGTGCCCTGGAAGGACTGGATGATTTTCGGTCCGACATTCGCGGCCAGCACGGCGACGAACATATTGAGACCGATGTCCTGGATAAAGCTGCGGGCGCCTTCATCGACCGGACCGCCGAACTCCGGATTACGGCTGCGGAAGTAGCTGACGAAAATACCCGCCAGCAGACAGCCGGCCGAGGTCCCAAGCGCGAAGGGAATGCCGCCGAGGGTGACCGAGAGGATACCGACAAGGTAGCCGATGGCCATGGCGATCGCCATGTACATAACCTCGGTCAGCCCCGTTTCCCGGATCGGGCGGCCACCGACGAGCGCAGCAGTGCGATCGATGCACGAGGTGGGCCCCACGACTCGTGCGACATCGCCGAATTCGATGACGGTGTCGGGCCCCACCGGAACTTGATTGCCCTGACGGAATAGGGCGTTTAGATGAAGGCCGAAGCCGACTTGGGGACGCAACTCCTCGACGGTTTTTCCGGCGACATCTTTGGAGCCGATACGCAGATCGGCGGCCTCCAGCGCGATGTCGCGGGCCAGGGGATCGTCGATTTCCGGGCCGACCACCGCCTGACCGCGCAGAATGTGTCTTTCGACATCGGATCGCACGGTGATGACGTCGCCCTTTTGCAGGGTCGGGTTTTCCTCCGGTTCGATAGCATGACCCTCGCGCACCACCCGCAGGATCGGCGCGTGCGGATATTGTTGGAACAGCTGATCGACGGTCTGACCCGCAAGTTCGTCGTTCTCGAGTTTGTAAGCACGGATGTCGAGCGGCGAGAACCCAAGGGTGAGAGAACCGGCTGCGCCGGGCACCGGGTCGGTCGCGCCGCCGCTCAATTCCTTTTCCGCCGCCTTGGCATCTTCGACCGCGTTGCGGCCGAACATGGCAGGCAGGTATCTGATCAGCAGTATGATACCGACGCTGGACAGCACGTAGCTGATCGCATAGCCGGCAGCGATGTTGGCGCCGATCTGCTCGGCGGTAAGCCCGCCAGGCGGCGTGTAGGCGCCGCTTTGCAACGCCGAAGTTGCGACACCGATGATGGCGGTGATGGTGTAGCTGCCGGAGATGATGCCTGGTCCGAAGCCGGGAGCCATGTCGACCAGTTTTACCCCACCCATTACGATCAGCCAGTTGAGCGCCCAAACCACGATTCCGATGGTGACGAATGCCACGCCGCCGCTTCTGAGGCCCGAAAAGAACTGCGGGCCGACTTTGAGGCCGAGGGCATACATGAACATCAGCAGGAAGATCGTCGAAACCAGGCCGGGCATACTATACGTTATGTCGAAGGCCAATTTCGCGGTGAGGGCGATAGCGATCCCCGTCAAGAGGGTGCCGGCCGTCGAACCTAGCGATATTCCCATGACCGAAATCTTGCCGAGGGGATAACCGATCCCCAACGCCAGGAGCAGGAAAATGAACTTCTGCTTGTCGAGCAGCTCGAAGAATCCGTGAAGTCCCGTTTTCACAACCGGCTCGAACAATTTCAGGGCCGCGCCGCCCACCTGTTCGACCTCCGCGGCCAATGTCCCGCCCGTCCCTTGCGCCTGCGCGACAGCGATCGCCGCGCCACCGACCGCCGCCATAACGACGAGAACGCAAAGGATTGATGGCACAAACCACCGATTGTCTCTTTTGAATACACGGTTAAACATGTGACTTTGACCCCCTTGATTTTTTTTTCGCAGTGTTCTGGCGGTTTATCCAACCGCCAAGACATTCCGCTGCCTTTCAGGTTCCCGCCCGCCGGCCGCCAAAGAAGGGCAAATAGCCACTGCCTTGGTATGACACGCCGAAAGCGTGCGGCTCCACCCCGAGAGGAGAAACGCCATAGTATGAATTGCAGGATTAAATCGGTAAATGGGCAGTATTGCCCATGCAGGCGATGCCGCTGCAGGGCCCGCGGTCGCCTGACGATTCGTGTCGATACGACCGAGATACCGAGGAGATGACCCGGATAAGCCTGCCGGCAGATTTGGCAGTGCCTTCGGCATCGGTAGTAGGCAAGGCTTAAATTCGGTCCAAGTGCCGTTGGCCCCGATGCGGGCGTTGGCTCAACAAATCCGCCGATTATTTACATAAATCCGTGTATTTACATAAATCCGTACAACGACGAGAGAGCGCAATAGCGAGCTTCAGGGATATCCGATCCCTGCGGAAATTCGCTTCCGCCCGCGCATTAATCCATCGCCCTCAGGAACACGATCCTATTTAAGCTATTCTTAACACGTCTCCGATACAACTTTAAAGGGAGAGAATTATCCGGCAATTACTCTATCGCCGGTTATATCGGGGAGCAGACGATGAAGTTCCAGCGTATTTGTTTGTGCGCCGCGGCAATTTGTGCGGGTGTTGCCTTTGCAACCGCGGCCTCGGCCGCCGGGCCCCATGAACCGTCGATACGAGAATTCGCCAAAACAACCGTCAAGGCGTGGGTCAGCAATCGGAACGTCATCGACGCGATCAAGGCGCAAAACGCGCTGCACGCAAGCCTGAGCCGGGATGAAATCGTCGCCAAGGACAAGCAATGGCGCGCCGAGACCGCCTCGGCCGATCGACCGTTGATCAATCAGGTGCTGAGCAACGACCTTTCACGCTTTCTGGCGAAAGTCAGCAAGGACCAGCAAGGCGTCGTCACCGAGGTGTTCGTTATGGACAACCGCGGTCTGAACGTTGGCCAAAGCGAGGTCACATCCGATTATTGGCAGGGCGACGAGGCCAAATGGAAAAAGACCTTTTTGGTCGGTCCGAATGCCATGATCATCGACGATGTGGAGCTGGACGAGTCGACGCAGACGTTCCAGTCGCAGCTGAGCATGTCGATTACCGATCAGGCGACCGGCGAAGTGATCGGCGCCATTACAGTCGGGGTCGACGTCGAGGCGATCGTTTGGGCGGCGCTCGATTCTAAGTCTAAATCTCCCAAATCCAAGTCTCGATAGAGTGTTTGGATCGATAGGGTCCGGGATGGCCCCCACCATCGATGCTTGCCCGATATCCTGCGATCACACTGACGAAAAAGGAACAACGACGATGTGCGTAAATGCGGTCAGAGGGAATTGGAGAATTGCCGGCATAATCTCTGTTATCGTCCTGATCCTGGCTGCGGTGCCGGCGGAGGCGAAGCCGCGTAACATCCAGTCCTACACTCTGGCCGAGCGTCAATTGCTGTTGATCGAACGCATGACCAACAGTGCATTGCTTACGGTTCTTGGGATCGACGCATCGCCCAAGTTGAAGTCCATCCATTGGTCGCGGAATCGCTTCGATAGAATGCAAACGAATCTTCTCAAAGGAAACCCGCATCTCGGCCTGCGGCCCACGACAGAGCCGAAAATTCTCGAAACGCTGGTCAAAACCGAATTGCAATGGCGACGATACGATTCGGTTTTTGGAAAGATCGTCAAGTCCGGGAAGGTTTCGAAGACAGAGATAACCGCACTTACGGCAAACCATGCGAGTACGATCGAAGCTTTGAGGCAGACGGTCGAATCCTATCGGTATTTCGTCAATGGCGGCCGCCACCATTCAATTCTTTCGTCCACGATCAACGGGACCGGGCGGCTGCGCGCAA
>CAJHYV010000439.1_pt1 | contig 19293 bp, 18 predicted proteins | sample 9198851 | NCBI WGS metagenome assembly CAJHYV01 (sample SAMEA7708375, study PRJEB35096) | sediment metagenome | biome: marine neritic benthic zone biome [ENVO:01000025]; feature: sediment [ENVO:00002007]; material: shallow marine sediment [ENVO:03000034] sea grass bed [ENVO_01000059] ...
TCGCCGCTATCGCCCTCAACGCGGCCGCGAATGACGTGACGATCTCCGCGACGGGAAACGACCTGATCGGCGAGCGCGGCGCCTGGGACGTCGTTCTGGCGGGCGATATTTGCTACGAAAGGCCGCTTGCGGACCGGGTCGAAGCCTGGTTGCGCGCGCTTTCCGAGAACGGCGTCACCGTGTTCATGGGCGATCCGGGACGTACATACCTGCCGAAAGCGGGGCTCGAATGGGTAGTCCGCTACGCCGTCAAGACGACGCGCGAGCTGGAAGATTCCGATGTGCGCAATGCGGTAGTGTGGCGTTTCGTATAGCGAACGCCGCGCCGCTCATGGCTCCAGAATTCGAAAGGGATAACCGAACGGCACCGAATCCTCGGCCATCCGGCCGATACACGCCCGGCGATAGCCCGTGTCCTCGATCAGCCGCAGGACGAATGCGTCATGCGGCATGGGATCGCCGACGCGCTCATGCACCAACCGCAACATCTCGGCGGTGTCGCGCGCCGCGTTTGTGCGGCCGTCGGCCTCCACCCTGCGCAGGCTCACCGGCGCGTCCCCGTGGACCAGATGACCCATCTTGCCGACATAGAGATAAACCGTATCCAGCGTGCCGCCGCCTTCGAGCGCCACGGCGACATCTTCGATGGCGGCAAAGTGGTAGCCACCCTCGGTTGCATGCATGATCTCCAGCTGCCGGTCATCGAGCCAGGTGACGAACAGCTTCACCGCGACTCCGGGCGCCGCTTGAAGCATCGCCGGCACCGCGCCATAGGCGCTGATGTGCGCAGCATAGACCACATCGAACCCGTTCAGAATCGCCCGCTGCACCGGGATCGTATGCTTGCCGTTGCCGCCGTATTTCCGCGCGAGCTGGTGCGGCGAACGGTTCGACCCGACGGCCAGCACCGGCGTGCGCCCGTCCGTATGCACGGGATGCAGCGGCCGGGCCTGCGGCAATTGCCCACCCCCACGCCAGATATACGAAGTGCCCGGGCGGCAGTAGGGATAGCAACGCGCCCGGGCGAGCCGCGCATCCCGGTCTTCGCCACTGTCATTCATGAGGCGCACCATGGCATCGTACTCGTGGTGCTGTAAACGCCATTGCGCTTTCGAGCCGGGCGGCTAGGGTATCGGCCATGCCATACAATTCGCTCCGCGATTTCATCGATGCGCTTGAGAAGTCCGGCGATCTGGTGCGCGTGGCCGCCCCGGTGTCGCCGGCGCTCGAAATGACGGAGATTCAGACCCGGCTCCTCGCCGAACAGGGACCGGCGGCACTGTTCGAAAACGTGGTGGACGAATCGAGCCGCAACTACGCCTTTCCGGTACTCGTCAATCTGTACGGCACGGTGGCGCGGGTCGCCGCCGCGATCGGCCGCACGCCGTCCGAATTGCGCGGGGTCGGCGAAACCCTGGCGGCGCTGCGCCAACCGGAGCCGCCCAGCGGGGTGCGCGATGCCATGGCGAAACTGCCGCTGCTCAAATCGGCGATGACGATGCGGCCGAAAACCGTTACGTCGGCGCCCTGCCAGGAAGTCGTGTGGCGGGGCGACGAGATCGATCTCGGCCGCCTGCCGATCCAGATCTGCTGGCCCGGCGAGCCGGCACCGCTGATCACCTGGCCGCTGGTGGTGACGCGCGGCCCGCAATCCGATGACACCAAGACCGACGCCTTCAACCTCGGCATCTACCGCATGCAGGTGACCGGCCGCAACACCACGCTGATGCGCTGGCTCGCCCATCGCGGCGGCGCGCGGCACCACGCGCGCTGGAAGGCGGAACGCCAGGAACCGCTGCCGGTCGCCGCGGTGATCGGCGCCGACCCGGCAACGACGCTCGCCGCCGTCACCCCGGTGCCGGACACCCTGTCGGAGTATCATTTCGCCGGGCTGCTGCGCGGCAAGCGTACCGAGCTGACCGACTGCGTGTCGGTGCCGCTGCAGGTGCCGGCCAGCGCCGAGATCGTCATCGAGGGCCATGTCAGCCTGGACGATTACGGCGACGAAGGGCCTTATGGCGATCACACCGGCTACTACAACTCGGTCGAGAAATTCCCCGTCTTCACGGTCAGCGCGATCACCATGCGGCGCGATCCGATCTACCTGTCGACCTTCACCGGACGCCCGCCGGACGAGCCGAGCGTGCTCGGCGAGGCGCTCAACGAAGTCTTCATCCCGCTGCTGCAGCAGCAGTTCCCCGAGATCGCCGATTTCTGGCTGCCGCCCGAGGGCTGCTCGTACCGCATCGCCGTGGTGTCGATCGACAAGGCGTATCCCGGCCATGCCAAGCGCATCATGATGGGGGTCTGGTCCTATCTGCGGCAGTTCACCTACACAAAATGGGTGATCGTGGTGGACAAGGACATCGACGCCCGCGACTGGAGCCAGGTGATGTGGGCGGTCGCCACCAAGATGGACCCGGCGCGCGACGTCACGATGGTCGAGGGCACGCCGATCGACTATCTCGATTTCGCCAGCCCGGTCGCCGGGCTCGGCTCCAAGATCGGCCTCGACGCCACCGACAAGCTGCCGGCCGAGGTCTCGCGCGAATGGGGAAGGGAACTCCGCATGAGCGAGACCGTGATCGAGAAGGTGGACGCGATGTGGCGGGAACTGGGATTGCCGGGGACCGGTGAGCGAATTTGGAAATAGCCCGCATCGGGCTCTGCTCGCGCTCAGATTGACGGCAAAGAAGCGGCTTCTATAGTGATTACATATATCGCGGAAAACAGCGCCGAAGGAGGTTCCATATGACGATCGAAGTCCTGAACACCGGATGCGATGTCGGCGCCGAAATCGCGGGCGCGGACCTGACCAAACCGCTTGCGAGTCACGATGTGGCGCGGATCGAGCAGGCCTTCCTCGACCATCAGGTCCTGCTGTTCCGCGGCCAGGAATTGAGCGCGCAGGCCTTTGTTGATTTTTCGGCCCAATTCGGGCCGCTGCGGCGCCATATCCAAAAGGCCTTCCGCCACCCGACGGTTCCGGAGATCGTCTACAACCGCAACGTCGATGACGACGGCAACTTCGACGAAGCCGGGGCCCGGCGGGGCGTCACGAACACCTTGGCGGAGGGCTGGCATTCGGATGGGTCCTATGATGAGTCGCCGCCGAAGGCGACCACCGTGCATGCGCTGGAGCTCCCCTCGTCCGGCGGCAATACCTGCTTCGCCAGCACCTACCGGGCCTTCGAGACGCTGCCGCCCGCGTTCCGGGATCGCGTGATGAATATGAAGGCCGAGTTCGCGCTCGGCCGGAACAAGCGCAACCAGCAGACCCAGATCCTGACCCGTAAGCTGACGGCAGAGGACAAGGAGCAGCCGACGGTGATCCATCCGGTGATCTGCCGCCATCCCGAAACGAAACACCCCGCCATTTTCGCGAACCCACTACTCACCGTGCGGGTGCTGGACGTCGATGAAGCCGAGAGCGACGAAATCCTCGAGGAACTGTTCGACCACATCAACCAAGCCGGCACGACCGGCGCGCATTGGGAGCACGAATGGCGGATCGGCGACACGCTGATGTGGGACAACCGCGGCGGGCTGGTGCATTCGGGCCGGCTGGACTACCCGTTGAATGAGCGGCGCATCATGTATCGCGGCACCGTCGGCAGCAGCGCCATCGAAGCGATGTCCGAGGCGGCGTGAATAGGGTCTGGCGCGCCACGGGGCGATTCGATCCGGAAACGCCCTAGCGCAACCGTTTGACGGCTTCGGAATTTCCCAGTAATCTCCGCGCCATGGTAACGGACACTGGATACCGGCTGATCGGCCTGCGACTTACGGGCCCGGCGCTATAAGCGTCGGGGAGAGTCCCGTTCGTCCCGGTTTTCAAGCTGGTTACAAGAGTTCCGTGTCATGCCGTACCCCATAGAAATTCGTTCTGACTCCGCGTTCGCGCCGGATCCTGCCCGCCGATTCTGGCGCGGGTCTTGCGTAATTTTCGATAGTGGAACGCGCCTATCGCTGCGACTAATCGGCGGTCATCGGGCCTGATGCGGCCGCCCGATGGCCGTGACCGCGCCGCGGTTCGCCAATCGAAGATTTAACGCAGCAGTTTCAAGACAGGAGTTCAAACCATGGCCGTGATGCCAATCGAGAAATACCGACCGTTCCCGCAGATCGATCTGCCGGACCGGCAATGGCCGGGCAACACCATCACCGAATGCCCGGTCTGGTGCAGCGTCGACCTGCGCGACGGCAACCAGGCGCTGATCGAACCGATGGGGCCGGAGCGCAAACTGCGCATGTTCAAGGCGCTTTGCGCGATGGGCTTCAAGGAAATCGAAGTGGGGTTCCCGAGCGCGTCCGAGACCGATTTCGCCTTCGTGCGCCAGATCATCGACGACGGGCTGATCCCCGACGACGTCACCATCCAGGTGCTGACGCAGTCGCGCGAGGAGCTGATCCGCCGCACCTTCGACTCGATCGCCGGTTCGAAGCGGGCAATCGTGCATCTCTACAATTCGACCTCGACGACGCAGCGCCGCGTGGTGTTCCGCGAGGACCGCGCCGGCGTCAAAAAGATCGCGACCGACGGCGCCGAACTGATCAAGCAGTTGATCCCGAGCGTACCGGAGACCGAGATCGTCCACGAATATTCGCCCGAGAGCTACACCCAGACCGAGCTCGACTACGCGCTCGAGGTGTGCGAGGCGGTGATGGACGTGTGGGAGGCATCGCCGACCAACAAGACGATCATCAACCTGCCGGCGACGGTCGAGGTGGCGACGCCGAACATCTATGCGGATTCCATCGAATGGATGCACCGCAACTTCTCGAAGCGCGACCGGCTGATCCTGTCGCTGCATCCCCATAACGACCGGGGCACCGGCGTCGCGGCGGCGGAATTGGCGGTGATGGCCGGGGCCGAGCGTATCGAAGGCACCTTGTTCGGCAATGGCGAACGCACCGGTAATGTGGACATCATCACGCTCGCCATGAACATGGTCAGCCAGGGCATCGATTCGAAACTCGACATGCGCAACATGCGCGACCTGCGCGCAACCGCCGAGTACTGCAATCAACTGCCGGTACACCCGCGCCACCCCTATGCGGGCGATCTGGTGTTCACCGCCTTCTCGGGCAGCCATCAGGACGCCATCAAGAAGGGGCTGGGGGCAATGCAGGAATCGAACAGCCAGGTCTGGGACGTGCCCTACCTGCCGATCGATCCCAACGACGTCGGCGCGCAATACGAAGAGGTCATCCGCATCAACAGCCAGTCCGGCAAGGGCGGCGTCGCCTACATCATGGAGGCGGAATACGACGTGCAGATGCCGCGCAACCTGCAAATCGAATTCTCCGGCGTCGTCCAGGGAATTTCCGACGATACCGGCAAGGAGCAGAAGCCGCAGGATATCTGGAACGCTTTCGAGACGGAGTACCTCAACGCGACCGAGCCGTATGCCATCCTCGACCACCGCACGGTGCCGGATACGCACGCGACGGAAGTGCGGCTGATCACCGCGACGGTGCGCAAGAATGGCAGCGAGGTGACGCTCGAGGGGAAGGGCACCGGCCCGATCGACGCCTATGTCGATGCGCTGAAACGCGACAGCGGCCAGGACATCAAAATTTACAGCTACAGTGAGCATTCGGTGGGCGTGGGGGCCGACGCCACCGCCATCGCCTTCGTCGAGGCGGAGGTGGATGGAATGAAACTCTACGGTGTCGGGCGCAACCCCAACATCGTCACGGCCTCGCTGCAGGCGGTGAGCTGCGCCGTCAACCGGGCGAACCGCGCGACCTGATCGAAAATCCGGACGGAGGCCAACGCTTCCGTCCGGGTTGTCGCCGCGCGCGCGAGTTCCCGCCCGCCACAAAATCTCCCAATCATTGCCATGCTTTATCCCGATATTCGGGGTCTTCTGTTCGGCATGGGGTTTGGGAGGCTAATGTTGGCGGGGAAAGCCGCGCGCTGGAAACGCATCGGAACATTCACCGCGGTGGGCGTTCTTGCGGCCGGTATGCTCGGATTCGGGCTGTTCCGGGGCTATATTTCCTATCTCGAGCCACCCCGGATCGTCGTCCAGTCGAAGGGGCCGAACGCCGTTTGGGCAGCCCATCACTGGGTCGGCAAACCGCAGGTCGAACGCGCCTACGCGGAACTCGTTACGCGCCTCCGGCGGCACCGAATCACCGATGTTTTCTTTCACGTTGGCCCGCTCGAGCCCGACGGCACGCTGCCGCCCGAACGCTTTCCCGCAGCCGCCGAATTGTTGCGTGAAATTCGCGCCCGCAGCGCGGTCATACGATTGCAGGCCTGGGTCGGCCAGCGTGAAAAGAGGGGCGGCGGACCGCTCGACCTCGCCAATGCGACGGTGCGCAAAAATATCGTCGCCACGGCCGTGAGCCTGCTGCACCTGGGATTCGACGGCATCCACTACAACATCGAACCGATCGCGAGCGGCGACGCCGATTTCCTCGCCCTGCTCGACGCGACCCGCACGCTGACACGCGACCGCGGCCGCGTTCTGTCGGTCGCCGGGAATGGGGTGGAGCCGGTACCCGGGCTCGCCTGGCTGGTCGGCCTGACCGGCAAGGGGATCGGCCTGTGGACCGCATCCTATTTCGGCGCCGTCGCCGAGCGTGCCGATCAAATCGCTGTCATGAACTACGAGACATGGCTCCCGACCGACTGGCTCTACGGCAACCTCGTCGCCTGGCAAACCCGCACGCTCCGGCCGCTCGCCGTCGGGCGCGCGACCCTGTTCATGGGGGTGCCGTCTTATGACGAACGCCGGTTGAGCTTCGACCCTACGGCGGAAAACCTGCGCAGCGGGATACGTGGAATCCGCCTCGGCCTGTCCGACGGACCGAGTAAGGATTTGACCAATTTCGGCATCGCCGTCTACGCAAATTGGACCACCGACGCCGCCGAATGGCTAACCTATCGCCAGGAATGGCTGGGCGGCGGCCAGACCACGCACCGCTGACCGCCCATCACGCTCCCGCCATCGCCTATGGGCCTTCGCCGCACGAGGGATTATCATGGCCGCTAACGATCCCGCGAATTGGAGATGGCACCATGCAAGTGACCCTTCCCCTGATTACGGCCCTCTACGCAGGACTCAACGGATTGGTGGCCCTCATCCTCGCGCTTCGGGTCTCGATGAGCCGGGCGAAGAAAAAGATCGATCTTGGCGACGGCGGTGACCAGCAATTGCTTCAAACCATCCGGGTTCACGGCAACAACGCCGAATATTTGGCGTTGATCCTGGTGCTGATGGCGCTAATCGAAATGCTCGGTGCGCCGACGATGGCGGTGCACGTGCTCGGCATCGCCTTGACGCTGGGACGCGCACTGCACGCCCAAGGGCTGTCCAGCAAAACCGGCCCTTCATTCGGCCGCATCGCGGGACAGATGGCTACATGGGTCGTGCTGGCCTGCACCAGCCTTTACGCACTCTATCTGTTCAGCGTGGGCGGGCGGGCGGTGGCTGGCTGAATGGCGTACTCTTCAGCGGAGCGTGGTTGACCCCGTGGCGTCCGACCTCCACCAATTCCTTGGGGAACAACTCTGGATTCTCCCGGTCGCGCTCGGCATGATCTATCTGGTTGGGCGAACGATCGTGCGCCAGATGCGCGCCCGTGAAGAGGCGATCCGGCAACGCCGGGCCGAAGAACACGACGCGCCGATGGTCGGGCCGGAAGGCTTCGCCCGGGCGCGGCGGCAATTCTTTCTGACGCTGGCCCTGCTTGTGGTAATAGTCATCGTATCTATTCTCACCAATCTGTGACGGAACGGCGGCCTTCGGCGATGCCGGCAGGGCCAGACAATACGGGAGCCAATGCGCAATGCCGAAATCCAGTTCAACGGCGTTTTCAACCCATGCCAACGCGCTCGACCTGCTCACCGACCTGATCGGCCGGGCGCAGAAGGCCGGTGCGGACGCGGCCGACGCGCTCGCGGCGGAAGGCGTATCGCTGTCGCATGCTCAAAGGCTTGGCGAGATCGAAAAACTCGAACGGTCCGAGGGCACGGATATCGGGCTTCGCGTCTTTATTGGCAAGCAACAGTCGGTGGTGTCCTCATCCGATTCATCGAGTGAAGCGCTTGACGCCCTGGCCGAGCGGGCGGTCGCAATGGCCCGCACCGTGCCGGAGGACGCGTATTGCGGCCTGGCCGATCCGGAACAACTGTTCCAGGGGACGCCGCTCGACCTCGAGATCCTCGATGCGGAAGAACCGGAACCCGAAATTCTGATCGAACGCGCCCGGATCGCCGAAGACACAGCCCGGGCGGTCGCCGGCGTCACCAATTCGGAAGGCGCCGAGGCGAGCTGGGGCCGGTCGAGCGTCGCGCTCGCGGCATCCAATGGGTTCAGCGGCAGCTACGCCGTGTCGCGGCAAAGCGTCAGCGCCGCCGTGCTCGCCGGCGAGGGCACCGGAATGGAACGGGACTACGACTACTCCACAGCGGTTTTCTCGACCGATCTGACGGATCCGGCGACGATCGGGCGGAACGCCGGCGAACGCGCGGTACGGCGGTTGAATCCGCGCAAGGTAGGCACGAAGAAGGTACCGGTCATCTACGATCCTCGCGTCTCGAACGGCTTGCTGCGTCACCTCTCCGGCGCGATCAATGGCGTCGCGATCGCACGCGGCACCAGCTTCCTGAAAGACAGCATGGACGAGAAGATTTTGTCCGATGGCGTTTCTGTGATCGACGACCCGCATCGGAAACGCGGCCTCGCCTCGAAGCCTTTCGACGCCGAGGGTATCGCCAACGATCCCATAACCCTGGTCGACGACGGAACGCTGAAGAGTTGGATACTCGACTTGGGCACGGGACGGCAATTGAATCTCCCGACTACCGGGCGGGCGTCACGCGGTACCTCGGGTCCGCCATCGCCGTCGACGACCAATCTCTATATGTCCAAGGGTTCGATTTCGCGCGACGCCATGATCGCAGATATCGCCGACGGCTTTTACATTACCGAGTTGATGGGCTTCGGCATCAACGGCGTCACCGGCGACTACAGCCGCGGCGCCGCCGGTTTCTGGATCGAACAGGGCGAAATCGCGTATCCGGTGAGCGAAATGACGGTCGCGGGAAACCTAAAGGACATGTTCCTTAACCTGCTCCCCGCCGACGATCTGGAGTTTCGCTATGGGGTCAACGCGCCGACCGTCCGCATCGACGGGATGACCATCGCCGGGAACTAAGTCTCGGCTCCAGTTTGGGTGGTATGGCAGATGTCTGACGATTTGATCGGCAACTATCGAATGCTGGCGCGCTACAACCGGCTCGCGAACCGGCGGCTCTATGATGCCTGTGCGTTGCTGCCGGACGCCGAGCGCACGAAAGTTCGGCCCGCATTTTTCAAGAGCATACACGGCACGTTGAACCATATTCTGGTTGGCGACCGTATCTGGATGACCCGGTTTACTGGCGGTGAGGTGCCGTCGACATCGCTGGATGCCATCCTATACGAGGATTTCGGCGACCTTCGGCGGGCGCGCCATGAGGAGGACGAACGGATCGAAGCCTTTGCCGGCTCCCTGTCGCCGGCGTTTCTCGACGGATCCATCCGATACGAAAACAACGAAGGGCGGATGTTCGACGACGCGATGCCGATGCTGCTGACCCATTTTTTCAATCATCAGACCCATCACCGGGGCCAAATTCACGACATGCTGACGCAAAGAACCGCGCCGCCGCCGGTCTTGGACCTGCATCGCGTCCTCAAACCCGATCCTGATTGACCGGGTTGGGCGTGATCAACTCTGAATTTGCCAGACTCCGTCGCCGCGGCGGCAGACAGTGCCATTGGCCCGATGCTCCAGCCCACCGAGGGTGACCGTTTGCCTATATTCCCGGCAATACCGCCCGACCGCATCCAAAAATGTTCGCGACGGCGTCATCGTACCCCAATGGCCGTTGTCCGGATTCCGCCAAATCTTGGTTTGCCCGGACGGCAGGGATTCGAAAGCGATCAGCGACGCCCGTTTGGCCCGCCGTTGGTCGCTTTGCGACAGATGAACCGCATAGCCGCCCTGTAAAATTCTGCCTTCGATCGTCGCTCCATTCGCCTTGACGGCGTCATCCGCGGGAATTCGGCCCAGAAGGCCGCCAGCCGCCGCATAGCCGAGTCCCTGTGCCGGCGCCAGCGGCACCGGTTCAGGCGCGGATGCGGCGCTATCGCCCTCCGGCACCGTCTCGCAACCGGCCAGCAAAAGCACCACGATTGCGGTATGCAAAAAACGTTTCGTCACGGGCTTCCTCATTGAATTAAAAGCCAAATTCCAAGCTTACTGCATGATAATCATCGGACGCCCCGGCGCAAGCCGAAGCCGCATGCGCCCGCTAACCGACCGTCAGCCGAGCCGAGCCAAACAGGCCGATGCCGCGGCCCCCAGAATCGCCTCTGCATCGATGCCGTGCAAACGATAGGCATCGGGAATATCGCTCGATTGGCCGAACCGTTCGACGCCCAGGGCGGAAACCCTGCAATCCGCAACGCCGCCGAGCCACGACAAGGTCGCGGGATGCCCGTCGAGCACGGTGACCATCGCGGCGCCCGGCGCGAGCGGCGCAAGGAGGGTTTCGACATGGGCGCGGGCATCCCGCTCCCCGGTCGCGCGCCGCCGTCCCGCCGCCATCCAGTCAGCATGCAACCGGTCCGGCGCGGTCACCGCCAGCAATCCGGCGCCCGGCACGTCCTCGGCGAGTTGTTCATGGGCGGCGAGTGCCTCCGGCGCCACCGCCCCGGCATACGCGATGACCACGTCAGCACCCGGCGCAGGCGGCCGCAGCCAGTACGCGCCGTTGCAGATATTGGCGCGTTCCTGTTCGCCCAACGAACGTTTTGGCTGGTTCATGGGCCGGGTCGAGAGACGAAGATAGACCGATCCGCCATCCGCCGCCTGCATATGCCGGAAACTCCAGGCCATAATTACCGACAACTCGTCGACGAAGGCGGGTTCGAAATAGGCAAGCTTGTCGATTCCCATGCCGACCAGCGGCGTGTTGATCGACTGATGCGCGCCGCCTTCGGCCGCCAGCGTCACGCCCGATGGCGTTGCGACAGCCATGAACCGCGCATCCTGGTAACAGGCGTAAAACAGCGAATCGAGGCCGCGATTGATGAAGGGATCGTACAGTGTCCCAACCGGCAGCACGCGCGCGCCGTACAGGGAATGGGAGAGTCCGAGCGCCGCCAACAACAGGAAGAGGTTGTTTTCCGCAATACCCAGCTCGATATGCTGCCCGTCGCGCGACCGTACCCATTTCTGCGCCGAGGCGACCTTTTCCTCGCGAAAAACATCGGGCCGTTCGCGGCGGCTGAACAGGCCGCGCTGATTGACCCAGCCGCCGAGATTGGTCGAGACCGTCACGTCCGGCGACGTCGTCACGATGCGATCGGCGAGGTCGCCCGAGTCCTTGGCGATATCATTGAGAATTTGGCCGAACGCCTGCTGCGTCGACAGCTTCTCGCCGGCCGGGATCGGGAAGTTCTCAGGCACCGCAATCGGCGGTGCATCGTGCCGGCGCGTTGCGTCATCGGCAAACGGAACCGCGTCGAGAAACGCCCGCAGGGTATCCGGATCCGTATCGAGACCGGCGTAGGGGTCCCACTCCGCGCCCTCGGGAATGCGCATGGCGTCCCGGAAGGCTTCCATCTGCTCGACGTTCATCAGCCCGGCATGATTGTCCTTATGCCCGGCAAGCGGCAGACCATGTCCCTTGATCGTATAGGCGACGAAGCATTGCGGCCGGTCGTCGCCCGCCGCTGCATGGAACGCCTCGAGCACGCTTTCCATGTCATGGCCCGCGAGATTGGTCAGCAATCCGTGCAGCGAGGGATCGTCGTGGGTGTCCAGCAACTCCTTGAGACCGGCAGTGCCCTGTAATTCAGTCTTGAGATGATCGCGGAAGGCCGCGCCGCCCTTGAAGGTGAGCGCCGCATACAGGTCGTTGGGACAATCGTCGATCCACTGGAGCAGCGCCTCGCCGGCGGGACCGCTCCGCGCCGCCTCGAGCCGCTTGCCGAATTTCAGGGTGACCACGTTCCAGCCGACCGTATCGAAAAACGACTGAATTTTTTGGAACAACCGGTCGTTCACCACCCCGTCGAGGCTCTGGCGGTTGTAGTCGATCACCCACCAAAGATTGCGGACGTCATGTTTCCAGCCTTCCAGGAGAGCCTCGAATATATTCCCCTCGTCGAGCTCCGCGTCCCCCATCAGCGCGACCAGCCGGCCCGGCGCGACGCCGTCTCCCATCAGATTGTGCAGCCGCGCATAATCCTGCACCAGCGAGGCGAACAGCGTGATCCCGACACCGAGCCCGACCGAACCGGTCGAGAAATCCACGTCGTCCGTGTCCTTTGTGCGCGACGGATAGGATTGCGCCCCGCCAAGACCTCGAAACCGTTCCAGACTGTCGCGGGACTGCCGCCCTAGCAGATACATCAGGGAATGATAGACCGGGCTGGCATGCGGCTTTACCGCAATCCGGTCGGCCGGATTCAGCACATCCATGTATAGTGCCGTCAGCAGCGTGACCGCAGACGCACAGGAGGATTGATGGCCGCCGACCTTGAGACCGTCGCGCGACGGGCGTAGATGATTGGCGTTGTGGATCATCCATGAGGACAGCCACAGTACCTTTTTCTGGATATCCGCCAAGGTTTCGAGCCGCTCGCGGGGAATACCCCGGCCCGATTCCGGCGTGACCAGACGTAACGACGTACCCATAGCAATAACCCTCTCATCGCACCCGCGATAGCGCTCCCGGCAGCATACCGCGGCTCAGGTAATTTTTTCTTGCGGAAATTGCCCGAATACTGCCATACAGCGCAACATTCCGTTCAAATATAGCAAAATTTCGGCGATTTAATGCTCAAAAATGCACTGGACGAGATAGACTGCCGCATCCTGGCGGCGCTGCAGGAAAATGCGCGCATTTCGAATGTGGATCTGGCATCGCAGGTCGGAATTTCACCTTCTCCCTGCTGGCGGCGAGTGCGGGATCTCGAACAGGAAGGCGTCATCTCACGCTATGTGACGCTGGTCGATCCGGGCTCCGTCGGGTTGCCGGTCAGCGTTTTCATACAGGTTTCCCTGGAGCGCCAGGTGGAGACCGCGCTGGAAGCCTTCGAAAGCGCCGTCCTGTCGCGGCCGGAAGTCATGGAGTGCTACCTGATGACCGGCGACGCCGACTATCTGCTGCGCGTCGTCGTCGCGGATCTTGCCGCTTATGAGCGGTTTCTGATGGACCATCTGACGCGCGTTCCCAGCGTCGCCAGCATCAAATCCAGCTTTGCCCTGAAGCAGATCAAGTACCGCACCGCGCTGCCCGTTACCCGACCGCAGGACCGCTAGCGGCCACGCCGGCCGACGAAGCGCATATACCGGCCGGCTCCGGCGGCGAGCACCCGCCGCCGCCAGTTGGCCGGCGTCAGGGCAAGGCGGGCATTGCCCGGACTAACCAGCACGCGCTGCCGGCCGAGCGCCCGCAGCGCCTTGCGGGCCACGTCGTCCGGCTCTTCCGCCCTGCGGAGGATCGATAACGACATGCCGGCACGGTTGAAGAATTCGGTTCGCGTTGCCCCGGGGCACAGGGCCAGCACATCGACCGGCGCCTCCCTGACCTCATCCGCAAGCGCCTCGGCAAAGCTGAGTTCGAAGGCCTTGGTGGCGGCATAGGTGGCGAACATCGGCACCGGTGTGAACGCCACCACGCTGGATACGATGATCAACCCTGCGCGGCTGCCAGCCCCGGCGGCGCGGTCGATCATGCCGGGCAAAAGCGCGCGGGTCAGATCGACCACCGCCGTGACATTGACCGCCACCATGCCCAGTTCGTCTGCCGCGTCATTTTGCAGAAACGGACCGAATGCGCCGAAGCCGGCGTTGTTGATCAGCAAATCGACCTTCAGCGCACCGGCCCGCTCGACCAAAGCCCGCCGGTCGCTCTCCGACGCAAGATCGAGCGCCATCGTTTCGATTGTCCGTCCGGCTTGCCCGTATTGGCGGCGCAGTTCGTCAAGCTGCGCTTCGTTTCGACCGGTCAGCAACAACCCTGTCGACATTGGCAGAAACCTGACGAAGGACTCACCGATGCCGCTGGTCGCGCCGGTCACCATCGCCATACGGTATGCGGGTTTCGTGGTCGCCATCGCTGCGCTTGCCGATCTCCGTTCCGCAGGGACGCCACGTCGGTCGCCTGCCCAAAATTTAAGTTAACAAGTTCTTAAGACAGTCGCCGTAGAAAATTTCATCAAGGAGTAATCAATGGACTACTCGGGAATTTTCGCAAGATTGTTCGGGCCACTTTTCTATCCGTGGCTATCGAATCAGCGAATTTACTGGCTTTACCTAGGCACGGCACTGCTGATCGCGATCGCCGCATATCTAGTGGCACGACGACGCGCGGGCGGCGTTCCAGCGCCAGATGGCGGGCTCTTGCGCTTTCTTTTTCCGTCGGCAGTATTCGGTCATCGCTCCGCATGGGTCGATTACAAATTTTTCCTCATAAACCGGGCCGGTTTCGCGCTGCTGGTTGCACCGGTGCTGATCGGCACGGGACCGGTATCCGATCTCGTGGCGGGCAGCCTGAAATTCCTTTTCGGGGACGGCGGCGCGACGCGCCTCCCGCATTCGATCGACCACCTGTTTTACACCACCTGCATGATTCTCGCGTTTGACGGCGCGCTTTACCTCGGCCATTGGCTACAGCACAAAGTCCCGGCCTTATGGGAATTCCACAAGGTGCACCACTCCGCCCAGGTGCTGACGCCGATGAGCGCCTATCGCATGCATCCGGTGGACGACATTCTCACCGGCGTCCTGGTGGCGCTGGCGTCCGGGACCGCGGACGGCGTGTTCCGCTGCTTCTATGCGACGACCCCGACAACGGTGATGCTGTTCAATTTGAACGTCTTCGTCTTTCTATTCTACCTGGCGGGTTACAATCTGCGCCACTCGCATATCTGGGTCGCCTATCCGCGGGCCCTTAGCCATTTCCTGATCAGCCCGGCGCAACACCAAATTCATCACAGCAGCGATCCCGCCCATTACGACAAAAATTTCGGTTTCATTTTCGCCTTCTGGGATTGGGCTGCAGGAACGCTCTATGTGCCGAAACAACGGGAGACGCTCGAGCTCGGTTTGGCCAACGACGAACATCTCGCCTTCGATACCGTGTGGCAGCTTTATGCCCGCCCCTTCCGGGTGTTGTGGCGGCGTTATCATCCGCTGGAGAAAGAAACGCCATGACCCGCTGGCTCACAGGTCTGCTTGTCCTGGCGATCGCCGGAACGGCGATTCTGGCATCGCTGAGCACGCCGCCCACCGCACCGCCGCCCCACTTTACAGACCAGCCTCCCGTCGTCACCGATGCCCTGCCGCTGGAGCTGGATGCGCTGACCTGGACCGAGGTGCGGGCGCTGATCGCAAGCGGGAAGACATTGGCGATCATCCCGACCGGCGGAACCGAGCAGAACGGACCCCACATGGTGCTGGGCAAGCACAATTACATCATGCGCCATACGGCCGCTCGAATCGCCGAGGCGCTGGACAACGCGCTGGTCGCACCGGTCGTCACCTATGTACCGGAGGGCCGTATCGACCCGCCGAGCGGCCATATGGCCTATCACGGCACGATCAGCATCCCGGGATCGGTGTTCGCCGCAACCGTGGAATCGGCGGCCCGGAGCCTCCGGCGCCACGGCTTCACGACGATTTGCCTGATCGGCGACAGCGGCTGGAACCAGGCGGCGCTCGCGGCGGTAGCCGAAAAACTCAACGACGAATGGTCAGACAGCGGCGTCCGTGTGCTGCATGTCTCGGACTATTATTTCAGCGCCAATGGTCAGGTCGAATGGTTGCGCAGCCAGGGTGAAAGCGACGCCGATATCGGAACGCATGCGGGAATTCGCGATTCGTCCGAACTGCTCGCGGTGTTCCCCGACGGCGTCCGCCGCGACCGGATGCGCCCGAGCAACACTCCCGGGATGGCCAACAGTGGCGTGATCGGCGACCCGACCCGGGCATCGGCGGAACGCGGCCGCAAGCTGCTGCAGCTCAAGATCGACGCCGCGCTGCGCCAGATCCGCCGTTTCGCCAAATCCGGCCCTCAGCCCTCCTCGTGAACCGTGACGGTGCCGGCCGCCGGATCGACCGTCACCCTATCGCCATTCTTGATACTAGCGGTGATGTCACTGTCGAACCGGTCGATCAACGGAAAGTCCGCATGCGCCGCACCCTGCGCCATGATCGGATTCGCGTAATTCAGCAGCAGCGCCAGCGGCGCCCTGTCTCTATCCGCCATTTCATGCAGCATCCACGCGGTGGCCACACCGCCCTTGGCAATATTAAGCACCAGAACCTTGCCGAGATAGCTTTCGCCGAACAGCTTGTGGCCGGGCCGCGAGAACACACCGGCAATCCGGTCGAGGTCGTATCGGGCGCTGAAATTGTCATGCGCGACCAGGGCCGGGCCGCTGACGGTCGGGCCGATGCCGACATGCCCCTTGATAATGGTATCGGCCATCAGACGATCCTCCCGGCAACGGCAGAGTCGACGCATTGTTCCATCGGCGCCAGCATCGGCTCGTAGCCATAGCCGCCGAGGATATTGACGATCTTCGCCGAATTGCTCATCAGGCGGCGCCAGCCATTGGCCTCGCCGATTTCGCGGGCGTGCATGTTGTAAAAACAGACGCCTTCCAGCAGCACGCCGCCCGCCACCTCGATTTTCTTGGTGATGCCCATGCGATCGGCCGATTTCTTGATCTCCGGCGCGGTGGCCGCCAGCAGTGTCGTCTTTGCATGAACCGTGCGGCCGTCCAGCAGATGACCCAGCTTCTGCAATTCGAAAAGCGACAGCTGGGGCGCGGCGAAGACCACCACGTCGAGCGTGTCGTCGGCCGGCCGGTAGGCTTCGTAGAAGACGTCGATGTCGGCCCGTGTGATACGCCGCGGTTCCGGCGGCGCACCGTCGAACGCCGCTTGCAGCGTCGGCGCCTCCGGCGTGACGCCGACCATATGAAACAGCGGCGTCGAGCCGAAACTCGCCAGCGACGCGCCGAAATGCTTGAGCTCGTCCGACGTCGGCGTGCCGTCGACGCCGTCGATCACCGGCACGTGCCAATAGGAACTCATCTCGCGCCCGATGATGCCGCCGACCGCGCCCCAGTCGGCCCAGTCGCGCGGCCGGACCTCCAGCACGAAATGCGCGGTGCCGCGGCGGCAAGCGTCGAGATGAAAACCGTAACGCGGCGTGCGTCCGGTCAAGGCGGCGGCCAGCGCGGACGGGCCGCCCTCGAAATTCGTCCGCGCGCCGAGCACGCTGTTGGTGTAAATGCTCGACCCGGTATCGCCGAACGCCACGTGCTCGCCGAGCACCGGCGGGATGACGACCTGGTAGTTGATGCAGGTGTCGGTCATCAGCACGTCGAGCGCCTGAAAGGCGTCGATGGTACGGCGTTCCAGACCGATCCAGTCCTCCTGCTGCTTGAGCCGCTTGTAGGCGTTGAAATCGGCACCGCGTGGATCGGTCACCGTAGGCACCAGGGTACGACGCTCCGTCTCCGGATAGGCCGCAATGCCTTCGAGAAAAGCGACCCCCGCTTCGCCCAGCGATTCCGTATCGGCCATGATGTGGACATGGGCAATCTCGACCATATCGGCGGCATCGAAGAACTGCCCGACCCTGATCTGATGCTCCAGCGCGCGTTGGCGCGGCACTCCCATCTCGCCGGCCAGCATGGCCTGTTCATAGTCCGTGAGTTTCATTGTGGCGCTCCCTGTACGATGTCTTTTATAACGCGCCCCGCGACCCTGGGAAAACCAGCGTTTGATACCGGCCCGACCCGTCCTGCGGTTGAGCCGGACCGATGCCTCGGCCATAGTGAACGCCGATCCGCGAAACCCGGAGATGCACCGTGACCCGCTTGACCACACTCGACGACATCGAACAGGCGCGCGCCGCGCTGCCCGACGCGATCCGCCGCACGCCGATCGTGCCCCTGGCCCGCGACACCGCCGAGGTCGGGCACGAGAAACTGTTCCTGAAATGCGAGAACCTGCAGGTCACCGGCGCCTACAAGGTGCGGGCCGCCTTCACCGCGCTCATGGCGCTCAGCGACGCACAGCGCGACCGCGGCGTGGTCGTCACCTCTTCCGGCAACTTTGCGCAAGCCTATGCCCTGGCAGGCGCGCATTTGGGCACGCCGGTTGCCGTTGTCATGCTGGACAACACCAGCCCCTACAAGGTCGAGCAAACCCAAGGCTATGGGGCCGAGGTCATCTTCTGCGGCACCGACGCACTGGCGCGCCAGCCGGCGGTCGATCGGATCGCCGACGAAAGGGGCATGACCGCAATCGACAATTGGGAATTCCCGCCGATCGTCGCCGGCCATGCGAGCATCGGCATGGAAATCGTCGAGGATTGTCCCGATGTGGAAACCGTGCTGGTTCCGGTGAGCAGCGGCGGCTTTGCGGCCGGTGTCGCCACCGCGGTGAAACTGTCCAATCCCCACATCCGCGTCATCGGCGTCCAACCCGAGCGCGCCAACGCCGCCTATGTCTCGATGCAAGAGGGCGCGGCGACAGCCATCGACTATTGGGACAGTATGGCCGACGGCCTGTCCGCACGGCGTCCCGGCGAGCACCCGTTCCGCCACCTGCAGGAATATCTCGACGAAATCGTCCTGATCAGCGAGCAGGACATCGCCGACGCCTTTCGAACCATCCTGTTCCGCACCAAGATGCTGGGCGAACCGGCCGGTGTGGTCGCGCCCGCCGGCTTTCTCAGCGGGCGGGTGGACGGGTCGCGTAAGACCGTCGCCGCGCTGACCGGCGGCAACGTCACCGAGGATATGGTGCAGAAGATGCTCGACATGTCCCGGAAATGAGCCGCTGCGGCATCCAAACCGGCGGGAAACGGGGCGATCGGGCGGGACTTGCGACTCCGTAAAGGATTACGCAAGAAACGCCGCCCATAATCGGGCACTGCAGGCAGACATCGCGTCTTGCAAGCAGCCCGATTAATCGCCATATCGTGCACTCCGAAACCAGATTGAAACCCATGACCGATCTCCCCGAACCCGTGGCGCGGCGGCGCACCTTCGCCATAATTTCGCACCCCGATGCGGGCAAAACGACACTGACGGAAAAGCTGCTGCTGTTCGGCGGCGCCATTCAGCTTGCCGGCGCGGTCAAGGCCCGCGGCGAACAGCGGCGCGCCCATTCCGACTGGATGAAGGTGGAGCGCGAGCGCGGCATTTCGGTGGCGTCCTCGGTCATGACCTTCGACTACGCCGGCTGCACCTTCAA
>CAJHYV010000275.1_pt1 | contig 19116 bp, 19 predicted proteins | sample 9198851 | NCBI WGS metagenome assembly CAJHYV01 (sample SAMEA7708375, study PRJEB35096) | sediment metagenome | biome: marine neritic benthic zone biome [ENVO:01000025]; feature: sediment [ENVO:00002007]; material: shallow marine sediment [ENVO:03000034] sea grass bed [ENVO_01000059] ...
CTGAGCATGCTGCGCATCTTGCGTTCCAGCCCGGGCCGCGCCCAGACTTGTCCCCAGCCCACCTCGGTGGTGAGCTGCTGGATCGTCAGCATGAAGGGGTCTTCCTCGCCTTTCGCAAGCGACCGTTCCACATGGGCCGCACCCAGCACTTCCTTGCGGAGCGCCACGCCCTTCTCGAACATCGCATTGCGGTCGAACTTCTCATCAGCCATGGGGGCATCCTTATTCTCGGTGTCGGATGCCCCACTATGGCCGATCGCTGACGTGGCGGCGAGCCGGCCCCGTGATGATGGAATTAGCGGCCGGTCGCGTCGAAGAAGCGGTCGATATCGTCGGTGTTATTGTAGAAATGGACGGACGCGCGGAGGAAGCCGTCCTTGAAACTGACCAGCACGTCTTTGCGCCGCAGAGCCTCCACCATCGCTTCGTGATCGACCCCAAAATCGAGGCTGACGACGCCCGCCCGCTGATGCCAAGGCCGCGGCGTCCGCACCCGGATGCCGCGTGCATCCGCCTGCTCCATCAGGTAGGTCGTGAGCTCCTTGACCCGCGCCTCGATGTTCTCCAGACCGATCTCCTCGATATACTCTGCCGAGCGCCGCTGCACCCAGATGCCGAGGAAGTTAGGATTGCCATATTCGAAACGATGGGCATCGCCCGCAAGCTCCGGGCTCTCCTGGAACCGATCATTCGACGTGAAGCTGAACTTTGCCGCGTAAGGCGGTGAAATATCAGAAATAACCTCGTCCCGCACAAACATGAATCCGGCGCCAGTCAGGCTGAATTGGGCCTTGTGGCCGCCGGCGATCACCACGTCCGCACCGAGATCCTGCAACGGCGTCGCCAGGATTCCGACCCCCTGAATGCCGTCGATCACGAGGCGCGCGCCGGCCGCGTGACAGAACTCCGCCAGCGCCGGCACGTCCTGGCGGAAGCCGGTGCCGTAGGACACCCAGGACGCGGAGACCACGCGCGTGCGCTCGTCGACAAGGGGCCGGTAATGGTCGAGCGTCAACACGCCATCCTCGGCCGGTTCGGCCATGCGCACCTCGATGCCCTCGCTCTCCAGATAGCGCCAGGGGAAGGTGTTGTTCTCGTGCTCGGCCGCGCTGATCACCACATTCTCGCCCGGCTTCAGATCGAAGCCCTTGGCAACGATATTGATGCCTTCCGACGTGTTCTTGATCAGGGCGAGCGATGACGCCGGCGCGCCGAAGACCCGCGCAACGGTGGCGCGGCATTCCTCGATCGGATCCATCGAGAACGCCGTCTGCCCGGCGTTCGTATCGACGTCGCCCAGCCATTCCGCCATCGCGTCCGCGACGCGGCGCGGCAACAACGCCTTGTTGGCCAGGGCGAGATAGGAAAAGCGCCCGGTCGCCGGGAAGTCCGCCCGCAACGCCGCCCAATCGGGTTCGTTCCGGCCGCTGTCGGTGGCTGGGTCCTCATCAACCGCCGTCCTAACGTCACTCATTCGACATGCTCCTGCAAGACCGGCATCCGGGCGGCTACCGTTGGCCACTCTATCTTAAGGGTCCACAGGACCGCCGCAAGCGTCTCGGCAGGCCGCCCCTCGGTCATGGGAAAGCGGCCAACCCATTAAGATTGGGCCGAGCCAGATCGTGAGAGGCGTCGGGCGTAGGGGCTCCGCGGTTCTTCGGAAGGTCACGACAAATTGAGAAGATGCGAAAAGACACATCGGGTTCCGATGGCCAATACTGCAGTCGAAATCACTCATAAGCGGCAATACGACCGGTGGCTATCGGCAATCCATGGGAGGAATTCCGAACTATGAAACGCCAAAAACGCAAAAGCAGGCGCCCAAACAAGAGCAATCGCGACCGGCCTACGGGCGTCGACGTTTCGGATAAAAGACCAACAAGACGTGCGTTCCTCAAAAAAATCCGGACCGGCGCGGTCGCCACAATGGTCGGCGGTGGCGTGAGCTGGTACCTGATCGACACCGTCAGAGCGACCATGCGGGAAGGAGACCTTTCGCGTATCGGCAACGGCGTCCCCACAGTCGTGCAGATTCATGATCCGCAGTGCCCGCGGTGCGTTGCTCTACAACGTGAGGCGCGGGACGCCCTGTGTAATTTCGATGAAACCAAACTACAGTTCCTCGTTGCCAATATCCGGAGTGCAGAAGGCAGAAAACTCGCGGCGGCCCACGGCGTTGGGCATGTGACTCTGCTGCTGTTCGATGGATCCGGACAAAAGCGTGCCGTGATTACCGGCCCAAATGAGAGTGAATATTTGACGGGTAGATTCCGCCGTCATCTCGCCAAATTCGGCAATGGCTAACGGGCATCATCGCATTCAACATCGCAGCACCAACATGGGCTACTAAGTCGTATTGCCTGGATCACTTGTTAATCACAACCCATTGCAATTGCAAAAAAATTTTCCTTGGTCGGGGAGACTGGATTCGAACCAGCGACATCGTGCTCCCAAAGCACGCACTCTACCAGGCTGAGCTACTCCCCGGATGGCGGAAAACTAGGCAGTGTGTCCGGGTTTAGCAAGGCCTGTCATGACGCGCGCCGAAGCCCGATCAGGCGGTGACCGATTGGCACAACCGCGCGATGGGCCGCAGCAGGGGCACGAAAAATTCGCGGGCTTTCGATGTGCAGAAATAATATCGATTCCGGCCCGTCCGCCGCTGTTCGATCAAGCCGCGCTTCTCCAGTTGCCTCAGCCGGCGCGAGACGGTCGATCGTGAAAGTCCCGTCGCGCCGGAAATCGACGAAGCGTCGTAGGGCCTCCCCTCCAATTCGCCGAGATGCACCATGTCGATCAGCCCCATTTCGATCGGCGCCAGCTTCGCGTCCTGACACCGCTTGCAAAAAGCGAAACGAACTTTCAATAGCCCGTAAACAAGCTGATCATCCAACGTTTCGCTTTGAGAACTCGAACCGTCCACCACATTCCCCTCCCGATACATCCCACATCCGAGAGATCCTCCCGGCACCCTACAAAAAATCTTTTCCGCAACCCTTCGAGATTCTTATGTCAAAATTTTTCCCGGGTAAACCCTACAACTGATTGAAAATAAAATGCTATATCGGAATTTTATTGGCCAGCAGAGTTTTGGTCCGGGCGAATGTTCAGTAACGTAGCTGTGATCCACCGTTGTTCGTCAATGATAAAACTGGTCAATTCGAACGCTTCCAAGCGTTTGGCGCAGACTCTCCAGTTGTTCAAATTTGATGCACCGCCCTCGCGGCGACATCATGCCATCGACCTCCAGCGCATGGAGGCACAGTTGTCCGGGCGCGCCATGAATATCCGAAAGCAGCACCGCCCCGCCTTGCCGGTTTATCCGGTAGGACGTATTGAGGTATAGCGCAAAGACACTAGTTGGATCTGGCAGAGAGTCTGAAGTGTCGCGTTGCACGACGCGCACCTCTCAAACAATGGGGTAGAAATATGCGAATTGGCGTCGCCTTTCCGACCACCGAAATTGGCACGGACCCGGCCGCCATCCGCGAATTCGCGCAGGCGGCGGAATCGCTCGGGTTCGATCACATCACCGCCATAGACCATGTTCTGCAATCCGGGACTGCGGCCGGGGACGATTGGCGCAGCTACTACACCCGCGACAACATGTTCCACGAGCCGCTTATTCTGTTCGGTTACCTTGCCGCCGTGACGCAGAAAATCGAGCTCGCCACCGCAATCCTGATCCTGCCGCAAAGACCCACCGTATTGGTGGCCAAACAGACCGCGGAGTTGGACCTGTTGTGCGGAGGAAGATTGCGGCTTGGCGTTGCGATCGGCTGGAATGAACTCGAATTCGACGCCCTCGGCCAGACGTTTCGCAATCGCGCCAAGCGTATGGAGGAACAAGTCGAGGTGCTGCGCCTATTGTGGACCCAAGAATTGGTCACCTTCGATGGGCAATACCACAAGATCGAGAACGCCGGGATCAATCCCCTTCCCGTCCAGGATTCTATCCCGGTGTGGTTTGGCGCCTTCGAATCTCCCGCTATTCGCCGGGCAGGCCGCATGGGCGACGGATGGTTTCTCAACCCGCGGGTCGGCCCCGGCGACGAAGCGCGCGCTCAGATCGAGGAATTTTCGGCGGCGGCTCGCGAATCGGGACGCGACCCGGCGGCGCTCGGCATCGATGTCACCTTGCACATCGCCGATTCCGAGCCGCAGGACTGGGCGGCCCAGGCCGAGCAATGGCGGGCCTTGGGGGCAACGCACGTCACCATGCGCACCATGTATGCGGGTCTCGAAACGCCGGACCAACACATTGACGCCATGCGCCGTTTCCGCGACGCATTCCCTGCGTCATAGGATCTGACATGAATTCACGCAACGGCACGGCCCGCATCGTCATCAGTATTCACTCAATCAACTTTTCGGCACCCGCTTTTCCACCGCCGCAAATTTCTGGCGTTAAGCATGTGAATCCGGCCAAATAGCGACACGTTTGCCCGTGGGCATTGGATGCTCCGGGTGCGGCGTAGCCGTCGCAGACGACCAAGCGTCGAACGCGATGCATAATGCGGACACAAAGATGCTATTCAGATATCTCCTTTTCACCCGTTTCCTGCTGTTGAATCTCGTTTCGATAGGATTGCTGGCCGCCGTTTATCTTCAGGGTTGGCTCGATGCGATGTTTCAGGAAGAGATCGTCCAGTTGGTGTCGGTCATCACCCTGGTCTTCGGCTACGGGCTCGTTCTCTGTGCCGTGCAGATTTGGCGCACCACTGTCGAACTGAACGATATCAAGTCGGGTGCCCCCAAACCGGACTCGCGCGCCGGAAAATTTCTCTCCGCCGTCTACGGCGCGACGATCGAAAGCCGAATGTTATCGGCAATGGCGCTGCGCACGAAGCTGCTCACCAGGATTTCGATTGTCCGGCACATCGCCAATTCGCTGGTTTTCTTGGGCCTTATCGGCACCGTCATCGGATTTATCATTGCCCTGTCGGCGGTCGACGCCAAGGCATCGGCGGATGCCGATACGGTTGCACCGGTTATTACCCGGCTGATCAGCGGTATGTCGATCGCGCTGTACACGACGCTTGTGGGCGCGGTCCTGCATATCTGGCTGATCGTCAATCACCGCATCCTGTCGAGCGGAACATCGAATCTCTACACGTCCCTCATTGAGCTGGGTGAGAGCCGTGGACGAACTTGAAGAATTCGATGACTCCACCTCGGGCACAGTATTCCGGGATGTCATTCTGCTCGCGCTCATCGGATTCGTCGCGATGGTCATCATGCTGTTGCCGCACATCAAGAAAACGACCGAGGAGGCGCAGGACCACAAGGCCCCCGGTAATGTCATCGTAGAAATGCATTGGCCGAACACCATGCCCTACGACGTTGATTTGTGGGTCAAGGCGCCGGGAGAACAACCTGTCGGCTTTTGGAATCAAGGCGGGCAAATCTTCAATCTTCTGCGTGACGATCTCGGGGGCGAAGGCGACGCGACAAATGAAAATTACGAAGTAACCTACAGCCGCGGCATCGTTGGTGGCGAATACGTCGTCAACGCGCATATGTATGGCCCCCTGCCGCACGGCAATGTCATACCGGTCACAATTGTCGTCAGCGTCCGGCAGAAATACGACAACACCCGGCAGCTTCTCAAGACCGTGGTAAAGTTGCACCGGCGCAACCAAGAAGAAACGGCCTATAGCTTCCGGCTTACACGCGAAGGCGATTTGGTCGACGGGAGCGTAAAAACCCTGCGACGACGCCTGATAACAGGATACCTCAAATGAGCGAGCTCATCGTTTTCTTCATCGCCAGCCTCGGTATTGGAGCGCTGCTTGCGACCATCGCGATTTGGGCGCCACGCCGGCCGCATGTACGCATTGCGGCACTCGCGGCAACGCTTTTGTTCATCCCGGTCGTATACGTTCAGCTTGTCGAACTGCTAAGCCGTCCGAAGCCGATGACCTTCGAATGGTTCGAGCGCGATGTGCAACTGGCGCAAATTCTCGGCAGCAGCCTCGACGAAGGCAAGGCGATCTATTTGTGGCTTCGGCTCGAGGGCGAAATCGCGCCCCGGTATTACGTCATGCCGTGGCGGCAGCAGGCGGCGGAAAAACTCGAAGATATGATCGATAATGCCATTCGCCAAAATGCGACGATCGTATTGAAAAAGCCTTTCATCCGTAAATCGGACGAAGAATGGGGTGACCTAAACGCCCACATCATACCCCCACCATTACCGCCACAAAAGAAACCACCCCTGCCGCCGCAAATCTTTAACCCACGCGGACAGCAAATTTGATCCCGGCATGCAACAGGGAATCAGATTGGGGAAACCCAAGTGTGAACGGTGCCACAGAGAGCCCATGCACCACCCGAGCGCTCGCTCCTTCGAACGAAAACCTGCAGGATTTGGGATTCGTTTGAAATGATCGTCGTTGAAAACGATGCAAAAGAACTTCTCGCGGTCCAGGGCGTTCCTATGCCCGGCGGCATCATGTTGCGTCAGGCGCCCAAATATGACGGAGAGGGTGACGAGCCGGCGGGACCATGGCTCATCAAGCCGCAAATTCCGGATGCGGGGCGTGGCAACCGGCCCACCTACATCACAGCGCACAATGCCCGCGAAGTCGCCGAGGCAGCAAGGCAATGGCTTGGTAACAAATTCAATGGCCATACCATTTCGGCCGTTCGGGTAGAGCGCAAATTGATTGCGGCGCACCGCGCCTATTTATGTTTCGAATGCGACCCAGCCGACATCGGTATCCGGGTCAGCGTCGGCTTCGGCGACGCTGGTGATACGGCCTCACCGGTGTTGCCGGATACTGCCCTGGAATCGGAGACTGCGGTTCCGGACCCTAACGCCGTGTTGGCGTGCGCGGTCCGCCTTGCGGATAAATTGCCCGAAACGGTTCGCGATCAGGTGAACGCGGCGGCCCGCACGCTCATTCCACTGTTTTTCGGATACGAAGCGATCGTGCTCGAAATAGATCCGCTGATGGTTTTCGAGGATGGTACCTGGATGGTCGGCAACGTCGAAATGCAGATCGATGAAAATGCCCTATTCCGCCATCCCGAGCTAATTTCCCTGATGGACCGACGCGGCGACAGTTATTTGGATAACCGCAAAAGGCGGGAGCTCGGCCTGGATTTCTCGGTCGTTGATGACGAGGGCAACGTCGGGCTCCTGACGAATGGTACGGCGCTTGCGCTCTTCTTGATGGAAGAGCTTCGTGCTCGAAAGTTGCGTCCATATAACTACATAGATTTGCGGGCGAGCCGTATAACCGATGGTTCGGAATGCCTCAAGACCGCCATTGACTGGATTTTGGCGGGATCGAAGGTCCGGACGGTTTTGATCAACCTTGTTTCCGGCGCTTCCGAAATCGATGCAATTGCCAAGGCAATCGGCGAAACTCTAAAACAAATGCCGCCGGACATTCCCATTGTCATCCGGCTTGCCGGCAATGATCCTGACATTGCCAAGGCACATTTCGACGATATAGATGCGGACATCACGCTGGTATCCGATCTCGAAGCCGCTCTTCAACTTGTCGAGCGGCAAGCGTCATTGCAGGCATCGTCGTGAACAATTTAAGGCTCGACGCCGGAACGCAAGTCTTGGTGGTCGGTCGGCCAACGGACAGCACGCTACGCCGAATTCGACTCATGCGCGATTACGGCACGAATATCGTCGCCTGCATCACGACCGATCAGGAAGACGCGAAAATCGAAGGCGTTCGATTCTTCCTAAGCTCTGCCGAGGCAATAGCAGCGACCGGTGCCCGCGTTGCTGTCACCCTCGTCCCGCCTGACATTACCGGACACGCGGTTTTGGAGGCGGCGGAGGCAGGCATTGGTCTAATCATATCGCCGACATTCCTGGTGCCAATCCATGACACAATGCGTGTACGGCGACGCATACGCGACCTCGGCGCTGTCTGGATCGGTCCTGGTTGCGCCGGTCTGGCGATTCCCGCGAATGCAATAAACCTCGGCATAGTCCCTAATGAAATTCTGCGCCCTGGAAACATCGCTGTCATCGCCAAACACAGCACCCTGTCTCTTGAGGTCGGATTCGCGATGGCGCAGCGGAACCTGGGACAGTCAATGTGGGTTGGAGTCGGAGTTGATTTGATGAAGGGGCAACGCCCGGCCGACTTCGTTCCCTTCTTTGCCCAAGACGAGGAAACCGATACCTTGCTCATGATTGGCGGGCTCGGCGGCACCGACGAGGAGGAGTTTGCAGGGGTCATACGCCATTATGGTTTCAAAAAACCGGTCCTGGCGTTGCTTTCGGGGGAAAATGCAGCGGAACCAAATTCACTCTTCATGCGCGTCCTAGAAACGCGGCTATCATCCAGCTTTGCAAAAAAGCGAACCGCGCTGGAAGAGGCGGGCGTTGCCGTTTACGATAGAATTGACGATTTAATCGGGGCCCTCCCGAATTCTCATTAGCAATTGATATCGACGAAGGAGTATGTGAGTTGCTGGACTTCAGCCTGACCAGCGATCAGCGGCAAATGCTGGCAACCGTGGAACGTATCCGCAAAGACGTTATCGAACCCAATGCAATGCGTTGGCTCGACGGGACCTTTCCCTACGACAATATGAAACCACTCGCGGAGGCTGGTATTCTCGGCATGACCGTGCCCGAAGAATATGGCGGCATGAGCGCCAGTGTCCTCGACACGGTTCTCGTACTCGAGGAAATCGCCAAAGGCTGCTACGTAACCGCTATGGCCGTGTTGGGCGAAGTCGGTGTCCAATGCCGTATAATTGCGACCTATGCCCCTGATAACCTTAAACAACAATGGCTTCCGGCGGTCGCGGAAGGCCGCTACATCCTGGCTGTTTGCATGACCGAGCCCGGTGCCGGCACGGACCTCGGCAGTATGAAAACGAACGCCATGGTGAAAAATGATCGGGTGATCCTAAACGGCGTCAAGACTTTGATCAGCCGTGTCGAGGAAGCGCACGTTTTCGTTGTTTTCACGCGTGTGAACAATGAACCCGGCAGCAAAGGAATTGGCTGTGTTCTGATCGAACAAGGAACGCCTGGCCTGCAAAAGACCGCCTCATACCAAACCATGGGCGGCGAGCATTTAGCGGAGCTGCAATTCGAGAACGTCGAAGTCCCAATTGAAAATTTGGTCCTGCAGGAAAATTCACTGCGCACCCTCATGAACGCCTTCAACACCCAGCGATGCCTGAATCCCGCGATATGTCTCGGCATGGCCGAGGCCTCCCTTGAGCACTCCGTGCGCTATCTGCGCGATCGCAGCGCATTCGGGCACCCGATCGGAGATTTTCAGGGTATGCGCTGGAAAGCGGCTGACATGATGACGCAGGTCGAGGCGGGCCGCGGTCTATTGTATCGTGCCGCGGCAAGCGCTGACCCCTTCCCCGACCCCACTCTGGCGGCAATGGCGAAAATCTTCATCAACGAGATGTCGATCAGCGTTTGCAGCGAAGCAATCCAAGTGCATGGGGGGTATGGCTTTCTCGATGAATTCGCGGTGTCGCGAAACTATCGCGGCGTCCGGTATGGCACCCTAGGCGGCGGCACCACGGAGACTCTCCGCAACCTGGTCGGGCGGCGGTTAGTCGAGAAAATGGATCTCGAAAGCGGGATCGCCGGCCTCGGCTTCTATTAAATCAGCAATTGATATCGGCGTGTGCGCGCCGCCTCGCGGCGCCTCAACTGCATCGCCGATTGGTATTGTCGAGGAACCAATCGACCTTTCCCAACAGGAACGCGCCGGCAACTTAAATGGCGCCGGGCGCGGCTGTATAACCGCTCGCTTATTGCCGCAGCCAATAATATTTAGCCAATGCATTTGTTATTTAGTTACATAAAATTTGATTTAAATTATTTATTTTCATGGTGCGGGAAATTAATACTATTTAAATAAATAAAGACCCGATTATATAATCAATGCTGAAACATCAAACACATAATAATCATTGTAATACATACATTAATAGATAATTAACTAGGATATAAAATAATTAATACTTCATTAATTCTATTTGTTATTGCCTTGTTAACTATAGAATATATTTTTATTTGACAAACGAAATCAAATAATATTTGAATGCACTATTCGACCAAACGCTATTATGTACATCAAACGGGAGTAAGTCGATGTTTGGCAAAATTACTGCAGTTCTTAAAGACGAATCAGGCGCGACCGCCATTGAATACGGCCTGATCGCCGCGCTCGTGTCCGTTGCGGCTATTGCAGCCCTGACGGCCATGGGTAGTTCTCTGGAGCAGATGTTCAACAAGGTTTCCGGTGAGCTGAGCAACGCTGTGAGCAGCGGCGGCTAATCGTAAACCTTTGGTTCCGGTATTACTCCTGCCCACCCTTACCGGGACTGGTGATGGCACCGGGGCGGCGCTGATATGCCGCCCCGGAACTGTCCGATTTCGAAGTTGTTGATCGTCGCAATGTTTCGGTTACTGAGGAATTCGGGCCATGCCCGGCGAGACACATATGTGGGCACACGTACAATTTGCATCCGCGCAACCCGCGTGGCCAGCTGAAGATCGATCCGTTTTTATCGCCGGATCGGCGTTTCCGCTTTCATTGCAGGCGCTCATTCTCCTGTCGCTCGCAGGTCTTGTCGCATGGACCGCGATCAGTGACATGAAGACGCAAATCATACCCAACACCGCTGTTACCGCGATTTTCGTGCTTTGGGTGGGTTGGGTCGTTTCCGGCGCTGACGTTCAGGTTCTTCACGCACTTGGTATCGGGCTCGCGATTTTCGCCGTTGGGGCGATCCTGTTTCATCGCGGCCAGGTAGGCGGCGGTGACGTAAAGCTTCTGACCGTCCTCGGCATATGGGCAGGACCGCAAGAAGCCGTACTTTTCCTGATCCATGTCGCCCTCGCGGGGGGAGTGTTAACGATGGCCTACATCATGCACATGCGTTTCGTTGCGCCGGCGCTCGGAAGAGTCGTTACCGCCGAAAAAAAACGTTTCGTCCCATACGCGGTCGCCATCTCCGCTGGGGCCTTCTTGCTCATAACAAGACTATGGGCGGGATAATCTGATGGTGGGGGGACCGAACTAATGAATAGACGAACAATGATCTTGGTCGCGCTCGCTCTGGTGTCCGCCGGTGTGACATTCTTCCTGGCGAAGACATGGATCGATTCGCAGCGCGACGCCATCCAACGGCAAGCGGAAGCCTTGAAGCCGAAGACGACCGAATCGGTCAATGTCTTGGTTGCCAAGGCCAATCTGCCGACCGGCCTGATCCTCAAGCCCGAACATGTCGAGTGGCAGTTGTGGCCGGAACAGGGTGTGGCGAAAACCTACATCCAGGAAGGCCGCGACAAGCTCGAGAATATCGTCGGCGGCGTGGTTCGCGGTGGCATCATCATCGGCGAGCCGATCACCACGGGACGAGTCATCAAGCAGGGTGACCGCGGATTCATGGCCGCCGTCCTAGCCCCCGGTAAAACGGCAATTTCATTCCGTGCAACGCCCGACACGAGCGTCTCGGGCTTTATCAAGCCGGGCGACCGCGTGGACATTCTCATGTCCCATGCAACGGTGCCGAAGGGCGCCAACCCGCCCCAGCCACACCACATCGTGGAAACCATCCTGAACGAAGTCAAGGTGCTGGCGATCGACCAAAAGACCGACGATCAGACCGGTAAAGCCAAGCTCTTTCGCAATATCACCGTCAAAGTGACGAAGAAGGAAGCGGAAATCATTACCGTTGCCAAGTCAATCGGCAGGCTCTCGATACTGCTGCGCAGTCTTTCCCGGCCCGACGCCAAACCCAATCAAGTCGCGCGCTCCCGGAAACGCCGCAGCCGCACATGGGATACCGAGGTTAGCCGGGTGCTGCCGTCGATCGGCGGCGCGGGGAACCAGTTGGAAGTCGTTCGCGGCACTACGCAATCGGCTGTTTCGATTCCGTTGTTCGACGGCGGCGGCGGCGGCCTGAACCTGAACCTTCCTTCCGGAACGGCCGGCGGTCTCAATTCGGCGAGCGGCGTAGCAAGGACACTGGCACAATGAGGCTAATCAAATTCATCTCGGCGGCGCTGTTCGCCCTAGCGTTCCTCGCGACGCCGACCTTGGCCCAAAAACAACAAAATGCCAAAGTCCTCGTTCCGAACGGCAAACGCATCGAGTTGTCGTCGACTTCCGGATTACTTGTCCGCCTGCCCCGTTCGGCGACCACGGTTTTCGTGGCCGACGCAACGATCGCGGATGTCAACGTCCGTTCACCTCGTCTGATCTATCTGTTTGGAAAACAGGCCGGCGAAACGACGCTATACGCGATCGACAAACGCGAACGGATCATCTTGTCGCAAAACATCTCGGTTGCGCTCAATCTTTTCCAATTGCGGCAGAACATTCAGAATCTCTTCCCGGATGTTCCGGTCAGAGTCAGCGCGGCCGGGCCCAAGATAGTTTTGACCGGCCCGGTGCCGAGCGCCGATACGGCGGATCAAATCAAGCAAATTGCGATTGGTGCGGTAAAGGGCGTTGCGGCCAACGTCGTCAACCGTATGACGGTATTGGCGCCGACACAGGTGAATATCCGGGTCAAGTTTGCCGAGGTAAGTCGCGATATCAACAAGCGGATTGGTTTGAACTGGGAGGTCCTGGGTAACGTCACCAGTGACTATGCAATCGGGTTCGCGGTCGGCGGCGACATCGTCCGGGATGTTTTAGGCGGCTTTATTATACCGAACGACGAAATTGACCGTGTTGTCTCGTCCTACAGTAACGGCAACGTTCAGGTGGACACGATTCTCGACCTGCTCGACGATGAAGGTCTAATCACCATTCTTGCCGAACCGAACCTGACCGCAATGTCCGGGAAGCAGGCGGAATTTCTCGCCGGCGGCGAATTTCCCATTCCTGTAAGCTCGAACGAAGGGGTCACGACAATTCTGTACCGGCAATTCGGTGTGTCGCTGGCGTTTACGCCAACGATCGTCGGCGAGAACAGGATCAACTTGCAGGTCCGGCCGGAAGTCAGCCAATTGACGTCCGCTGGCGCGGTTCAGGCAAACGGTTTCAACATTCCCGCCTTGCAGGTTCGCCGCGCGGAAACGACCGTTGAGATCGGAAGCGGCCAGAGTTTTGCCCTGGCCGGTCTGCTGCAGAATCAGATCAACCAGAATCTCTCCGATGTTCCGGGCATCAAAGACATACCGATCCTTGGCGCCTTGTTCCGGTCCGATGCGTTTCGCCGCCAGGAAACCGAACTGATGATCGTTGTCACGCCCTATATCGTGCGCCCCACCTCCGGCAGGTTGCCGCTTCCAACCGATAAGTATCAGCCGCCGAAAGATTTGGAACGCTTTCTGTTGGGCAAGAATCACGTGCAGCAACCAGCACAGGGGCCGGCGGCGCCGCTGGACCCAAGCGGACGGCCCGGCTTGGTTGGCCCAGCCGGATTCGTCTTGCAATAGGAGATGGGGACATGCGGGAAATGAAAATAATCGTCGCAACGCTGGGTGTACTTTTGCTTGGCGCCTGCTCTGGAATAAGTCCGACGCAGCACATCGAAGCGGCCAAGGAAGCCCAACAGCGCGATTTCAGAACCGGAAATCGGGTCGATTTCGTGCAATTCAATCACGCGGTGACCTTCGACCGGCAGGCGGTTCTGCCCACCGAGCCGGAAAAAAGCCGTCTGAAAGCATTCATCCGGGGAATCCGATTGGGATATTCCGATGAGATAACTGTGAAAGGCAGCACCCCGGCGCGCCGCAATGCCATTAAGGCGTATCTCACGCGCACGGGCATTCCCGCCAAGATTCGCGCGGAAGGCGGTAACCCCGCCGAATCGCAAGCAAATACCGTCAAAATTATGGTCGAACGTTATGTCGTAACGCCACCCGCCTGCCCCAACTGGACTAATTTTCACGGCAACGAAGAACGCAATACGCCGGGATCGAACTTCGGCTGCAGCACCGATGCGGCCCTCGGACAAATGGTCGCGAACCCAAAAGACCTGGTAACCGGACGGAAAGCTTCGCCGTCGCAAAGTGAAGTGTTCGTCAAGCACCAGAATGACTATTACATCGATCAAATTCGAAAGCTTACCAAACAGGGAACCAATCCATGAGCGCCGCGAGTGCTGACGCAAAATCTCAGCCTATGGGCGGTGGGAACGGGGAAACCCTCGTCTTTACCGACAATCCGGAGATCTGCGACGCCGTTACGCGCATTCTGGATGCCGGCGCCGTACAACGCGTAACCGTGCTCGAAGGCGGCATCACAGCCGCCCTCGAAGCAGCAGTCCCGAATGCGCCGGTAACGTTGGTCGATATATCCACGTCGCCCGATCCGGTAACAGACATCGCGATGCTGTCGGAAGCCTGCCGGGGAAAGATCGTCGCGATGGGACCCGTCAACGACGTCGCCTTTTTCCGCACCCTCACTTCCGCAGGAGCGTCAGACTACCTGCTGATTCCGCCGACAGACGAAATGCTGGTCGATGCACTGACGCCGCCGGCATTCCAAGTCGAAGATGAGGAAGAGGAAGCCTGCCGGATCATTTCCGTAATCGGCACCCGTGGCGGCGTCGGTTCTACTACCCTCGCGGTCAATACGGCTTGGTCCCTCGCCCACCATTATGGCCAACGAACCGGGTTGATCGACCTCGATCTGCATTTCGGTACCTGCGCCTTATCATTGGATCTACTGCCTGGCCGTGGATTACGCGACGCCCTGGACAATCCGGAGCGTATCGATCCGTTGTTCATCGCCAGCGCGATGGTGAATGAAAGTGAAAATTTATTCATTCTCGGTGGTGAAGAACCCCTGGAATCCAAGTCCGACCTCAATCCATATGCAGTTGAGCCACTATTGAACGCCCTACGCGCCAATTTCGGCGGTTTGGTATTCGACATGCCGAAGGACGTAGCGATATCGCATCCGCTGCTCATCCAGGAATCCGCGTCGGTGCTGCTTTGTACTGATTTTTCCCTAGCGGGAATGCGCGATGTGCTGCGGCTAAAATCCTTTGTGGCGGACTTCTGCACCAATACCACTGCCCAGATCGTCGCCATCGGTGGCTCCAAAGACAGGCGCGGCGCAATCAGCCAGAGCGATTTTGAAAAAGGCATCGAGGGCAAGATTGATTTTGTCATTCCCTTCGATTCCAAAGCAGCATCGGAAGCGGCGAACGGCGGCAAGCCGATGGTGGCCCTTGGCGGCAGCACGAAGACGCTCGCAAAAATCATCTCCAAGATCGCGGAATCCGTGGTCGGTGAAGCCGAAAAAGTCGAAAAGAAGAAATCCTGGTGGCGTAAATGAGCGAACAAACCGTCCTCAGTTTCCCGGATGGTGAAGGATGGCAGGAAGGTCTAACGGTCTCCCTCGAACGTCTGCGGCCGATTATCGAGACGCAGCTCGACAGGCAGATGGTCAGCAAGCTGTCCCGCGGCGCGCTTGCGCAGCAAATCCGGATGATCGTCTCCAAGAACGCCCCCGGTGTTGGACTTCAGCTTAATCTGCTGCAGGAACGCGATCTCGTAACGACACTGGTTACCGCGCTTGCCGGACCGGCGCCACAGGCGCCTAAACCCGCACCCTCGGCCAAGCCCGACGCCAAAGCGGAAGCAGCCGGCGCATCGACCGAAGGAGCGGCAAACGACCAGGGGCTCGCACCCTCGGAACGCGAGGAAGCAACCAGCAGCAGCGGATCCTCCGCAAGCCTATCCAGCGTGCGCGAGGCCGCTAATATTATCCGTCCGTTGATGATGGAACGCATCGACGCCGCCGCAGCGGCGAGCCTTCCACGCGACGAATTATTGGCCCAAATCAGCGGGTTGGTCGGCGAGCTCCTCGTCGAAAACAAGATCAGATTGAACCAGGTCGAACACAAGAGCCTGGTTTCCAGCCTGGTCAACGACATGATGGGGCTCGGCCCCTTGGAGCCCCTGCTTCAAGACGAGAGCATCACCGAAATCATGGTCAATGGGCCGCATCAAATCTACGTGGAGCGTAGCGGTAAGCTGGAGCTTACCGACATCGTGTTCCGCGACAACAGTCATTTGATGAACATTTGCACCCGCATCGTCAGCTGGATTGGACGACGCGTCGATGAATCCAGTCCGATGTGTGACGCCCGTCTGAAAGACGGAAGTCGTGTCAATATCGTTATTCCGCCGCTGGCGATCGACGGCGCCTCCGTCTCGATTCGTAAGTTTGCGGAGAAAAAGATCACGCTCGAAATGATGGCCGAGTGGAACAGCATGTCGCAGAAGATGATGAAGCTTCTGCAGATCGCCGGACGCGTTAAGCTCAATATCCTGATTTCCGGCGGTACCGGTTCGGGCAAGACCACGCTGCTCAATGCGCTCAGCCGCATGATCGAGGGTGGCGAGCGCGTCGTCACCATCGAGGACGCGGCTGAACTGCAATTGCAACAGCCCCATGTCGTCCGATTGGAGACCCGCCCCGCCAACCTCGAAGGACAAGGCGAGGTCACCATCCGCGATCTCGTCAAGAACGCCCTGCGTATGCGCCCGGACCGGATCATCCTCGGTGAGTGTCGTGGCGCCGAAGCGATCGACATGCTTCAGGCCATGAACACCGGTCACGAAGGCTCGATGAGCACCATCCATGCCAACAACCCGCGTGAGGCCGTGACGCGTCTCGAGAACATGATCAGCATGGGCGGCTTCAATCTGCCGGCAAAAGCGATGCGCATGCAAATCACGTCCGCGATCGATCTGATTTGTCAGGTTCAGCGTATGCGGGACGGCGGACGCCGCGTAACCCACGTCGCCGAAGTGGTCGGTATCGAGGGCGACGTCATCACCATGCAGGATTTGTTCATTTACAAATATAAGGGTGAAGACAGCGGCGGCAATCTTATCGGCGAGTACGAATCCACAGGTCTGCGCCCGCATTTCTCCGAAAAGGCAGCTTATTTCGGGCTGGATAAGGCGCTAATGGAGGCCTTGAAATGATCGGCGGCGGCGTCGATAGCGGACTAAGCGGCATCGAGGTTGCGATCATCCTCGGCATCTTGGTCATGACGATGTTCCTGTTCCTTTTGCTGTATTTCGCCACCGATGCGCGGACGCGGCGGCGTGAACGCCGCATTACCGAACTCCGCGAACGAACGATCGCTGCGACGGGCGCGAACGAACTGGAAAGCGCCGCAAGCGCCGTCCGACGCGAGAACGATTCCTCGCTTGATTCACTGATAAAACGCTTTCTTCCGAATCCGGATTTGCTTCGTCTCCGACTGAAACGGACGGGTCGGAAAATCACCATCGGCAAATTCGGCATGTACATTCTCGTCACCGGCTTGTTCCTCGGGTTCCTGGCATGGCGGGTTTTCGGATTTTCCCCGGCGATTTCCCTGCTGATTGCATTCGGGGCCGGTCTTTGGCTGCCGCACACATTTATCGGCATGATGATCAGCCGGCGGCAAAATGCGTTTTCCGCCAACTTTCCGGAGGGATTGGACGTTGTCGTGCGTGGTCTGCGCGCCGGACTGCCGATTGCCGAATCCGTCGTTAACGCGAGCAGCGAAGTCGCCGAACCGGTAAAAACGGTCTACACCGAAATCAGCGACGCGGTGAACCTAGGCCAAAGCCTCGAAGACGCCATTGCGGATGCGGCGAAAGTGATCGATACACCGGAACTCAAATTCTTCGCAATCTGCCTGTCCGTACAGCGCGAGACCGGCGGCAACCTGGCGGAGACCCTGACAAACCTTGCCGAGATCCTTCGCAAACGCCGTCAGATGAAACTCAAGATCAAGGCGATGTCTTCGGAGGCCCGGGCGAGTGCCTATATTCTGGGATCTCTGCCCTTCATCATGTTCGGTCTGCTCTACCTCGTGAACCAGCCTTACGTGATGGTGCTGTTCAATGACCCGCGCGGCCTATTCCTGGTCGGACTAGGGGCCGTCAGCATGGCCACCGGGGTTGGAATCATGTGGAAAATGGTGAATTTCGAGATATGACCATCGCAGATATCTTGCCATTTGGAATGGGCATCGAGGAATTGATCGCCCTCGCCGCGTCGGCCATGATCGCCTTCGCCGTCATTGCCATTTACAGATCGGTGCTCGAGAGAGCGCCTGCCCAGCGCCGAGCCAAGGCGATCGGTGAGCGCAAGGCGCAACTGCGTGCACAGTATACTGCGCCCAAACGCCGCTCGAGGCTCGACACGCTTGGCATTGCCCGTCAGACGGTCGAGCGCTTCAAGCTGATGACCGGCAAACCGGTTCAGGAAGCCAGCGAAAAACTTATGCGCGCTGGATTCCGGTCGCGCGACGCCATTACATTCTTTCTGTTCGCCAAGCTGTGCATGCCCGTGGTTCTGGGTACCGCCGCCCTGATCAGCGTTTATGTCCTGGAGATGTTCAATCTTCAGGGGCAAGGCAAACTGTTCGCCTGTATCGGCGCCATCCTTCTCGGCTTCTTCCTGCCCGATATGTATGTGAAAAACATTGCCACCAAACGCACCAAGGACCTCACGAAGGCAATGCCCGATATGCTCGACCTTCTGGTGATGTGTGCCGAAGCCGGCCTGTCGCTCGATCAAGCGCTGATCCGGGTTGCGCGCGAAATCCGCATCAACAGTACCGAAATGGCCGACGAACTGGAACTCACGTCCGCGGAACTCGGTTTCATGTCGGAACGTCGCGACGCCCTGGATAACCTGCAAAAGAGAACAGGCGTCAAATCGATGTTGGCGCTGGTGAACACGCTCGGACAGGCTGAGCGTTACGGTACACCGCTTGCCCAATCATTGCGGGTCTTGTCCGCGGAGCTGCGCGACGAACGGCTCATGAGAGCCGAAGAAAAGGCCGCAAGGCTTCCGGCGACGATGACCGTCCCAATGATGATCTTCATCATGCCGACGTTGTTCATTATTCTGATTGGCCCGGGTATCATCCGGGTTGCGGATACTCTATTGCCGGCAATGACCCAGTAACAGAAGGATCAGCGGCCCCGCAACGCATAGCCGGCGCGTACTGACTTGACCCGCAAAATCGGGTCGGTCATCGAGCGCAACGCCGCGTAATAGCTCAGATTTCTCTGAACCGCCTGACTGTCCATATCCATACGCGAAAATTTGGTTGCCTGGTCCACGTTACCGGCAAGACCGTAGGCGAGCGCAAGGTTCTGCCGGTCGCGAGCTGTCGCCC
>CAJHYV010000230.1_pt1 | contig 18928 bp, 18 predicted proteins | sample 9198851 | NCBI WGS metagenome assembly CAJHYV01 (sample SAMEA7708375, study PRJEB35096) | sediment metagenome | biome: marine neritic benthic zone biome [ENVO:01000025]; feature: sediment [ENVO:00002007]; material: shallow marine sediment [ENVO:03000034] sea grass bed [ENVO_01000059] ...
CAAAGTTGCGCCGTGATGGGGCGCCGCGGCATAGAGTTCATCCACATAAAAATCGGCGCCGCCTTTTATGAGGCGCGGAGCGCACACGAATTCGAAATCGTCGGGAATGTCGGTGCCGCTATGCGGCGAATCGAACACCAGCGGCAACGGATCGGCAACCGGATCCTTACGCCACAAAACACGCGGCAGCAGGTGGGAAACAGTCAAGACGTTCTCCCGGTTATTTCATACTCGCGCTGGTCGGCTCCCGCTTGCAGAGGTGGTGAGGATGCCACAAAAATTTTATGTGACGCCCAACGAAGTGTCCACAAAGGCGCCGCGCCTCCTCTCTGGAAAATCAGCCTTGAGTGTCCTGGCTGCGCCGTTTCTGACGCTTGCCGGTTTGACTTTTGCCGGCGCGACCATGCCAAGTACCGCAGAGGCGGCGACATGGGTGCTCGACTGATCGGTTGCCGGAACTACGGAGTGCCGGAGACGGTAACGGTCCACGGCATTGGAATCGGAAAGGAGATGCGGGGTCTCCGCATCTCCTTCCGTTTCTTCGAGCGTATGGTTGGCCGTTCTATTCGAAGATGATCACGGCCCGGCGATTGCTGAGATTCGCCTTCTTGGTATTCACAACGGGTTCGGAAGCACCTTTGGCAGTGGTGATTACTGTCGTGGTGCCCGCGGCCTTCAGCTTTCTGCTCAATGCCGATGCGCGTTTGCCCGACAGCGTTTGATTGTAAGCCTTGTTGCCGACAAGATCGGTATACGCAACGACCCGAACCGATTTCGGCTTATAAACGCTCACCTTCTTCAGAATTTCGGTCAGCGCGCGCTGCGAATTTTCCGTCAGGGTCGTGGAGTCGAACTTGAAATTGACGGTGAAGGGGCTGCCCGATGCAGGCACCCTCTTGTCGGCAACCTTCATCTTTTCGCCCAACGCGGCCATGGCCGTTTCGAAGCCCGTACGGCACGCCTTGATATGGCTGGGCTGGACACCTTCTTCCGCTTGCTCCATCCAGCAATCGAGCATGGCTTGCGCCTTCGCCGCGTCTGCCGGCTTGCGTGCCGCCGCACCGCTTTTCAACGCCGCGTTCAATTTGCGATGGCCCGACTTGATTGCCTCTTCTTCCGGGCCGGCGACATCGCGCAGGGACAAACTGTCCGGGCCGACCTGTTTACCGCTCGCCGCAAACTTCGCCTTGGTGACGTAATGCCGGGCACTCCTCAGGTCACCTTGGTTTTGTTCGCTCTTCGCAAGACCAAGATATTCGTTGTACGCGCTCTGGCTGAATGCCGAACCGGTCGGCTTTTGCAGCTCGGCCTGTTTGACCTGGTCGGCATTCGAACATGCCCCCAGCAAAGCCAATCCTGTAACGGCGGATATATAAAAGGCGCTTTTCATGACACTTGTTCCTCTCTGTTCGTGGTTATGAAATGTTGTATGGCGTTCATCGATACGCGAGCCGATTACCGCTTCAATCCCTTCGATGCTTTCTTCTTCGCCGTGCCCGCAACGGACCCCGACTCGCGGTCGGCTTTCTTAACCTTGGTGGGAAGGGTCTTCGATTTGGCGGACATGCGTTTGGCGTTCTCGGTCTTTTTCACCTTGGTCTTTTTGCCAGCCGGCTTTTTTGCCTTGGCGTCTGCGCGCTTGGAGGATCGCTTCTTTTCGGCCCCCTTCGTCTTCGCGCTTTCCGCTTTGGATTTGCCCGATGTTTTGGCCGAACCCTTGGACGGTTTACCGCGGCAATAGGACTTTACTGCCTTACCCGACTTGCCCCTGTAGCCCTTGACCCAGGTGCAGGATGAACTGCCGCCGCACTGGTTCTGCGACAGTCCCTTGCAAGTATTCTGCGCGGCGCTGGGGGACGTCTGAAGCAGCAACACGGCTGCACCAGCGAACGCGGCAATACTCAATAACTTTTGAAATTTTCGTATCATCATGATTCTCCTTCCATATCGGCGTGAGAAATGTGGCGGGAAAACGATGCGGGGATGCCTAGGGGCTCTCTGCTATGCCCTGCAACGCCTCGCCCGCCAGTTTTGAACGGCCCCTGTCACCCTTCGCCAATCATCGGTCAGGGCAATCGTGTTTGAGTGGGCTCTACGGGGCCGCCAATTCCGACGTACAATGCCCGCACCGCGTTGCCGCAATCGGAACGGTCGACAGACAATGCGGACATTCCTTGGTTGTCGGCGCCGCAGGTGCCGGTTCCTCTTTGCGCTTCATATTGTTCATCGCGCGGATCACCATGAAAATCGCGAAGGCGATGATGACGAAGTCCACTACGGTGTTGATGAAAACACCGTAGTTGATCGTTGCGGCACCGGCTTTCTGAGCCTCTGCAAGCGTGGCGAAACTTTTGTCCGAGAGGTTGATGAAGAGACTGCTGAAATCGACATTGCCCATCAGCATGCCGATTGGCGGCATGATGATATCTTTTACGAATGACGCCACGATCTTTCCGAACGCGGCACCAATTATGATACCGACCGCCATGTCGATAACATTTCCGCGCATGGCGAATTCTTTGAATTCTTTTAACATCACTAAACTCCTGCGTTGAGGTGCGCCGCTAAGCGGGGCTCCCTTTGCTCTTACAAGGGCAATTGAGCCCCGCTTGGTGCGGATGCGCGTTTGCGGCCAGCGCCGCTTACATCAATGAGAAATGGCGGGTTTGAGCGATTTGGCCTGCTCGACCCAATTCGTGATTTGCGATGCGGCGGGAACGACACGGGTCAGTTTCCGCTCGGAATTCACCTGCTTCATCTTATCGGCGAGGTTTTCAGCGTTCCGGTTTCGCAATTCCTTCACGGTATCCACGCCGGCGGCTTCAAGCAGTTCCGAATACTCTTCGCCGACACCGGAAATTCGCATCAGGTCGGCCATATTGGCCCATTTGAGCAGTTGGCCTTTGTTCAGCCCGGTCTCGCTAGCGACCTCGTCGCGGCCCGACCGGCTGCCACACCGCTCCAGCAACTTTGTGGTATCGGTGATGCCTGCGGCACTCAAGAGCCTGCCATAGGACGGGCCGATACCTTCGATTTTTTCGATTTTGTAACGCATTGCCGTTCTCCTTTTTTCAGATTTGTCCCCGCTTACGCGCGGGTGCGACGTCGAACTCGATAAAGCTTCTTGGCGGGACCCCGCCAGCCTTCAGCGGAAAATCAACATTCCCAAGCCGGGTCCCATGGCTTTCAGCCCATCGATTGCCTGGGTGTTTTCGGTTTTCCCGTGCGCGGTCTTCCCCGCCGTTTCCTTGGGGCGAACGGTCGCCGACTCACCCGCCGGGACAACCGGCAGAGCGACGCAACCTCCCAACAGCGTAAGAAGTACCAACAGTTCGCATGCTCTTCGTGGTGCTGACGTGTTCATTTTTGGTCTCCGGTACCGTCGACATTTTGTTGCCATCCGCAGACCCGATAGACAGGTCCGCGCCGTAGACCTTAAAAACAGCAATGTTGATGCCATCCTTTCCGGCAAACCGGAGGACGGAAAAACTATTAGATTTTAAATGCTTATTATTTTTCTGGCCGGTCGCTCAATCGCGCCAGGCAAATCTTGTCTCGAAATGAGACAAGATTTGAGACCAAATTTTTAACAATGAGCGTCCGATCCCGTTGCGGGGGAGCAGCGGTGCTAGCAGGTCTCGCCCTGCCAATTCTTCAGCTTACGGTAGATCGTCGCGGGCGCGACCCCCAGGAACACTGCAGCCTTACGAACATCGTCGTTGCACAGACGCAGCGCCTGCTCGATCGCATCGCGTTCAACAATGTCGAGGGGACGAATCTTCTTGGCGAGAATTTCGAGATCGGTGGTCTTTTCACGCTCATTGCCTTCTCGGGCCGGCGTCGGGAACATCTCGCCGACAGACGACGAAGACGGTGGCTCCCACTCGCTGCTGTTCTGTGACAGTACCGGAAGCATGTCTTCACGGACGACCTCTCCATCATCCATGACGACCATCTTTTGGATCACATTCTGCAATTCACGCACGTTACCAGGCCAGCCATAGCGCTGTAATGCATCGCGTGAACCAGGATCCAGGTCTTTAAAATTCTTTCCTTCGCGCTTCGCGTAATGGGTCAGGAAATGCCGTGCGATTTCGACGATGTCCTGACCACGCTGCCGCAGCGGGGGCAGTTCTATCGGAATGACATGCAGCCGGTAATACAGGTCTTCGCGAAACCGGCCGGCATGGACTTCCGCCAACGGTTCACGGTTGGTTGCGCAGACGAAGCGGATGTCGACAGTCATCGGCGAACCGCTGCCAATTTTGGTGAAGGTACCGGTCTGCACGAACCGCAGCAGCTTGCTTTGAAGGAGCGTATCCATCTCGCAGATCTCATCGAGAAACAGCGTGCCGCCATTCGCCAATTCTGCGGCCCCTTTTCGGTCGGAAACTGCCCCGGTAAACGCGCCTTTTACATGACCGAATATTTCGCTCTCGATGAGTTCAGCCGGGATGGCGGCACAATTTATCGGAACGAAAGGGCCGTTGCGCCGCCGGCTCCGGCGATGAATGGCGGTGGCACAGATTTCCTTGCCGGTGCCGCTTTCGCCGGTCACGAAGACAGTGGCATCGCTCGCCGCCGCGCTCTCGATTGCCCGATAAACCGACTGCATTATCAGGCTGGAGCCGATGAAGCCCTCGAATTCATGTCGGTCCGCCTCGCTCTCGTAGGTTTTGACGATTTCCGCAAGTTGCCGATTCTCGAGGAGGTTGTTGAGCGTCACCTTAAGACGTTCGGCGCTGAACGGTTTAACGAGAAAATCCGACGCACCGGCACGCATCGCCTCGACTGCCGTATTGACGGATCCATGCGCCGTAATTACCACGATGGGACCGTCAAACGCTCGCGCCAGCAGTTCCTCAAGGACCTCGAAGCCATCGATATCCGGAAGTCTGAGATCGAGCAAGACGGCCTCGGGCGATTCGTCGCGCACGGCGGCCAGCGCCGCCTTCCCCGTCTCGACATGAATTACGTCGAGGGGCTCCCGCTTCAGATAGCCGCAATAGGTGCGCGCCAATGCGGGCGTGTCTTCCACCAGCAGAATTTTCGACCGCGGCGACACCCCGACCATCCTCCTATTATCCTGAATATTTCGACGGGAGGCGGAAGACATCGGCCATCGCTTTTCGTTCCCTGAGGCCGCGACAAATTCCAAGCTTTTCGAGCGGGGCAAACATCAGTCGGCAAGCACGCGCGAGGCCGGAAAATGAAGGATCGCGGCGGAGCCGGTCCCGGGCTTGCTCTCGATTGCCAGGGTTCCTCCATGATGCTCGATCAGCGCCTTGGTAAGTGGCAGACCGAGCCCCACGCCCATCGGGCTAGACGACCGTACCGGCCTGCCGACCTGAGCAAACGGGTCCAGGATCATATCGAGGTCGGCCGGCTTTATGCCAACCCCTGTATCACGCACGGCAATGGCGACACCGGTATCCGATCCGTGATCGACGGCAACCTCGATATGGCCGCCATCGGGGGTGTATTTCGCCGCATTCGTCAACAGGTTAATCAGCATCTGTTTTGTCCGACGACGGTCCGCCCACAGCCCAGAACAATTCGACGGGACCGAACGCGCGAAATCGATCTCCGCCGCGTAGGCAAGTTGACGCACCATACCGACGGCTTCATCAATAACGTCGGCGATGTCGACACGCTCCTCCATCAACTCCATCCCGCCCGCATCGCCGGTCGACAAATCGAGCAGATCCTTTACGAGATCGACCAGATAAAGGCTGCTTTCATGTATGTCATTTGCATAGGAGAGAAGCTCGTTTTCGCCGATTCCACCCTGGCACAGAATTTCGGAATCGCCGGTTATGACACTCAACGGTGTCAGCAACTCGTGGCTGATATTGGCGAGAAATGCGGATTTTGCGCGATTTGCCGATTCCGCCTTCTCCTTGGCGCGCCGCAAGGCCTCTTCGGCAAGCGCCAGTTCGTTGCTGCGTTGAAGCACCTGCTGCTCCAACAAGGCCATTTCCGACGCGTCCTGGAACAATAGAGAGACTTCGTCTTTGTCCGGTTGACCAAAAATCTGGATGGAGAAAACCAGCGGACGATCCTGATCCTGTGCCGCAAAACTCAAATTCGACAAAAGAAACGGCGGATTTTCACTGCCTGAAATCTCCTTCAGCGTCTCATCCAATCCAACCAGAAACGGCAGCGAATCCATTGCGTTCCCGGATGGCTCTACCCACTCTACAAGCTTTCCATGTCGTTCAAGGACCGTGAAGTGCGTGTCGATAACGACCAGCCCAAGCACTCCCATCTCGAAGAGGGTGTTGGTGGCATCGATCAACGGGACTGAAAGTTCTTTGTTCATCTACCCTGCTTCTGTCGGCTCCGCTTTCGCACATTGGCCAGCATCGCCGTTCGCAAACCCACATCGCGCCCTGTCTTGCCGCGTAAACCGATTCTCGGGCCGACCGGCGTATTTCCTCCAAGACTTGAAAAAACGGCTCGGTCCCTCCTAAAGCAATTTACGCACCGATTTCGAGGATGCGCCGCCCGAGATGCCGAAATAGTTCCTGAACGGCCGTTCCTTCCGCCGCGCTTGTGCGCATCGCGACACCGCTGAACTCCTCCTCCAGCGCGTGCCCGTCCTCGCTGTCATCGATGTCGGAAATCAGGTCGACTTTGTTCAAGGCAAAAACCACCGGCCGGCCCGGACATGTCTCCTGGAACAGACGTGCCCGTTCTATCATCGACGGAAGCGGTTGTTCGCGCGCGATATCGCCGACGATCACCGCGCCGGCGGCGCCTCGCAAATACGTGGAAAGTTTTCCGGACCCGGGATCGCCGCTCTCGATATCCCAAATGATTTCGTTCAGCAGGACCGATTCTTCATCCGGCAGGTCGATGGTATCGCTGAACTTGTAAATGTTGACGCCGAGGGTTGCCTGGTAATGCGGCGAGAATACGTTCAAGACGTGACGGCGAACCAGCGATGTCTTGCCCACGGCGAAGTCACCTATGATGCACACCTTTTTGCTGACCGCTGAGGCGGCGTCCCTATTCACCCGAGAATGCGATCTCGAACTCGACACGTCGGTTATTCTCCTCCGACCGCCCTCCTGCGGCGAGCGGCCTCTCCGAGGACCGCCCCACAGCAATCAGGCGATCGTTTGACACGCCAAGATCCCTCAATTTCCGGATAACAACCTCGGCGCGTTCAATTGATAGCCTTTTATTTGTCCGTTCGGAACCTGCGTTGTCAGTATAGCCAACGACGCGAATGCGCACATTGGATGGCGCCAACTTAATGAGTGCCGCCAGATCGCCAAGCAAAGCATCGGTTCGGCGTGGATCGCGAAATTCAGAACCGTCACTGAGAAATAACGCGTGGTGCGCTATCCAGGCCTTGAGCCGTTGCAGCGGGGCACGCGCATCCGTCTCTAATTTCGCCAAGCGCTGTTCCAAGGTTCGCCTCGCCAATTCGAGCTTTTCCAACTCGGCGGTGAGCCCCCTGCGCGTCCGATCCTGCCGCCGGAGAATAACCGACTCCAAATTCCCGATCGCCTTGGTAATGTCCTCCTTCGTAAGATTCTGATCTTGCTGAAGCGTCCTTTCCAAAGTGCCGACCGCCGTAGAGAATTCCTGTGCAATGTCGCTATTGCTGGATTGCGTCTTGGTTTCCAAGTCGGCGAGAGCCTGGGTAAAGACGCTCTTCAAGCGGCCCAACTCATCCCGCAGCGACACTAGGTTGCCGCGGCCCACCTCGTCGCCACGCGCCTGTCGCAGGCTGCCGAGCTGCAAGCTCTTCTCGATCTGCGGCAAATGCCGGTTCAATTCGGCGGTCAGCTGTTGCCGGGCCTTGGAACTCGGCAAGAGACCTTCGATAATGAGCGCCTTGGTGTCTTTGTCGTAGTGCAGCTTTATGGGGTATCCGATTAGCGCTTCCTGGGCGTCGATCACGCGGCGGGCGCGATCCTCGATCGTGGACGCGCGATAATAATTATAGAGAGACAATCCCGGCCAGATCACGGCGAGGATTAGAACGACCGCGACGACGGCGTACGCCTTCCATGAACGGCCGCGGAAATTGGCGGCGCGCGCTTTATGCAAGTCGCGAATACGCTCCTGCAGATCGCCGCGAAAGGCACTCTTTTGATCTTGGCCCGCGTCGCCGTCGAAATTCGCAAGAAAATCGCTCCAGCGTTCCAGGACACCGAAGAACATTTCCTGCAGCGTGGTTTCGAAATTGACCGGCGCGGTGCCGTTGGTCTTCGCGGCAAGAATGACGCTGGGAGAGGTCTGCAAAAACAGTTGCGACTCGCCGAACGCCAATGTCCGAAGCTCGCCGCCCTCGGCGTCGTCAAAAGCGTCCTGGACGAATGCCATGATTGCCGTGAGCATCCCGCTCATTAAATCGCTGTCGATTGCATCCGCGGCATCGCCCTGCGCGTCCATGCGTTCGATCAGCAATCCGGTCGGGCGATGGATGATATAAATTTCGTCTATGTCGAACGGCGGGTTCCGGTTCAGCAGGATCTCGGCCTCGGAACGCCCCGTGGCCTTGGCTTGCAGCTTTGCCTTCCAACGCTCGACCGAAATTCCCTCGTCCAGTTTCCGGTTCAGCTTCTCCATAAGTTCGATGAAGGCATTGCGGACCGCGGCGGCGACGAGACGCCCGGTGATCGGATAGAGCGCGTCGACCATCATGTCCCGGGAGTTACGAATCTCCTCCCGCATGCTGGAGACGATGAGCGGTGCCAGCGCATGGGCGAGCCGATCATGATCGTGCAGTCCCGACTCGCGCAGCACCTCCACAATGACCCGGCGGATGCTATCCTTGAGTTTGGGATCATCGCCCACCCGAGCCTGAAGATCGTCGCACCGCTTTCGAATTTGCTCAAGGAGGTCGAGCTCAGAGGCGAGCAGTAGCCGCTTTAATTCTTCCTCCGGCGCTCTCATTCCGAGGCTTTCTTTTCATCCCTGCTGTCCAAAGCCGCGCCGACGGAGGTCTGGATCGCTTCCAGGCCCTGATCGCCCTTCAGACGCAAACCAATCTCCATGAGATAGCCACCAAGATCGTGATTGCCCGTCTTTTCTTTTTCGAGGCGGGCGATCGCGTCGTTGAATTCGCCCTCGAGAGTTTTGAGCCGCTTCTTGAAATCGGCACTCTGGGCGGTCTGTTGTTGCTTGATCCGCTTCTCGAGCGACGACAAACCGTCGGTCAGATCGCGCTTGGCGTCTTGGATCTCTTTTTCGAGATCCGCCTGCGTTTTCTCGATACGTTCGATGACCTCGGCAATTTGGCTATCCAAACGATCGTCAAGCGTTTCCAGGCGGCTCTGGAGTCCATCCCGCATATCGGCGAGCTGATCGGCGGCGTCCGCCGCCGCCGCCGCCAATTCCTTTTCCGCCTTCGCAAATCGCGAATCAATCTTACGCTCGGCGGAGCCGAACAGAATCTCACGTATCTGATCGATACTGCCACCCCCGGCGGCGAGAGCTTCTTCCGTATTGCCGGTGCTTGGAGTTGTTTTTGGCATAAACAGCTGTCCCCTGTGCCGCTTGTTCTCACGAAGCAGGAACTCTAATGCATTTGGGCACAATGAGAAAAAGCCGAACAACCGCGCTTGAGCGCTAAGATGCTTTTATTGATTTTATTTCAATACTATACGGAAATTTTTCTCATACTGGCTAGTGCTTAATTCTTCCCGTAGAAGGACGAGAATTGAGCTCCGTATCACCACATTCTCCCTATACCCAGGGGCCAGTGCCAATTGGCGGTAGTCGATTGGTACGAGCGCCGCGCTCGGGCCAACGCGGCACGTTCGAATGAGGACCTGAACCGACGCCTGCGGCCGATACAGTACATGTCAGGCGGTATTTTCCTGCACCGCCATTCGTGGGACAATTGGCCAACCGCGATCACAGGCTGCGACGGGGCGAATCGGCCGATACAGCTAAAAACTGGACGCAAGGATCGAGTCATCATGGTTCAACCGGGAAACCCGGAAGCTGCGGCGCAAGAATTCGATTATGTGGTCGTCGGCGCGGGATCGGCGGGCTGCGTCGTCGCCAACCGGCTGAGCGAAAGCGGCGCCTACCGCGTCCTACTGATCGAAGCCGGGGGCCGCGATTCGAATTACAAGATTCATATTCCCCTGATGGTGGCGCATCTGCTCAAGGACAAGAAAATCACCTGGCCGTTCATGACCGAGCCGCAAACGCATCTGCACAACCGCGAGCAGCTCTGGTCGCGGGGCCGCGTCCTCGGCGGCAGCAGCTCGATCAACGGGAACGTTTATGTCCGCGGCGACCCGGCCGAATTCGACGCCTGGAGCAGCCAGGGTTGCAACGGGTGGAGTTACGCGGAGATGCTGCCCTATCTGAAGCGCCTCGAGGACTTTCCCGATGGCAATCCCGCTCAACGGGGAACCGGCGGGCCGATCGGCGTGACCGACCTGAAAAATTTCGACGCCCTGGCCGATGCCTTCGTCGATGGGTGTCACGAGGCCGGGTATGAGCGCAACGCCGATTACAACGGCGGCAGCTACGGCGGGGCGTCCTACCTGCAATACTCGACGCGCCGGGGATTCCGCAGCAGTACGGCCGTCGCATATTTGAAGCCCGCACGCGGCCGCCAGAACCTAAAAATACTGACCGATGCGGAGGTCACGCGGGTCTTGTTCGACGGCAACCGCGCCACCGGTGTGGCGTACCAGCGCAGCGATAAGACGGAGCACGTGCGCGCGCGCCGCGAAGTCGTGCTCTCCGCCGGCCCGATTCAATCGCCGAAACTGCTGGAGCTCTCCGGCATCGGTCAGCCGGAGATCCTGAAGAAATTCGGCATTCCCGTCGTTCATGCGTCGCCCGGCGTCGGCGAAAACCTCCACGATCATCCGAACACGCGCGTTACCTTCAAGTGCACGCAGCCGATCACGATCAACGATGTGCTGCAGCGTCCACTGGTCAAGCTGCGCGAAGGGTTGAAGTTCCTGCTGTTCGGCAAGGGACTCCTCTCGATTTGTTCGGCAACCGCGCATACGGTCATGCAGAGCCAGCCCGGCGTCAACCAACTCGATTTAAAAATTCAGATGCAACCGTTTTCGGGCCGCGATCGCTATGCGCGCACCCCGCAGGACGGGTTGGATCCGTTTTCCGGCTTCACCATCGGCGTGATGGCGTTGCAGCCGAAATCGCGCGGTACGTTGCATATCGCGTCGGCCGACCCGCTGCAGCATCCGCGCATCGACCCCAACTACCTGGCCGACCCGGCGGACGGGCAAGTCTTGCTGGCCGGGATCAAGGCGATCCGCACGGTCACCGAGACACCGGCCTTGCAAAAGCTGATCGTGCGCGAGACGCGTCCCGGACCGGAGGTGACCGACGACGACGAGTTGATGCACTACATCCGCGAAACCACCCAGACCACCTGGCACGTCGTCGGCACCTGCAAGATGGGCCGAGACGAGATGGCCGTCGTCGATCCGGACTTGCGCGTCCGCGGCGTCGACGGCTTGCGCGTCATCGATTCGTCGATCTTCCCGACGATCCCCTCATCGAACACCAACGCACCGACCATCGCGGCCGCCGAAAAGGGCGCGGACCTGATCCTCAACGGGCTGGCGCAAGCGGCGGGCTAGTCGGGCCGCTTCAGTAGCGACAACCGACGGCCCCTAGTCCGATTCCATTCGCGTTCGGCCCAACGCATCGATCAGCGGCGAAAACGATGGCGATTGGTCGAGCGCTTGGGCCAAGGCGAAGATCTCCTCCGCCAGCGGCCGCTCAATCGCGGTGTCGCAACAATCCCGGAACTTGGCGGCAAGGCGCTCCTTCGAAAACCATCGCTCCGGCTTGCCCATGGCGAGCGGCACCAATTCTTCAAGCCGCTGCCCGTCCACCATCTCGATCTCAACAACGGCGCCGAACTCGGTGTTCCCGGCAACGCGGTCGTCGAGCTCCATGACGACTTTCTCGGGCAGACCCGACGCGTTGATCCGCGCCAGCGCCGCGTTGGTGAACGTGCCCAGGGTTACGTCGCCGTCGAGCAGCGCGGCGGCGATGCAGTAACCCATACAGAACTTGCCCTCGAGCGGCGTTGTCGCCCGGTCGCACACCATGGGTTCGAAATGCATGTCGGTGACGCCGACCCGGACCCGCCGGATCGCCTCCAGCCCGCCGTCAATCTTGTCTCGCAGGCGGACCGCTGCCTCGATGGGCGGATGCGCCGCGCCGCAGGCCGGATATGGCTTCAGCCCGAGCCCGAATTCCGTGAGGATTTCCAGCGGATCGCCCCAGGTAGTGAAATGTTCCCTCGCGACGTCCTGATGGTGGTTGAACACTTCCGCGAACCCGAACCGATGCTCCAGGACATCAACACCGGCGGTGATTCCCTCGCGGGCCATCAGCGCCGCCAGCACACCGTTCCGCGCGGCGTAGCCCGCGTGCAGCGGTTTGGTCATCGTGCCGAAATTGGCGCGCAATCCACTGGCGCCGGAGGCCGCCATTCCCAGCGCCATCGCGAAGGGTTCCGCGTCGAGCGACAGCAGCGAAGACGCCGTCGTCGCCGCGCCCAGGCTGCCGAATGTGGCGGTCGCGTGCCAGCCGTTGCGGTAATGCGCGGTGTTCAGCGCGCGACCGAGCTTGCTGATCATTTCAATCCCGAGGATATAGGCGGTGATGGCCGCGTCGCCGGAAAATTCGGCGCGGCCGGTCATCGCCAGGATTGCAGGCACCAACGACGCGCCCGGATGGGCATAGGCGGGATGGGTAACGTCGTCGTAGTCGATCGCATGCGCCAGCGTGCCGTGATACAGCGCCGAGTCATGCGGTGACGCGAAGCTGGCGGTCCCGATCAGCGGGATAGCGCTACCGCCGGCATCGTCCGGCATTGGCGCGACAACCCGACTGAGCTTTCGCGCGACGGGCTCCTTCGCGCCCGCAATCATGCAGCCGAGGCAATCCGTGATCGCATCCACCGCCATGGCGCGGGCACGCGGCGGGAACGACTTCTCGCGGCATTGTTCCGCAAAGGCGACGAAGCTGTGCGTTGCACCGGTCATTGCTGGGACATCTCCGCTTCCGGCAGGTCATCGGTGACCACCGCATGCGCCGCATGCCGGCCTGCGAAGCGTCCCGACGTGAAGACCCAGCCCAGGTGATGACCGTGACCCGCCAGCAGCACGCCGCCCAGCCCCGTCAGCCCGGCGGCATACAGGCCCAGAATCGGGTTGCCGTCTTCGCCCAAAACGCGCAGCCCGTCATCGACCGCCAGGCCGCCATCGATGAAATTGACCCGGGTCCAGACTGGACCCATTGCAATGAACGGTCCCGGGCCGAGGCTGCGGCGATTTCCACGGGCCGGGCCGCCCGCCGGCTCCATGGCATTGTAGTCCGCAACGGTCCGTTCCAGTGTCGCCGCCGGAATGCCGATCCGTCCCGCGAGCTCGCCCACTGTCGCCCCTTCGAAGACCATGTCCTTGCGGTTGCGCCGGTAGTCCGCGATCGAGGCATAGGCGAAGCCCGGGACGGTCGAGACATACCAGGGCCAGCCGGTGAATTTCGTGATGTGGTGGTTGTCGAGCAGGATGTAGCCTTGTTGTTCCGGCTGCTCCGCCAGCGGCCCGTCGATGTCGCCAAGTTCGTCCGCGAATCGTTCACCCCGCCGGTTCACCAGGATGCCGCCTTCCTGAAACAACTTGGGCGACGGCACCAGCACGGTGGTGAGAAACGCCATCAGGAAGGGCCGCAACAGCCGGCCGGGAAGATGCCTGAGCGCCGCGTTCATGGCTCGTGTGACCGGACGGTGCGGCGGCAGGTTCGTAATCCATTTCGGCGGCGGCTCGGGAAAACGGATCCCCGCATGGTAGAGATGCCCGTTGACGACCCGCGCACCGATCGCCATCGCCATCCGATGCCCGTCCCCGGTATTGGTCGGGTTCACGGCGGGAAAGGACGCAACGGTTTCGTTGACGTATTGCGCCTTCATGTCCCGGTCGGCGCTGTAGTCGCCGGAGGCGAGGACCACGCCACCGCGCGCCCGATAGGCGACCGTCCCGTCCGGCCCGGCCGCCAGCACCCCGGCGACGCGGCCGTCCTCGCGGAACAGCTCCTGTGCCGCGGTCGCGGTGCGCAGGTCGACGCCGAGCCGGCGCGCCCGCCGCGCCAGGTGAAAGATGTAAGCGCGCGAATTCGGCAGGATATTGTGCATGCGCGGCTTGCGGTGCGGCAGTTCCTTCAACGGCCCGTAAAAGGTGATGCCCATATCCATGAGCCAGCGCACGGTGTCCGGCACGTTTTCGACCAGGAGCCGGCTGAACCCTTCGTGATCGGGCAGACCCAGCTTGGCGTTGAAGCGGTAGAGGTCGGCCAGATGATCTTCCGGGCTGTCAAGAATGCCGGCGGCGTATTGATGCGGCGTGTTGGTGGCCGAAATCGAGCCGATCGAGCGCCCAGTGGTGCCGCCGAGCCGTTCGCCTTTTTCCAGCAGCACGACGCGGCGGTTGAGGCTCGCCGCCTCGATCGCCGCCGCGAGGCCGCTGCCACCGCCGCCGACGACGACCACATCGCAATCGATTGTCCGCGCCGCCGACGTCATTTCGTCCGACTCACGCCTTATGCCGCCCGTGCGATTTTCAGCAGTCCTTCCGCCGACCGCATCCAGTCCTCGGCCAGGCGCTGGCGCGGCTGGAACATGAGATGCTGCACGCCGGCGTCGCGGAACGCGGCGATCTGCCTCTTCACGTCGTCCGGATCGTCTTCGAGCGCGTCGCAATGCATGCGCAGCGACAGTGTAAAGCTTTTCTCCGGCCGGGCGTCCCGCAGCCGCGCAATGGATGGCCCGATCTCCTCCGGTTTCCATCCGGAGCCGTGCCAGCCGTCACCGAGCGCAATCGCCCGGTCGATCGCAGCCGCCGAGTTGCCGCCGACCCAGATCGGGATCGGCTGCTTCGGCTGCGGCAGGGTCCGCATCGCCCGAAAATCGGCGGAGATCTTGTCGCCCTCAAGCGTCACGGGATCGTCGGACCAGCAGGCCCGTAGCATGCGGATCGTCTCGTTCGTGCGCGCACCGCGTTCCCGGAACGGCACGCCCAGCGCGTCGAATTCCGGCTCGAGCCATCCCGCTGCCGCGCCCACCGTCAACCGGCCTTCGCTCATCAGGTCGAGCGACGCCAGCATCTTGGCGAGCGGCAAGGGATGGCGCATCGGCAGAACCAGTACCGACGTGCCGAGGCCGATCTTCGTCGTCGCCGCGGCCGCCCAGGTCAGGGTCACGATCGGCTCGTGGATATAAGCGGTCGGCGGATAGGGCGCATCGACCGGAATGGCCAGATGGTCGCTGACCCAGATGTCGTGATAGCCGAGTTCTTCCGCCTGCACCGCGGCCCGGCGCACCGAGTCCGGCCCTCCGGCCCGGCCGAATTGCGGCAGATGAATTCCAAATTCCATCGCGTCTATCGCCTCCCCTGCGTGCCGTATATTGGGGCATCGATCCTTGCGCTGTGTCAAACGGCGGCCACCGGCGAAATTGTCGCCGGTGCGGCCATGCCTATACAATACGGCATCCACCCATCGCGCGGCGCAACAGCAGGAGACAACCGATGGACACCGACAGGCATTGGGTCGGCACCTGGGCCGCCGCGCCGGCGCCGAGCGTGGCCGGCACCGCGCTCGACAATCATACGATCCGGATGATGCCGCGAATCAGCATCGGCGGCGATACGCTGCGGATCCGCGTGTCGAACGCCCATGGCGAGGGCAAGCTCGAGATCGGCGGCGCCACGCTCGGCATCCGGGATCAAGGCCCGGCGATCGCACCCGACTCACTACGCACGCTCACCTTCGGCGGCGCATCGACGGCGACAGTCGCGGCGGGCGCATTCGTAATCAGCGACCTGATCGCGCTCGACGTGGAACCGCTGGCCGATCTGGCGGTCTCGATCTACCTGCCCGGCGCGATCCCGACCGACTTCCCGATTACCGGACGCTATGCACGGCAGACCAATTACATTTCGCCGCCGGGCGATTTTTCCGCCGAGATCACCATGCCGGTCGGCAAGATCACCGACGAGTGGTTCTTCGTCAGCGGCGTCGACGTACTCGCATCGAGGGAGACCGGCGGCATCGTCGCGCTGGGCGATTCGCTGACCGACGCCAACATCTCGACCCATGACGCGTACTGCCGCTGGCCGGACCAGCTCGCCCGCCGGTTGATCGCGCGCGAGGGCCGCCGGCCGTTCGCGGTCATGAACCAGGGGCTCGGCGGCAACCGGATCCTGCACGACGAGCGCGGTGACAGCGGATTGCGGCGATTCGACCGCGACGTGCTGGCGCAACCCGGCGTGACCCACACCATCGTCATGCTCGGCACCAACGACCTGCGCAACCGCCACGCCAGGCCCGGCGAGGAAGTCACCGCCGACCAAATGATCGCCGGATTGCACCAAATGGCCGTGCGGGCGCAAGTGCGCGGGATCAAGCTGTTCGCCGCCACGCTGACGCCGTTCGGCAACGAGACCTTCCTACCCGGCGCGTGGAATCCGGAGCGCGAGGTTCATCGGGTCGCGTTCAACACCTGGATCCGCGAAAGCACCGAGCTGGACGGCATCGTCGACTTCGACGCCGCTTTGCGCGACCCGGAGCGTCCGACCCAGATGCTGCCCGAACTCGATTGCGGCGACGGGCTGCACCCGAGCGATATCGGCTACTGCAGGATGGGCGACGTCATCGATCTGGCGCTGTTCGACTAGACGGCAGGCCTGGCGGACGCCAACAGCATGGTGCCCTTCCGGCTGAGGAGGTGACTTGATCGAAATCGCGTTACTTGAATTCGCCCGCGCGGGTTCCTTCGGTCCGGTGACGCTCGGGCTGGACCGCGAGCGGATTCGCGGGCTTCTGGCCTCGCCCGACGACTGGAGCGCGCCGGACAGAACGGATCGCAACGCTGCGATCTGGAAGTACGGCACGACGGAGTTTCATTTCGAGGAACACGTGCTGCGTCTCATTCATTCCGACACCTTCGGCGTCCCGGATGGCGGCGGCCGACTCGACCTCGATCCCTGGGTGCTACAGCGCGGGCTGGCGTTGCCGGACTTGGAAAGCGCCATGACTGCCGAGGCGATTCCTTGCCGCCGCGAGCCCTACCCTTACGAACCCGGCGCTGTCGTCCTACGCTCCGCGGAGAGTGTGCATTTTCTGTTTGTCAGCGCGGACAATTCGCGCACACCGCAACTCTCTGCGTTCTGGTCAAGCGCAAATGTCCGAGCGACCTGAAAGAGCTTTCTTCAATCCGCCCGCGCTCAGTCGCCTGCGACGGCGACGCCCTGGCGGAAGCCGGTGTTGTACCGGGTCGCGAAGTCGGGCGCCAATTGGCGGCCTTCGCCCTCACGCCGGTTGACCCAGAGCCGCAGCAACAACCGCCGCCGCTCGCGCTCCGGCCAATCCGCGAACCCGTTGCGCGCGTGCAGCACCATATGATTGTTCAGCAGTTGCATATCGCCCGGCTGGAACGACATATCGTGGCGCATCGCGGGATCGAGCGTGAGCCGCGCCACCGTGTCGATCGCCGCCTGCTCCAGCGCGGTGAGCGGCTGGCCCATCTTCGTCGCGGCGGTTTCGATCGCGCGTTTGTTGAACCGGCAGGACAGGCGGCCGTCGAAATAGCTGAACACCGGCACCCGGTTTCGCGTGACCTCGTTGGATTGGCCGGTCACCCCCTCGCCGCGCACATCGTAGTGGAACCCGTCGTAGAGCGCGTGGAGATACTCGGGATGCTGCGCCAGGATTTCGTTATAGATCGCCATCGCGCTGGCGATCATGCTCTCGCCGCCTTCCTTCGCCCGCCGCACGCACAGCAACCCGACGATGTCGGATGAATCGTTGTGCGGATGCAACTCGGCATTCGTGGTGTAGCCGCGCGCGTTCACCGATAAAATATCGACGCCCTGATCCTCGACCCGCCCGATCAGATCGCCTTTCGCGTTCTGCGAGATCATGTCGCCCAGGTGAACGGCGATGCCCCAGTAGAGCCGGTACAGCGACGGCTCGTCATAGCGCTCGACCGGAATGCCGCGCAGCAGCGCAAAGCCGCGGCCGTTCTCCAACTCCTCGAGGATGCCCGCCAGCCCCGCCCCGAAAACCGGCAGCGGAAACGCGTCGCGGGTGAATTCCAGCGGCGGCAACTCTGCCTCCGTCACGCGGCCGAGTGCGCCGTCGAGATCGTCGATTTCGGCCTGCGACAGGCGATATATCCAGGAGTCGTCATTCGCGAAATCGACGCCGCGCCACGCCGACCGGTCGCCGACCGGGCCGTCGAGGCGGACGGGCTGGGGACTGGATTGGGTCATATAACTGGTATTCCGCAGTTGCTGGGCGTTAATCCGAGAATAGTCAATCCACGCGCATTTTGACAGGCGCGTTCCAATAGGGATCGAGGGCGAAAAGCCGCGGAACAGCGCGCTACAATCACCACCGCCTCACGAACGACGGGATTGCAATTCCCGGAATTCGGACAAACTGTCGACGATAAAATGGCGTGCCTCGTCGTCCGGCATCCAGGACGCGCCGTATCGGCCATCGCCATAGAGCGCCTCCTTGAAGAAACCGCCGCTTTCGTCGTCGATATCGGCCGGGTCCATTGTGGGATCGGTAGCGACGGCCAAGCTCCAGGACCCGTATTTAGCGCTGAAATACCATTTGAAACCGTCGCAAATCCCCGAAGCCTGGCCGTCCGACAAGTGCTCTATGATGCACCAATCAGGAACTTCGTCTTCGGCCAAGGCTTGAACGGGAAACTCGCCGTCGAAAATTTTCTTCAGCGCGGTGCAATCGACCGGCAGGCGGTTCCCCGTCTCCGCCGCAAACTTCTCGATGAGGCGTTCCTGCCACCACGCCAGACGCATCGCGCCGGGCCGCCAACCTTGGACCTTCGAAACAAACCGGCGATACCGTTCCTCGCCGGCAAACGCCCGAAATTGCG
>CAJHYV010000216.1_pt1 | contig 18883 bp, 19 predicted proteins | sample 9198851 | NCBI WGS metagenome assembly CAJHYV01 (sample SAMEA7708375, study PRJEB35096) | sediment metagenome | biome: marine neritic benthic zone biome [ENVO:01000025]; feature: sediment [ENVO:00002007]; material: shallow marine sediment [ENVO:03000034] sea grass bed [ENVO_01000059] ...
GCTGCGCGTCCACGTCAAGGTTGTCGAAGGCAGCCGCGAGCGAGTGCAGGTGTTCGAGGGGGTCTGCATCGCGCGCAAGAACAGGAACCTCAACTCCTCGTTCACGGTGCGCAAGATCTCCTACGGCGAGGGCGTCGAGCGGGTGTTTCCGCTCTACTCGCCGCGTATCGCCAAGATCGAGGTGATGAAGCGCGGCGCGGTTAGGCGTGCCAAGCTCTATTATCTCCGTGGCCGGCGCGGTAAATCGGCCCGCATCGCCGAGAAACGCGATGATCGGGGCACCAAGAAGGCCGCAAAGACCGCCGAGGCCAGCGCCCCCGCCTCGGCCGATTGACCGAGCGCCCAGCGACGACGGACTGGCGCACCCGATCGGGGTGCGGAAGGGAGAGCAATGAGCGCGCCTAGAACCCTATTCGATAAGATCTGGGACAGCCACGTGGTGTCCGAGAACGACGACGGCACGACCCTGCTCTACATCGACAAGCACCTGACCCACGAGGTCACGAGCTGGATCGGATTCGAGCGGATGGCGGAAGTCGGGCGAAAGGTCCGACGCCCCGATGCGACCCTCGCGGTGCCGGATCACGCCATCCCGACCAAGGATCGCGCGGCCGGGATCAAGGACCCGCTCGCAAAAGCGCAGGTCGAGGCGCTGCTCAGCAATTGCGAGACGTTCGGGATCCCCCTGATCCCGCTGGCCGACGTGCGCCAGGGCATTGTCCACATCATCGGCCCGGAGCAGGGCCTCACCCAGCCCGGCGTGACCTTGGTCTGCGGTGACAGCCACACAGCGACCCATGGCGCCTTCGGCTGTCTCGCGTTCGGGATCGGCTCGAGCGAGGTCGAGCATGTGCTGGCGACGCAGACGCTGAGCCAGAAGCGACCGAAGAACATGCGTATTTCGGTCGAGGGAGACCTGCCGCTTGGCGTGACGGCGAAGGATATGATCCTCGCGATCATCGGCCTCATCGGGACCGCCGGCGGGACGGGTCACGTCATCGAGTATGTCGGACCGGCAATCCGCGCGCTCTCCATGGAGGGCCGCATGACCGTCTGCAACATGACCATCGAAGGTGGCGCGCGCGCCGGGCTGATCGCACCCGACGACAAGACGTTCGCGTATCTCAAGGGCCGGCCGATGGCGCCGATCGGCGCGGAATGGGATGCGGCGGTCGCCCATTGGCGGACTCTGCCGTCCGACGACGGCGCGGCCTACGACAAGGAAGTGGTGATCGATGTGAGCGAGATCGCGCCGCAGGTCACCTGGGGCACGAGCCCGGAGGACGTGGTGCCGATCACCGGGAGAGTGCCCGATCCCGCCGATGGCGAAACCGAGGACAAGCAATCGGCAATCCGTCGGTCGCTCGATTACATGGGGCTGACGCCCGGCACGCCGATGACTGAAATTCCGATCGACAATGTGTTTATCGGGTCGTGTACCAACAGTCGGATCGAGGATCTGCGCGCCGCCGCCGAGGTGATCAAGGGCCGGAAGGTGGCGGCCGGCGTCGACGCGATGGTTTCGCCGGGGTCGAGCCTGATCAAGCGGCAGGCGGAGGAGGAAGGCCTGGACAAGGTATTCCTCGAGGCGGGCTTCGAGTGGCGCGAATCCGGCTGTTCGATGTGCCTCGGCATGAATCCCGACCGGGTGAGCCCGGGCAAACGCTGCGCGTCGACCTCGAACCGCAACTTCGAGGGACGGCAGGGCCGCGACGCGCGCACCCATCTGGTCAGCCCGGCCATGGCCGCGGCGGCGGCGATTGCCGGCCGGCTCGCCGATGTGCGCGAGATGGCGGGGTAAGGCAATGACGCAACCTCGCACGCTCTACGAAAAAGTCTGGCAGAGCCATCTCGTGCACGCGCCCGAGCCCGACGGCACCAGCCGGCTCTACATCGACCGCCATCTGATTCACGAAGGCTCGACGCCGCAGGCTTTCGAATCCATGCGGCTGGCCGGCCTGCCGGTCCGGCGCATCGACGCGACGATGGCGGTGATCGACCATGTCGTGCCGACGCGCAATCGCGACAAGGAAATCGCCGATCCGGACGCGCGGCGCATGCTCGAGACGATGGTGGAGAATTGCCGGGCCTTCGGCGTCGAACTTTACGACTTGTTCGACATGCGCCAGGGCATCGGACATATCGTCGGCCCGGAACAGGGCTTCACCCTGCCGGGCACGACGCTGGTCTGCGGCGACAGCCACACCGCGACCCATGGCGCCTTCGGGACGCTGGCCTTCGGCATCGGGACGTCCGAAGTCGAGCATGTGCTGGCGACCCAGACCCTGGTTCAGCAGCCGATGCGGACCATGCGGGTGCTGATCGACGGTCCGATGCCGGCGGGATGCACGGCGAAGGACCTAATCCTGACTGTCATCGGCCGCATCGGGACGGCGGGCGGCACCGGGCACGCCATCGAATATGCCGGCCAGGCGATCCGCGATCTCTCGATGGAGGGCCGGATGACGGTCTGCAACATGACGATCGAGGCCGGCGCCCGCGCCGGCATGATCGCGCCGGACGAAACCACCTATGCCTATCTGAAGGGCCGGCCGCGCGCGCCGCAGGGCGACGATTGGGACGCGGCGCTGGCCTATTGGCGCACTCTGCCGAGCGATGACGGCGCGGTCTTCGACAAGGACATCCGGATCGATGCTGCCGATATTCAGCCGCAGGTGACCTGGGGCACCAGCCCGGAGGACGTGGTGCCGGTGACCGGCCAGGTGCCGGATCCGGCGAAGGCCGACAGCGCCGACCGACGGCAATCGATGCAGCGGTCGCTCGACTATATGGGGCTCGATGCCGGAACCGCGATGACGGATATCGGCGTCGACCGGGTCTTCATCGGATCCTGCACCAACAGCCGGATCGAGGATCTGCGCGCCGCCGCCGTATTCGCCGAAGGGCGTCGCGTCGCCGACGGGGTGCAGGCAATCGTAGTGCCGGGCTCCGGGCCGGTGAAACTGGCCGCGGAATCGGAAGGGCTGGATCGGATCTTCCTCGCGGCGGGCTTTGAATGGCGCGAACCGGGTTGTTCCATGTGCGTCGGTATGAATGACGACCGGATCGAACCGGGCGAGCGGTGCGCCTCGACCTCCAATCGTAATTTCGAGGGGCGGCAGGGCCGCGGCGGGCGTACCCATCTGGTCAGTCCCGCCATGGCGGCCGCGGCGGCGGTCGCCGGGCATTTCGTCGATATTCGCGAGATGTCGGAGTAACGCAAGACGCCGGACATCGCTGGATTTCCATCTGGCTCCACGGCGCGGCGCGGCAACCAACAAGAAGAACCGAGAGGCGAAAATGGCGGCGAACAAGAAACTTCTGATATTGCCGGGCGACTACGTCGGGCCGGAAATCATGGATCAGACACAGCGCGTCATCCAATGGATGGAGCAGCGCCGGGCCGTGCGGTTCGATATCGATGAACGGCCGATCGGCGGCGCGTCCGTCGATGCCCACGGCACACCGCTGACCGACGAAACCCTGGCGGCCGCCAAGGAAGCGGATGCGGTTTTGCTCGGCGCCGTCGGCGGCCCGAAATATGACGGTCTGCCCCGTGACAAGCGGCCGGAAGCCGGCCTCTTGCGCATTCGCAAGGAAATGGATCTGTTCGCCAACCTCCGTCCGGCGATCACCTTCGACGCGTTGCTCGATTCCTCGTCGCTGAAGCCCGAGATCATCAAGGGTCTCGACGTGATGATCGTCCGGGAACTGACCTCGGGCATCTATTTCGGCGAGCCGCGCGGCATCGAGACATTGTCCGACGGCACACGCAAGGCGGTCGACACGCAGGTCTATACGGATACGGAGATCCGGCGGGTCGCCGAGGTTGCCTTCGAACTGGCGCGCGAGCGGGGCAACAAGGTCCATTCCGTCGACAAGGAAAACGTGATGGCCTCCGGCGTGTTGTGGCGCGAGGTGGTCACCCGGTTGCACGAAGAAAAATATAGCGATATCGCGCTCGAACATATGTATGCGGATAATTGCGGCATGCAGCTGGTGCGCAATCCGAATCAGTTCGACGTGATCGTCACGGACAATCTGTTCGGCGACATGCTGTCCGATTGCGCATCGATGCTGACCGGGTCGCTCGGTATGCTGCCGTCGGCGTCGCTCGGCGCGCCGGACGCGACCGGCCGCCGTCTGGCGCTGTATGAGCCGGTGCACGGCAGCGCGCCGGACATTGCCGGGCAGGACATCGCCAATCCGCTCGCCGCCGTTCTCAGCTTCTCGATGTTGTTGCGGTACTCCTTCTCGATGGGTGAGGAAGCCGATCTGATCGAAACCGCGGTGCAATCCGTGCTGTCCGGCGGCACCCGGACCGCCGATATCATGGCGCCCGGCATGACGAAGGTTTCGACGCAGGGTATGATGGAGGCGTTGCTTAAGGAGCTGGACAAGCAGGGGTCGTGAACGGCGCCGGCGGTATTTGACCACGGAGGAAGACATGCGGATTGCATTGATCGGGTGTGCGATGGCCCTGGCGTTACTGCTCCAGGATGGCGGGTCGGCGGCCGCCGAACCGGAGCCGGTGATCCATGATTGCCTGGAAGGGGCGGGGGACGACCTCAAGAGCGTCAACTGGGAGGATCTCAAATTCCCGCCACCTGCGGCGCCGACCGGCTGACGGCCGTGATGGACACGGAATTTCGGCTTCAAACCGTGCTGCGATCGGCGTATTGTGAGAGATATCGGATGGCCTACGCGAGAGGAATCCGGTGATGCGCGTGTGCAGGACGGCGATGATGGATTTGAAGACCGGCGGAATTCAGGTGCCCGTTAAACCGGGCGGATAGGGTCGGCGCATGCCGCCGGCCCGACGGCGCGGGCGGTTCATAAGAGTGATTTGACCGCGGAGCGCGAATATGGGCCTCCGCGGCTTTGTTTGCGGGCTGAGGGACGAGATCATTTTGGCAAGGCGCCGGGCGGAGTGTGTTGCCGCCGATTTTGAAAGAAGGAACGATAGAGATGGGATATCGGGTTGCGGTAATCGGTGCGACGGGAAATGTCGGCCGGGAAATCCTCAACATTCTTGCGGAGCGGGCGTTTCCGGCCGACGAGGTCGTGGCCTTGGCGTCAGAGCGGTCCGTCGGCAAGGACGTGTCCTTTGGCGATACGAGCATTCTTAAAGTTCAGAATTTGGCGGAATTCGATTTTTCCGGCACCGACATCGTGCTGTCGTCGGCCGGTGCGTCCGTGTCAAAAGTGCACGCGCCCCGGGCGGCGGCGGCGGGCGCCGTCGTTATCGACAATACATCGTTCTACCGTATGGACCCGGATGTTCCCCTGGTGGTGCCGGAAGTGAACGAAGAAGCACTTGCCGGCTATCGAAAGAAAAACATCATCGCCAATCCGAATTGTTCGACGATGCAGATGGTGGTGGCGCTGAAGCCCCTGCACGACCTGGCGCGTATCAAGCGTGTGGTGGTCTCGACCTACCAATCGGTTTCCGGCGCGGGCAAGGCGGCGATGGACGAGTTGTTCAATCAAACGAAGCAGATCTACATGAACGAACTCGCCAAATCCGAAAATTTCACCAAGCAGATCGCCTTCAACGTGATCCCCCACATCGACGATTTCATGGAGGACGGCTCGACCAAGGAAGAGTGGAAGATGATGGTCGAGACCAAGAAAATCCTGGATCCCAAGATCCGCGTATCCGCCACCTGCGTGCGTGTGCCGGTGTTTGTCGGCCATGGGGAATCGGTCAATGTGGAATTCGAGTCGCCGATTTCCGAAGACGAGGCGCGGGACGCATTGCGCGACGCGCTCGGCGTGGTGCTGGTCGATCAGCGCGATGACGGCGGCTACGTGACGCCGAAAGAATCCACCGGCGAAGACGCCGTCTTTGTCAGCCGTCTGCGCGAAGACCCTTCGGTCGAGAACGGCCTGGCGTTGTGGGTCGTGTCGGACAATCTGCGCAAGGGCGCGGCCCTAAATACGGTTCAGATCGCCGAAGCGCTGATCGAAGGCTACCTGCAGAAACGCGCGGCCTGAGCGCGGGTTCGGGGACAAGGTTTCGCGCCTGTTCCGCCGGCAGCTCAATAAAATAAGCGCGCATTATTAATTTGGATTGAGAGGCGATGCCATAATTTGCCTCCAACCGCAGGACTCAATTATTAAACTTATATATATGTGCGCTTATAAATAATATTGTTGCCTATCCGCGAATTGGCATCGCCGTAAACCGATGCCGTGGCGACACAAGACATTCCTGCGTTTCAACCAAAGGAAGATCCCTGTCACCCCGTTTGGCCGCCTGCTCGACGATTGTGTAGGTCGATGATACCGCGTGTGCGGCGGCCTCCGCGATCGTGTTACCGTGCAGAAGGTGCGCGACAAGAAGAGCAGTGAAGAGGTCGCCCGCGCCATACCCGGGATGGTCGATCCAGGGCGTCGTCACATGCCAGCGCGCCTCCCGGTCGGCCACGACGGTTGCGATGGACTCTCCCGCATCGATCCCGGTGATCACGACCCGCCGCCGGGCGCCTTCGGCGAGCATCCCGGCGGCTCGGCATGAATCCGCGACTCCGGCTATCTCGATGCCGGTTAGCTGTGAGGCTTCGAAGGCATTCGGGGTCAGGATGTCGGCCACGGGCAGCAGATTGCGTCGAATGGTTTCGATAACTTCCGCCTCGACATAGCGGCGTCCATGATCGCCGATGACCGGGTCGCACACATAAAATGCAGCAGGATTGGCCTGCCGCACGCGCCGAACCGTTTGCGCAACGACGGCGCCGGTCGACGCCAATCCAAGGTATCCCGACAGGACGGCGCCGCAGTCAGAATATCCGTAAAGATCCTCGACACCGCCGATCAACGCCTCCAATTCCGCCACGGTAAGCATCCGGCCTTGATACCGCCCGTGTGCCGGGTGGTTCGAATACAGCACGGTCGGGATGCACCATACCTCGAACCCCTGCCGTTGCAGCGGCAGCGCAGCGGCATCGTTCCCCACATGACCGGAGACGACTGAGGACTGAATCGACATGATCTTCTTCACACCACCATGCTAGGGCGACACCGCCGGAAACCAAAGCCCGGTCTAACAATCCATCGACGCGACCCGATAAATTGCGCGGCTGCCGGCGACCGGTATAGTCCCGTCCGCACCATCATCTGATTGGGAACCGCCCTGATGCATGATCCTCTCCGCCCCCGCCGCAGCATGCTGTATATGCCCGGATCAAACAGCCGGGCGCTGGAAAAGGCCCGGAGCTTGTCCGCCGACGGCCTGATTCTGGATCTCGAGGATGCCGTCGCTCCGGATGCGAAGGCAACCGCGCGTAGCCAAATCGCCGATGCCCTTCGCGAGGGCGGCTATGGCGACCGCGAAGTGCTGGTCCGTATCAACGGGCTCGATACTGAATGGGGGATGGACGATATCGCGTGCATCGCCAAAACATCGGCAGATGGCATTGTCCTGCCAAAAACCGAAACGCCCGAAATGGTGCGGGCGGTGACGGCGCACCTTGAGCCGATGGGCGCCGGTGACCTTGCCGTCTGGTGCATGATGGAGACCCCGGGCGGCATCCTGCGCGCCGGAGAAATCGCGACGGCGTCGCCAAACGTCGGCGGTCTTATCATGGGCACCAATGACCTTGCCAAGGAACTTCGTTGCCGTCAGACGCCGGAACGGGATGCTTTTCTCGTCAGTTTCGGCCTCTGCATTCTGGCCGCGCGGGCCGCGGGAATTGCAGCCATTGACGCGGTACACACCGACCTTGCCGACGATGAAGGGTTTGCCGCGGCGTGCCGGCAGGGGCGCATATTGGGGTTTGACGGAAAATCCCTGATCCATCCCAAGACAATAGCGGCGGCGAACGATGCCTATTCACCCGCCGCCGAAGAGATCGCCTGGGCGCGGAAAATAACCGCCGCGTTCGAAGGCGCGCCGACAGGACAAGCGGTAATTGTCGTCGACGGCCAAATGATCGAGGATCTCCATGTCGCCGAAGCGCGCGCCCTTATCGCGATGGCCGATCGCATCGAACGGCTCGCGATGGTCCCTGTCGAGAAAGGACAATGATGAACGGGTCTATTCGCAATTTGTTGGGCGTCTATATAAGACACGACAAAATCAAAATCGGCACTGTGTAAATAGAGGATCAAAACCCATTTACTTTTTGTGCAAATTTAGTTGAGACTAAATTGTCGTGTTGATATAAGAAAGGCGTCGGGTTTGTGTTCCGGAGTTGGTGGGACCACCAGACCACAATGTACCGTACAGGGTACCCCGACGCCTTCCCGAGCCAAATGGCTCATGGTGATGAAACTGGAAGTCCCTTTCTAACGGCAGACACCCTGGCGACGACGCTGCCGTCAAAGGTCGGGCCTTTCTCCAGCGCAAAGACCGTCATCTCGCACCGCAAGTACCGAAACCGAGAAATCCTCGTGACGCCGCGGCATATTGCTACGCCGCCACGCCGGTTCTGTCTTCTGCGATTCGCCCACCGCATTTCTGCGCCAAGCGAGCCGCGAATACGCGGCGCATTCGCACCGCGCTCCCCCCCCGCCAGGCACAGGGAGGCGACCGACGGGAGCCAACAGAAACCAACAGCCCTTTCATCAAGGCATCCCGCGCCCGAGATCACCTCGTACCGTTCAATACGCCCCTTTGCAGCGGCGCATGTCGCGGTGAAAACGTCCCGACGTCACAGGCCAACCGGATTCCCGGCAACCCTCTGTCGTGCCGCTCACGGCCCAACCTATGGCGCTTTCACACCCCCCGGCAGGACCGCGATGACTGTGCGAGCCAAACTTCCCGGCTGACAAATGTCGCGCACCGACGTTCCAAGAAACGTTAGCCGCGCCATCAACCGCATCGGTAGCCGGGCCGGCCGACGGTCGAAACCGCCACCCTACCCCTGACATGTCCAACGCTACACCCTTTGGCACCAACCCGATTGCTCGAACCGGTCCCGCCACAATGTGTGTCCGACACATCAGCGCTTCCACTCACCAAATCGATGGTCGCGCGACGATCTGAAGATGTCCATAATAAAAGCCAAAGGGACACGAAAAAGTTGTGAGTAAAAGCACAAGCGACGCACAATTCATCCACAATTTACTCACAAATTTATCCACAATGTATGTTTGCTTGTTATTTGCGCGCTGCAATTTCAATGACTTTTTTAGCGGCAGGACGCTCGATGGTCACCAACGCGGCGCATCGTCCGGGTGTAAGCATTGACTAGTCTCGGAAAGCGCACTAATTCAGTCTCCGAACTTCAGCCCAATACGAACGCGGACTTTACGCTGGTCGTCAACGATGGGCGCGGGCAATGGCGCTGAAATGCGAGGAGACGTCGATGGCCACGGAGAACAGACCGCTTTCACCGCATTTGCAGGTGTACCGGTGGCAATGGACAATGATGATGTCGATCACCCATCGGGCAACGGGGGTGGCGCTTGCCGTTGGAGCGCTGCTGTTGACATGCTGGCTGCTTGCCTTGGCCTCCGGGCCGCAATCCTTTCAGGCCATCCATGACTTTCTGGGTACATGGTTCGGACGGTTGCTGCTTTTCGGTTGGACCTGGTCGTTGATGTATCACCTCGCGAACGGTGTTCGTCATCTCATCTGGGACACCGGCAGGGCGTTGGAATTGCCGGCGGCTCACGCCGGCGCCTATGCGGCGATGATCCTCTCGATCGTCCTGACTGGAGTGGTTTGGGTCGGCGGGTATGCGGCGACGGGGGCGTTCTCATGACCTTGCGGACGCCTCTTGCGCGGGTGCGCGGTCTCGGTTCGGCGAAAGACGGTACGCACCACTGGTGGATGCAGCGGCTTACCGCGGTAGCGCTGGTGCCCTTGTCGATCTGGTTCGTTGTCTCTTTGATCAAATTGACCGGCGCAGATCATGCGGCCGTATCAATGTGGCTTGCCACGCCGGTGACCGCGGTGCTGATGCTGCTCTTCATCATTGCCACGTTTTACCATCTGCAACTCGGCATGCAGGTCGTGATCGAGGACTACGTGCATGGCGAAGGCATGAAAATCGCCTGCCTGTTGTGTATAAAGCTGGGCAGTTTCGCACTTGCCGTTGCCGCCGTCTTCTCCGTGCTCAAAGTTGCATTCTGAACCCGAAATACTCGCAAATCTATCGCCCAAAACTATCGCAAGGTGACCGTTCATGGGTCAGGCATATCAAATCATCGATCATGAATACGACGTTGTCGTCGTAGGCGCCGGCGGCGCGGGGCTGCGCGCGACGGTGGGACTGGCCGAGGCCGGGCTGAAGACCGCGTGCGTTACCAAGGTCTTTCCGACACGCAGCCATACGGTTGCCGCGCAGGGAGGGATCTCCGCTGCGCTTGGCAATATGGGCGACGACGACTGGCGCTGGCACATGTATGACACGGTCAAGGGCGCCGATTGGCTGGGCGATCAGGACGCGATCGAATATATGTGCCGCGAGGCGCTGCCGGCGATTGTTGAACTGGAGCATTACGGCGTTCCGTTCAGCCGCACCGAAGAGGGCAAAATATATCAGCGTCCGTTCGGCGGCATGACGACCAATTACGGCGAAGGCACCGCGCAGCGCACCTGCGCGGCGGCCGACCGTACCGGCCATGCGATGTTGCATACGCTCTATCAGCAGTCGCTGAAGCATCAGGTCGAATTCTTCATCGAGTATTTCGCACTCGACCTCATCAAAAACGACGACGGTGAAATCTGCGGGTTGATGGCCTGGAATCTCGATGATGGAACGATTCACCGGTTTCGCGCCAAGATGGTCATCCTGGCGACCGGCGGCTATGGGCGGGCGTATTTCTCCTGCACTTCGGCCCACACCTGCACTGGAGACGGAGGCGGCATGGTGCTGCGTGCCGGGCTGCCGATGCAGGATATGGAGTTCGTCCAGTTTCATCCCACGGGGATTTACGGCGCCGGCTGCCTGATTACCGAGGGCGTGCGCGGCGAAGGCGGCTATGTGACCAATTCCGAGGGCGAACGCTTCATGGAGCGCTATGCTCCATCGGCCAAGGATCTCGCGAGCCGCGACGTGGTCAGCCGTTCGATGACCATCGAAATTCGCGAGGGTCGCGGCGTCGGTGCCGACAGCGACCACATCCATCTGCATCTGGAACATCTCGATCCGGACGTCATCGAAGAACGGCTGCCCGGCATCTCGGAAACGGCCCGCATCTTCGCCGGCGTCGATGTCACCAAGGAAGCGATCCCGGTCATCCCGACCTGTCATTACAATATGGGCGGCGTCGCGGCCAACTATCACGGCGAGGCGGTGACGGTGACCAACGGCAGCGGCGTGTCGGTGGTGCCGGGGCTGATGTCGATCGGCGAGGCCGCCTGCGTCTCCGTACATGGCGCGAACCGCCTGGGATCGAATTCGCTGCTGGATCTGGTCGTGTTTGGGCGGGCGGCGGCGAACCGCTGTGCCGAGGTGGTCGACAAGAACGCCAGCCATAAGTCGATGCCCGCGAGTGCGGGCGAAGCGGCGCTGCACCGTTTCGACAAAATCCGCCACGCCAAGGGGGATACGCGAACCGCCGACCTGCGGCTCGAGATGCAGCGCGTCATGCAGAGCAATTGCGCCGTCTTCCGCACCGGCGAAGTGCTTGAGGAAGGGGTCACGCTGCTCGAGGACACCTGGAAAAAACGTCAGGATTTGAGCGTTTCCGACCGGTCGCTGATCTGGAATTCCGACCTGGTCGAGTCGCTCGAGCTCGACAATTTGCTGTCGCAGGCGATGGTCACCATGGTCTCGGGGGCCAACCGCGAAGAATCGCGCGGCGCGCATGCACGGGAGGACTTCCCCGACCGCGATGACGACAAATGGATGAAACACACGCTCGCCTGGTGCGATGAAGCCGGTGCCGTGCGGCTCGAATACCGCGACGTGACCATGCAAACGCTGACCAATGATGTCCAGTCATTCCCGCCGAAGGCGCGCGTTTACTGATACGGACATTCACGACCGGGCCGAACGGCCCGCAGGGAAAGATCGAATAAATGGTTGAATTCTCGCTTCCGGCCAACTCCAAAGTCACGAAGGGCAAGACCTGGCCGGCCCCGGACGGAGCGTCCAAGACCAAGACGTTCAAGATTTATCGCTGGAGCGCCGACGACGAAAAGAACCCGCAGGTGGATACCTACACGATTGATGTGGACAGCTGCGGTCCGATGGTTCTGGATGCGCTGATCAAGATCAAGAACGAGATCGACCCGACGCTGACCTTCCGGCGGTCCTGCCGCGAAGGGGTTTGCGGTTCCTGCGCCATGAACATCGATGGCACGAATACGTTGGCCTGCACCAAATATATCAGCGAAATCGGCGGCGGGGTTGCGGTCTATCCGCTGCCCCATCTGCCGGTGGTCAAGGATCTGGTCCCCGATCTGACAACGCCCTATGCGCAGCTCGAATCGATCGAGCCGTGGCTGAAGACGAGCTCCGCCGCGCCCGACCGCGAGCGCCGTCAGTCGCCCGACGAGCGGCGCGCGCTGGACGGGCTCTATGAATGCATTCTGTGTTTCTGCTGCTCGACGAGCTGCCCAAGCTATTGGTGGAACGGCGACCGCTATCTCGGCCCGGCGATCCTGCTGCAGGCGTATCGCTGGATCGCCGACAGCCGCGATGAAGAAACCGGCGACCGGCTCGACCAACTCGAAGACCCGTTCCGGCTGTATCGCTGCCATACGATCATGAATTGCACGAAGACCTGCCCGAAGGGCTTGAACCCGGCCAAGGCGATCGCCGAGATCAAGAAACTTATGGTGGCGCGTCAGTAGACGCACAAATTGGTCTGTCCCAATTGCTGGTTAATGGCCCTTTATGAGGGCCATTTTTCTGTGTAAACAGCCGCCTCTTGCCACCGAAATCTAGGGAGACGCGGCCATGTATGTGCCGGACCATTTTGCCGAGGACAATCGCGGCACCCAGATGCGCTTCATCCGCGAGACCGGCTGGGGCTATCTGACCGGCGTGGTCGACGGCGCGCCGTTTGTGACCCATCTCCCCTTCCTGCTCGACGGCGAACCGGGCGCGGAATTCCTGGTCGCGCATATGGCGCGCCTCAATCCCCATTGGCAGAGCTTTGCCGAGGGGCGCGATCAGCTCGTCGTTTTCCCGGGACCGCATTGTTACGTCTCGCCCACCTGGTACGCCGCCGAAAAAGCCGTGCCGACCTGGAACTACGTGGCGGTCCATGCCTACGGGACGCCCCGGATTATCGAGGATCCCGACGCCTGCTACGCCGCGCAGAAGAAACTCGTTGATTTTCATGAGGCAGGATTCGAGACACCCTGGCGGATCGAAGACATGCCCGAGAGTTATATCGGCGGCATGCTGCGCGGCATCGTGAACTTCGAAATTCCCATCGCGCGGATCGAGGCGAAGTTCAAGCTGAACCAGAACCGCACCACGCTGGACCGCGCCGGCGTGATCGCGGCACTCGCCGACAGTCCGCGCGAGAATGACCGCGACGTCGCGGCGCTGATGGCCGCCCGGGAAGAAGGCTAGGCCGACGGTACTATCCCTCACGCCTCAACTCCGCAGGATTTGGCGAAGCACGGCGTCATCATCTATCGTGTTGGTAGATAATTGAACCGACGCCTCGCTTCAAACGACGCCTGCGGTATGGACAATGACGGGCGATGGTGCCGGGCTGGAGAGGCCGCCATGGGCTTTCTGTCCAAATTTTTGTCGCGCTGGATAGCGCCGAGCAAAAACGTCGACTTGGCGCTCGTACTGATCGAGTTCGTTCAGGCGCTCAAGATGCAGGCGATGATGGAAAAGGGCCTTGGAGACGAATTGCGTGACGCGTGGAACAAGGATCGCTCGCTCGATAATTTTAACCCGCACGACCTCGGCCTGTCCCGGCACGCGATCTTCTATATATGTCATTTGATCTTCGAGGCATGTCCCGTAAACGGGATCGAGGATGGCCGAGACACCCTAAATATTGCCATTTACGTGTTGGAACAGGCCCTGAACATCGAGAATGAAGATGCTCAAGCCGTTGCCATGGCAGGATTATATTGGCACTTGGCGATGACGCCTGGCAAGAAATTGCCAGTCGATGTGGAAGACTACGAGCCGGAAGAAGCCGATCATGCGATATTCCAAGCGGCGCACGACACCGCGCAACGGTTCACGGGTATGCCGAAAAAAGTTGAACCCACTAAAGCGGAATCGAAATTCTACGCTGCGTATTGTGAGTCGCTCGCGCCCGAGAATTGACCTTCCAAGGCCTCTTTGAATACTTGCGTGGGCAGGATCGCCACGGGATACTCGCCGTTGTAATCGAAGGGCTCACGACCGGTCTAGCCGAGGGAGGCGAGCCATGTCGCTCACGCTGAAGGAATCTCAACTGAAACAATTCGAGACGGAGGGATACCTCTTCTTCGAGGATGTGTTCAGTGTGGATGAAGCCGCCATGCTCCGCGCGGCGGCCGATACGGTGTATGCGATGGATCGCAAGGAAGTCGTGCGCGAGAAGGACGGCAAGACCGCTCGCACCGCCTTTGCCGCACACACTTTTAATGAGGCGTTTCGCCGGCTCGGCCGGCATCCACGGTTGATCGAGCCGGTGAAACAAATTCTTGGCGGCGATGTCTACATGCACCAATACAAGGTCAACGCCAAGGCCGCCTTCAACGGCGATGTCTGGCAATGGCATCAGGATTACGGCACTTGGTCGCGGGATGATCGGATGCCCGACTCGCGGGCGATGAACATCGCCGTGTTTCTCGACGACGTGACCGAATTCAACGGTGCGCTGATGTTCATCCCAAAGAGCCACCGCAAGGGCGTGATCGAGGCCGGTCACGATCTCGAAACCACCAGCTACCCGCTCTGGACAATCGACGACAAAACCATCGCCCGTCTGGTCGAGGAGGGCGGCATCGTCTCGCCGAAGGGCAAGGCGGGGTCGGTTATCCTGTTTCATGGCAATCTGGTCCATTGCAGCCCGTCGAATATGTCGCCGTTCGATCGCACCATCGTGTATCTAAGCCTGTGCCATGTGGAGAATCATATTCGGCAATTCAAACGGCCCGAATGGATCGCCCATCGCGACTTTACCCCGATCGACTGCCTCGCCGACGATTGCCTGTCGGGTTTGGCGCAAGGGAATGCCGCCGCCGCGGAATAGCGCCGGTTTTTGTCACGCATGCGGCCGCGCGGAATACCGGCGGCAAAAGGAGGCCGATATGGCGCAGGAGACTGGAGAAACGGAGGGCATCGCGGCGACCGTCCTTGCGGCACGCATGAGCGATTTCATTCAGCATCTAAACGCCGCGGCGTTTTTCCCGCCCGATGTACAGGAAGCGCTCGTCGCCAAATCCGAGGCCGGGGAAAGCCTTGCCGATTTCGGCGACGCCATGGACGATGAAATCGGCCTCAGCCCGCTGGCGCAGATGTTCGTCATCAACTTCATTTTACAGACCTGTCTCGAGATGGGATTCGATGACGAGCGATCGACCATCGGCCTGGTCGTTCATGTGCTGCAGGATGTCTATGCGCTTGAGCGGGACGAGGCGGTCGAACTGGCACTGATCGGCATGCAGTGGCGGACCGCCGCGATGCAGGATCTGTCGCCGGAAGACCCGGAGGCCGATGTGGAACAACTGCTCGATGACGATCAGCACGATGTCTTTCTCGCGTCCGGCAAGACCGCGCTTCGCTTTTCCGAGCATGTCGGCGATGGCGGGGTCGAGGCCAATCGCGACGAAATGGCGTTTTTCGCGGCCTATTGCACCACTGCCGGGGACGGCGGGGAATGTTGAGCGGGTTGGGTTGAGCCGATGAACCTCCATTTCCTATTGCAGCAGCGCGCCGTGCAGGACCGGCCGATCCGGGTCGGGCTGATCGGTGCGGGCAAGTTCGGCGCCATGTTCCTGGCGCAGGCTCGGCGCACGCCGGGTCTCCATGTCTTAGGCATTGCCGACCTGTCGCCGGACCGCGCGCGAGACACGTTGCAACGGGTCGGTTGGCCGGAGGAACAGTATGCCGCCGGTAGCTTCGAGGCCGCGTTGCGATCCGGCGCCACGGCAATTGTCCAGGACGGCGAAGCGCTGATCGCCGAAGCGGCGCTCGAGGTTGTAATTGATGCGACGGGCAGTCCCGCCGCCGGCATCCGTCATGCGCTCGCGGCCGTGGCCAATGGCAAGCACATCGTCATGGTCAATGTCGAAGCGGACGCGCTGGCCGGTCCGCTTCTTGCCGAGCGCGCGCGCGCCGCCGGACTGGTGTACTCGCTGGCCTATGGCGACCAGCCGGCGCTGATTTGCGAAATGGTCGATTGGGCGCGCGCCACCGGATTCGGCGTGGTGTGCGCCGGCAAGGGCACCAAGCATCAGCCCGAATTCCACGCATCGACGCCCGAGACGGTCTGGGACCACTATGGCCTGTCGCCGGAAGCGGCGGCGGCCGGCGGCATGAATCCGACAATGTTCAATTCCTTTCTCGACGGCACCAAATCGGGGATCGAGATGGCGGCCGTGTCGAACGCGACCGCGTTGACGCCCCCGATCGATGGTCTGGCCTTTCCGCCCTGCGGAGTCGATGCGCTGCCCGGCGTGTTACGGCCCGCGGCGGCGGGCGGTATTCTTTCGGGCGCCGGCATGGTCGAGGTGGTGTCCTGCGTCGAGCCGTCGGGCGCGCCCGTCGACCGCGACCTGCGCTGGGGCGTCTACGCCGTGTTCGAGGCGCCGGATGAGTATGTGGCGCGCTGCTTCGCCGAATATGGGCTGAAGACCGATGCGTCGGGGCGCTACGCCGCGATGTACAAACCGTATCACCTGATCGGGCTGGAACTCGGCATTTCGGTGGCCAGCGCCGGCTTGCGCGGTGAGCCGACCGGGGCGCCGACGGGCTGGCGCGGTGACGTCCTCGCCACGGCGAAGCGGGATTTGAAAGCGGGCGAAATTCTCGATGGCGAGGGTGGTTATACGGTTTGGGGAAAGCTGACCACGGCGTCCCATTCCTTGGCGCTGGGCGGCCTGCCGATCGGATTGGCCGACGGGTGCCGGCTGAAAAACCCGGTTCCGGCCGGCGAAATCGTCCGCCGGAACGATGTCGATCTGGACGAAAGCGCCGAGCTGGTGCGCGTGCGGCGTGAGATGGAGCAGGCTTTCGCCGAAGCGCCGCCCGCCGCGGTGGCGGAATAGCCCCACCGGAATACGTATTGCAGAGACGTATGGGGAAGGACGGTATGACGGACATGGCGTTGGTGACCGGCGGGAGTCGGGGGATCGGCGCGGCCTGCGCGGTGCTGCTGGCGCAACGCGGTTATGACGTGGCGTTCAGTTATCTCCGCCGTGCCGACAAGGCCGAAGAAGTAGCCGGTAAAATCCGCGCCCTCGGTCGGAAAGCCCTGGCGATCCAAGCCGACATCGCCGCCGAAGCGGATATCCTGCGGCTGTTCGCGACGGTCGACAAAGAGTGGGGCTGCCTCGACCTGTTGGTCAATAATGTTGGCATCACCGGCGGATTCTCACGACTGGCCGACGTCTCGAGCGAAACGGTGCGCCGGGTCGTCGACACCAATTTGACCGGCACCATCCTGTGTTGCCGCGAAGGGGTGCGGCGAATGTCGACCAAGCATGGCGGCCCCGGCGGCGTCATCATCAATGTTTCGTCGGGTACTGCCTATACCGGCAGTCCGGACGAATATATTTCCTATGCGGCGACCAATGGCGGCATCAATACATTGACGGTCGGGCTCGGCCGGGAGGTGATCGGCGAGGGCGTGCGGGTCGCCGCAGTGGCACCCGGCACGACGGATACGGAAATCCATGCGGAAGGCGGACAACCGGACCGGCCGGCAATCAAGGCGGCAATGCATCCGATGGGCCGGGTTGCGACGGCCGAAGAAGTCGCGGAAGCGGTCGTATGGCTGGCATCCGATGCAGCCTCTTATGTCAATGCGGCGGTCTTACCCGTGACCGGCGCCTGACGTGGGCCTTTAATTTCACGATTTGGCGATTGCTTGCAAAATCGCTTGTGATGGGCAGAATACCCAAGCGCGCAATAAGTAAGATAAATGTGCGGGCGGGGGAGTGTTTTATGACATCGATGCTGCGTTTGGCCGTTTTCGGCATGGTGGTGGTGTTTGCCTCAGTCGCACAATCGGCCGATCGCGCCGGACCTTACGTCGGACTTCGATTGGTGGGCTCGGTCGCGCAGGTGAGCGACCAGAGCAGTAACGGCTTTAATGGCAATTTAAACGTCAATCAGGATGACGATCTCGTTGGTGGCGGCGGCGGGGTGTTCGGCTATCGTTGGGCCGGAATTCCCTTTCGCACGGAGGTCGAAATCGTGCAGCGGGTGCGATTCGATTGGGGCGTTCGCGACGACGGCCCACCGACCGTCGGGTACGAAAATAATCTGGAAAGCACCAATATACTTCTCAATATCCTGTACGAGTACCGCAACAAGAGCAATTTTACACCCTTTCTCGGCGGCACCGTCGGCTGGGCCCGCAACCGTTCCGACGTGGAGCGAACGGATCTCGCCACCGCCAATGTCGAGTCCAGCCGTCATGCCAAGCACAACGTAGCCTGGGGTGTCATGCTCGGCGTCGATTGGGCCTTTGCGGCAAAATGGTCGGCCGAATTCGCTTACCGCTATATCGATCTGGGTGAAGCCAGTTCCGGCCAGTTCTCCGGCGGCGATGAATTTGACGCAAACAAGTATGATTCGCACGACATACTTCTCTCGGTCCTGTACGCGTGGTAAATCCTTTTCGCGGCGCGCACTCTAATTTCTTAACGACTTTCCACCTAGATTGAGACCACCGTAATTGCGACCGGTATCGACTGAGAGATGGCCGAAGGACCCCTATTTGCCTATCGCGCTTTGCGCGCGGCCGGTGACCTGCAAGCAGACCCGATGCAGGAACTGGCGGCGGAGAAATTGCA
>CAJHYV010000082.1_pt1 | contig 18772 bp, 13 predicted proteins | sample 9198851 | NCBI WGS metagenome assembly CAJHYV01 (sample SAMEA7708375, study PRJEB35096) | sediment metagenome | biome: marine neritic benthic zone biome [ENVO:01000025]; feature: sediment [ENVO:00002007]; material: shallow marine sediment [ENVO:03000034] sea grass bed [ENVO_01000059] ...
AACTTCGCCGCGCCCGTGTTCGGCATCGTTTTCATTGTCCAGGGGCTGCTGATCGCCTGGACCGGCCTAGTGAAGGGCCGGCTCGAGTTCCGGTTTCGCGGCGATCTCTCCGGGTGGATCGGACTGGGATTCGCCGTTTTTGCCATGGCGGTCTATCCGCTGCTGGGCCTTCTCGCGGGGCATATCTGGCCTCGGGCGCCCATATTTGGCGTCGCCCCCTGTCCGACGACGATATTCACACTCGGCCTGTTGCTGCTGTCCGCGCGCCGCGTGCCATTGTCTCTGCTGGCCATCCCGGTGTTGTGGTCCCTTGTCGGCGGTTCGGCATCGTGGCTGCTCGAGGTTCCCGAGGACATCGCCCTGCCCGTGGCGGGCATCGCCGGACTCGGGATGGCGATATGGAAAAACCGCAGGATGCCTCGCGGCGGGCCGGGGTGAACGGCGCGGCGCTTTTGCCAGGCCGCCGCAGGCTAGCGGCATGACCGCCGTCGTTACGAATCGCAAAGTAGCCGGCGCCGCTATGCCCGCTACTGGTTCTTGAAGTTGCCCGGCCGTTTTTCGCGCCACGCCGCGATCGATTCCTTGTGATCCTCGCTCGAGCGCGCCAGCGTCATGTGCGACGAGATCATGTCGAGAGCGCTGCGCAGATCCATGTTGAGCCCGGCATACATCGAGCGTTTGATCAGACGCACCGAAATCGGCGACGAGTTGACCAGCCGCGACACATAGGCGCGGGTTTCTTCCATCAATTTGTCGTCCGGCACCACCTTGTTGACGAGGCCAATCCGCAGTGCCTCCTCGGCCAAGACGAAATCCGCGCTCCACAGCATTTCCAGCGCCCGCGGCACGCCGATAATGCGCGGCAGGAACCAGAAACCGCCATTGCCCGGCACCAGGCCCACACGAACATAGGTTTCAGCAAACCGCGCGCTCTCAGCGGCGATTCGCAGATCCGCATGCAGCGACATATCCATGCCGGCGCCGACCGCAACGCCGTTGACCGCGGCGATGATCGGCTTGTCGATATCCTGCATCTTCAGCGAGATGCGTTGCACCATGTCCCACAGGCCGGATTTGGTTTCGAGCGCCGTCGGCGGCCGGTCGGTTCCCATCCGTCCGGTATCGCCGCCGGAACAGAAGCCGCGCCCCGCGCCGGTGATGATGATCGCCCAGACGTCATCGCGGGTCCGGCACTCCTCGAGGCGGTCGACATAGGCGACAAGCATTTCCCGGGTGAACGCGTTCAGTTTGTCGGGGTTGTTGAAGGTAATCGTGGCGATCTTGTCTTCCACATCGAACAGCAGTTTTTCCGTCATGGAGAGGCGCTCCTTTGATATTTCTTTTGAGGTGTATGGCGTGTCCTACCGGCGGGCGAACGCCCGGCCCGCTCAATCGAGCGGCATTCCCGGATGGACTTCCCGCGACGTGACGAATTCGGAGAATTCCGCCGCAAGCGACGGCATCGCGACCTCCTTGATCGACTCCGGCGTCCAGCCGCCGTTGCGGTGAACCATGCGAACCGGGCGCGGTTGGCTGTAGAGCGACAGTTCCGCGCCGCGCTGATGGAAAATCTGTCCGTTGACATAGGAAGCGTCCTCGGACGCAAGAAATGTGCACAAGGGCGCGATCGCATCGGCCGGGCTTTTCTGCAATCTTTCTTCCCGGATCGCAGCGGCCTGCGGATCCTTCGGCGTCGGAACCGATCGGGTCATACGTGTGTCCGCCGACGGGCAGATGACATTGCTGGTGATGCCCTTCCGGCCGTTTTCCTTCGCCACGACGAGCGACAGGTTGGCGATGCCCATCTTGGCGGCGCCGTAGTTAGCCTGACCAATGTTGCCGAGCAGGCCCGACGTGGAACTGACCATGATGATGCGGCCGTATTCCTGCTCACGAAACAAATTGATCGCCGAGCGGGCGAGATTGAAATGGCCAGTTAGATGCACGTCCATCACCGCCTGCCAATCGTCCGGCGACATCTTGTGGAACATCCGGTCGCGCAGGATCCCCGCGGGATTGAACAGAATATGCAGACCGCCGAATTCGTCGCGCGCCTGCTGCACCATCGCGAGGCAGTCCTCGAACTTCGCGACGGATCCGAAGTTCGGCGCAGCCTTGCCGCCGGCCGCGTTGATCTCCTCGACGATCTGCTCCGCCGGCCCGTGTTCGCCGCCTTCGCCGCCGCCGCCCACGCCCGGATCGTTGACGATCACCTTGGCGCCGTTTGCGGCCATCATTTTTGCCACCGCGGCGCCAACGCCACGGCCGGAACCGGTGCATATCGCCACCCGGCCATCCAACATGCCCATTATCGTGCTCCTTCCCTGTATCGGCCTCGTGCTCAAAAAGCCTCGGCTCTGTGTCTTCTCGCCGCCGCTTAGGTTTCGTTCGACAGCACCACCGTGCCGGCAGCGGACAGCATGCCGCCCATGCCATTGACCAGTGACAGCTTGGCGTCCGGCACCTGCCGGTCGCCGCATTCACCGCGCAATTGGCGCGCCGCCTCGATCAACGGAAAGATGCCGTACATGCCCGAATGGGTATAGGACAGGCCGCCGCCATTGGTGTTGATCGGCAACGAGCCGCCGGGCGTCGACCGGCCGTCCTCGAAGAACGACACGCCTTCGCCGGGCTCGCAGAAGCCAAGCGCCTCCAGCATGATCGGCGGACCCGAGGTAAAGGCGTCGTACAGCATGATGTGGTCGAAATCGCCGTGCGAAACGCCGGCCATCTTGAAGGCCTTGTCGCCCGACATGCGGGTCGCCGTGCTGCGCGGTATGTCCAGCATATGGGTGACCATGACGTGTTCCGTGGCCTCGCCCGCGCCCCGCACGTAAACCGGTTTCTTGGCGCAATCCTTGGCCCGGTCGGCCCGCGTCATAACCACCGCGCCGCCGGCATCGGTCACCAGGCAGATATTCAACAGGTTGAACGGATAGAACATCGGCCGGGAGTTCAGCACATCCTCAATCGTCAGCGGATCGCGGAACTTCGCCTTCGGGTTCAAGGCGGCCCAGGCACGGGTCGACACCGCGACCTGCGCCCATTGCTCCAGCGTCGTGCCGTATTCATGCATGTGGCGGGTCGTCAGCATGCCGAAATAGGTCGGCGCACCGCCGAAGCCATAGGGCATTTCGAATTGCCCGCTCAGGCTGGTGTCGCGCGCGCGGGTCACGCCGGTGCCGGACCGGCCGCTTTCCCCGTGGGAAATCACCGCAACGTCGCAAAGCCCGTGATGCAGCGCCACCATCGCGTGGCCCACCATGATGATGAAGGAACAGCCCCCCACCGAGGTACCGTCGACGTATCGCGGCGTGATGCCCAGCGCCTCGCCCAGCAGGGCGGGCGAATGCTGTCCCGCGGTGAAAATTCCATCCACATCCGAAATTTTCAGACCGGCATCCGCGACCGCGTTGTGGATCGCCTCCAGATGAAGGGTAAGCTGGCTCTTGCCGGGCAATGTGCCGATTTCATCCGATTCATCGACGCCGACGATGCACGCGCTGTTTGATAATTCTTTCATGTCACTCATTCACTTTTCGTGTTGGCAAAATTCTCGAACGCTCCACAGGCGGCGCTATGCCGGTTGGAAGAGCGGGAGGGTGACGTCGTCGGTCTGTTTCTCGAACACCACCTCGACCGGCATATCGCATTTCAGGACGGCCGGGTCGGCATCGATGTTGATCAGGTTCGACATCATGCGGGGGCCTTCCTCGAGCTCGATCATCGCCAAAATGTAGGGCGGTTCGATCTTGAACTTCGGGTTCAGCGCCCGATGGGCGATCTCGAACGAATAGAGCTTTCCTTTGCCGCTCGCCTGGATCCAGCCGACGTTGCGCGAATGACATTGCGGACAGGCAATACGCGGATAGAAAAACGCCTGATTGCAGTCGCCGCATTTCGGCAACATGAGCTTGTTTTCCTTGAGCCCATTCCAATAGGGCATGGCTTCCGGCGTCATCGGGGTTGGTAGCGGTCGTTGCGGTTCCACGGCGGTCCTTCCTGGTTACCTGTTTCGGTGCCGCCTTGCGCCCAGGGGCGGCGGCGTGATCACGCCGCGGCAGCTTGCCCTATGATCCATATTCTGGTGGCGCTTGTCACGTCGCCAGCACTTGCCACGAGGGATCAACGCGCCGACGATGCGTCCTGAAGGACAAATCCGCCGAGAACGAGGAGTGCAACTTGGATGCCGGGACCGCTTGATGGAATACGCATAGTCGATGTAACGACGGTGTACACTGGCCCGTATGCCAGCCAGCTTTTGGCGGATATGGGCGCGGATGTGATCAAGGTGGAGGCGCCAAACGGCGATCAGACACGCCTGACCGGTCCCTCGAAAAATCCGGACATGTCGTCCAACTTCATGCACATCAACCGGAACAAGCGCTCCATCGCGCTAAACCTCAAATCCAAGGACGGCGCTGACGCGCTGCGCAAACTGGTTCGGGAAGCCGACGTTTTCCTCCACAACATGCGTCAGGACCCGCTCGAACGGCTGAAGTTCGACTATGCGAACGTACGCCGCCTCAAACCGGACATCGTTTATTGCAACATCTGGGGCTTCGGCCGCGGCGGCCGCTATGCGGGCCGGGCCGCCTATGACGATGTCATTCAAGGTGCGGCGGGACTCGTCGCGCTCGAAGCCTTCGGGGACAAGCCGGCGCGCTATATCCCATCGCTGATCGCGGACAAGACAACCGGACTGTTCGCCGCCTATACGATCCTCGCCGCGCTGTACCACCGCAAGGCCACCGGCGAGGGACAGGAAGTCGAGGTGCAGATGTTCGAAAGCATGGTGTCCTTCACCATGCTGGAACATCTGTGGGGCGAAAGCTTCGTGCCCGCGAAAGGCCGGGTCGGATCGGAACGTCACGCCACTCCGCTCCGCTGGCCGCACGCCACCAAGGACGGGCATCTCTGTGCGCTGGTGGGAAGCGACAAGCAGTGGCGGGCGTTGCTCACCACCATCGGGCGCGAGGATCTCTGGGAAAACCCTATCCTGGCGACACGGGAGACCCGCAAGAAATACCTGCCGCAGGTGATGGAGATTCTGGACGGAATTTTCGCGACCCGGACGACGGCGGAATGGGCCGATGTGCTCGCGGATGCCGGGGTCGCCTGCATGCCGATCGCCAGACTCGAAGACGTGGTTGCCGATCCGCACTTGGCCGACGTCGGATTCTGGCACGAGGTCGAACATCCGACCGAGGGCCGGCTCCGGCTGATGAACCCGCCTTTCACGCTTGCCGCGACACCGGCCGAAATCCGGCGGCCGCCGCCGCGGTTTGCCGAACACACCCGCGCCATTCTGACCGAACTCGGATACGAAGCCGCGGCCATCGAGCAACTGATCGAAAGCGGCGCCGCGATCGATGGCCCAAAAAAATGAAGGCCCGGCCTCGGCGACAAACGACGGGCAACGCCTAAATCCGGGCATCCTAAACACGAGAGGTCGATCCGCCGTTCGCCGCGCAGCATATTCGCGATATACTATGGAGCGCCGCGCCAATCAGGCCGGCGATCGTGAAATCTCGCCAGAGAGCATCCCATGACAGTCAAAATTCGTCAGCTTCATCCTGTTTTTGCCGGCGAGGTCGACGGCGTCGACCTGAAAAAACCGCTCACGCCGACCCAGGTCGCGGCGATCGACGCCGGCATGGATCAATACGCCGTCTTGATTTTTCACGACCAGGACATAACCGACGAACAGCAGTTGGCGTTTAGCCGGAATTTCGGCGAACTCGAACTGCCGGGCGCGGTGAGCAACATTACCAAGCCGGAGGAACGCCGGCTCGCGCCGGAGCTTGCCGACGTGTCGAATCTCGACCGCGAGAACCGCGTCTTCGACCGCGACGATCGCCATCGCATGTTCAACCTCGGCAACCGGCTGTGGCATTCCGACAGTTCGTTCCGGGCGATTCCGGCGAAGTATTCCCTGCTGTCCGCCCGTACCATACCCGCGACCGGCGGCAATACGGAATTTGCCGACATGCGCGCCGCCTATGATGCGTTGGATGACACGACCAAGGCGGAGATCGAGGACCTGGTGTGTGAGCACTCGCTGATTTACTCGCGCGGGCTGCTTGGGTTCGACGAACTGACCGCGGACGAAAAGGCAAATTTCAAGCCGGTGCGCCAGCGGCTGGTCCGAACGCATCCGGTGACCGGCCGAAAGTCGCTCTATTTGTCCGCGCATGCGGGCACCATCGTCGGATGGCCGATGCCCGAGGCGCGCATTTTCCTGCGCGACCTGATGGAGGAAGCCACCAAGCCGGATTTTGTGCATATACACCACTGGCGCCCGCACGATCTTGTAATTTGGGACAACAGGCAGACCATGCACCGGGTGCGGCGGTTCAACGACACGACCGAGAAACGCGATATGCGCCGGACCACGATCGCCGGTGACACGCCTACCGTGACGCAAGCGGCATAGCGCCGGATACGGCATCGGGCAACGGCGGCAAACACGCATTGAAAAAAAACGGCGTCGCATCGTTCCTCGCCCCCTTCAAGGTGCGCAGCTACCGGTTTCAGTGGCCCGCGGATCTGTCGACATCCTGGGCGTTCGAGATGGAAACGCTCATCCTCGGCTGGTACGTCCTGGTCCAAACCGAATCCGTGATCCTGTTGACGGTCTTCGGATCGCTGCAATTTCTCGGCACCCTGATCGCGCCGATGCTGGGTCTCGTCGCCGACAAGGTCGGGCGCCGCTCGATGCTATGCATCATGCGGGCGTTTTACACCGCGATGGCGGCGGTGATCATGACGGCCGGCCTGACGGATCACTTGACGCCGTATCTCGTCTTCGCCGTCGCCGCGCTGGTCGGCCTGGCGCGTCCGTCCGATCTGGTCATGCGCAATTCATTGATCGGCGACACCATGCCGCCGAACCGGCTGATGAATGCCCTGGGACTGTCGCGGACGACACAGGACTCCGCCCGGATCGCCGGCGCGCTTGCGGGTGCCGGGCTGTTTTCGGTTCTCGGCATCGGCGCGGCCTATATCTTCGTCACCGCGTTCTATGCGGCGAGCTTCGTGTTGACGCTCGGCGTCTCCAACGTCCATCCGACCTCGGACGCGGACGACCCGGCTACCGGCAGCGGCCCGGCCCGGCCATCATTCTGGCGCGAGATGAAGGTTGGTATCGCCTATGTCTGGAACACGCCCCGGGTCCTCGCGATCATGTGCCTCGCCTTTCTGGTCAATCTCACGGCCTATCCCGTGTCGAACGGCCTGCTGCCGTATGTCGCCAAGGAAGTTTACATGCTGGACGAGAACGGCCTGGGACAGCTCGTCGCGGGATATGCCAGCGGGGCTCTGCTGGCATCGTTGCTGATGGCGTGGACCGGCGGACCGCGGCGCCCCGCCCGGTTCATGCTGATCTATATTTCGATCTGGTATGCGCTGCTGCTGGTGCTGGGACAGCTGGAATCCCGGGCAACCGGCGCGCCGACGCTGATCCTGATCGGCCTCGCCCAAGGCGCCGGGATGGTCACCATGTCGGTCACGCTGCTCAGCACGGTCGCCGCGGAGTACAGAGGCCGTGTCATGGGCGTTCGCGCCCTCGCCATTTACGGACTGCCCTTGGGATTGATGGGGTCCGGCGTGCTCATCGGCTGGATCGGTTACGCCACCACGATTACCTTCTATTGCATTGTCGGGATCACTTTTACCGCGCTGATCGGACTCAAATGGCGCACCGCGCTTTGGCACTAACGGCACCGAAAATCGATCCGGATACGCCCCGTACAACAGGTGGCAGCACGGCCGTTTTTGTTGACAATTTGTCACAGCGATCTACTTTTTCTGATATTCGCTAGCCCCCCGCGAGTTCGCCCGGGGCTTTTGTTTTGTCGTCGCAATGTTGATAGGTTGCGGCGCGCGAGCTGTCCGATCTCGCTCAAATGAAAAAAATCGCCCAAGTGGCGGCAAATAGGGGAGAAATCGTGAAGTTAGACGTCCGTCGCCATACCCGAATTCCGGGACTCCCAAAGCCGCAGGGACTCTACGACGGTCGCCACGAACACGATTCGTGCGGTATCGGATTCATCGTCAATATCAAGGGCAAGAAAAGCCATTCGATCGTCGATCAGGGGCTGCAGATCCTGCGCAACCTCACCCACCGGGGGGCGGTTGGCGCCGACCCGAGGGCGGGCGACGGCGCCGGCATCCTGATCCAGCTGCCGGACGCCTTCTATCGCGAAGAATGCGCTTCCCTGGGATTTGAGTTACCGGCCGCCGGGGACTTCGGCGTCGGCATGGTGTTCCTGCCCAAATCCGCCGCGCAACGGCGGAAATGCGAGACAATTTTCGAGAAATTCGCCGTGGCCGAGGGTCAGTCAATTCTCGGGTGGCGCGACGTTCCGGTCGATGCGAACAATCTCGGCGCGTCGGTCACGCCAACCGAACCCGCCATTCGGCAGGTCTTTGTCGGCCGCGGCGCCAATTGTCCCGATACGGACGCCTTCGAGCGCAAATTGTTCGTCATCCGCAAGCAGGCCGAGCTTACAATCGAGGCAATGGGCGACGGCTATGGAGATTTTTACCTGCCATCCCTATCGGCGCGGACCATCGTCTATAAGGGCATGCTGCTGGCCGACCAGGTTGAGAGCTATTTCCGCGACCTCGCCGACGACCGGGTGGTTTCGGCACTGGCCATGGTGCATCAGCGGTTTTCGACGAACACATTCCCGACCTGGAAGCTTGCGCACCCATTTCGGATGATTTGCCACAACGGTGAAATCAACACCTTGCGTGGCAACCTGAACTGGATGAACGCGCGCCGACACAGCATGCGGTCCGATTTGTTCGGCGACGACCTCGACAAGGTCTGGCCGCTGATCGCCGAAGGGCAATCCGATTCAGCCTGTTTCGACAACGCCCTCGAACTGCTGCTCCGCGGCGGCTATTCGTTGGCGCACGCCATGATGCTGCTGATCCCGGAGGCCTGGAAGGGCAATGCCCTGATGGATGCGAAACGCCGGGCTTTCTACGAATATCACGCCGCGCTGATCGAACCCTGGGACGGACCGGCGGCGGTCGCCTTTACCGACGGTCGGCAGATCGGCGCGACGCTCGACCGCAACGGGCTGCGCCCGGCGCGCTATCTGGTGACGGATGACGGTACCGTGCTGATGGCCTCGGAAATGGGCGTGCTGCCGACGCCGGAGGGACGCATCGTCAAGAAGTGGCGGTTGCAACCGGGCAAGATGCTGCTGATCGACCTCGACCAGGGCCGGATCATCGACGACGAGGATATCAAGGCGGAGCTTTCCCAGGCGCAGCCCTATCAGGAATGGCTCGACCGGACGCAAATCAAACTCGAAGGCCTCCCGGAGACAACGCGAGGTCGCGAACGATCGAATACGCCGAGCCTGCTCGATCGCCAGCAGGCGTTCGGTTATACGCAGGAAGATATCAAGACGATCATGGCGCCGATGGCGACCACCGGCCAGGAAGCCACCGGGTCGATGGGCAGCGATACGCCGATCGCCGCGTTGTCCGATCGTCCGAAGCTCCTCTACGCCTATTTCAAGCAATTGTTCGCCCAGGTCACCAACCCGCCGATTGATCCGATCCGCGAGGAATTGGTGATGTCGCTGATCTCCTTCATCGGTCCGCGCCCGAATTTGCTCGGCCATGATACAAGCGGCGCCCACCGACGCCTGGAAGTCCGCCAGCCCATCCTGACGAATGACGATCTGGAAAAAATTCGGTCGATCGGCGAAGTCGCCGACAATGATTTCCGAACGATTACCCTCGACCTGACCTATCCGGCCGAAGGCGGCGCGGACGGGATGAAGGACGCCCTGGATGCGCTCTGCGACCAGGCGGAAAATGCCCGTCACGAAAACTACAACATCATCATTCTGAGCGACCGGCAGGTCAGCGCGGACCGCATCGCCATCCCGGCGCTGCTCGGCACTTCGGCGGTGCATCATCGCCTCATCCGCCAGGGATTGCGCACCGGGCTGGGCCTCGTGGTGGAGACCGGCGAAGCGCGGGAAGTGCATCATTTCTGCCTGCTCGCGGGCTACGGCGCGGAAGCCATCAATCCGTATCTGGCCTTCGAAACGCTGTCCGAGATGCGGCGAGAACTGCCGGAAGAAGTCACACAATCCGATGCGGAGAGGCGCTACATCAAGGCGGCAGACAAGGGTATCCTGAAAGTCATGTCCAAAATGGGCATTTCGACATACCAATCCTATTGCGGCGCGCAAATCTTCGATGCGGTCGGGCTGGCGAGCAGCTTCGTCGACGAACATTTCTTCGGTACGCACACCGCGATCGAAGGCGTCGGCTTGCGGGAAATTGCCGAGGAAACCGTCACCCGCCACAGGCAAGCCTTCGGCGACGACGAAATCTACCGAAGCTTCCTCGATGCCGGCGGTGAGTACGCACTGCGCATTCGCGGCGAAGCGCATTCCTGGACACCCGATACAATCGCCAGCCTGCAACACGCGGTCCGCGGCAATGCGGAAGAAAAGTATCGCGAATTCGCGGAACTGGTGAACGACCAGAGCGCGCGGATGATGACGATGCGCGGGCTATTCGAGTTCAAGCACTCGAATGCGCCCATTCAGATCGATGAGGTCGAGCCGGCCGCCGAGATCGTCAAGCGGTTTTCCACCGGCGCCATGTCGTTCGGCTCGATCTCGCGCGAGGCGCACACAACGCTCGCCATTGCAATGAACCGGATCGGCGGCAAGTCGAATACGGGCGAGGGCGGCGAGGAAGCGGACCGGTTTACGCCGATGCCGAACGGCGATTCAAGGCGTTCGGCCATCAAGCAGGTCGCCTCCGGCCGTTTCGGTGTGACCACGGAATATCTGGTCAACTCGGACATGATGCAGATCAAGATGGCGCAGGGCGCAAAACCCGGCGAAGGCGGTCAGTTGCCCGGCCACAAGGTCGATGCCGTAATCGCCAAGGTGCGCCATTCGACACCGGGCGTGGGCCTGATTTCGCCGCCGCCGCATCACGACATCTATTCGATCGAAGACCTGGCGCAGCTCATCTACGACCTGAAAAATGTAAATCCGGATGGGGAGGTCAGCGTAAAACTGGTGTCCGAGGTCGGCGTCGGTACCGTCGCAGCGGGCGTCGCCAAGGCGAAAGCCGATCATGTAACGATCTCGGGATTCGAAGGCGGTACCGGCGCGAGCCCCCTCACATCCATCACCCATGCCGGCTCCCCCTGGGAGATCGGGCTGGCGGAAACGCACCAGACGCTGGTGTTGAACCGGCTGCGTGGACGAATCGCGGTTCAGGTCGATGGCGGATTGCGAACGGGGCGCGATGTTGTGATCGGCGCGATGCTCGGCGCCGATGAATTCGGCTTCGCGACCGCGCCGTTGATCGCTGCGGGCTGCATCATGATGCGCAAGTGCCACCTCAATACCTGCCCGGTTGGGGTCGCGACCCAGGACCCGGAATTGCGTCAACGTTTCACCGGAACCCCCGAACACGTCATCAACTATTTTTTCTTCGTCGCCGAGGAAGTGCGCGAGCTCATGGCGCAATTCGGTTTCCGTCGGTTCGACGAGCTGATCGGCCGCTCCGACCTTCTTGACCAGCACAAGGCGATCGCACACTTCAAGGCACAGGGCGTCGACCTTTCGCGCATTCTCCACACGCCGGAAGCCGCGCCGGGTGTTGCAATCCGCAATGACGAGCGACAGGATCACGGCATCGACAAGGTGCTGGACCGATCGCTGATCGAAGAAGCGCAACCGGCCCTGACCGACGGCACGCCGGTCACGATCGAGAGCGATATCCGCAACACCGATCGCACGGTCGGCGCGATGCTGTCGGGCGAGGTAGCCAAGCGCCATGGGCATAAGGGCCTTCCCGAAGACACGATCTCGATAAAGATGACCGGGACCGCCGGCCAAAGCTTCGGAGCATTTCTCACCCACGGCGTCTCGATCGAATTGATCGGCGAAGCGAACGACTATGTCGGCAAGGGCTTGAGTGGCGGACGGCTGGTGATCCGCCCCCCCGAAGATAGCAAGATCGTCCCGGAAGAAAGCATCATCGTCGGCAATACGGTGCTGTATGGCGCGATCGCCGGCGAGTGCTATTTTCGCGGTGTCGCCGGCGAGCGCTTTGCGGTGCGAAACTCCGGCGCGGTCGCCGTTGTCGAAGGCGCCGGCGATCACGGCTGCGAATACATGACCGGAGGAATCGTCGTGGCGCTTGGCCCCGTCGGGCGCAATTTCGCCGCCGGCATGAGCGGCGGAATCGCGTACGTCCTGGATGAGGACGGCAGTTTCGACGAACGTTGCAACCTTGCCATGGTCGAATTGGAACCGATCAGCGCCGAGGACGACAAGCTGGAACAAACCGCCCATCAGGGCGGCGACCTGGAATCGCACGGCCTTGTCGACATCATGCGCGACATGACGCAGTTCGATAGCGAACGGCTGTACCAGTTGATCGAACGGCACGCGCATTACACGAACTCGGCGCGCGCGCGCATGATCCTTGACGATTGGGAGATCTATCAGCGCCGTTTCGTCAAGGTAATGCCGGTGGACTACCGCCGGGCGTTGCAGGAAATGCATGCAACCCGGAATCCCTCCAAGACGACCCGAACGAGGGTATAACATGGGAAAGATAACGGGTTTTCTGGAGATCGATCGCCAGGATCGGAAATACGCGCCGGCCGGCGACCGGGTCCGGCACTTCAACGAATTCCTCATCCCGATGGATCACAAGCAGGTCGCCCAGCAGGGCGCCCGCTGCATGGATTGCGGCATCCCGTTTTGCCATCAGGGCTGTCCCGTGAACAACATAATCCCGGACTGGAATGACCTTGCCTATAGAGAAGACTGGCAAGGGGCGCTCGAAGTGCTTCATTCGACCAACAATTTCCCCGAATTCACCGGCCGGATCTGCCCGGCGCCCTGCGAAGAGGCGTGCACGCTCAATATCGACGACAATCCGGTCACGATTAAGACCATCGAATGTACGATCGTGGACACCGGCTGGGACGAGGGCTGGATCGTCGCCAATCCTCCGCTCCGCAAAACCGGCAAACAGGTGGCCGTTGTCGGCTCGGGACCGGCGGGCCTCGCCTGTGCGCAACAGTTGGCGCGCGCCGGCCACGATGTAGTCCTGCATGAAAAAAACGCCAAGCCCGGCGGATTGCTGCGCTACGGCATTCCCGACTTCAAGATGAGCAAGCATCTGATCGACCGCCGCGTCGCGCAAATGGAAGCCGAAGGCGTCGTTTTCCGCAATAATTGCGCCGTCGGCGTCGACGTTAAGGCGGCGGACCTGCTGGACGAATTCGACGCCGTGGCCCTGACCGGCGGTTCCGAGAGGCCGCGCGACCTTCCGGTACCCGGCCGCGATCTGGCGGGCGTCGAGTTCGCCATGGATTACCTGACGCAGCAGAACCGGCGCATCGGCGAGGAACCGCTGGGCGACGTGGAAGACATCCTGGCGGACGGCAAGCATGTGGTGGTGATCGGCGGCGGCGATACCGGTTCGGACTGCATCGGTACGGCGTTCCGCCAGGGCGCGGTATCCGTCTCCCAGATCGAGATCATGCCGCGGCCGCCGGAACACCCGGACAAGGGTTCCACCTGGCCGCTTTGGCCGGCGAAAATGCGTACCTCGTCATCCCAGGCCGAAGGCGCCCTGCGTGACTGGGGCGTCGCCACGAAGGAGCTTACCGGCGCCAATGGCGCGGTCGACACGCTGCACGGCATTCGTCTCGATGCCTCGATGCAGGAAATCCCCGGCAGCGAGTTCACCTTGAAGGCCGACCTCGTACTGCTGGCCATGGGATTCGTCCATCCCGTCCATGGCGGCATGATAGAGGAACTCGGCATGGAACTCGACGGCCGCGGAAATGTCATGGCCAACACCGAGGATTATCAGACCTCGACACCGAAACTGTTCGCTGCCGGCGACATGCGGCGCGGCCAATCGCTGGTCGTTTGGGCGATCCGCGAAGGCCGCCAATGCGCCCACGCGATCGATACGTTTCTCATGGGCAAGTCGGTCCTGCCGCGTTAACGCCGCTTCTTGCGGATGCGGCTCGGAATGCCTACGGCAGGTCCAGATGCACTTCAACCGCAGCGCTGGCGATGACCGCGATATCCCCGGCCTCGTCATCCGAAACGTCGAGTCCGCCTTTCACCGCCTTCACGGTGACCGTGCCGACCGGCAGCGTGGCCTTCACCTTTTCCAAGTCAACTTTTGCCGGTTCCTGAACCCCGATCGTCACGTCGACCTGCACGGCATCGCGTTCGACGCCCAGCGTTCGGATCATGGTGAGCGAACTATGATGAATCGCGTCCTGTACGGCGCGGATCGCCGCTTTCGTGTAGTCGCCGCCATGCAGGTCGTTACCGGCGCCCATTTCCAAAATTACCCGTTTCAATGCCATCGGTTCATCCTCACGGTAAATCGAGCCGCACGACGGCGGCGGCATGGGCGATCACCGTGGAATCGGTCCCTTTGGCGTTGGGTATTTCCAACCCGCCTTCCACGAGGTTCACGGTCCCGGTTCCATGGGGCAGAACCGCGAGCACGGCCTCCGTATCGACCTTGCCCGGTTGCGGCACCCCGACGGTAACCTCCACCTGCATCGAATCGACATCCAGCCCAAGCGCATCCGCCACGCTTAAGGAATTATGCCATAGGGCGTCCCGCAAGGCGCGCACCGCCGCCTTCGTGTAGTCGGCGCCTCGGATATCGGTTCCCATGCCGATTTCGAGCACCACGCGCTTCCAGACCATTCGCTCATTTCCTTGATCGATTCCGTGCTTCTGCCGGATCCACAGTAATGCGAACGCAAGGGCCACTCCACCGGTTTCATGTCACTTTTCCCACCCCTTTTCTTGCGGCGCCGGTTTCAGCCTATACTTGGGCGACAATCCGGCGCCGACACGCCGCGCGATAGGGGAAATGCCATGAAAGCCGCAGAAGCGATTGCCGAAATTCTCAAACGGGAAGGTGTGGACGTTCTCATCGGATATCCGGTGAACCATGTCATCGAATATGCGGCACGCGCCGACATCCGCACCGTCATCGTGCGGCAGGAACGGATCGGCCTACACATGGCCGACGCGATTTCCCGGGTGACGAGCGGCGAGAAGCTCGGCGCCTTCGCGATGCAGCATGGTCCCGGCGCCGAGAACGCCTTCGGCGGCGTCGCCCAGGCGTTTGGCGAATCGGTGCCGATCCTGGTCATGCCGATGGGCTATGCGCGCCGGTTGGCGCATGTGCAGCCGAACTTCAATTCGACACTTAATTTTCGCAACGTGACGAAATCCGCGGAACCGGTCACCAGCGTGGCCGAAATTCCCAATGTCTTCCGGCGCGCCTTCACACGCCTCAGAAGCGGACCGCTTGGTCCGGCGCTGGTCGAAATTCCATCCGACATCTTCGCCGAGGATTTCGATGGCGAGCTCGACTATACCCCCAGCACCGCCATTCGGTCCGGCCCCGACCCGAAAGACATCGACCGGGTTGCCGCCACGCTGGCCGACGCCAAACGCCCGGTTATCTATGCGGGTCAAGGCGTGCACTACGCCAAGGCCTGGGAACAACTTAAGCGCCTGGCCGAACTTTTGGCGGCGCCCGTCACCTCGAGCCTCGGCGGCAAGAGCGCCTTCCCCGAGAGCCATCCGCTCTCGCTCGGCTCCGGCGGCCGGTCGATGCCGAAACCGGTGCACCATTTCCTCCATAATTCTGATGTGATCTTCGGCATCGGCTGCAGCTTCACGCAAACCAATTTCGGCGTGACGATGCCCAAGGGAAAGCACATCATTCACGCCACGCTCGACCCGAACGACATCAATAAGGACGTGGTCTCGAGCGACGCGCTGATCGGTGACGCGGCCCTGACCCTGGATGCGCTCAACGAAGCGCTCGCCGTTCGGGTGGGTACGAAGTCGCGGAATGCGAAACCGGTCGCGGCAAAAATCGCCAGCATCCGCGAACCCTGGTTCGCCGAATGGCGGCCCAAACTCGAATCGAACGATACGCCGCTGTCGCCGTATCGGGTGTTGTGGGACCTCGCCAAGACGGTCGATGTCGCCAATACCATCATCACCCATGATGCGGGCAGCCCGCGCGACCAGATCTCTCCGTTCTGGCCGTCTGAAACGCCGCTGTCCTACATCGGATGGGGCAAGACGACACAGCTCGGCTATGGGCTGGGACTCGCCATGGGTGCGAAACTGGCGCGGCCGGACCAGCTCTGCATCAATGTCTGGGGCGACGCGGCGATCGGCTTTACCGGCATGGATTTCGAGACCGCGGTGCGCGAACGCATCCCGATCCTGTCGATCCTGCTGAATAATTTCTCGATGGCGATCGAACTCAAGGTCATGCCGGTCTCGACCGAGAAATACCGCAGCACCGACATCTCGGGCGACTATGCCGCGATGGCGCGCGCCTTCGGCGGGTATGGCGAACGCGTTACAGAACCGGGCGACATCGTTCCGGCGATCCAGCGCGGGATCGAAGCGACCGAAAACGGCACGCCCGCGCTGCTCGAATTCATCACGTGTAAGGAAACGGAAGTCTCAGTCTTCTGAGGCGGCCGGGTCCGTCACGTAGCCTTCTTCCCGGTCGCGTGTTTGCGCGGCCGCATCCCGCGACGCCGGGTCGCCGTGGCCGCCGCCGCCCGGCGTCGACAGGCGAACGGTATCGCCGCGCTTCAGGACATATTGCCGTTTCGGATCCGTCGTCTCTCCTGCAACCTGCAGCGCGCCGGGCGCGCCTGCCTCGCCGCCCTGAATTCCGAACGCCGGATACACCGTGCGTTCAGCCAGAAAGGACACGGCAATCGGGCTTTCGGAGCGACTCTCCAACAGGATTTCCTGACCCAACCCGCCCCGGAATTTGCCGGGCCCGCCGGAATCGGGGCGGAGCCGCTTGTGATGGAACCGCAGCGGCGCGATCTGCTCGGACAATTCGACCGATGTCGACGACACATTGCTGGGCCAGCTCAGGCATGTCGGCCCGTCGCGGCGGAAGGTCGCGCCCATGCCGCCATTGTAGAAGAACATGTTGGCGTAAGGTTTGCCGGACGCGTCCACGCCCGACTGGTTCATGCCCCACATGGGCGAACCGCACGCCGCCATCACGCGTTCGGGCACCACGTCGCCGAGGCAGCCGAACACCAGCATCGGCAAGTAGTGTCCGACCAGCATCCGCGAGCCGCCGGACGCGGGAAACACAGGATTGACGATGCACCCGTCCGGTCCGCGCACGGTGATCGGCCGGAACGCCCCTTCATTATTCGGCAGGTTGGGATTGGTGCAGCACTTAACGCCGTACACCGACATCGCATAGGTGTAGCACATGGCCACATTGATCGCCCGGTCCACTTGCGGATCCGACCCCGCATAGTCGATATCGATCGTTTCGCCATCGACGGTGAGCGTCATCTCCACCCGGATCGGCGCATCGGCGACGCCGTCCGTCATCAGCGAACTGTTGTAAACGCCATCGGGCAGATCGCGAATGGCGGCGCGCATCGCGCGTTCGCATCGCCCCTGCATCTCGCCCGCGAGCGGCGCGAGCTCCGCCAGCTCATAGTGCTCCATCAGCTTGATCAGGCGCGCTTCCATAAGATCGAGCGCCACCACTTGCGCCCACAGATCCCCCATCGTCTGGTCCGGCGTCCGCACATTCTTGCGCAGGAGTTTTTCCAGCGTCTTGTCGATTTCGCCCCGCGTCATGAATTTCATGATCGGAATCTGAAAGCCTTCTTCGAAGACCTCGCGCGGCTCCGGCGAACGGATCTTGCCGCCAATGTCGGGGGCGTGCGCCGTACTCGCCGCGAATCCGATCAGCCGACCGTTGAAAAAGATGGGCTTGGCGAGCGAGATATCCGGCAAATGGCCGGTACCCTGAAAGATATCGTTGGTGATGAGGACATCGCCCGGCGCCAGATCCGCCGCCGGATACTCCGCGATGAAATGCTTCACCGTCGCCGGCAGCGTGCCGATAAACGACGGAATGCTTTCGGTCGCCTGCACCAGCGACTGGCCGTGCTCGTCGGTGATGATGCAGGAAAAATCGTAGGACTCGCGGACCAGGGTCGAAAACGACGTCCGCACCAGGGCGGCCGCCGCCTCGTCCACCGCCGAGATGAGACGGCGCCAGACGATCTCCAGCGTCACGGAATCGAAAATCGGTTGCTTGGGCATTATGCGGCTCACACCTCTGGTTCGGGCAGCGTGATCATCAGATTACCGGACGGTTCGGCCTCGCAGACCGCGCCGGGGCCGATGATCAGGGTGGACTCATTCTCCTCGAACACCGCCGGCCCGTCGAAGCGGCTGCCCGGCGCGATCCGGTAGCGGTCGAACACCGGCGTGTCGACGAAACCTCCGGTTTCGGCGAAATAGACCGGCCGCGTGCCCTTGTTCGGGTCCACGCCGCCGCCCGCCGCCATCGTGAGCTCCATGCCCGAGCCCGCCACCGGCGCCGACAGCGACACCCGCAGATTGACGACCTGAATCGCGACGCCGGGCCGCGTCCGGGTGAACAACTGCCGATACCGGTCCTCGAACCGCGCGACGATCGACTCTTTCGAGGACGCCGAGTAGGGCCCGGCCGGCAGTTCGACGACGATTTCGGACCCCTGCCCCTGATAGCGCATGTCCGCCGACCGCCGGACTTCCAGCCGGTCGAGGTCCGCGCCGGTTTCGCGCAGCACGCCTGCGGCGTCTTCCTCGAGCGATACGAAGGCCGCTTCGAAACGGTCCCAATCGAGATCGTCCAGCCGGCTTACCAT
>CAJHYV010000319.1_pt1 | contig 18767 bp, 19 predicted proteins | sample 9198851 | NCBI WGS metagenome assembly CAJHYV01 (sample SAMEA7708375, study PRJEB35096) | sediment metagenome | biome: marine neritic benthic zone biome [ENVO:01000025]; feature: sediment [ENVO:00002007]; material: shallow marine sediment [ENVO:03000034] sea grass bed [ENVO_01000059] ...
CCGCCGACGGCACCTGGATTTGACCGGTGAAGATCGGCCGCGCCGTGCGTACCAGATAGGCGGCATCGATGCTGTACGAAGCATCCGACTTGATGTCGATCTCAATCGCCCCTTTCGGGTGTTCGACGCGAATGGCCGCGGCGGTGTCCGCTGCCGGGCCCCGAATTTCATGCGCGATGGAGCCTTCGATCAGGGTCGCGCCGGCGATGCAGATCGCGCCGGTCGCGGCATGCGCGGCGTGGCAGTTTTGCGGCACGAAATAGCGCGATGAGACGCCGCTCGGCCCTTGCGGCTTTGCCAGGACGGCGATCTTGGGGATCACGGAGTTGGATACGTCGCCGAGCCCCATCAGCAATGCCGCATCACGGCGCAGCGATTCCAGCCGGGCCAGGAAATCAGCATCGCCATCGAGTGCGTCCTTCGACTCATAACCGCTCTTGCCAAGGCTTGCCGCCGGAACGAGAACCATCGGCATTGCCAGGTCGACGCAGGTAACCGGGACGCCCTGCACCGAATCGCGCGCATTCCCGGTCGGCAGAAGGCGCCCGGTCTTGGCTCCGGCGATGTTGCGAAAGCCGAGCTTGATGGGCGCCGCCGAACCGGGGACGCCGTCGATCGCGGTGTCGCCTTCATAGCAAACCTGTCGGCCGGGCGTCTGAACGATGGCCTCGATCAAGGCGCCGGTGTTGACGTTGTGAATGCGCACCATGGTTTCGCCTTCCTGTGCCGGCACGAAGCCGCTCTCGATAGCGAAGGGCGCAACGCCGGCCAGGATATTTCCGCAGGACGGCGCCGTATCGACGATGGCTTCCTGCACGCCGACCTGGGCGAACAGATAGTCGACCTGCGCCCAGGGATGCGCCGAGGGTGAAACGATCGCGACCTTGCTCGATACGCTGGTGCCGCCGCCGGCCCCGTCGATCTGGGATGGGTCCGCCGATCCCAGGGCAGCCACCAGGACCGCGTCGCGGGTCGCCGTGTCCGCCGGCAAGTCGGTGCCCTTGAAATAGAGCCCCCGGGAGGTCCCGCCACGCATCATTACGCAAGGTATGGATCGCTGCATTTCCTGTACTCCATCGTTGAATGCAGTTTGCCAAAATCCGCTAGATGTGTGAAATTCAATTAAATCAATTATTATTGCATAAAGCACATGAATATAAGCCTCGGGGATGTCCGGGCCTTTGTGGTGATTGCGGAGCTTGAAAGCTTCAAGCAGGCGGCGGAACGGCTTGCGGTTTCGCAGTCGGCGCTGTCTCGGCGTGTTCAGAAAATCGAGGATCATCTCGGCGCCCGTCTGTTCGATCGATCCACGCGGCGGGTGGCGTTGACGGCTATCGGCCGCGAATTCGTGCCGCTGGCGCACCGAATGGTGGGGGAGTTCGAACGATCCCTTGGGCGGATTGGCGATGTCATTCAGAAGCGAACGGGCGTCGTCACCATCGCCAGCCTGATGACCGTGGCATGCGGCTTGCTGCCGCTGGCGGCCGAGCGGTTCGGCGCCGAGCATCCGGACATAAAGCTCCGGATTCTCGACGCTACCGGACCGGATATCCTGGAGCATGTGCGGTCGGGCGAGGCTGAATTCGGGATCGATATGGAAGGCGCGCCCGATGCGGAAATCGCGTTCGAGGCCCTTGCCGTGGAGCACTACGTGCTGGCCTGCCGTCCGGAGCACCCGCTCGCGGGCAAGACGCCGCTCCCCTGGTCGGCGGTAACCGGGCACCGGTGTATCGTGTTGGGCCCGGACAGCGGCATCGGGCGGCACTTGCGGGCGGTCCTGCCGTCGATCGAGTGGCAGTTCGAAATGCAACATCTGAGTACGGTGTTGGGCTTTCTTGCGGCGGGCATCGGCGTTGCCGCGGTCCCGGCGCTGGCGCTCACCTCGGCCAATTCGGCAAATCTCACCTGCCGGCGGCTGACCGATCCTGGAATCGAACGGCGCATCGGATTGATCCGGCGGCGGGGCGCGGCCCTCTCGCCGGCCGCCCAGCGACTGCGCGAGGTCGTCATTTCCGAATTTGCAGCATTTCGGGGCGCGTCGGGAGGCGACGAATCCCGGACAGGGTAGAGTTAGCCTGCGCTCTAAACTAACATTCCAAAGTGTTCACGGACGGCCCCGCGGTGGATAATGAAAGCTGTGATGCAAGGAAAATATTTCGAGATCGTGGAGCCATGGCTGGCCGTTGCGGCCGGCGGCGCCGTGGCCATCGTGCTTGCTTTGTTGGCGCATCGCATCCTGTTCATCGTACTCAAACGTGTGTCCCGGCGCACCAGCGGTATTGTCGACGACTCAATCGTACGCCATGCCAACCGTCCGGCGTGGCTGATCATCACATTGCTTGCCATCGCCGCGGTGGCGCCCGGACTCGATGTTCCGGAAGATATTAAGGCCGTCGTCGGGCAGCTCCTGTCGCTTTTTCTCACCGTGGCGTTTGGCTGGCTTGCCTTCAGCCTGACGCGGACTATCAAGGACGTCACCGCCGCCCGTTACGATCTCGACGCCGCCGATAATCTGAGGGCGCGCGAAATTCACACACGGGTCGACCTGCTGCGGCGGGTGCTGGCGGTGATTATTCTGGCGGTTACCGTCTCTGTCATTCTGATGGCGATACCGGGAGTCCGGCAGATCGGCATCACGCTGTTCGCCTCGGCGGGCATTGCCGGCATCGTCGTCGGCTTTGCCGCCCGTCCCGTTCTTTCCAACATATTCGCCGGTATCCAGTTGGCGCTTGCGCAGCCAATTCGCATCGACGATGTCGTTATCGTGGAAGGCGAATGGGGCTGGATCGAGGAGATTCGGATGACATTCGTCGTCGTCCGCGTGTGGGACCGTAGACGGCTGGTGGTCCCGCTGACCTATTTCATCGAAAAGCCGTTTCAAAATTGGACCCGCCAGAGCGCCGACATTCTTGGCACGGTATTTCTGTACACCGACTACACCGTGCGGGCGAGCCGCGTTCGCGAGGAGTTGCATGATATTCTCCGGGAGTCGCCCTTGTGGGACGGCGAGGTTTGGGGCCTTCAGGTAACCAACACGACCGAGCGCGGCGTTGAGCTTCGCGCGCTGATGGGCGCGCGCAACTCCGGCGACGCGTGGGACCTGCGGTGTCAGGTGCGGGAACGGCTGATCGAGTTCCTGCAGCGCGAGTACCCGCAGTCGCTGCCGCGCCTGCGCGCCGAACTAATCGGCCCGGCGCCCATGCCGGAAAGCGACAACGCGGAAAATGCCGGCAAGGAGACAACCGCCAAAATCTGAGTGTCGCGGGAACCGGGGTTTTTCTTTGTGCGGCGCTTTAAGAGGGCGATTTTTTGGCCGGTCTGCTTTGAATTGTCCGTTGTCGCCGGCGCGGCGAACGGATCTCCGGGTCGAAACGAAGACGGGCTTTGCCGCCCTAACGCTTCGTTAACCCTAAGCTGCTACCTAGAATTGCCGGTAATCCAAGGAATTCGGACGCGCCGCCCATGGCCTACGACTTTTCCAAGCTGAATATCCTTCTGGTCGAGGACAATCAATACATGCGGGGACTCTTGCGTGAGCTGCTGCGCGGACTGGGCGTGCGCGCGGAATGCCTGGTCGATGTCAGTAACGGCGTAGCGGCGTTGGAGACGATGAAGGAATTTCCCGCCGACCTGATCATCACCGACTGGAAAATGGCGCCGATGGATGGGCTTACCCTGACCCGAAAAATACGCACCGACGACGACAGTCCGAATCCCTTTATCCCGATCATCCTGTGCACCGGCTTTACCGAGCTGGAAAAGGTTGAACAGGCTCGCGACTCGGGCGTCACCGAGGTCCTGGCCAAGCCGATCGACGCCAAGACACTGTATGAACGCATTCGCAGCATCATCGAAAACCCCCGCCCTTTCACCAAGTCCGACGACTATATCGGCCCGGACCGGCGGCGGCGCACCGAGGCCGATTTCGAGGCCAAACGCAGCGCCGACCACGAAGTGACCGCGGAAGACCCGGACACGGCGCAAGAGGTGACGGGTTAGGGCCAACTCTCGCGTTGCACCAATCCCAAGGTCTCAATGTGTTGCGGTTGGTAGAGTCCGTCGCCTTCATTCAATGATAGGACTAAGACCAGCCGTCGGCCTACAGCCGGCAGCGCTCGACGGGAGCGTCGCCCGGCCTGGCCTTGTGGCGTCATCGGTGGCGACCTACAGTCCGGTCTTGTGAATATCGGCAAACCACAAAATCCTGCGGGCGCGGCCGCGCCGTCCTTTCGCGGCCGCATCTATGACAGCATCATCGACACGGTGGGCGCGACACCGCTGGTCCGATTGTCGCGACTCGCGGCGGATGCGGGGGTCGATGCGGAAATCCTCGCCAAGCTGGAATTCTTCAACCCGCTGGGATCGGTCAAGGACCGCATCGGCGTCGCGATGATCGAAGCGCTGGAGCAGGCGGGACGGATCGGGCCTGCGACGGTGATCGTCGAGCCGACCTCGGGCAACACCGGGATTGCGCTGGCCTTTGCGTGCGCCGCCAAGGGATACCGGCTTATCCTCACCATGCCCGAATCGCAGTCGACCGAGCGGCGCAAGATGATGACGTTTCTCGGCGCTGAATTGGAATTGACGCCGACCCGCGAGGGCATGCAGGGTGCGATCCGCCGGGCCGAGGCGTTGATCGCGGAGTTGCCCGACGCGGTCATGCCGCAGCAGTTTCACAACCCGGCCAATCCGGCGATTCATGCGCGCACAACGGCCGAGGAAATCTGGCGTGACTGCGGGGGCGAAATCGATGCGATGGTGACCAGCGTCGGCACCGGCGGCACGCTGACCGGCTGTGCCGAAGTTCTGAAAGCGCGCAATCCCGACTTTCGCATGATCGCCGTCGAGCCGGAGGACAGCGCGGTCCTGTCCGGCGGCCGGCCGGGCACCCATATGATAGAGGGGATCGGCGCCGGATTCGTGCCGTCGGTCCTGCGGGCTGAATTAATCGATGAGGTGCTGACCGTGGCAAACGAATCCGCCTTCGCGATGTCGCGCCGCGCCGCGCGGCTCGAAGGGCTGCCGGCCGGCATTTCTTCGGGAGCGGCGCTGTCGGCCGCGCTTGAGATTGGCGCCCGGCCCGGCATGGCCGGTAAGCGCATCGTGGTCATCGTACCGTCCTTTGCCGAACGGTACCTGTCCACCCCGTTGTTCGACCGCCTAGACAAAGGTTCGCCATGACGATCGATGATGCCCAATTGGAACGGTATGCCCGCCACATCGTGTTGGACGAGGTGGGCGAGGAAGGCCAGGAACGCCTGCTGCAATCGCGCGTTCTGGTGATCGGCGCGGGCGGGCTCGGCTCGCCGGTGCTGATGTATCTCGCCGCGGCCGGCGTCGGCACGCTGGGCATCGTCGATTTCGACGTGGTCGATCTGTCCAATCTGCAGCGCCAGATCGTCCATGGGACCGAGAATGTCGGTGAGCCCAAGGTAGCGAGCGCCGTTGAGCGGCTCGAGGATATCAATCCCGAGATCACGGTGGCGACCTATCGCGACCGGCTGACGACCGAGAACGCGCTGGCGCTGATCGGGTCCTACGATCTGGTGGTCGACGGCAGCGACAATTTCACCACCCGCTATCTGCTCAACGACGCCTGCTATTTCGCCAAACGCCCGCTGGTGTCGGGAGCGCTGCTGCGGTTCGAGGGTCAGCTTTCCACCTTCCGTGCCTGGGAGGAAGGGAAGAACCGCCCGTGCTATCGCTGCCTGTTTCCCAGCCCGCCCCGGCCCGATCTGGTGGCGCGCTGCGATCAGGCCGGAATATTCGGTGCGGTCGCCGGCGTGGTCGGCACCTTGCAGGCGACCGAGGTGTTGAAGGAGCTGCTCGGCCTGGGCGACGGATTATCGGGCCGGCTGATGCTCTATGACGGGTTGGGCGCGGGCTTCCGTTCGCTGACCGTGAAGCGCGATCCCGGCTGCGCCTTGTGCGGCGACACACCGACGATCACCGGGCTGGTTGTGCAAGGCGATTCGTGACGGCGCGCCGACACCGCGTTGCCGAACTGAAAGCCAGCCAAGACTCAATATTCGCTGACCAGGACCCGGTCGGGCGGCTTGTGGCCGTCGGCGAAGGTGCGGATGTTGATGATCACCTTTTCGCCCATCTCCTGGCGGCCTTCGATGGTGGCTGAGCTCATATGCGGCAGCAGCACGACGTTGTCGAGCCGCAGCAGTTTCGGGTTCACCGCCGGTTCGCGCTCGAACACGTCGAGACCGGCGCCGGCGATCGCTCCGGCTTCGAGCATTTGCGCCAGCCCCGTCTCGTCGATCACCTCGCCCCGGCTGGTGTTGACGATGTAGGCGTGCGGTTTCAGCAGCCGGAGCCGCCGGGCCGACAGCAGGTGATAGGTCGCCGGCGTGTGCGGACAGTTCACCGAGATGATGTCCATATGCGCCAGCATCTGGTCGAGGCTATCCCAATAGGTGGCCTCCAGCTCCGCTTCCACGTCCGCATGGACCCGGCGGCGATTGTGGTAGTGAACCGACAGGCCGAAGCCGCGCGCCCGTTGCGCCACCGCCCGGCCGATGCGCCCCATGCCGATGATGCCGAGCCGTTTGCCGGAAATTCGGTGGCCGAGCATCCATGTGGGGCTCCAGCCGGGCCAGCCGCCGCCCCGTAACACGCGCTCGCCTTCGGTGAGGCGCCGCGGTGTCGCCAGGATCAGCGCCATCGTCATATCGGCCGTGTCTTCGGTCAGCACGCCGGGCGTGTTGGTTACCATGATGTTGCGCTCGTTCGCCGCCGTCAGGTCGATATGATCGACGCCGGTGCTGAACGAGGCGATCAATTTGAGCCGGTCGCCCGCGGCCTCGATGACCGGCCGGCCGATCCGGTCCGTGACCGTCGGCACCAGAACGTCCACCGACTGCGCCGCGGCGATCAACTCCGCCTGGCTGAGCGGACGGTCTTCCGGACTGAGCCGGATATCGAACAGCTCCATCATCCGGGTTTCGATAGGGTCCGGCAGCTTGCGCGTGACGAAGACGACAGGTTTATTTGGCACGGTGTTCCGGTTGCGCTTGTAGGGCTATGGTATCAGGCGGACTGCGATTTACACAGTCACGGTGCGGCTTGTCCAGTCCGGCACAACGGACGCTTGACCGAAGCCGGGCATCGGACTTATTCCTGACACGTTGGAAACAACTGCGCTACACATTGAATCTCGGGGGGGATATGGCTCGCTTGCGTCTGTTGCACTGGGGATTTATTGCGGTCGCGGCAATTTGCATGAGCGCTGCTGCCCAGGGTGCGGGCAAACAGGCTGCAAAAGGAGACTCCGGTGTCCGGTTCGCGTCACTGCGGGCAAACGACGTCAATGTGCGGGCCGGTCCGGGCGTACGCTATCCGGTAAAGTGGAAATTCGTCAGCCGCAGCATGCCGGTCCAGATCATCGCCGAATACGACACCTGGCGGAAAATCCGCGATTGGGAAGGGGCCGAGGGCTGGGTCCATCGCGCGATGCTGTCGTCCAAGCGGAGCCTGATCCTGATGGGTAAGGGGCAGACCCTGCGGCGCGATCCGCAAAACGATTCACCGGCCGTCGCCCGGCTGGCGCCGGGGCTGGTTGTCCGCATCAATCGCTGCGAGCGCAAATGGTGCGAGGTCGATGCCAAGGGCTATGAAGGATGGATCCGCCGCGTCGGCGTCTGGGGCCTGTATCCGGACGAAAAACTGCGATGACTACGGTCGGTCCGTTCAACGCAAAGGGCGGGCCTAGGTGAAATCGCCGGACAATGCGGAGCGTACCGCATCGGGAAGCACCACCATATGACTGTAGCTCGGGTGATTGAACCCGAGAATAGCGCGGGTGCCGGCGGCGGTGAATTTTTCGACCTGTGCGTCGGTAAAGGGAAAATGGATGAACTGCACCGACGACGCCTTGCCGTCCGCGTTGGTGCGGTCGACATCGGCCTCCGGCACGCCGGCGACCGTCTGGTCGGCGAATTCCAGAAACATCGTCTCCTCGACTCCGCCGAGCTTTGAAAGAAACGTGGCGCGCCGTACCGGGTCGTCGATCTCGAACATCACCGTGCAGACGAGTTCGCGGCCTTTCGGGATGAGTGGATTGAAGGCGGCCAACTCGTCGGCGATTTGAGCCTCGCCGCCCTTTTCGATGAACAGCATCTCGTGTATCTGCCACCACATGGTGTCGAAGTTTTCGAAGTAGCAGGTGGCCACCGGGCCGATTTCGACGCGCCGGTCGCGCTTTATGAGGACGAGTTCCTCGCGCTTCGTCCTGCGAAGGCCGGCGAAGGTCTCCATCGGCAGGATATCTTCGCGGCTGATTTCGGTGCGTGGCGCCATGGCGTGTCTCCTTGCGTTCCGTCCGGCCGGCTCAGAAGTCGAAGCCATACGACCGGGCAAACAGAAGAATCGGATGGGCGACCGTTTGGATCAGCGGCGTTTCGCCGTCGAGCCGGTCGATCCCCTGACCGATATGCATGCCGGCGAGCGGGCATTCGGATGCGACGAAGCGCTTGGCGTTGCGGGCCGCCTGGCGCGCCACCGGTTTGCCGACCTTGAGGGCGGTTTCGAAATTATCCTTCATGACGCCCCACGAGCCGCCGTGGCCGGAGCAGCGTTCGACCACCGCGACATCCGCGTCCGGCATCAGCCGCAGCATCTCCGCCGCCTTGGCGCCCATGTTCTGGGCCCGCGCATGGCAGGCCAGATGCATCGTCACGCCGCCGTCGAGCGGTGACAGCCCATCGGCCAGGCCTTCGGTCTTGGCGATATCGACGACGTATTCCGCGACGTCCCGGGTCGCGGCGGCGAGACGCTTGACGGTCTCGTCCTCGGGCAGGATCAGCGGCCATTCGAATTTCAGCATCAGCGCGCAGCTTGGCACCATGGCGATCACGTCATAGCCCTTGTCGACCCACGGAAGCAGCGCCGCGGCGACGTCGCGCGCGCTCTCGGCGACCGCACCGATATCGCCGTGCTCGAGTTGCGGCATGCCGCAGCAGCGCGGATGGACGACTTCCGTTTCGACGCCGTTGTGGGCCAGCACGGCGCGTGTGGCGAGCCCGATTTCCGGGTTGTTGTAATTGCCGAAGCAGGTTGCGTACAGCACCGCCTTGCGGCCATGGGCCGGCGCGTCGCGGTTGGCCGCGGCAGGGTCGTGCGCGGCGGCCGCGACCATGGTCCGGCCGTGAAACTGGGGCAGGGCGGCGTCCTTGTGCACGCCGGCGACCGCCTGCAGCACGGGCCGCGTCAGCCCATTGCCTTCCCGGTTCGCCCAGTTCGCCAACGGCGCCGCCAAACCGGCGAGCTTGCCGTTGCGGTCGGTCTTTGTCAGTTGCGTTTCGGCAAAGCCGCGCTGACCCTTGCGGTGTTCGATTGCGCGGTAGCGCAGCATCAGGTGCGGAAAATCGAGATTGAATTCATGCGGCGGGACATACGGGCATTTCGTCATGAAGCACATGTCGCACAGGGTGCAGGCATCCACGACCGGCGTAAAATCCTTGCTGTCGACGGTGTCGAGCTCGCCGCTTTCCGAGTCGTCGATCAGGTCGAACAGCCGGGGGAAGCTGTCACACAGATTGAAGCAGCGCCGGCAGCCGTGACAAATGTCGAAAACGCGGCGCAGCTCCGCGTCGAGTTCGGTCTCGTCGTAAAAAGCCTCGTCCCGCCAGGCAATAGGATGCCGTACGGGCGCCTCCAGGCTGCCTTCGCTCATCGTTGCAATCCCCCGGTATCGCTGCAGGCGAGACCCCGAGAGGGCCCGCCTGCAATCATGTCGGCGCGTGTCGACTAGATGTCGTTTAACGCTTTTTGGAATCGGCCGGCGTGGCTCTTCTCCGCCTTGGCCAGGGTTTCGAACCAGTCGGCGATTTCGTCGAAACCTTCTTCGCGCGCCGTCCGCGCCATGCCCGGGTACATATCGGTGTATTCATGGGTTTCGCCCGCGATCGCCGCCTTTAAATTCAGCGAGGTCTCGCCGATCGGCTCGCCGGTCGCCGGATCGCCGACTTCCTCCAGGAATTCGAGATGGCCGTGCGCATGGCCGGTTTCGCCTTCCGCGGTCGAGCGGAATACGGCGGCCACGTCGTTGTATCCTTCGATGTCGGCCTTCTGTGCAAAGTAAAGATACCGGCGGTTCGCCTGGCTCTCTCCCGCGAAGGCGTCTTTCAGATTTTGTTCTGTCTTGCTGTCTTTCAAGGACATGTGCCCCTCCTGCTTTCATTGTCCAATCAATGCCGAAAACCACCCTTCGGCGCGGCCGACCCGGAGTCGGGCCGCATGTTAACTATATTGCGCACCAATGCACATGAGTCAATAGTTTAGAATGATTCTAATTTAAAAATATATGCTGTTTGGAAAAATTTGGCGGCCCGACGGCGTCAGTCGGTGGACCGGACCCGGATAATCACGTCAACACGCCGAACATCGGTTCCTGCGGGCGGTTCGGGCAATTCATCAAGCTGTATCGAGGCTTCGCCGATATCCACCAGCTCGCCCGATCCCTCGTTATAGAAATGATGATGGTTCGACACATTCGTATCGAAATACGAACGGCCCGGTTCGACCACCACTTCGTTCAGCAGGCCGACATCGGTGAATTGATGCAGCGTGTTGTAGATCGTTGCCAAGGAGACACGCACGTTCGCCGCCTGCGCCTCCGTATGGAGTTGCTCGGCGGTGATATGCCGGTCGCCGGCTTCGAACAATAGCCGTGCGAGGGCCATTCGTTGCCGGGTCGGCCGAAGACCCATGGATTTCAGCCGTTCGAGAGCTTCAGTGTATGGACGTGCGATTGCCATCTTTAATCAACTAATCCTAGCGCCACCGCAATTAAAGACTGTCGAACAGTAAGCTAGGGGACATTTCAGAACAATCAAATTTTCACTCAAAGTGACCAAATTGACCTATTAAATTCAGTCGGTTATTGGGAAACGACCGAGCTCCGCGCAAGGATCGTGGTTCCCTTTGAGGGAAAATTACTATATGGGGCAGCATGGCCCGGCACAAAAAATCCAGGCAAAAGCCGCGCAGGTGCGCGCCGACCCGCGCGAAACGGCGCGCAAGACCGAATAGCGCCGAACCGCGAGAGGGCGGGCGCCTCTCCCGCCTGATCTGGTTTTCCATGAGCACGGCCGTTTGGCTTGCGGTTGTATTGGCCGGGGTCGTCGCGTGGTATGCCTATGATCTGCCGGATATTGCGCGGCTCGACCGGGCGGGTATCCGCAAGCCGGTGGTCACCGTCGAGGCAGCGGACGGCTCGGTCCTCGCGCGCTATGGCCAGGTGCATGGACAGCCGGTCGACGTGCGAAAGCTGCCGCGTTATTTGCCGCGCGCGTTCCTGGCGATCGAAGATGCGCGGTTCTACAGCCATCCCGGCGTTGACGTCTTCGGCATTCTCCGCGCCGCATTCCGAAATCTTTCGGCAGGCGCCGTGCGTGAGGGCGGCAGCACGATCACGCAGCAACTGGCCAAGAACCTGTTTCTGACGCGGGCGCGCACGCTTCGCCGAAAGATCCAGGAAACTTTGCTGGCGATTTGGCTGGAACAGCGATTCAGCAAGGATCAAATCCTGAGCATTTACCTCAACCGGGTGTATTTCGGCGGCGGCGCCTACGGCGTCGACGCGGCGGCCCGACGCTATTTCGATCGGCCCGCCGCGACGGTGACCCTGTTCCAGGCGGCAGTGCTGGCGGGGTTGGTCAAGGCGCCCTCGCGCGACAACCCGGTAGCCGACCCGAAACGCGCCGCCGCCCGCGCCAACGTCGTGCTCGCCCGCATGGCCAAGGTAGGCTGGATCGATCCGACCGACCGCCGCCGCGCGCGCCGGTCGCGCGTCGACACCGCGCCGAGCCGATCTTTGGCTGCCGGCGCCCGATACTTTTCCGACTGGGTGTTGGATCGCGTCGACGATTATGTCGGTTTCACCGGCGACGATTTGACGATCCGGACGACACTCGACCCGCGGCTGCAAAAACTTGCCCAACGTCATGCGGCGCGAATTTTGGATGCGCACGCGGATCGGCATGTCTCTCAGGCCGCCTTTGTCGCAATGACCCCGGACGGCGCGGTACGGGCGATGGTCGGCGGCCGCAGCTACGGCGAAAGCCAGTACAACCGCGCGACCCGGGCGTCGCGCCAACCGGGTTCCGCCTTCAAATTGTTCGTTTATCTGGCAGCGCTCGAGGCCGGAATGCGGCCCGGCGACAGGGTCAAGGACCGGCCGATTACGGTCAACGGGTGGACGCCGCGCAATGCGGGCCGCGTCCATCGTGGCGACGTGACATTCCGTGAAGGGGCGGCGCGGTCCTCCAATTCCGTCGCCGTCGCCTTGGCCGAAAAAGCCGGGCGTCGCCGTGTCATCAAGGCGGCCCGCCGGCTCGGGATCACCGCACGCCTGCGACCCGACCCCTCGCTCGCCCTGGGCGCCTATGAGGTCACCTTGCTGGAGTTGGTGGGCGCCTATGCGACGGTCTCGAACGGTGGATTCGGGGCGTGGCCCTTCGGTATCCGGGAAATTCGCGATGGCGCCGGCCGGGTGCTGTTCGACCGGCGCGGCAGCGGACCCGGCCGCGTGCTGGAGAAACGGCATGTCCACGATTTGAACGACCTGTTTACGGCGGTCGTGCGCTGGGGTACGGGCAAGGCCGCCCGGATGAGCCGGCCGGCCGCTGGTAAGACCGGCACAAGCCAGGGCAATCGCGACGCCTGGTTTGTCGGCTATACGCCCGATCTGGTGGCGGGCGCATGGTTCGGCAATGACGACTTCACACCGATGAAAAGGGTTAGCGGCGGTACGCTCGCCGCCACGCTGTGGCGCAATTTCATGCGGGACGCCTTGCACAATACACCGGCCGCCGCGTTGCCCGGCGTAAATTCCGCTTTGCCGGTCCGCGGCCGGACTCAGCCGTAGCGATAGAGCCCGTTCCCTTCCGTGTCGAGCCACCGCCGGCCGAACCGGGTGTGCGGTGTCAGGTGATCGACGGCGCGCCAAAAATTTTTCGAGTGGTTCATTTCGACCATATGGGCAACTTCATGGCCAACCACGTAATCCAGAACCGGATCGGGCGCGAGAATGAGCCGCCAGTTGAAGGATAGGCGCCGCTCCGCGGAACAGCTGCCCCAGCGGCTGCGCTGATCGCGAATCGAGATATGCCGGATTTGCCGGTCGATACGCGCCGCTTTTTCCAGGGCGCGCGGCGATATTGTCTTGCGGGCTTCCGCCTTCAGCCAATCGCCGAGCCGCCGCGGCAAATGCTCCGGGCTGCCGAAGACGCGGATTTCGCCGTCGCGTCGTTCGACAATGCCGCGGCGCGCGCCGCCATGGACGATCCGGTGGAACACGCCGGAATAGGGAATAACCGCCCCGTCCGAGAACGGCACCCGCGTCGGCAGGGCGTCGAGCCGCCGCAACAACCAATCGCCATGTTCGCGCAGCGCGTCTTCCGCCTCGGCGGTCGTGGCCCCGACCGGCATGGTCACGCGGGCGCCGCCGATCGAGACATCGATATGAATGGTGATTCGCCGCGCGCGACGATCGCGCCGCAGGGGCACCGACAGGGGTCGTCCCCGCAGGACGAGATCGAGGGCGCCGTTCACCGGCCGCGCTCCGGCTTCGGCGTTTTAGCGAAGGGGTCCGCGCCGGCGTCGAGCCAGGCCTGGACGTGGTCCTCCAAATCCTCCACATCTTGCTCGGACACTGCCCGGTCCCGCACCGAAATCTTCGCCTGGTGCACCGTCTCGGGATCGCCCGACACCAGGGGATGCCACCAGTACAGATCCTTTCCCTGTGCGATCAGCCGGTAGGCGCAAGTGCCGGGCAACCAGCGCAATTCGGGCACCACGTTCGGTGTCAGCGCGATGCAATCCGGCACGTTGCGGTGACGATTTTCATAATCGCCGCACCGGCATTGTCCCAGTTCGAGGTAGCGGCAGGCGACATTGGTGAGGGCGATGTCGCCGGAATCCTCGTCCTCGATCTTATGCAGGCAGCATTGTCCGCAGCCGTCGCACAGCGACTCCCATTCCTGTGGTGTCATTTGATCCAGACGCTTGGCTTTCCAGAAAGGCGTTGAGGATGCCGTGTCGTTCGATTTGGTCATGGTCGCCGATGATGATTTCGAATCACGCCGCCGCGGGGCGCAGGGGCCGAGGATGATCATAATAGACGAAGTGCCCGGCTCATTGCGCCAACCGAATCAGCACGATCGTCACCAGTACGAATTGCCCCAGATACAAGATCACGCTCGTTCGGTGCAGGGCTTTGAACACGGCATCGCGCCCCTCCTCGCGCGCCCGGTCGATGCGGGGCCGAAACACCGTGTTGGCGATTACGAACCCGGCGGTGACGGCAACCAGCATCGCCACCTCCGCCTTGTAGCCTTGCGCCAACCCCAGCGGCAGCGCCGCGACCAAACTGGCGATCCCCATAACCCGGTAATAGACGGGAAACACGTCGCGCATGAATCCGGCGGCGGTGTCCCGGGGTAGTTTGCGAAAGACGAGTGGCGTGAAAAGAGCGGCGAAAAACAACATGCCGCCGAACACGGCGGCAACCAAAATCAGTCCTATGATATGAATTGTGAGCCAGTCGGGCATCGGTCTGTCGTTTTCAAGGCCGCGGCGCGCCGGCGGCGGCGATCGTGATGAAGCCGGTCATGAATCGGCAAGATCTTCTTCGAGCTGTTTCTTGAAGCCGCCAAGCGTCACCGCCAATTCCTCAAGGGTCTCTTCGTCGATCAACCCCAACTCGCCCGCCAGCAATACCAGGTATTCGAGTTCGCTGGTGTAGCCGGCGGCGTTTTCCAAGGCGTTGGACAGGCCCGCTTCGCCATCCTGGCCGCAGCCATGGGCGATGCTTCGTGGAATTGCCAGCGCCGACCGGGTGATCGCCCGGGTCACCCCAAACGTGTCGTCGTTGGGAAAGGACTGGCTGATGTCGTGAATTTCGACGACAAGGTCATGCGCGGCGTGTAAAGCGCCGAGGTCCCGAAAATCTCTCATTGCGGTGTATTCCGTCGATTGCCGATTCTTGTCAAGAGCGGAAGTGCTCAGGGAACGCCCAAAATCCATGCCTCCTCTTCCTCGATGCAGCAGCGTTCGAGGGGCGTCAGCATCGGATCGCCCGCGAACAAATGCTGCAGTCTTCCGGCGGTGTCGAGTGCGGCGAAGTGGCGCGCGATGGCGACCACCTGTGCGGCGTCTTTCGGCTTGTCTTTCAGCGGAGGGGCCGGAACCAACGACGGGTACACCTCGGCGAGCTGGATTTGCGGCCGGGAATCGTAGCGCAATCCGGTTTCGAAGGGCCAGATGTGACAGGCGTTCGCCAGGCGCGGATCGCGCCGGATGCGCCACACTCGGGGTATTCCCATCAGGCTTTGGCTGCCGACGCTGCCTGCGCCGGCCAATTTCCACACCGGCTGGGTCGAGCGTATGCGCAATTCGCAAAGCCGGCGTTCCGCCAGGTCGCCCCGGCCATGCGCGCGGCGGCCGCGGCGGCGCAAATAGGGTCGGCCGTCTTCCCGCACGTCGCCCCAAAATGGAAACGCCTCGCCGGTGAGTCGCCGGTTCAACGATTCGGCGACATCGAACCGGTTGTTCCGGTTGTCGGGCCCGTCCTCGATGCTGTCGTCCAGCTCTTGCCAAAAATGCCGCCATGGCAGACCCGTGATGCCGAGCCGGGCGGCGGTTCCGGACGGATAGCCAAAGGGGAAATCGAAACCGACGAGAACGCGGTCGCCACGCCCTCGCAGTGACGCGAGGCGACGCGTCAGGCCGGTTTCCGCTTCGGCGCGCGTGGCCGGATTATCCAGGACAAGGCGGCGCAGCGCGCCATTGCGGCGCGCCAGGACCGTGTACCAGATGCTGTCGCGGCCGCGCCGCGGCGCCGACGCGGCGCTCCAGTCGACCATGACATACGTGTCGAACAAGGGGCTTTGGGTCGGCGAGGCGCCTGTGCCGGGCATTATCACCGGCGGGTCCGGCAGGGGAGGAGGCCGGTCGGCCGGGCCGCTATTCCTGCGCCGCCAGCGTTTTGCGCAGGGCATCCGCCTTCGGGTTGGCGAACTTGCCGTCGAAAATGATCGCCTGCGGCTTTGCCATGTCTGTCTTGTAGAATTCGGTGTTCCATTCCTGGCGCGGATGGATCACGGCGCCCTCGAAACTCGCGCCGAAATAGATACCCTGATTGCGCGAGAAGCTGTAAATGTCGGCACCGAAATTTGTCGTTGTGGAGGCTTCCGCCCCAACGCCGACCGGCCCGGCCGCAACACTGATATCGGCGCCCAGTTTTACCTCGTTGTCCACCACCGAGCTGATGGCCTTGTTGGTCATGATCAGCAGCAGGACTTCAGAGGATTGGCCACCGATCTGAAGACCGAAGCTGGCCGCGCCCAGGGTATAGAAGGCGGGGTAACTCCAATTGCCGCTCGCGCCCCGGGCGAGCATTACGCCGCTGCCGCCTTCCCCGCCGATTACAAAGGCCGCCTTGAAGATATTCGGGTAGACCATGACCGCCTTGGCAGTCTTCATCAGCTTGCGGACGGTCGGGCCCATATCCGGGTCGTTAAGAATTTTCTGTACGGTGAACTGGGCCTCGACCACCAGCTCCATGCTCTCGGACTGGGCCACGGCGGTATTTGGGAGAACCAGCGACAACGCTAGCAAGACGCAACAGATCTTACAGAGCCTCAGGAGAGATCCGGCCATGTGGGGGTTTCCCTTCGCATCGGTAAAAAAAGCATCTACGCACGGGAACGAATCATACCGGCCGGCGAAAGTCCAGCGGCGTAAATCGTCAGCCGCACAAGATTGCGAGAGCGGCCGCAAGGCGAGATACCCGCGACACTGTCCAATCGTTCCGACCGCATTATAAATAGGTTCCCGCGAGGGCATAGGGCAAACCGCCGGTGCCCAGTTTGAAACGGGCAATGCCCGGCGCGCGGGTTGTATCGATGCCGCCGAGATCGAGCCGCGCCGTGCCGCGGTCGCGGAGCGCCAGCATGCCGCGCCAGAGCAAGAGCGCTCCGGCATTGTGCCGCCGTCCTTGCGGCCCGGCCCAGCCGACCGTATAGGTCGCGGCCGCGCCGTGGCGAACGAACAGGGCACCGGCGACAGGATCACCATCCAGCGTCGCCCGCAACATCAGAACGTCTTCGCGCGGCGCGCCGTCGATAATGTGATGCAGCGTCGCCGCGGTCGGACCGCCGAACCGGCGCTTGCGCTGCAGCGCGTGGTATTGTTCCAGCAGCCATCGGGCGCTGCCGGCGTCGCGAATTCTGCCGCTGTCGAGTGGGCCGGACTCCGCATTGGTGAGCGCATTCCGCCATTTGACGTGCAAGTCGGCGCGCAACCGGTCCGGATCGATACCGAGATCGAGAATCGCCGAACCATGGCCGGTAATGATGCGCCGCCGCCCGCATTGGCGCATCAGCGCGTCCGCCTCAACCGGGTCGTGCAGTTCCGGTGTCCAGAAGAATATCTCCCGCGGACCGCGTTTGATCGTCGAGTCGATGCACCGCAGTGCGGACAATTTTTGGCCGCGGGACAGTCCGTGCCGGACCCAAACCGGCCCCCGCAGGATTTGCGCCAACGTGACGAACGGGCCGAAGCGCCGGGCAAAGACCTGGAGTGCGGCAATGGGGCCGTGCTGATCTTTGACGACCGCGCGACGAACCTCGGTGCCCGCGCGCACCGACATCGCTTCGCCGTACGCCCAGCTTTGTTCGAGCGCGCACCATTCCGCGTCTTCGGTCAGGCGGCGCCAGTCGCGGCGCGCAACGCCGTCCCAGTGAATTTCCATGTGATTCGAATTTCCGTCATGCCATCGCACCCGCGGGTTGTTATAGTGCCATGCCGATGCACATCCTACCGAAGAAGAATGAAGCCGCCGTCCGTGGCGTCGTGCTGCCGGGCCCGCGTTTTACGAAATGGGCTTGGCTCTACATGGCGCTGTACATCTTTCTTCCGATAATAGGCGCCGCGTTTTTGTTGGACCTGATCCTGTATTTCGTCTTCCGGGATCTTTTCGGCGTGTGCTATGCGGTGCTTTGTTTCTTTTGAGACTTCCGCGTGGACCCGGCGACGAACGTGTCGCCGGGCTGATAAGATCAAGCACTAACCGCATCATCGAACGAATTGAAGGCTGTCGAAATGAGCCAATCCCCCGAGACCTGCCGGATCGCCATGGTGCTGTTTCCGGGACTGACACAACTCGACCTGACCGGGCCCTATGAAATTCTGGGGCGCATGCCGGGCGCGCAAGTTTCCCTGGTTTCGAGCACGCTCGATCCGGTTCGCACCGATCGCGGCCTCGTACTGACGCCGGATGCGACATACGACGACCTGCCCGATCCCGATATCCTGTTCGTGCCCGGCGGGCCGGGCCAGCTGCCGGCGATGGATGATGCGGCGCTGATCGGGTATCTGCGTCGTGCCGGGAAGGCCGCTAAACTGATTACGTCGGTGTGCACCGGGTCGTTGCTGTTGGCGGCGGCGGGCTTATTGACGGGCAAGAAGGCGACCTGTCATTGGCTGGCGCACGACCAACTCGCGCTGCTCGGCGCCATCCCCGTCCAAGAGCGAGTCGTGGAAGACGGCAATGTCATCACCGGGGCGGGCGTTTCGTCGGGCATCGATTTCGGTTTGGTGGTGGCGGAGCGCCTGCACGGCGCCCGCGTCGCGCAGGAGATCCAGCTCCAGGCGGAATACGATCCATCGCCGCCGCATAACGGCGGCAGTGTCGACAAGGCGCCGCCGGCGGTGGTCGCGACGTTGCGCAAACGGGGCGCCGAGCTTCGGGAAAA
>CAJHYV010000141.1_pt1 | contig 18708 bp, 16 predicted proteins | sample 9198851 | NCBI WGS metagenome assembly CAJHYV01 (sample SAMEA7708375, study PRJEB35096) | sediment metagenome | biome: marine neritic benthic zone biome [ENVO:01000025]; feature: sediment [ENVO:00002007]; material: shallow marine sediment [ENVO:03000034] sea grass bed [ENVO_01000059] ...
CCGCGGGAACGCCACCGATTACGACGGATGGGCGCAGCGCGGCTGCATCGGTTGGACGTATGACGAAGTGCTGCCCTATTTCAAACAGTCCGAAGATTTCCGCGAGCGCGGCGATGGCGCCTACCGGGGCCATGGCGGCGTACTGAAGGTCGAGGAGGCCCGCACCATCCTGCCGCTGACGCACCGTTTCGTCGAAGCCGCCCAACAGGCCGGATTTCCGACGACGCCGGACTACAACGGTGCACAGCAGGAAGGCGTCGGCTACTCACAGATGACCCGGAGCGGCCGGCGCCGCGCATCGACCGCACAGACCTTCCTGGCGGCCGCGAAGGGGCGGCCCAACCTGACGATCGAAACCGACGCCATTGCCACGAAACTGTTATTCGAGGGCAAGAGATGCGTCGGCGTGGCGTTTCGCCAGGGCGGGCGGGATCGCGAACTCCGCGCGGACCGCGAAGTCATCGTCAGCGGCGGCGCGATCAATTCACCGCATCTGCTGCAGGTCTCCGGCATCGGACCGGGCGCGCACCTGCAATCGCTGGGTATCGAGACGCTGCATGATCTGCCTGGCGTCGGCGGCAACTTGTCGGACCATTACGTGACCCGGATCGCACATCGGGTGAAAAACGCGGTCTCGATGAATCAATTGGCGCGGTTCCCGCGGGTCGTTCCTGAAATTGCGCGCTGGGTAATACGCGGCGATGGCGCGCTCACCTTCGGTGCGACCAGCGCCATGGTGTTCAGCCGCAGCCGCGAAGGGTTGAGCAGCCCCGATTTGCAGCTGCTGTATGCGCCTGTCAGCTTCGAGCCGGACAAGAAAAACGTCCTCGAGCGCAAGCCCGGCATGGCTGTTGCGGTCTGCCCGGCCCGGCCGGAGAGCCGGGGCACGATCATGGCCGCCAGTCCGGACCCGCTGCAGCCGCCGGCCATTCGGCCGAACTACCTGTCCGCCGAAAGCGATCTGCACGTCATGCTGGCCGGTATTCAACAGACGCGGAAGATCTTCGCCGCACCCGCTATCGCCGAATATTCGGACGGCGAGGTTCGCCCCGGCACGCCGATCGAGACGATCGACGACGTGCGTGCGTATGCGCAAGCCAATGGCACAACGATCTATCACCCGGTCGGGACCTGCAAGATGGGCGAAGATCCCATGGCGGTGGTCGACTCGAGGCTGCGGGTACGCGGCGTCTCCGGCCTGCGGGTCATCGATGCGTCCGTCATGCCGACCGTCACCACGGGCAACACCAACGCACCGACCATCATGATCGCGGAAAAGGGCGCGGCGATGATCCGGCAGGACGCCGCGGCCTGATCCGGAAGACGCGACCGGAGTGCGATCCAGGACATTGCCGGCGCGGGAATGGCCGAACCGGTGATCCGGTGGGCTGTTGGATTTCCCAACGCGCCGCCATATTTGCTATACACAGGCACGATGATCGTCGCGCAAATCTCCGACACTCATATCGATCTCGACCACCCGCAGGGCGCGGACCGCCGGCGCTATCTCGAGCTATGCGTGGAGGACATCAATGGGCTCGATCCCTTGCCGGATGTGGTCGTTCATACAGGCGACCTCACCAATACGGGAAATCCGAAAGAGTACGAAGCGGCGAAGAATATTTTGGGCAGGTTAGCGGCGCCCCTGTATGTCACGGCGGGCAACCGCGATGATCGGGTGGCGCTGCGCTCGGCCTTTCCCGCCGACGACTATCTCCTGCCCGACTCGGCCTTCCTCCAATACCGCGTGGACGACTTTCCGGTGCGATTGATGGTCCTCGATACGCTGAGCGAGAACAGCAATAAGGGGGATTATTGTGCGATCCGGGCAGACGGGCTGCGCGCCGCGCTGACCGTCGAAACGACCAGGCCGACAGCGGTCTTCATGCATCATCCGGCGTTCGAGGTGGTGGAGTCCGACTATCCGATTCAGTTCGAATCGAGAGACGCGATGGCAAGATTAGGTCAGGTCCTGAACCAGCATGGCCGCGTCATCCACGCGTTCTGCGGCCATACCCACCGCGCCACCACGGGCATGATCGGCGACGTACCGGTCAGCAGCACGCCCAGCATCGCCGTCGACCTGCGGCTCGGCACCTATCGGGACGCGCATCAATCCGTTCCGCTGTATCAGATCCATCGGTTCGACGCGAGGCATGGCGTCGTCAGCGAGATGCGCGCCGCAGGGCTTCGTTGAACGGCACAGCAGGTAAAGGATCGCAACAGTGAACCCGCCGAATTCAGCAACGCTTGCGGAGTTGACCGACCGTCTCATCGCCTTTCGCGATGCCCGCGATTGGCGGCAGTTTCATTCGCTCAAGAATCTTATTCTCTCGGTCAGCCTCGAATCCGCGGAGCTGCTCGAACTGACCCAATGGAAAGACGATGATGCGGTCGAAACCGCTGTGTCCGACCCGGCATTTCGCGACCGTCTGGCGGAGGAATGCGCGGACGTTCTGCTCTACCTGCTGCTGATCGCGGAACGGACCGGGTTCGATCTGGCGACCGCCGCGGCGGCCAAGATCGAGACCAACGAGGTCAAGTATCCGGTCGACAAATCCCGCGGCAACGCCCGCAAGAACACAGAACTGTAGGCCGGCGCTCCGGCGCAGCCGACGCCTAGCCAAGGCTGTCGTAGTAGGCCTGCAACACCTTGAGGACCTCGGGCCGGCTGAACTCGGGCGGCACCGTCTCATGGTTCGCGAACATTTCCCGGAGCCGGGTGCCCGAAACATTGAGCCGATCCTCGTTCGCATGCGGGCAGGTCTTGCCGGTCGCCATTCCATCGCATTTGAAGCAGTAGAAGGTGATGTCGATCTTGAGCGGCTCGATTTCCATGCTGTCCGGCGGGATCTCGTCGAAGATGTGATGGGCATCGAACGGCCCGTAATAGTCGCCGACACCCGCATGGTCTCGCCCGACAATCAGATGCGAGCAGCCGAAATTCTGCCGGAACAGCGCGTGCAGCAGGGCTTCGCGCGGCCCGGCGTAGCGCATCTCGATGGGATAGCCCGCCTGTATGATGGTGCCCGGCACGAAGTAATGCTGAACCAGCGCGTCGATTGCATCGACCCGGACATCGGCCGGTATATCGCCCGGTTTCAACGCGCCCAGAACTTGATGGATCAGCACGCCGTCGCAGATCTCGATGGCGACCTTGGCGAGATATTCATGGCTGCGGTGCATCGGGTTGCGGGTCTGGAATGCCGCGACCTTCGACCAGCCCTTCTCCTGAAACAGCGCCCGGGTTTCCGCGGGCCGGTGGTATAGACCCTTATACGTCTCGGGGAAGTGACCTTCCGAGAGGGCCATGACCCGGCCGGCCAGGTTGACGTCGCCCTGTTCCATAACTTTCTGCACGCCGGGGTGGGCCGGATCAGTCGTGCGAAAGACGCTTTCGCATTCCAGCGCCCGGTCGATGGCGTATTTCTCGGCAACCGTCAGCACGCCGAGAATATCGCCGGTTTCGCCATCGGCCAGCGCCACCTCTTCGCCGATTTGGATACTGTCGGCCAGATCCTTGCCGCAGGATAGCGTGATGGGAATCGGCCAGAACAGACCGCTCGCGAGTTTCATATCGACGCAGGCGCCGCGCCAATCCGCTTCGCCCATGAAGCCGTCGAGCGGGGTGTAGGCTCCCATCGCGAGCATGAACAGGTCGGATACTTCACGCGTCGATAGCGGCACGCTTTTCAATGTCGCAGCCCGTTTCAGCTCATCGGCGCGCTCCGCCGAGGGTAATAGAAGCGGCTTGAGGGGTTCGCCGCCGTGCGGCCGTACCAGCTTCGACATCTTTGCGTCTCCTATCCATCTCGCATCGGCGGCCGCCGCGCACACGCAACGCCGGAGCATGCCGAACGGTGAGCCTCCCCGGCGCGTCCGGCTTCGGGCCCCATCCGGGGCGCGTCACTCCATCAAAAGGTTCTTCGATGGACTCCGTCTATTCAACGATGTGATAGACGGGGGCCTTCTCCATTTCCCAATTCCCGGATTCCTTGTCGAACTGGGATAATGTGAAGCAATGCCAATCGGTATCATCCAGCTTCGGATGATCGGCCCGATAGTAATACCCCGGCCACCGCGTTTCCGTTCGGAACATCGTGTGATGCGTCACGCACTCCGAAGCCAGGACACGGTGCTGAAGCTCCCACGCCCGCTGAAGCTGATGAAGATCCTCGGCGCCGAGATAGGCGAGGTCTTCCTTCAGCATGGTCAGCAACTCCAGACCGCGGGTGAGCAACGGCTCGTTGGTCGTGTAGTGCGAGCTGATACCGCCGACATATTCGTCCATGATCTTCTCGAGACGCTGAAGACCATGCATCGGCAAAAGATAGCTCGGCGATACGCTTCCCGCGACGATCTCGTTGCGGCCGACCTGATAGGTCTCCATAGGCTGGAAGACGACCTTCTCGAGATCTTCGTATTCCGCCTCACTCACTTGCGGCACGTCGTTACCCAGGTCGTTCACGTAATTGACCGCCGCCTTCCCGGCAATCCGGCCTTCCGTGAAGGATCCCGACGAGAACTTGTGGGCGGTGCCGCCGATGGTGTCGCCGGCCCCGAAGAGCCCTTCGACAGTCATCATCCGGTTGTAACCCCACTGGTATTCTGAGGGGGCGTAATCTTCCGGTCCGCTCGCCCACGCGCCGGAACAGGTAGCGTGGGAGCCCATGACGTAAGGCTCGGACGTGGTCAACTCGGGATTGATTTCCTTGGGATCGATGTTCTGCGATGCCCAGACGACGGCCTGGCCGATCGTCATGCCGAGGAAGTTTTCCCAACCCACCGTCTCCTTGTGCGGATCCTGGAAGGCCTCCTTGGTGACCATGCGGATGGGACCGCGACCGGCCTTGACCTCTTCCAGAAACGCGTGGTTCCGCAGGCACGTCGGCACCGGATGCCGATCGATGTAATCCCCGACCAATTCCTTGGTGTGCTCGTACCATGTGGGCTCGTAATTATCCCCATAGGCGTTTTGCGTATACGTCTTGAGATGCAGGAAGTAGGCGCCGACCGGACCGTAGCCGTCCTTGAATCGGGTGAGGACGATCCGGTTCTCCATCTGCGTCATCTTGGCGCCGGCCAAGATCGGCAACGCATAAGCCGAGGCACTGCTCCAAGGGGCGTACCACGTCCGTCCCATGCCTTCACCGGTTGCACGGGGCTTGAAGATGTGCGACGCGCCACCGGCGGCAACGATGACCGCCTTTGCGCGGAAAACGTAGAAATCCCCTGTCCTGACGTTGAAGCCGACGGCCCCGGCGACCCGGTTGGGTTTCGTCTTGTCCATCAGCAGGTGGGTTACCATGATCCGGTTGTAGACTTCGGTGGCGGCCTTGCGGGCGGCCTCGGCGACGATCGGCTTGTAGCTCTCGCCATGGATCATGATCTGCCACTGGCCTTCGCGCAGATACCGCCCGGTTTCGGGGTCCTTCATGATCGGCAGGCCCCACTCCTCGAACTTGTGCACCGTGGAGTCGACATGCCGGGCGATATCGTAGCCCAGGTCCTCCCGCACGAGCCCCATGAGGTCGTTCCGGGCGTAGCGGACATGATCTTCGGGCTGGTTCTCATCCCAGTGCATGCCCATATAGCAGTTGATCGCGTACAGGCCCTGGGCGACGGCACCGCTGCGCTCGATGTTCGCTTTCTCGACGACGACAACCTTTTTGTCGCGCCCCCAATATCTGGATTCATAGGTAGCCCCACAGCCGGCCATGCCGCCGCCGACGACCAGGACATCCGAATCCACGAATACCGTTTTTCTTCTCGAGAAAAGACCCATCAGACCACTCCCAACTTGAGTTGATCGGGAGTCAACGCGGGCAGCTTATCGATGTTGAGGGCATCCGGTTCGTGCGCAAGTTCCTGGGATTTCATGGCGTCCTGGCTCGGCGCCTCGTAATCCGACGCCGACTTGATCGATCCCCATGGCGTGGTCCGGATCGGGGATTCGAAATTCTTCTCGCGGCCATCCCGGAACTTGATTTTCCAGGAAATTGTGCCTTTCTCCTCTTCCCGGAGCGCCCGAACGCTGTGGCCCAAGGGGGCGAAGTCGGCATACCCGCGTGCGTCGATCGCATTTTGCGGACACGCCTTCACGCAGGAGTAACACTCCCAGCACATGTTGGGCTCGATGTTATAGGCACGGCGATAGGTGGTATCGATGTGCATGATGTCGGACGGGCAGATATCGACGCAGTGTCCGCAGCCGTCGCAACGGGTCATATAAACAAATGTCGGCATGATATTCCGTTATCTCCTGTATCGAAGACCAATGATGTGCTGATTGGTGCTGATCAGTAATGCCGGGGCTGTTGGCGGGCGCTGCCAAAAACTTCCGGTTTGTCGGCAGGGCCCGGCAAATTGCTCCTCGACCCGTCCGCTTCCGCCACCCGCTTCTGGAATGCCGCCGCAGGCTTGAAGAACATATGCGAGAACTTCGACCACGGAACGGATCCGAACAGCACCGTCGAGGCGATGAGGTACAATCCAAGGAACACGTCCATCCACGAATTGCCCGCCGCCTGCAGGTAGGCCCAGATCAGGCCCAGTGTCGTGCTCGCGAGAAGCGAGAGGATAAACAGGTCGGCGCGCACAATGCGGAACGGCGAATTACCCTCGGCGGCGACGTCGACCCGGATGAAGAACCAGAACCAGTAGCCGCCAGCGCAAACCAACAGGGCCCCGATGGTCCAGAGCTGCGGCAGGATGGCGGGTGTGGGCGTGGCGGGCGTCGGGTAGCCGAACACCATGATGACGGTCGTGACCAGGTAGGCCACGAAACCGTACATCGTGAGCAGGTGGGCAATCCTTCGCCGCGCATTGCAGAATTCGGCGGATGTCAGGCCCTCAACAACCGCGGTCTGGACAGCCAAGGATATCATTTCGCCGCCACCGACGTCCTGCGTCCCTTTCCTCTTGGCATTGCGCCAATTGTCGAAAAAGTACTTGGCGCTCTTCTTATGAACGACGTCGTACAGCGTGCCGCCCGCGACCAGGAGTATCATGATGACCACATAGGTCTGCATGACGGCGGGTGGTATGGACGCCGATAGCTCGGCGAAGGGATTGCTGGTTAACATTTTGGTACCCCCGAATACGAACCCGTTTCCAATTTTCCTGAGTTAACGACCCGATGGTCGCCTCAGGTGACAGCCCTGACCCAAACGCGCGAATGAGCCAATCGCAAGGTGACTGATAACAGGAAACGTAGCTCTGTCGAAACGTTGCGGGGACAAACATACGGATGACATTCCCATATGCAAGCCGGTTTTGAGAATCAAGGTATCAATCTGGTCTCCCTGCGACAATATCGAGCACACCGCCGATCGGTCGGGACCGCCCCGGTTGGGCGAGCCCGGCATCTTTGACGCTGTTCACCCCACGACGACTTCGTCGCCCTCGACCGTGAACCGGTGCGGAAAATCTTCCGACGCCCACTCCATGAAGTCGACCGCGTCGTCGAAACGCGGATCGCCCGCACGCAATACCTCCGGACGAAGCTGTGTGTCGATCAGCACCGGCAGGAAGGACACGCGCTTGACGCCGTCCCGCCCGAGCACCGCCTTGGCGATGAGGCTGCGCGGCGCATCCTTGCCGTAGGGCAGGCGCGGATAGTCGGGGTCGAGCTCGACGTTATAGGCGCGTTCGAACTCGGCGGCGCTTTCCACCGATTTCTCGGTTCCCGACATGATGAAATTGCTCAGGCTGTAGAGACAGACCTTGTCGTCGTAGACGCCGATCGCCTTGGGCACATGGGCATGATGGCCAACGATCAGATCCGCGCCGGCAGCGAATGCGGCTTTGGCAACGATCGGCTGGTAGTCGGCGATTGCCCGCGGAATGAAGTGCAGGCCCCAATGCAGCGATACGACAACCGAATTCGCCAGCTTTGACGCGGCGGCGATATCCGCGGTCATCGCTGCCAAATCTTCCTCATAGGGAACCGTGACAACCTTGGGCGGCACCCCGGCCTGATAGTCGAACGGCTCATAATAGGTGTGTGCTCGCATCGGCGCGACGCCGGCCCGATCGGCCCCCGCCGCATAGCCTTCGCGCAGCACCGTGCAATAGGCGAGGAACGCGACCGTGACGCCGTCACGTTCGAGGATGGCCGGCCGGCGCGCCTCTTCCAGGTTCCTGCCGCCGCCCACGACTTGGATGCCTTTCCCACGCAACAACTCGATGGTGTCGAGCAACGCGTCCTCGCCCCAATCCATGGCGTGGTTGCTCGCCACCGATACGATATCGAAGCCGCAATCCTCGAAGATCGATACCCATTCGGGACGGCAACGGCTATGCCCGCCACCGGAATGAATTTGCAGAGAACCACGCTCGGAATAAACCCGTTCGCATTGGCCAAACCGAATGTCGCCGTCGCGCAATATCGGCGCGGCGAGCGCGCTGTATGGCGCCATCGGTCCGTGAATTGGTCCCACGTCACCGCAGGCCAGCAGCACGACTCCATCGTTGCTCATTGTCTGTGCCCTCCTCCTGTGAAGGGATTAGCGTACACCCTCCGGTGGTTTTTTGACCACCGGAGCGGCGCGTTATCCTCCCAAACCGCTATCGAATAGCGTGATTGCCATGCCAATATAGTGTGCGAGCCCACCCAAGATACCGCACGGGGCAATAGTCTCGACACCCAGGAATGGCAAGAGTGAGACGTCGGAGAAAATCACCATGAGTAACGAACTTTATTTCGGCGTCCAGACGAACGGCATCAAGCACACCCATGACGACCCCCTGCCCGATATCGACACCCGCTTCCGCATGGTCAAAGAAGCGGGCGTGCACGACTACGTCGACAAGACGCCGGAACCACGCGAGGTGCAGGAATTTCTCGCCGCACGGGACAAATACGGCATCCCCGTCCGGGCCAGCGGCTGGTTCTATGCGCTTGGCGAGGATGAAGCCCTGTTCGAGCACAACATTGGCGTGGCGCATGAACTGGGGTCACTGGTGCACAACACGCAGATCAAGGCGGCGCACGCGGACGGGCGCCCCGTCACCGACGCCGAGGTGGTCGATGCCTATTTGCGGTTTTTCGATATCGGCGAGGCGCAGGGCGTGACGCCGTGTTTCGAGGTTCACGTCAATATGTGGTCGGAGGATTTTCGCCGCGTCGTCACGGTCGGGACCGAGGTGGAGAAACGCGGCGTGCCCTTCAACATGACGCTCGACCACAGCCATGTGATCTTCAAGATCGACAACCCGGCGGAACAGGATATCAGCGGCATCCGCGAAGACGTGACCGCCGGGCGCGTGATTCTCGATCCGTATGTGAAGAACAATGTCTGCGACCAATGGATCAAGGCCGGCTGGATCCGCCATTGCCATGCGCGCGCCGCCATCCCCAACAACCCGAAAAACATTACCGCACGGGACGACCACGGCAATCCCGGCCGCGGCATTCAATATCCATTTAAACCACCCGAACCGGGTGAGTACCACGCCGATTGGGACGCGGCAGCGCTGGATCCCTGGAAAGAGGTCATCCGCAGCCTGTTGCGGTTCCATGCGAACGACCCGAAAGGCACGCTCGGCCAAATTTCGACCGAGTTCATCCCCGGTTTCGACTATGGCGAAGGCTGCAAATACTCGCTGTTCGAACAAAGCATCGCGTGTACCGAATGGATGCGCCAAACCTGGAATGAGATTAACGCGGAGGCTGCGTAGATAATTTTTGCCCGCGTTCAGCCGTAGGTGAGCCGCGGGAACCAATCTGTGCCCCGGCCATCGGGCGTCAGGTCGAACACACTCCAGAGCGGCCAGATAAAATCGGCATGCCGGGGATGCTGCCCGTCTTCGTTTGGCGCATACAGCAACTCGGAATTGTAGGTGTGGTGGATGCCTTTATCCGTCTTCCGGAAGACGTTGATCGCCGGCAACTGGCCCGCGTCCGGCGACTCCGCGTGATAATCGGCGTTGTAACTATTGGTGTTGGACGAAAGCAGCCGAAGATCGCGCCATCCCCGTTGCGCCGCCCAATCGCTAATTTCGGCAATCGGCGCCTTGGCCACGACGGCAAAATTGATCCGATTCTGCAAATGCCGAACCCCGCCGTTAAAACTGTCCAATATGGACGAACACGCGGGACACGGCAGTTCCGCGCCCGGCGCAAACATGAAGCTGTAGAGCACAAGGCTCTTCTTATCGCTTTCGAACAGATCCGAAAATTTGGTTTGTCCAGACGCCGTGTCGAAGACGTAGTCTTCCTTCAACGGCCCACCGGCAGGCAGGCTCCGGCGCAGCGCGGCAACCGCCTCGACGCGTTTCCGGAGATCCATTTCCGCCTCGAGCAGACGATCGCGGGCATCCCGATACGCTTCACTTTCGCCCGGGAATTGTCGTTCGTGAATTCGTCCCATAGTGATGCTCCTCTGCTCGCAATACTCTTAGGACGGCGGTGGCGCGGCCGTAGCGGCGAAGCTGGGTCGCGCCTTCATGGCCTCGCGCCAGCGCTCGACCGCCGGGAAGGCGTCTCGCAGCCGATCGCCCTCGGGCGTCATTTCGAGATAGGCGAATGTCGGAATGACGAACAGATCGGCAAGCGACACCGCATCGCCGGCCAGATAGGGCGTCTCAGACAAGGCCTGATCGGCAACGGAAATCTGATGTTCGATTTCCGGCATCGCCTGTGCAATTTTATCTTCGTCCACCGGTATTCCCTGAGAGGGGTACAACAGTCGTGGCAACAGCAACTCCCGTGCGATCGCCGCCACGTAATAGTGATTATGAGCGCTGATCCATTGATTCATCCGGGCGCAGGCGCGGGCGTCCGCGGGCTGCAGTGCCGGCCCGTCGAAAACCTGGTCCACATATCGGGTGATGGCGCTGGTCTCATACAGGATGAAATCATCGTGCTTGAAGACCGGTATCTTGGCGAACGGATGCAGCGCGCGGTGCGCTTCCGATCCCATCTCCAGGTCCTCGCAAACATAGCCCACGCCTTTTTCCACCAGGCTCATTCGGGCGGTCCGCACGAAACCGCTTTGCGGCAGCCCATATATCGTGACGTTTGCCATTTCCTAACTCCCTGAAAGTGTTCGGTGCAAACAATCGAGACTGCTCGACCATCCCTTTTCATGTTCATCACGGCTCTTGGCGGACTCGAACCGGGATTGCGTCAGGACCAATTCGGTCGCGCCGCCCCGGTCGTGAAATTCCAGAGCGACGATCATCTCGTGACCCGGCACGCCGTCGGTCTCCCACGCCCAGGTAAAGGTCAGCTTTTCCGGCGGATCGATTACCGTGTAGACACCGCCGACAAAATGCTCCTTGCCGTCCGATGACAGGATACAGGTGCGCCAAGCACCACCCGGCCGCAGATCCAGCTCGCAGATCGGCGCCGCACAACCGTCGGGACCCCACCATTTCACCATTTGCTCAGGTTCCGTCCAGGCGGCGAAAACGGCCTCACGCGGAACATCGAATCGGCGTTTGAGCGTAAGCGTCGGTCCGGCATCCGCATCGGGGACGGATTCGCGCCGGGAATTAGCGTCGGTCATTGATCCTTCTCCTTATTCGGATGTGTATCATCGAGGTACCGCGCCAATTGATCTAGCTGCCCATCCCAGAACCGGCGGTACTGGTCGACCCAGTCCGCCGCGGTCTTCAAGGCGGCGGGATCGAGGCTGCACCGGATGACACGGCCGTCTTTCTGTTTTTTTACCAGGCCCGCCTGCTCCAGCACGCGCAGATGTTTGGAAACGGCGGGCAGCGACATGTCGTGCGGCCTCGCCAGTTCGGTCACACGCGAGTCCCCTTCGGCAAGCCGCGCGAGAATCGCCCGCCGCGTCGCATCGCCCAGCGCCGAGAAAATCAGATCAAGATCGTTGAATTGATATTTAACCATTTGGTTAAATATAAGCTAGATCACGCGCCGAGTCAAGGACGTCGACACACCGAACCTTCCCCCTGCGGGAACAAATTGTGGTTGGGATTCTTTGAATTGACATAATATTTGAATATCACCGCCCAGGTTGAGATGAACCTATCCCGAACCACCCTTCTAGCGGCACCGCGAGAGCATCCATGACACAGGCGGCCGACAGCGCTTCGAGCACCGATCCCGTTTGCGGCATGCAGATCGATCCCGCGACCGCAAAGCACCGCGTTCCCTATGAAAACGCCGAATACTGCTTCTGCTCCGCCGCATGCGCGGACAGATTTTCCGACGACCCGACGCACTATCTGAACAAACCGGACGGACCGACGGGAGATAGCCCGGATCGGCAGGTACCAGGCAAAGGCGCCTATTTCTGCCCGATGTGCCCGGGCGTCCATAGCGACGACCCCGACATCTGCCCGAAATGCGGCATGGCACTGGAATCGAGTGCCGTAGCGACCAACACGAAGACCCAATACACCTGTCCGATGCATCCGGAGGTGCTCCGCGACGAGCCGGGCGAATGCCCAATCTGCGGCATGGCGCTGGAGCCCGTGACGGTGACCGTCGACGCCCCGCCCAATCCGGAATTGATCGATATGACCCGGCGGTTTTGGATCAGCGCCGTGCTGACCGCGCCCTTGCTCGTCATCACCATGGGCGAAATGCTGCCCGGCGTCGCGGCGTTGGTCGGCGGCGGCTGGAACCCGTGGGCCCAATTGGTTCTCGCCGCCCCGGTCGTACTCTGGGCGGGATGGCCGTTCTTCCTGCGCGGATGGAAATCGGTCGTCACGCGCAATCTCAACATGTTCACGCTGATCGCCATCGGCACCGCCACCGCCTTTCTCTATAGCCTGGTCGCCGTCGGTGCGCCGGAAATATTTCCCGCGGGATTTCGCGACACCTCCGGACAGGTCGGTCTCTATTTCGAGGCCGCCGCCGTCATAATCACGCTCGTCCTGCTCGGCCAGGTGCTCGAGCTTCGCGCCCGTGAACGGACCGGCGGCGCATTGCGGGCGTTGCTCGACCTCGCACCGAAAGTCGCGCACCGCGTTCTAGACGACGGAGAAGACGAAGAGATCACACTCGACCAGGTGCAGGCCGGCGACCGGTTGCGGGTCCGGCCGGGCGACGGCATCCCGGTCGATGGCGTCGTTCTGGAGGGACGCAGCGCGGTCGATGAGTCGATGGTGACCGGCGAAGCCATCCCGGTCGAGAAAACCACCGGCGAACCGGTCATCGGCGGAACGCTGAACGGCAACGGCAGCTTTGTCATGCGGGCGGAGAAAGTCGGCAGCGACACGATGCTTGCAAGCATCGTGCGGATGGTTGCCGACGCGCAGCGCAGCCGGGCGCCTATTCAGCGGCTCGCCGACGTCGTCGCCGGGTATTTCGTACCCCTGGTACTGCTCGTCGCCATCCTTGCCTTCGCCGCATGGGCGATTTGGGGACCGCCGCCGGCGCTCGCCTATGCGCTGCTGGCCGCCGTATCGGTCCTGATCATCGCGTGTCCCTGCGCGCTTGGACTGGCGACGCCGATGTCGATCATGGTCGGCGTCGGCCGGGGCGCGCGCGCCGGAGTCCTGATCAAGAACGCCGAAGCGCTCGAACGGTTCGAGAAGGTCGACACGCTGGTGGTCGACAAGACCGGGACGCTCACGCTCGGCAAGCCCCGGCTGCGGGACGTGGTCGCCCTTAAAGAGGGCGAAGAAAACAACATTCTTTATCTGGCCGCCAGCCTGGAACGCGCGAGCGAACATCCCCTGGCCGAGGCAATCGTCGCCGCAGCGGCCGAACGCGGCATCGCACTGGCTGACGCCGGCGACTTCAATTCCGTTACGGGGAAAGGCGTCACAGGGTCGGTCGACGGTACGCCGGTGCTACTGGGCAATCGGGCACTCCTGCGGGACCGGGGTATCGACACGGCGCAGCTCAATACACGTGCCGAAGGCCTTCGCCGTAATGGCGCAACGGTGATGTTTGTCGCCGCCGAGAGGAATGCCATCGGTCTGGTCGCTGTCGCAGACCCGATCAAGGAAACCACGGCCGCGGCCATTCACGCCCTGACAGCCGAAGGGCTGCGCGTCGTCATGCTGACCGGCGACAATCGAACGACGGCGCTAGCCGTCGCAAATACGCTCGGCATCGACGAGGTCGAGGCGGACGTCTTGCCCGATCAGAAAAACGAAACGGTCCGCCGCCTGCAACAGCAAGGCCGAGTCGTCGCCATGGCCGGTGATGGCGTCAACGACGCGCCGGCGCTGGCGCAGGCGGATATCGGCATCTCCATGGGGAGCGGCACCGATGTCGCTATCGAAAGCGCCGGCGTCACACTGGTCAAAGGCGATCTGAATGGCATCGTCAGGGCGCGCCGGCTCAGCCGGGCGACCATGCGCAACATTCGCCAGAACCTGTTCTTCGCGTTCGTCTACAATGCACTCGGGCTGCCGATTGCCGCCGGCATCCTGTTTCCGTTCTTTGGCATCCTGCTGAGTCCGATGATCGCCGCGGCCGCCATGAGCCTGAGTTCCGTCTCGGTGATCGGCAATGCGCTACGGCTGCGTCATGCGCGGATGTAACTCTTCAACACATCGTCGATGATGCGTTCCAAATCCTGCACTGTGCTGCACGTCTTGGCGACATGGCAGAAGGTTCGATAGCGCAGCATTTCGGAGTCGCCGGTGCCCCAAAATGTTTCCGGCTCGGGATTCAACCAGATGACGGCTTTCGATCGGTCGTGGATTTTGCGCATCAGGTCGATACGCGGGTCGCCATCGTTCGAGCGCCCGTCGCCGAGAATAATCACGGTGGTGCGCCGGTCGACCGCATCCATGAAATCTTCATCAAAATCGGCGAAGGCCTGACCGTAATCGGTCGGCCGGAAGCCGATCTTCTCGAGGATTTCCGGGATTGCCGCTTCCACCGTTTGCTTCTCCAGGATATCGCTGATCTCGTTCAGGAAGGCGGAAAACGCGAAGGCGCGGAGCGAGGCAATGACTTCATTCAATGAATAAAGGAACAGCAGGAGGAACCGCGCCGCGGCGGCGACCGATTGGGATACGTCGCAGATCACGACAATCTTCGGCCGTTCGATCTTGGTCTGCTTCCATTGCGTCTCGAACGGAATGCCGTCATGCGCCATGTTGCGGCGAAGGGTGCGCCCGACATCGAGCACGCCGCGCTTGGTATGCTTGCGGCGGCGGTTGTACCGGCTGGCCAGCCGCTTCGCCATGCGGCGCACGATCCGGTGCATCCGGTCGAAATCCCGTTGTTCGATCGCCGACAAGCCAGTCTCGACCAGGAATTCCTCGCGTAGCTGTTCCCCGGCGGGCCGCGCATACAGCTCATACTGCCGGTTGACGTATTGCCGCGCCTCGTCGAAGAGGTAGGTACGCCCCTGATCCAGGCGCAGCGCCATCTCGCCATCTTCCGGGTCGTCGGAACGTTTGAGGTCGGCAATCAGCTTCTCGAGATCGCGCAATCCCATCCGGTCGAGCAGCCGCCGCATGAAGAGGCCGCGCTGCGTCGCATACCGGATATTGGCGATACCCGCCTCATTGGCGGCCTGTTCCATGGCTTGCGCGAATTCCTCCCCGGTCCCGCCGGCCAGCAATTGCGCGAGCGGTTGATCGGCAACCAACTCGGAGTCAACGTCGAGTTCCCGGGGCGGCTCGCGAAATTCCTCACGGCTGAAGAACATGTCGAAGCAGTCCTGATACCGGTCGACCTCGTCCGCGCTCTTGGCCAGGGCCGCGCACAGGGCATCCTTCAACAACTCGCGGTCCGCATATCCCACGGCTTCCACGGTGCAATGCGCATCAATAGCCTCCGCCGGGGAAACCTGAACGTCAACCGCGCGCAAGGCACGCAGGAAGTTTTCAAGCGTTTGCTGCATCCGGGCCGCCTCAGGCCTGCGCCGCCTTGCGGGTCAGCTCGGGAATGCTGCGGCGAACGGCGGCGAAATCCTGCTCGAATTTCAGCAGCACATTCAACGTATCGCGCACTAGATCCACGGTGAGCGACTCCGCGTGCAACAGCATCAGCACCCGCGCCCAATCGATGGTTTCCGAAATCGACGGCAGCTTCTTCAGATCTTCCTGCCGCAGCATCTGCACAAAGGCGACGAGCTGGCGTTTCAGCCGCTCGTCGATATCCGGTACCCGGGCGGCGACGATACGCTGTTCCAGCTTGGCGTCGGGCAGCGGGATGAAGAGGTGCAGACAGCGCCGCTTCAGCGCGTCACCCATCTCGCGCATGTTATTCGAGGTCAGGAATACCAGCGGCGGCACCGTCGCCTTGACCGTGCCGATCTCCGGAATCGACACCTGAAATGCCGAGAGAATTTCCAGCAGGAACGCCTCAAACTCCTCGTCCGATTTGTCCACCTCGTCGATCAGCAGGACCGCTCCCCGTTCCTGCTGCAACGCCCTGAGCAGCGGCCGCGGTTCGAGAAAGCGCTCGGAGAAAAACAAGTCGCCGAAATCATGCAGCCGATCCATCGCGCCATCCAGCCCATCCGCGTCGGCCAGCGTATCGCCCATTTTATCCTTCAGGATCTGGGTATAGAGAAGCTGCTTACCGTATTTCCATTCGTACAGCGCCTTGGACTCGTCCAGCCCCTCATAGCACTGCATCCGGATCAGCGGCAGGTCGAGCCATTGCGCGGCCGAAATCGCCAATTCCGTCTTGCCGACGCCCGCCGACCCTTCGACGAGGATCGGCTTATTGAGGCTTTGCGCGACGAAGATGGCGGTCGCAATACGGCGCGACGCGATATAACCGCTGCCGCCGAGCCCGTCGATGATGGGATCGATTCCGTCGTGGCCAGCGCCGCCGGATTTAGGGAGAGACGTTTCGCTCATGTTTTTTCTTCTGCTGTCATTGAGTCTATGAGGGCGAGGGCGCGACGGCGCGCCTGAATGTCATGCGCAGAGCGGGCGATGCCAAGGGTCTTTTCGATATCTCTGGTTTCCGCTTCCAGGCCGGTCGACGGTTGCACGCCGCACTTGCCGATGAGCGACCGCACCCGCTCCTGCAACGCCCGGGCGCCATCGCGCGCCGATGCAGCGATGTGGGTGACCCTGTCGGCATTCAGTTCAGGATCGATGTCCAGCAATTCCAACGCATGATAGGCCATTGCCGACAAGCCGTCCGGGCCCGTCATGAGCCGGCCCAATTCCACGAGCAATTCGTCGTCGAGCGACCGGCCATCGGATCCACGCGCCAACTCACCCGCCAATCGGGCGATCTGGTGCCGGATCGAGCCGGCGATCGAGGCCGCGAAGATCGCATCCTCGGCCCGCCGCATGGGCAGGGAAATCGCCGCGAAGGCGCCGCCTTCCGGCCCCAACAGATTGGCCGCCGGCACGCGCACATTTTCGAGCCGGATGCCGCAATGCGCCGCCGGCTGCAGGAAATCGATTTTCACGCCTTCGGTGATTTCCAACCCGCGCGTCTCACGCGGCACGATCAGTACGGAAAATTGTTTCCGGCCATTCTCCACCCCGGTCACCGCGAGCACGAGAAAAATATCCGCGATCGGGCCGTTGGTGAGATAGGCTTTTTCGCCGTTCAGGACAAAACTGTCGCCGTCGCGCTCGGCGCGCGTCGACAGGTGTTTCGGATGCGCGCCGGCGCCGGGTTCCGATATTGCCAGGCACGGCGTCAGTATTCCCGCCGCCAGCTTCGGCAGGTAGACATTCCGCTGCTCGTCACTGCCGTGCCCCAGGATATGCAACCGGGCCGTAAGCTGGCGGCTGAGCCAGGTCGTGACCACCCCTTTCACGCCACCGGCGGCCGCCATCGCTTCTGCCGCGACCGCCAGGGTCCGCAGATCCCCGCCAAGCCCGCCATATTCCGCCGGCAGGGCGATCCCCGCCAATCCTGCGTCACCGATGGCCCGCAGCAAGTCCGGCGGCATGACCGCATGATCGCGCAGATCGTCGCGCCCCGCGATTTCGCGGCACGCAAACGCTTCCACGCGTTCCTTGATACTGGTCGTCAGGGACGCCATTTCGGTTGATCGCTCGGCATGCATGGCAAGCATCATAATATCCAAATGCGGAAGAGTCGTTCCTCATTCCGGGCGAAGACGATTTCCTACATATCGACCCATTGATCGGTCGAATAATCGAAGTACCGCCGGATCCGGGTCCCGTCCCATTCGTAGCGCAGATGCCGCTCCTGAACCGGCGGGGACACGCGGGGCGGAATGAAGACGGCAAGCGCCCGGTGATCCACATGGCGGACGCTCTCGAACACGATGCCATCCTCGCCCGCCGCCCGCACCTCGGCGCCGAAAGTCCGGCTTCGGCCGTACTCGTCCGGGTTCATCAGGGGAGTTGCCGCGTCCGGGTCGGTGGTCAGATCGACGAAAGTACCTTCGATCGCCCCCACATAGGCGCGCTGATCCAAATCGTCGGGGGCGGCGCCGCCCGCGCGTAACCGCAATTCGAGATGATAGATCGTTTCCCGGATGGCCGTCTCGAAATGTTCCGCCGCGTAGTACACCCCATAACTGCCGTCGCTGAACCGCGATCCCATCGGGTTCAAATGAACGAAAGGCGCCATTACGATTGTGGAGGCGACCCGCAATTCGGGCGGAACGATGCTGATTTCCCCGCTTCCCTGGCGAACCCGCGGATTTAGCGCACTTTCCAGTTCCGCCAGCAGGTCCCATTCGGCGGGGTCGTCGGTCAGGTCCTCGAACAGGTGGATCGGCGGATACTTGCTGGGAATGACCCGCCACGCCCGGCGCCACTCGATATGCGTGCGCGCAAAGCGATCCGGCACTAAGCCCAACCGCCCCGCAGAGC
>CAJHYV010000389.1_pt1 | contig 18570 bp, 19 predicted proteins | sample 9198851 | NCBI WGS metagenome assembly CAJHYV01 (sample SAMEA7708375, study PRJEB35096) | sediment metagenome | biome: marine neritic benthic zone biome [ENVO:01000025]; feature: sediment [ENVO:00002007]; material: shallow marine sediment [ENVO:03000034] sea grass bed [ENVO_01000059] ...
AGAAAAGCCACTCCGACCGCCGCGAGCTGTCCGTGCGGGCTGTCGTCATCCAATCGATTCGGGTTGACCACCGCACAAGCAGCCGGCAATCGGGGCTCGGCCACATGATGGTCCACGACGATGACGTCGATCCCGGCGGCCGCCGCGCCGTCCAGCGGCTCGAACGCGGTGATGCCGCAATCCACCGTGCACACCACGCGCGCGCCCTTGTCGCGCAGCGCCATCAGCGCCGGCAGGTTCGGTCCATAGCCTTCCCGCTGCCGGTCGGGAATGTAGGTCTCGACGGTCCCGCCGACCGTCTGGAAGAAACGCTTCAACAACGCCGTCGATGTCGCGCCATCGACGTCGTAGTCCCCGAATATGCCGATGGTTTCGCCATCGCGGATCGCGCCCATCAGCCGCGTCGCCGCTTCATCCATGTCCCGCAATTGACGCGGGTCCGGAAGTTGATCCCGCAGCGACGGGTTGAGGAACGTGTCGACCTCGTCGATCTCGACGCTACGCGCGGCGAGCAGACGGCCGATCATCTCGGGCAAGGAATAGCGTTGGGCGATGGCCAGACCGGCCCGTTCGTCGGCCGCCGACATCTCCCACCGGTTGCCGCCGGCGGATCGTTCGACGCCGAGGAAGGCCGGCGTCTCCGACATCACCCTTGCGGCGCCGTCCAGGTTTTACGAACGAAATTATGCGTCGCCGCCACTTTGCGAACCGTCCCGGTTTTGGAACGCATGACCATGGAATGGGTTTCCGCGCCACCCGAGAACGTGCGGACGCCCCGCAGCATGGTCCCGTCGGTGACACCGGTTGCCGCGAACATCACGTCGCCCTTGGCCAGATCCAGCAGATCGTATTTGCGATCGAGGTCCTCGATGCCCCATTTGGCGGCGCGCGCCTTCTCGTCATCGTTGCGGAAGATCAGCCGGCCCTGGAATTGGCCGCCGATGCAGCGCAATGCCGCTGCCGCAAGTACGCCTTCGGGCGCTCCGCCGCTCCCCAGATAGATATCGATACCGCTTGTCGGCTGTGCCGTGGCGATAACACCCGACACATCGCCGTCGGAGATGAGCTGAATGCGGGCACCCGCCTCGCGCACTTCCTTGATCAACTCCGAATGACGCGGCCGGTCGAGGATACAGGCCACGATATCGTTGATGCTCTTGCCCTTGGCTCCGGCGACAGACGCGAGATTTTCGCCGGGCGTGCGATCAAGATCGACGATGCCCTTTGGCAGCCCGCCTCCGACACCGACCTTGTCCATATAGACATCGGGCGCGTTGAGGAAGCCGCCCTCTTCCGCCATGGCAATGACCGCCATCGCATTGGTGCCGCCCTTGGCGGTTATCGTGGTTCCCTCGAGCGGATCGAGCGCAATGTCCAGCTTCGGCCCGGTTTCCGTACCGACCGTCTCGCCGATATAGAGCATCGGCGCTTCGTCGCGCTCGCCCTCGCCGATGACGACGGTGCCCTGAATTTCCAGACCGTTGAGCGCCTCGCGCATCGCGTCCACCGCGGCCTGGTCCGCTGCCTTTTCGTCGCCCCGGCCCATCCATCGCGACGCCGCGAGCGCCGCCGCCTCGGTGACGCGCACCGCCTCAAGCGCGAGATTGCGCTCCAAGATCGCATTTTCTACCATCGTCTCTTCCCTATCCTTCGTCTTGCAACGTCTTGTTCTTTTCGTGTCGTAGTCCGGACCGTCCGGTCAGAACCGTTCGATCCGAATGACATGCGGCGCCTCGCGGACGGAATCGAATTCCGATATCGTCTTCAACGCGCGCCGCATCGCCGATTCCGGCGTCTCATGCGTGGTCAACACCACCGGAACGGCCTCGGTTTCCGAACGAGCGCGCTGGATAACCGCTTCCATGGAAATCTCGTGATCCCGCAGGACCGCCGCGACATCCGCGAATACGCCGGGCTTATCGTATACCATCAATCTGACGTAATAAGGCCCAATATGACTCTCCATCGGAGCTACCTCCGCCTTCAACAGCCGGTCGACCGGCACGCCGAAGGCGGGCGTTCGGCGGCCGCAGGCAATATCCACCAAATCGGCAACGACAGCGGATGCGGTCGGTCCCGCGCCGGCGCCGCGCCCTTCCAACATCGTTGATCCCGCGAAATCGCTGGTGGTTTCAATCGCATTCAACACGCCTTCCACGGAGGCAATCGAAGCGTCGATCGGCACCATGGCGGGATGAACGCGCTGGCACAGCCCGTCATCGGTCATCTCCGCCGTCCCCAACAGCTTGATCCGGTATCCGAGCTCATCCGCAAAGGCGATGTCCTGCGCCGCGATCCGACGAATTCCCTCGACGAAAACCCCGTCGAAATTGACCTGGCAACCATAGGCAAGGCTCGCCAGGATCGCCAGCTTGTGGGCCGTATCGATCCCGTCGATATCGAAACTGGGATCGGCCTCGGCATAACCGAGCGCCTGCGCCTCCGCCAGAACATCGTCGAAGTCGCGTCCGGTATCGCGCATCACGGACAGGATATAGTTGCAGGTACCGTTGAGAATGCCATGCAGGCGCTCGATCCGGTTGGCTGACAATCCTTCGCGAAGGGCCCGGATCACCGGGATTGCCCCGGCAACGGCCGCCTCGTACGCCAGGGTCACACCCGCCTGCTCCGCCGACGCCGCCAATTCGGTGCCATGCAGCGCGATCAGAGCCTTGTTGGCGGTGACCACATGACGGCCGGCCGCTATCGCCGCCTCGGTCGCCGCGTGCGCGATGCCATCGCTGCCACCGATCAACTCGACCACCACATCGGCCTCTGCCGTCGCGGCCATTTCGGACGCATCCTCGTACCACCGGTACGGCGAGAGATCGATGCCCCGGTCCCGGCCCTTTTCCCGTGCGGATACCGCGGTTACTTGCAACGACCGCCCGGATCGCATCTCCAATAGTTCGGACTGTTTGGACAGCAAGTCCACCGTACCGACACCGACCGTACCGAGTCCGGCAATCGCTATGCGCAACGGAGCGGTCATTCGGCCACCGCCCTGGCTGCCGCCTTGGCAATATGTTCATCCGAGCGGGCCAGAAAAGATTTAATGTTGCGTACCGCCTGGCGGATCCGCTGGGTGTTTTCGACCAAAGCCAGCCGGCAATGGCTGTCGCCGTGTTCGCCGAAACCGATGCCGGGCGACACCGCCACGCTGGCTTCCTCCAGCAGCATTTTGGAAAACCCCAACGACCCCATTTCCTCGAACGCCGGCGGGATCGGCGCCCAGGCGAACATCGTGGCGCGCGGGCTCGGCACCTCCCAGCCAGCGGACGTCAATCCTTCGATCAGAACATCGCGCCGCTGGCGATAAACGTCGCGGATGTCGTCGACGCAATCCTGCGGCCCATTCAGCGCCGCCGTCGCCGCCACTTGGATCGGCGTAAACGCCCCATAATCGACATAGGATTTGACCCGCGCCAGCGCCGCGATGAGATCGGGATTCCCGGCGGCAAACCCAATCCGCCAACCAGGCATCGAATAGGTCTTGCTGAGCGAGGTGAATTCGACCGCAATTTCCATCGCCCCCGGCACCTGCAGGATCGAAGGCGGCGGCACATCGTCCAAATAGATTTCGGCATAGGCCAAATCCGACAATATCCAGATTTCGTGGCGCCGGCAGAATTCGACAACCTCGCCATAAAAATCCAGATCCACCACCTCGGCAGTCGGATTCGACGGATAGTTTATTACCACGGCCAGCGGTTTGGGGATCGAGTGGATCACCGCGCGCTCAAGCGACGCCATGAATTCCCGGCGCGCCTCGGGCGTCGCGGCATAAGCCGGCAAATGGCGGACCGCGCCGCCGGCGATAATGAATCCGAAGGCGTGAATGGGATAGCTGGGGTTGGGCGCCAGGACGATATCGCCGGGGCTGGTAATGGCCTGGGCAAGATTGGCCAGTCCTTCTTTCGACCCCAAAGTCGCGACGACTTCGCGTTCCGGGTCCAGGTCCACATTGAACCGGCGCTGATAATAGTTGCAAAGCGCCCGGCGCAATCCCGGAATGCCGCGGCTGTTGGAGTATCGGTGTGTTCTTGGATTCCGAACCGATTCCACGAGCTTATCGACGATATGCGGTGGCGTCGCCGAATCCGGATTGCCCATACCGAAATCGATGATGTCCTTACCGGCGGCCCGGGCTTCCGCCTTCATTGCGTTCACCTCGGTGAAAACATACGGGGGAAGTCGCTTAATCCGGTAAAATGTTTCGTTCATGAGCTGGGCCCAACGGTTCTGATCACAGCCAATCGGCGGGTCGCCTAGGCGCTCTGCGGAATTGCCTATATGGACACGAATCGCACAAATCCGCACCACCGCGCCGGTTTTGTAACCGGCGACTGCCCCCCTGTCGACCGTTAGTTGGAGTCACGCGGGCGCCGCCCTGGCGGGCCTCTCGGTGAAACGATGGTTAACGGAATAAACCTATATACGCTTTTGATATTCCATGTAAATTTCTGCCCGGCGATTGCTTGCCGCACCGCTTGGCGCGGTCTCCGCGTAAATCGGTTTACGCGAGCCTTCGCCGCTGACAGCCATGTCGCTGGGCGAAATGCCATATCGCCGGAGTGCAGCCGCAATGGCCTGCGCGCGCTTCAGCGAAACCTGGTAGTTGGCGCGTTGCCGCTGTGACTCGTTCTTGCCGGGCCGTCCCATGCTCGAATGACCGATAATTTGGACACGCCCCCGCCGGCTTTGCACGATTTCCGCAACCTGCTTGACGATTTTCTTGTCATCGCCGCTCAACCGCGCTGATCCGTCCGCGAAGTAAATTGTCGCCACCTGAATGGTCTGCGTCACCGCAGGTGGATCCGCGTACCGCGCCTCGTTGACATCCGTCCGTTTCGGCGGCGCCGGCTTTGTCTTCTTCGGAGGCGGCAATTGGGACGGGTCTCCGCCCGCCACACGGAGCGCTTCTCCTTCGACCTTGGCGTTCGTTCCTTCTGTAATCCGTTCATTCGACCGGGCGACATCCGGCTTCAACGCCATCCCCGCCGGCGACTTTCCAATGATCGGCAGGTCTCGCGCGCGCAATTCCTGATCCGAATAGCGCGCGTTTGCGGCGTCCGATAACAAGCCTTCGTGTAACGATGCCCGCTCGGAACGCAACCGCGCGGATGTTGGCTCTTTCGGCCGCGCCGGCACCGCGGACAGGCTCGGATACTGTTCCGAACCGCCGCCCTGCAACGCTTGATAACGGTTGCTCGGTTTTGCCTGATCTTTCGAACCTGACGCATTCGTGGGCTTGCCGTCGGCCGGAGCGCGTTGCGCTTGCGCACCCTTTTCGGACGCTGGCGCCGTGGATTGCGGCATACTCTCCATGGTGCTGCACCCACCAAGCAGCACAATCACCGCCGCGCACACGCAAACGTGACGATAGCCGAGCCAGGCTGCCTTCGATTCAGTTAGCGTCATTCTTCACGATACCTCCGCGCCTTGGCGTGTCATCACAAACCGATGCGCCCATGTGCCGGTGCGTTTTTTGGTCTGACTATCTTCACTTATTGGTGTATTAAATCCATGGTGCAATGCAGCATATTCTGCCACAACATGGAACTCACCTCGGCAGCCAAACGTGCGGGACCACTTACGAAGGCGATCCTCGTTCTTCCCCGGTTCTTGTTTTCTGCGCCGAAGTATAAGGAAGGCACAATGGTCGATCAATCGGATATCGAACCCCCGACACCGGACATGACGGAGTACGTCGCCAACATGGCGCGCATTGCCTCGCTAAGCCAACAACTTGTGAGCGATTTTTTGAATCGCCATGCCGCTTCCAATTCGCACGATCCAGCGGCGTCCGACCCGCTGAACATCGGTACTGCGTTTTTCGAAATGACTCGCCGCATGATGGAAGACCCGACGAAGCTGATGGAGGCGCAGGTCGCGTTGTGGCAGGACTATATGACACTTTGGCAGAACACAACGCGCCGGATGCTTGGCGAGACCACCGATCCGGTCATCGCGCCGGAACCCGACGACTGGCGCTTCCGTGACGGTGCGTGGACCGAGAATAACCTGTTCGATTTTGTCAAGCAGTCCTATCTGCTTACCGCACGCTGGCTTCAGGATTCAGTGCGGGATGTCGAAGGCCTCGACGAACAGAGCGCCAAGAAAGTCGACTTTTACACACGCCAATTCATCGACGCGATGGCGCCCACCAACTTCGCAATGACCAACCCGGAAGTCCTGCGCGAAACTTTCGAAAGCAAGGGCGAAAACCTGCTCAAGGGATTACAAAACCTGCTCGCCGACCTGGAGGCGGGCGAAGGGCAGCTGAAAATCAAGATGGTCGAGTCGGACGCCTTCGTGATCGGCGAGTCGATCGCCATGACTCCCGGCAAGGTGGTGTTTCAAAACGACCTGGTGCAGTTGATCCAGTATTCGCCAACGACGGAAAAGGTCTACAAAACGCCGCTGCTGATCATTCCCCCCTGGATCAACAAATACTACGTGCTGGATCTCCGCGAGAAGAATTCCTTCGTCAAATGGGCGGTGGCCCAGGGGTTCACTATATTCGTGGTGTCCTGGGTAAACCCGGATGCCGGTCTCGCGGAAAAAAGCTTCGAAGATTACATGGTCGAGGGGCCCTTGGCCTGCCTCGGCGCGGTCGAGAAGGCTACCGGCGAGAAGAACATCAACGTCATCGGCTACTGCCTCGGCGGCACGCTGCTGGCCAGCACGCTGGCCTATATGGCGGCGCGCAAGAAAAATCCGCAAAAGGTCAAGACGGCTACATATTTCGCCAGCATGGTGGACTTTACCGAGGCGGGCGAACTTTCCGTCTTCATCGACGAGGAACAGCTCGCGATGCTCGAAGAACGGATGAATGAACGCGGTTACCTCGAAGGCAGCGAGATGGCCACGACCTTCAATATGTTGCGCGCCAACGACCTGATCTGGTCCTTTGTGATCAACAATTACCTCAAGGGAAAAGACCCCTTCCCATTCGATCTCCTGTTCTGGAATTCGGATTCGACGCGCATGCCGGCCGCGATGCACGGATTCTATCTGCGCAATATGTATCTTGAGAACAAGCTGGCCGAACCCGGCGGCATAACGCTGAAGAAGACCGGAATCGACCTGCGCAAGATCAAGACGCCGACCTTTATCCTGTCGACCCGCGAAGATCATATTGCGCCGTGGAAATCCACCTACGCCGCGACCCAGCTATATCAGGGGCCGATTACCTTCTGCCTCGCCGAATCGGGACATATCGCCGGCGTCATCAACCCGCCGGCGGGCAATAAATACGGCTACTGGACCAACACCGATACGCCGCCCAACCCGGATGACTGGTTCGAAAGCGCGGCCGAGCATGCCGGTTCCTGGTGGCCCGAATGGGCGAAATGGATCAAAAAGCAAAGCGGCGCGAAGGTGCCCGCGCGCACCCCCGGCGACGGCAAGCTCAAGGTCATCGAGGACGCGCCCGGCAGCTATGTGAGCGTCCGGATCGAGTGACGGCGCCATCCCGGTAACTCAAAACCCCCGTCCCGAGGCGGGGGTTTTGCCGTTCCGGCTTGATCCGTTTCTTGGCGTTTGGGTCCTCGATTTCCGCTCGCCGGGACCGCTTATCCGGGGCTGTCTGGAACGGCGCCGATACCCTGTGCCAGGTATTCGCGCGACATCCGATGATAGTTGCGCCACGTCTGCCTATTGCGTTCGAGCCGTGCGGGATCGATTGGGCGCCACAGCCTAGCCGGCCGGCCGGACCAGAGCTCGCCGCGCTTGATGTGATTGCGCGGCGTCACCAGCGAGCCAGCCGCCACCATGGCGCCGCCCTCGACAATGCTGTCGTCCATCACGGTGGCCCCCATGCCGACGAAGGCGTCGTCCTCCAGCGTACACGCATGCAGCAGCACGCTATGGCCGACCGTGACCCGGTCACCGATAGTGGTACCGCTGCCGGTCCGGGCCACATGGATGACCGTGCCGTCCTGAATATTGCTCTGCTCGCCGATCTTGATGAAATTGACATCGCCGCGCAGCGTGCAATTGAACAGCACGCAAGAGCCCGCGCCCACCGACACGTCGCCGATCAGCACCGCGGTCGGCACGATGCAGGCATCCGCCGCAATTGTTGGGGATTGATCGCGATACGGCAGCATAAGACCGTGACGCAGCGGGCCTTCGCTCACGGAAACATGCCTACCTGTTCCAGACCCATCGTCTCGGGCAGGTCGCACATCACGTTCATGTTCTGCACCGCCTGGCCCGACGCGCCTTTTACAAGATTGTCGGTCACCGACAATATGATGGCCCGGCCGGGCAGCCGGTCGGCGAAGACGCCGATCATGCAATGGTTCGAGCCGCGCACGTTCCGGGTCGCCGGGCTGACGCCTTCCGGCACGACATGGACGAAGGGCTCGTCCGCGTAGCGCTTGGCGAGATGGGCGCGCAAATCATCGGCGCCGGTGCCGTCGGTCATCCGCACGTAGCAACTGGCAAGTATGCCGCGGTTCATCGGCATCAAATGCGGCGTGAAGTTGACCATCACCCGCGATCCCGCGGCGCGGGTCAGCTCCTGCTCGATCTCCGGCGTGTGGCGATGCCAGCCGACGCCATAGGCATGGATGCCTTCACTCACTTCCGTATGCAGATTGCCGAGACGCTCCGACCGGCCCGCCCCGCTAACGCCGGATTTCGCGTCAATCACGATGTCGCCGGTCTCGATCAACCCGCCTTCGACCAATGGCATCAGCGGCAGTTCGGCGGTCGTCGTATAGCAGCCCGGATTGGCGCAGAGCCGCGCCGTGCGCACGGCGTCGCGGTAGTGTTCGGTCAGCCCGTAAACCGCTTCCTTCTGCAAATCCGGCTGCTTGTGGGCATGGCCGTAATACTCCGCATAGACCGCCAGATCGTACAGCCGAAAGTCCGCCGACAGGTCGATGACCTTCTTGTCGGGCGCCGCCTCGAACAGACCGGCGATGACGTCCTGCGTGGTGCCGTGGGGCAACGCGCAGAACACCACGTCGGCGCTGCTCCAGTGGGCATCCTCGATACGGATCAGATCGGGCAGGTTCATCGGCGCGAGCTGCGGGAACACTTTGGCCATCGGCTCACCCGCGTGACGGTCAGCGGTAAGAAAGGCTATTTCCGCCGCCGGATGACAGCCGAGCAGGCGCAACAGCTCGGCACCCGTATACCCGCTGGCCCCCAAAATTCCGATCCGCAGCTTGTTGGCCGCGCCGTGTCCGTTCGTGCTCATTCAGAAATCCTCCGCCGGTCGGCAACCGCAAGGAAGAGCGGCAACCGGCTAGATACCGCGGATTATCTAGTTGATTGGCCGCCTTATGGCAAGCGGCGGGCGCCGTGCTGGAGCATACGTTCCATCGGCAATTCCCAAGTGGCGACCCGCCACACGAATTTGTTACTGGACCATCCGGTCCATAATCCGTATATTGCTCTTCAACAGGATAACGTACGAAATCGATCAGAGACTCATCATGGCACGGCCAAGGGAATTCAACACCGACGAAGCGCTCGAACAGGCGATGCAGGTCTTCTGGGCGAAGGGCTACGAGGCCACCTCGCTGCAGGACCTGATCGGCGCGATGGGCATCAGCAAGAGCAGCCTCTACGATACCTTCGGCAGCAAGCACGAACTCTTCCTGGCGACCATCGACCGCTACAACGAGACGGTCAGCTCGTGCTCCGTCTCCCGCGTGATCGACGGCGCCCCCTCGCCGCGCGCCGGAATCGAATGCATCTTTCGCGGCGTCGTCGACTGCATGACCAAGGACGGCGACAAGCGAGGCTGCTATGTCAGCAATTGCGCCACCGAAGTCGCGTGGCACGACGAAGCCGCCGCCGGGCGGATCGCCGAAGGCATCGAGTGCATGGAGACATCGTTCCACCGCGCCGTTCGGCAAGGCCAGGAACAGGGGGAAATCGGCAAGGACAAGGACCCCCGTGCCCTGGCCCGCTTCCTGACCGGCGCCCTCAACGGGTTGCTGGTCATGGCCAAGGCGCACAGCAACCCACGCGCGCTGCAGGACATGGTGCGCGTTACCCTGGATACCCTGGACTGATTTTTTGGACTATTTTGGACCGATTAGTCCTTAACGTTAAACGACAGGAGGAAGTCGAATGCAAACCCCGCGAAAGTCGACCGAGAAAAAACTCGAAAATCCGCCGGCCTGTCGCTGGAGCGAATCGTCCACGCGATGGATGTTGGAGAACTATGACATCTGGAGCGCCACGCCGCCGCGCGGGTGTCAGCACCCTACCGCATTGCGCGGCTGCGACTAGACCGATCACCAGCCAATAAGTTTCCCATTTTTGGACCGAAATGTCCAAAACGTTCAAAGGAGTCAAGAGAATGTACCGATCCTCCCTCACCCTGACCGGCAACGGCCTGCCTAACGCCCCCGATCTGTTCACCCCGGCCCATCTTGGCCCGTACCGGCTGCAGAACCGCATCGTCATGGCCCCGCTGACCCGCAACCGTGCGGGCGCGGGCAATGCACCGCAGGCGATGAACGTGGAATACTATGCACAACGCGCGTCCGCCGGGCTGATCATCACCGAAGCCACGCAGATATCGCCGCAAGGCGTCGGCTATCCCGGCACGCCGGGCATCCACAGCGCCGCGCAGATCGACGGATGGAAACGCGTCACCCAGGCGGTGCACGCCCAGGGCGGGCGCATCTTCCTGCAGCTCTGGCATGTCGGCCGGATCTCGCACCCGTCGCTGCAGCCGCACGGTGCGCTGCCGGTGGCCCCCTCGGCGATCAAACCGGCAGGCGATGCCTTCACGTCGGACGGGTTGCAGCCCTTCGTCACGCCGCGCGCGCTGGAGACCGACGAGATCGCCGGGATCATCGAGCAGTTCCGCACCGCGGCGGAAAACGCCAAGGAAGCCGGTTTCGACGGCGTCGAAGTGCACGCGGCAAACGGCTATCTGCTCGACCAGTTCCTGCGCGACGGGTCCAACCGGCGTACCGACGCCTATGGCGGCCCGGTCGACAACCGCGCCCGGCTGCTGCTGGAGGTGACCCGAGCGGTCGCCAAGGTCTGGGGCGCCAACCGGGTCGGCGTGCGGCTGTCGCCGGTCAACAGCTTCAACGATATGAGGGACTCCGACCCCGATGCGACATTCGGATACGTCACCCGCGCGCTCGGCCGGTTTGGGCTCGCCTATCTGCATGTTGTGGAATCCGATTTCGCCGGCGCGACCGAGAGCCAGAGCTATGACCGCAGCAAGCTGCGGTCGTCCTTTCCCGGCACCTATATCGCCAATGGCGGCTACGATCAGGCGCGCGCGGCCGAGGCTCTCGCCTATGGCGAAACCGACCTGGTCGCCTTCGGCGCGCCCTACATCGCCAACCCCGACCTGGTCGATCGGTACGCCCTCGGCGCACCGTTGAACGAGCCCGACCCGGAGACCTTCTACGGCGGCGATGAACGCGGCTACATCGACTACCCGTTTCTCGACGAAGCGAAGGCCAGCGCTGCCTGAACTTCGCATGAGGGCCGCTCCTACTAACCCCTCGGGGGCGGCCCTCCTCCCCCATTTAAGAAAAGGACCGACATCATGATCGACCTCTATCTCTGGACCACGCCGAACGGCTACAAGCCGCTGATCTTTCTCGAAGAGACCGGCATCGAGCACACGCTGCGCCCGGTCGATATCGGCAAGGGTGCACAGTTCGAACCGGACTTTCTGGCGGTCTCGCCGAACAATCGCATCCCGGCGATCGTCGACCATGCGCCGGATGGCGGCGGCGAGGCGCTTTCGATATTCGAATCCGGCGCAATCCTGACCTATCTCGCCGAGAAGACCGGCCAATTCCTGCCCACTGACCCGGGCGACCGCGCCGAGGTGCTGCAATGGCTGTTCTGGCAGATGGGCGGCCTCGGCCCGATGGCCGGGCAGAACCATCATTTTCGCAACTACGCGGCGGAGAAGATCCCCTATGCGATTCAGCGCTATGTCGACGAGACGGCGCGGCTCTACCGCGTGCTCGACAAGCGTCTCGCCGACCGCGACTTCGTCGCCGGCGAGTATTCGATCGCCGACATGGCGATTTATCCCTGGATCGTGCCGCATGAAGCGCAGGGCCAGGATTTGAACGACTTCCCGAATCTGAAGCGCTGGTTCGCGGTGATGCACGCCCGCCCCGCCGTGAAGCGCGCCTATGATCGCGGCAAGGCCCTCAACACCACGCCGACGATCACCGAAGAATCGAAGAAGATCCTATTCAGGCAGCGCCAACCCGCTGCCGCTTAACCGATTACCTCCCGCCCTCCCCCTGGCCGTTCCGTTTTGCAGTGTTTGCAAGACGGGGCGGTCTTTTTTTTCGGATTAGGCGAGATCCCGAGGAGCCGATCTCACGCCACATCCAATGCGGCGGCCGCCAAAAGCCGTGTCCCGGCGGCGAAGTCGGCCATCTCCATCGCCTCATGCGGGTTATGGCTGCCGTGCTGATTGCGCACCAGCACCATGGCCGCCGGGATGCCGGCGCGCTGAAAGATCGAGGCGTCGTGGCCGACGGTCGGCATTTCGTGCGTCGCCAGGCCGAGCGACCGCGCCGAGACATTGAGACGATCCCGCAGGCCGGCGTCGAGCGGCGTCGGATCGGAGCCGACGCAATCGCCAAGCTCGAAGGTGACGCGCCGCCGCCCGGCAATTTCGTCGGCGAGCGCGACGATGGTGTCGCGAAAGCGTTCCAATCCCGCCGCGTCGGTCGCGCCGAAATTGATCGAGAAGCGGCATTCGCCCGGCACCTTGGTCATCGCGTGATGAGCCGCATCCGTATAGAGCTGGCCCACGGTGAAGACCGTATCGCTCTCGCCTTCCTCATCCATTCCCTGCCAAAGCCCGTCCAGCGCGGAGATCAGCTCGACGACAGCAAGCGCTGCGTCATGCCGGTATTCACGCGGTACCGCCGCCGAATGAGCGTATTCGCCGAGGCAGCGGGCAAACGGAAAGCGCATGTTGCCGCGAATGACCGTGGGAATGGCGACGGCGAGGGTCTCGCCGACCAGAACAGGTCCCTGTTCGATATGCAGTTCGAGAAACGCCCTGGTGTTGTCGGCCGACACGGCGGGTGCCGCGCCCGCGCGCAGGGCCGGCACGTCGCCGCCATACGCGCCGATATGGTCGCCGAGGCTGCGGCCGGTGTCGCCGCGCGTCAGCCGGTCCAGCGCGTCGAGCGGCAAATCGCCGACGGCGAGCCGGCTGCCGAGATAGGCGGTGCCGTACCAAACGCTCTCTTCGCCCCGCAGGCCGACGGTGCGCAGCGCGCAGGGCGGCGTGACGCCGATGTCCTTGACCGCGGCCTGCACGACCAGGCCCGCGACGACGCCCGCGAAACCGTCGTAATTTCCGCCGGTCGGCACGGAATCGAGGTGCGATCCCATCAGCACGGCGGGGGCATCAACCGCCGCGCCCGGCAACGTCGCGTAGATATTGCCGGCGGGGTCGCGCGTGACGTCCAGTCCGATGTCGCCGGCCGCGTGCTCGACCAGCGCCGCTGCGACACTGTCCTGGTCGCTCCAGGCGGGCCGGGTCACCCCGACCCCATCGCGCGTCCGCTCCGCGAGCGTGTCGAACAATTTCTCCGCCAGCGGCATCCGCGCGTCGACGGCGGTGGCGAGGTCCCTCAAAAAGGAATCGATTTTCATTTCTCCCCCGGCAGCGCATCGCGCAGCAGGGTGCCGAAGATGACCATCTCCGGGCTCGTGCCCTTGTAGTGGTCGAGCGCGGCGAGGATTGCCGTTTTCTGCGCGGCATCGGGCGGCGGCGGGCCATCGGTACGGGCCGGCAGGCGGGACAGGATCTCGGGCGCGGCGTCGGTGATGCGGGTCGCGATGGCGTCGCAGGCGGCGCGGGTCGCGGGGTCGTAGAAGCGCGGTCCCAGTTCGGTCGCGATATGGGCGAGATAGCCGGGCCATCGGGCGAGGAACCGGTAGAGGCCGGGAACCACGATCGCACCGCCGGGCGCGGCATCGCCGAGTTGCATCAGCACCGCCGCGGGATCGGGCGCAAGCGTGGCCGGGTCGGCCATCGGCGGCAGCGCCGGGACCATCGCGGGCGGCGTCCAGTCGGCCTCCGGCGCGCCCTGCCCCTGGCCCGTCTTACCCTCGAGCAATTGCCGCACACAGGCGGCGAACAGCAGGTTGATCGGGCTGACCCGGACGAACAACTCGCAAACCGAGCGGATGGTCTCAGCCCCCGCTTCGTCGACGCCGAACACGCGGAGCGCGGACGCGCTGAGCGGCGGCAGCGGCGCGACCTCGACCGACCCGGCGAGCCGCCACGCAGTCTCGGGAATGTCGCCCGTGAGGAACGCCGGCCGCAGCGCCACCCACATCCATTCGAGGCAGCCCGGCATAGTGGCCACATGGCGCTGCAGCGTCGAGACATAGGGCACGGCACAGTACAACCGCATCTCCTCATAAATGCGGGCGATGTCGCCGGTCGCCTGGTCTTCCGTAATCTCGGCGACAAGCGCCGCATTCCGCTGGTTCTCGGTCATCGATCCACCATAGCGAAAGGGGCCGCCAAACGGCAGCCCCTCCCGGCAATATGGTATGGGCGCGTTCGGCCTACCGTTTCGAGAACTGGAAGCTCCGGCGGGCCTTGGCCTTGCCGTATTTCTTCCGCTCGACCACGCGCGCGTCGCGGGTCAGGAAGCCGCCGCGCTTCAGCGTCGTGCGCAGCGAAGGCTCGAAATGGGCGATCGCCTGGCTGATACCGTGGCGCACCGCGCCGGCCTGTCCCGACAGGCCGCCGCCCTTGACCGTGCACACCACGTCGTACTGCTTCTCGCGGGCGACCGCGGCGAAGGGCTGGTTGATCACCATGCGCAGCACCGGCCGCGCGAAATAGACGTCGTCGGTGCGGTTGTTGATGGTGAACTTGCCGCTGCCGGGTCTGATCCAGACCCGCGCGACCGCGTCCTTGCGCTTGCCGGTCGCATAGGCGCGGCCCTGCGCGTCGATTTTCGGCTCGGTCGGCGCCAGGGGATCGACAACCGGCGCGCCACCGCCGGTGCTGGGCGTGCCGCTGACCGCGGCGCCGAGATCGGCGAGGTCGGTAATCGTGCCGCCCGCTGGTGCGTCGGAGGCTGCGGTATCCGCGACCGCTTCGCTGGCCGCCGCTTCCGTGCCGGCGTCCGTCGGGTCCGTAGCTTCCGAGTCCGTAGCTTCGGGGGTCTTTTCGTCTTCCGCCATGATCAGGCGCTCCGCTTGTTCTTGGAGTTCATCGCCGCAACATCGAGCGATTCCGGCTGTTGGGCCGCATGAGGATGTTCCGCGCCGGCATAAACCTTGAGGTTGCCGATCTGGGTGCGCGCCAGCTTGTTGCGCGGCAGCATGCGCTGCACCGCCTTGATGATGACCTCCTCAGGCTTGCTGCCTTCGAGGATCGCACCCGCGGTGCGCGACTTGATCCCGCCGGGGTATCCCGTGTGCCGGTAGTAGACCTTGTCGCTCAGCTTCTTGCCGGTCAGCGCGATCTTTTCCGCGTTGATCACCACGACGTGGTCGCCGCAATCCACATGCGGGGTAAAGCTCGGCTTATGCTTACCCCGCAGCATGTTGGCGAGGATCACCGCCAGACGCCCGAGTACAAGGTCCTGGGCATCGACCAGGTACCACTTCTTCTGCACCTCGGCCGGTTTGATCGAATAGGTTTTCATGACTGTGTCTTTCCGCGTGAATACCGCGTCCTGAAATCGCGGCGGAGTATGTCAGAAGGCAAGAGCAAGTCAACGAAAAACAGACGTCTTTTATTGCGTTAATTCAATATGTTAATGTTACGGTATTTAAATACCGTCACTTAAGGCCCAATTGCTACAGCGAAAATTGGCGATTTCGATCCTCATTAATTGGCCGCGTGATGAATATAGGCGCGGCGGATCAGCCCTTTTGCATCGGGAAACACCGTTTCGGCCACGCTCTGCGCGCGGTGATTGGTGTAGAGGGTGGTAAAGCTGCTCACACCGACCAGCACGCTCCGCAGCTCGAAGCGCAGCACGCTGCCCGGGCCTAGGCTCTGGCCGAAATACTCCCGAAGCGCGTGCTTGTCCCGGATCACGCCGTCGGGACGGTTCAACCGCTGAGCCACCAGCGGCGACACGAATTCCAGCTCCTCGGCGTAGTGCGCCATCACCGCATCGAGATCATGCGCGTTCCACGCATCGATCCAGTCGCGCGCCAATGCGAGAGCGGTTTCGGGGGCGATCATGGCGTCACCGGCGCGGTCATCGCATAGGTCGCCGTGATGTGGGCCACCGGATCGGATTCGCCGTCGGAGTATATCGTCGCCTCGCCCACGGCCAGCCGCCGCCCCTGCCGGATGATCCGGCTTTCCGCAACCAGATCGTCGAGCGCCGGCCGGCGCAGAAAATTGACGTTCAGGTTGCTGGTCGCCGAATTATGGTATTCCGGCCCGGTCATGCCCAGCACCGCCGCCCAAATCGCGTAATCGCCGAGGGTCATCATCGCGGGCCCGCACAGGGTTTCGCCCGGCCGCACATGATGATCGTCGAACAGCAATCGCACCCGGGCATCGCCGAAGCCGATGTGCTCAATCTTGAACCGATAGATCCGCATGGCCGGCGCATCGGCGGGCCATATGGCGCGAAACTGCGCTATCGTGATGCGGGGTTGGTCTTGGGGCATCCGAACCTCACCGTGAAGGGTCGGCCCATAGCGCGATTTTCCGCCGCCGCCGTCAAGCCTGGAAGCGAGGATTCTCCGCCGCCCACCGATTTTTCGCGCAGCCCGCCGCCGAAGACGTGTATCATCGCAGAAACCGGCCACCGCGCCGGATCGATAAAAAATCCCGTCCCCGTTTTTGAGGAAGCACGCCGCATGGCACCGGAAAGCCAAGCCAAACACAATGAACCGATCTTGTTGCGTAGCGACGCCGGCGGTGTCGCTACGCTCACCCTGAACCGCCCGGATGCGCGCAACGCGCTGTCGACCGACCTGATGCATGCACTGCAAGACGAACTCGATGCAATTGCGAAAGACGTGTCCGTGCGCGTGGTGGTAATCGCGGGCGCCGGACCCGGCTTCTGCGCCGGTCACGACATGCGTGAACTCCGCGCGAACCCTACCGAGGCGTTCTATCGCAAAGCCTTCAAGGCAAGCTCGCGCATCATGATGACGATCGGCGCCTTGCCGCAACCGGTGATCGCCCGCGTGCACGGCGTCGCCACCGCTGCCGGATGCCAGCTCGTCGCCAGTTGCGACCTGGCGGTGGCGTCGACCAAGGCCCGTTTCGCGACGCCCGGCGTCCATATCGGTCTGTTCTGCTCGACGCCGATGGTGCCGATCAGCCGAAAAATCGGCCGCAAACCGATGATGGAAATGCTGTTGCTGGGCGACATGGTCGAGGCGGACGAGGCGCACCGGCTGGGGTTGGTGAATCGGGTCGTGGCGGAAGACGCGCTGGACGCCGCAGTCGCCGACATGGCCACCAAGATCGCGGCCAAATCCCCGGTTACCATCCGCATGGGGAAGGAAGCGTACTACCGGCAACTCGACATGGACCTCGCCGACGCCTACGCCCATTGCGGCGAAGTGATGACCCAGAACATGCTGACGCATGACGCCGAGGAAGGCATCGATGCCTTTCTCGAAAAGCGCGACCCGGTCTGGGAAGGGCGATAGGGAGGCGCACGGAAACCGGGAACCGAGATGACCACCGATATAAACGAAGACCTCACCTATGACGACGAAACGATCCGCACCGTCCTGCGCGACACCCGCACCATCGCCATGGTCGGCGCAAGCGCCAACTGGAGCCGGCCGAGCTTCTTCGTCATGAAATACCTGCAGCGCAAAAATTACCGGGTCATCCCGGTCAATCCCGGCATAGCGGGCCAGGAAATACTCGGCGAACCGGTGGCGGCAGCGCTGTCCGATATCGGCGAGCCGGTCGATATGGTCGATGTCTTTCGCAATTCCGCGGCGGCCGGGCCGATTACCGACGAAGCGATCGACATCGGCGCGAAATCCGTGTGGATGCAGATCGGCGTACGCAACGATGACGCGGCGTCCCGCGCCGAAGCCGCCGGCCTCACCGTGATCATGAACCGCTGTCCCAAGATCGAGTATTCGCGGCTCTGCGGCGAACTCAGTTGGCTCGGCATGAATTCCGGCATCATCAGCGCGAAACGGCGACGGATCTAGCCGACCCTAACCATCAATTTCCGATCAACGGAGGGGATCATCATGCCCGGCCCATCGAACCGCAAACCGGCGATCGAGACGCTGGCCGTCCATGCCGGCACATCGCCCGACCCGCATACGGGCGCGCGGCAGACGCCGATCTATCAGACGGCATCCTATGTCTTCGACGACGCCGATCACGCGGCGTCGCTGTTCAATTTGCAGCTTCCCGGCTTCATCTATTCGCGGCTGACCAACCCGACGGTGGCGGCGCTCGAAGAACGGGTCGCGGCGCTCGAAGGCGGCCGCGGCGGCACGGCGACGGCATCCGGCCATGCCGCCCAAATCCTCGCCCTGTTCCCGTTGATGCAGCCGGGCGACGAGATCGTCGCCTCGACCAAGCTCTATGGCGGCTCGCTCAATCAGATGGGCCAT
>CAJHYV010000057.1_pt1 | contig 18478 bp, 13 predicted proteins | sample 9198851 | NCBI WGS metagenome assembly CAJHYV01 (sample SAMEA7708375, study PRJEB35096) | sediment metagenome | biome: marine neritic benthic zone biome [ENVO:01000025]; feature: sediment [ENVO:00002007]; material: shallow marine sediment [ENVO:03000034] sea grass bed [ENVO_01000059] ...
CAGCCTGCACAACCACGTGCGCCGCATGGTGATCGCCGCCGGCATCTACAAGAAGAAGAAGCTCAAGTACAAATCGGCCACGATCAGCGGCTCGGCGATCTTCGACCACAACATCGACAGCTACATCGAGCCCGGCAAGCTGCGGGTGAAGAAGCCGTTCCAGGTCGTGATCCTGCAGGGCGGCAGCGCCGTCGGCTGGTCGAAGAAGCGGCCCCCGGTCTTCAAGAAAACCGTCGCCGAATTCGTCAATAAGATTGAAGCGGCGGGCGGCCAGGCCGCACTCTACATGACCCACGCCTATGTCAAACCGCACAAGCGCGTGGACCCGAACATGACTCGCATCTTGGAAAATATCTATGTGGAGGCGGGCAACGCGAACGGCGCACTGGTCATCCCGGTCGGTCTCGCCTTCGAGGAAGCCTACAAGCAGCGTCCGGACCTGAAATTCCACAAGACCTTCGATGGTTCCCATCCCAGTCTGATCGGGACATTTCTCGCCGCCAATGTGGTCTATGCGAGCCTGTACGGCAGGTCGCCGGTCGGAAACCCTTACGATTACTACGGGAACATTGACAAGGAGATGGTCACGTTCCTGCGGAAAGTTGCGGATAAGACGGTGCGCAATTTCTACGGGCTCGAATAGTCCGGCCGGCCGCCGGACCGCTCGCATTGGCGGCGATACTCACGCCGCCGTTCGTGCCGCGCTCTCCTGCCTGCGCAGATGCCGGGCGCGAAGGATGATGGTCAGGATACCGATGGCGAAGAATGCCAGCGCGATCGGCCGCTCGAAGAAGATCAACGCGCCGCTGTCATCCAACATCATCGCCTGGCGCAGCGATCGTTCCGCGCCTCCGGCGAGGATGAACGCGATGATGAAGGCGGGGATGCTGAACTGGAATTTCTTCATTACATAGCCGACGACGCCGAAGAAGGCCATGACGACCAGGTCGAACAGCGCCTGTCGCAGCGCGTAGGAAGCCACGAAGCAGGTGATGAAGATAAATGGATAAATCATCTGCGCCGGTATCACGGCGATCATCCGCCCGACCAGGCCGCTGCCCCAGTAGCCGACCACCAAGTAAGTAAAAATGCACAGGAGGCCGGAGGCAAACAGGCCGTAGATCACTTGCCCGTCGGTCTCGAACACCGAGGGGCCGATGGTGATGCCGTGGATCAGCATCACCCCGGCGAGCAGCGCCGCCGAGGCGCTGCCCGGGATGCCGAGCGTCAGCAGCGGAATGAGGTTAGCGCCGGAGGTCGCGTTGTTAGCGGCTTCCGCGGCGGCGACGCCCTCGATCTCGCCCTTGCCCCAGGTGTCCTTCATCTTGGAGCTTCGCCGCGCCTCGGCATAGGCGACAAAACAGGCGACCGAAGCACCGATGCCAGGCAGCATGCCGATGACCGTGCCGGAACCGGTGGATTTCGCGATAACCCGCAGACACCGTCTGAATTCCGGCCAGGTTACCCGGTTGTCTTCGGGTTTGTCCGACCTGGGTGCAATGCTCTGATTGCTGTGGAGCACAATCCGGTTAGCGACCTGCAGTAACACTTCGGACATGACGAACAGCCCGAGCAATACGGGCACCAGCGTAACCCCCTCCAGCAGATAATCGACGCCGAATACATAGCGCTCTTCCGCGGTGATCGGATCGAACCCGACCAGCGCAATGAGTATGCCCAGCAACGTGCTCAGCAGCCCCTTGACGATCGACGTGCCGATCAGGCTGCTGATGATGACGAAGGCGCAAAAATAAACCGCCGTGTATTCCGGCGGTCCCATCTTCGCTGCGTAGAGCGCGATATAGGCCGAACTGGTAATCAGCAGGGTCTCGGAAAAGGTGTCACCCATCGCCGAGGCGATCACCGCCATGCGCATCGCTTTCCCTTGCTTGCCTTGTTGGGTCAGGGGATAGCCTTCCAATTGGGTGGCAGAAGCCTGGGGCGTGCCGGGCGTGTTGAACAGGATGGCGGGGATCGAACCGCCGAAATCCGACGATTTACTGATCGTGTAGATGAACGCCAGAGCCGACAGCGTATCCATGTAGAAGGTGAGCGGGATCAGGAGGGCAATCGTCGCGCCACCGGATAAACCGGGCAAGGCCCCTGCCAACAGCCCGATGACCGTTCCGAGAAGGGCAAAGAAAACCGGCCCCCAACCTGAGAACAGGGTCACGAAGCCCTGGATGATCGGTATGTCTGGCATTTTGAACCTGTCTCAAGCGGCCGCCGGGAAGCGGGCCACGATGGTAAATTGATCATAGACACCGGGAATTCCAGCATCGACCGCCGTGATCGAAACGCCAGAACCACCTTGGCCGGATCGGAACGTAGAAGGAAATCAGATCGACATCGTAGTCTAGTCCGCAGGTGCGGATTCGGTGGCGATCTTCGCTTGTTGTTCCTGCCGGCGCAACTGGCGAGCGCGCAGGAAGATGGTCAGGATGCCGATGGCGAAGAAACCCAGCGCGATCGGCCGCTCCAAAAATATCATCGCACCGCTGTCATCCATCATCATCGCCTGGCGCAGCGATCGCTCTGCGCCGGTCGCGAGGATGAACGAGATGATGAAGGCGGGGATGCTAAACTCGGCCTTCTTCATTACGTAGCCGACGATGCCGAAAAATGTCATGACGACGAGATCGAACAAAGCCTGACGTAGCGCATAGGCCGCAACGAAGCAGGTGATGAAGATGAAGGGATAGATCATCTGCGCCGGCACCATCGCGATCATCCGCCCGACCACGGCGCTGCCCCAATAGCCGATCACCAGGTAGGTGAAGATGCACAACAGCCCCGACGCGAACAAGCCGTAAATCGTCTTCCCGTCCGTCTCGAACACAGTGGGGCCGATGGTAATGCCATGGATCAGCATCACGCCCGCAAGCAATGCCGCCGTCACGCTGCCGGGAACGCCGAGAGTCAGCAACGGGATGAGGTTGGCGCCGGAGGTCGCATTATTGGCTGCCTCGGCAGCCGCAACACCCTCGATCTCGCCCTTGCCCCAGGTGTCCTTCATCTTCGAGCTTCGCCGCGCTTCGCCATAGGCGACGAAGCAGGCCACCGCCGCACCGATGCCGGGCAACATACCGATGATCGTACCGGAGCCGGTGGATTTCGCGATTACCGGCAGGATCCGCTTGAATTCCGGCCAGGTGACACGGCTGTCCTCGGGGTTGTCCGATTCCGGCGCAATCGCCTTGTCGCCCTTCAGGGAGAGCCGGTCTTCAACCTGGATAAAGACCTCGGACATTACGAAGACGCCGAGCAGAACCGGCACCAGCGCGATCCCTTCCAACAGGTAGTCGACGCCGAACACATAGCGCTCTTCCGCGGTGATCGAGTCGAACCCGACAAGCGCGATGAGAATGCCCAGCAACGTGCTCAGTAGACCCTTGACGATCGACTTGCCGATCACGCTGCCAATGATGACGAAGGCGCAGAAGTAGACCGCCGTATATTCCGGCGGCCCCATCTTCGCAGCGTAGAGCGCGATATACGCCGAACTGGTGATCAGCAAAGTCTCGGAGAATGTGTCGCCCATCGCTGACGAAATTACCGCCGTGCGCAGGGCCTTGCCCTGCTTGCCTTGCAGAGTCAGCGGATACCCTTCCAGCTGGGTGGCAGAAGCCTGGGGCGTGCCGGGCGTATTGAACAGGATCGCGGGGATCGAACCGCCGAAACTCGCCGCCTTGCTAATCGTGTAGATGAACGCCAGCGCCGACACCGTATCCATGTAGAAGGTCAATGGGATCAAAAGCGCAATGGCGGCCGACGCCGAAAGCCCCGGCAGCGCACCCGCCATCAAGCCGATGCACGTTCCGAGCAGGGCGAAGAAAACCGGGGCCCAGCCCGAGAAAAGGGTCGCAAATCCTTGAACGATCGGAATATCGAGCATCTCGATCTCGCTTTATATGAAAGATTGCCGCAAGGGTTTAGCTGCTGGTCCCATCATGCTTCAGGCTTTGTCACTGTCGCGCAGTAATAGAGTCAGAACAGACCGATGAAATCGCGGATGGGACGGATGAACCACTGGGTCTCGTATTCCCAGACCGTGCCCGGCGCTTCGTGGAGACCCAAGAGCGCATAGAACAGAATGTAATAAACCACGGTTGAGACGAGAGGGATCACCACGAGTCGGCCCACCCCCCGGTTCCCGAACATCGCCAGCGCGCAAACCGTCACGATGAGCGTCGGCAGTGGGTATTGGAACATCGTTATGAACCAGACATACGCGAAACCGATTGCCACCGTCGGCACGACATACCGAACAGCCGGTTTCCACTCCCCCGGCTCGAACAGTTTCCAATTCGTACGTGCCAGTGGAGCGATGGCCTTGCCGATGAGAGCCAGCGACAGCATGGTCAGCAGTGACAGGACCATGATCGGAAAGTCGACCGAGCTGAAACCTGGGTCCAGCGGATCGATATAGATATCCCCCGTCACCGAGGCGAAAATCCCGGTGACGAGGAGTATCAATACGCCTGCTAGGGCGTCGTTACGCGCCGTTTTGTTCACTGTTCGAGACGCTCATGTCAGCTCCCGGGGGAGCCGCATTCCCTGTTTTAGCTTACTTCTTTTTCTGCGCCTTCATCCTGGTTTCCTTAATGAAGTCGATGGTCGGCTTCCATTTGTCTCTAAGCGTCTGCATCATCGCCAGCGTCGGCTTCGAGCTTTGGTACCTGACCGGCAGACCGATCTTTTTGGTCAATTTCTTGAACGCTTTCGTTTCCGTCGCCTTTTTAATAGCCGCGTCCATCTTGTCGATGACATATTGCGGGGTCTTTGCAGGCACAGCCATGATCATCGGCGAGTAGAACGGCACGAAAGGCATGCCCATCTCCTTCATGGCCGGCACCTCCTTGCGGATAGAATCGCGTTCGTCGGCGAAGATGGCGAGACCGGTCATCCGATCATGCAGGCCGGTTAAATGATGGACGCCGAGCACGCCGAAATCCACCTGGCCGCCGAGCAGCGCGGCCTTGGTCGGCGCTCCGCCCTTGAACGGTACGTCCTGGACCTTATCGATGAGGTCGTTCTTGATGAGCCAGGAGACGCCGGACACATTTGTCACCGCGCCGCGCCCCGGGTGGCCCCAGCGCAACTTCTTGCCTTTGGCGTGGGCCGCTCTGATCGCTTTGGCGAGGTCCTTCGGCGTTTTGTAACCTTTAGATTTAGGGGACATCAATAGCATGTTGATGCTGCCGATTTGCGAAATCGGCCGGAAATCCCGGAACCAATCCACGCCACGGTCCTTTAACATCGTTGCAAGCACGCCGCTGCCGGTCGAAAAGAACTGCATCGTGTAACCGTCGGGCTTCGACCTCTGCGTATACTTCATCGACGGGACTTGGGCGCCGCCCGCCTTGTTCACGACGATCAACGGTTGGTTGTTGATAAGCGGCGGAATCACGCTCGCCAGGATGCGGGCGTACGTGTCGGTGCCGCCGCCGGCGCCGAATCCGACGATGACGGTAATCGGCTTCTTGGGCCATTCGGACGCGGCATCGGCCATGGCGGTCGCGGCGAGAAGTGTGCCGGAAACGAAGGCAGCCGTTGTCGCCGCCATTAGAGATTTGGAAAGTTTCATAGTACGTCTCCCTGAATAGATTATTTAATTTTCCCCCAACCGTCTGATGCGATTGATTTAAGGACGTCTCAGCTTGAGTTGACCGACACCTTATATTTTGTAAGCACCTTTTTGAGTTCGGTCGCAAGCTAATTTGTGTCGCCGCATTTGGCGCGTGCGAAAGCATAAAGAACCTTCATCCCGATTAACTTTGCCTCCTGACAGCAACCGGGATATTCAGGATAAAAACTGCTACTCGCCGAAAAACGGTAACATATTCGGTTGTCGAAGGCGATTCAGGTCGTGATGGACTTTTCTTGGCGAACACTTTTCGCTTCGTTGGTGGACAATGCTACCTCCCGCACGAACCTAATCCCGCTCCTTGACGCTCGGAATTTCCAGCATCACCGCCGAAAATATGGGCGCTATTCGCGGCATCGTCGGACGAATAAATTCGGCAGCATTTTTGGCTCCAGATCACGGCATGCGGCCCGACGTGACGGTTTAGGCTTGCAACAATTGGTCGGCCTCCGCTCGCGATTAATCGGCGCTCTCGAGAAGGACCGAACGCATCGAATTTTGCGGAACCGACAAGCGTGATAGAATTCAAAGAAATCTCTTGAGAATGAATGGATGAGACGATGGAAGTCATCCCGACAGGCAGCGCGCTCGGCGCGGAAATTACCGGCATCGATTTATCGCAGGATGTATCGGACGCGGATCGCGAGTTCATCTTCAATGCCTATATCGACAATTCGGTCCTTTTGTTTCGGGGTCAGTCGCTAAGCTTCGATGATCTGCTCCGGCTCCGCGAGGTATTCGGGCCCCCTGGCCTGTCGGCGAACCAACTGTTGGGTCTTGGCCGAAAGAAATATTACCCCGACGAGGTCCCGACCGAGATCACCATCATCTCCAATATCATTGACGAGGGCGGCACGCCACGCGGCGCCCTCGGCGACAGCGAAGCCTTTTGGCACACGGACAGTTCGTTTACCGAGGTACCGATTTCGGCGAGCTTGCTGCACGCGATCGAAGTGACCGACCAAGGTGGCGAGACCGCCTTCCTCAACATGTACCAGGCCTATGACGAAATGCCGGATGATCTTGCCGCCAAGATCGAGGGAAAGTTTGCCAATCACTCCAAGGTTCATAGTTCCGACGGCGCTAAACGGCCGGAATTCGAGGATGTGACCGACCCGTCAAAGGCGCCTGGCGTGAAACACCCGATGGTGCGGACCCATCCGGTCACGAACAGGAAATGCCTCTATCTCGGCCGCCGCCTCAACTCCTATATTTTCGATCTCCCGCTCGACGAGAGCGAAGAACTGCTCGACAGGGTCTGGGCGCATACCTGCCGCGACAAATTTGTCTGGGAGCATAAATGGGCGGTTGGCGATCTGCTGGTCTGGGACAATCGATGCACCATGCATCACCGCAACGCCTTTCCGCCGGACGCGCGGCGGCTGATGCACAAGTCGATTACCGCGGGCGAACCGGTCGTCTAGCCCGTCGGATCGAACGGGCTTGCACAACCGATTAAGCGGGAGAGTTCCGATGAAAGCAATGGTGTTGCGGGGGCCCAAGGAACCCTTCGTGCTGGAGGATCGGCCCGACCCCGCGCCCGGACCGGGCGAAGCGGTCGCCCGCGTACTGGCCTGCGGCTCCGGCCTGACCATTCAGCATGTCCGGGCCGGCCGGACCGGAGCGAACTTCCCGATCATCATCGGCCACGAAATCACCGGCGAAATCGTTGCCGTCGGCCCCCGCACCGAGACGCTGCCGGTCATCGAACCGCTGCAGGAAGGCGATCCCGTGACCTGCTGGTTCTACCTGATCGAGGGTGAGGATCGTTGGACCCGGTCGGACCGGCCCACCATTTCGACGAAAATTTTCGGCCATGTGGGGCGGCAGATCGATGGCGGCTACGCCGAATACATCAAGCTGCCGGTGCAGAATTTCATCAAACTGCCCGAAGCGCTGGATTGGCGCAGCCATCCCGCCGAGGCGGGCGTCATCTGCGACGCCATCGCCACGCCTTACAAGGTGCTGCGGCGCGGACGCATCGGACCGCAGGACACGGTAGCGGTGTTCGGCGCCGGCGGCGGCGTCGGGCTGCATCAGGTCATGATGTGCAAATGGGCGCACGCCCGGGTGATCGCCGTGGAGGTCGCATCGCACAAATTCGAGACGTGCCGTGAGGCCGGCGCCGACGCGGTGGTCGATGCGGGCTCCGAGAACGTGGTCGACGCGATCCACGAGCTGACCAAAGGCGCCGGCGTGGATGCGGCAATCGACTACGTCTCCTCTACCCAGACGCTGGAGCAGGGCGTGGCGGCGCTCGGGATCGGCGGCCGGCTGGTCACGCTCGGTGGCTCCGCCGGCAAACCCTTCACCGTCAGCGCCCAGGTTATGCTCCGCAAGGAGCTCGAACTGCTCGGCAGCCGATATTGCACGCGCCAGGAAGTCATCGACTCGCTGGAACTGGTGGCGCGCGGCGAGGTTCGCCCGATCGTCACCGAGACCTATCCGCTGGAAGAAGCCGAGCACGTGCATCAACGGCTGGAGCAAGGCTTGGTAACCGGCCGCGCCGCGCTGATGATCGGCGCATGAGGCCGGGCGCCCCGTTCGGCCGGAAATCCCACAACGGAGTACCAAAGTATGCCGCTGCCTGAATACGAGGTGTTTGCGATCAAATACGGCGATCGCGTCGGGACACGGGGGAAAATCTTCGTCCATGGCGATCCGCACGACGCGCCACTGCCGATGGATTATTACGTCTGGGTGATCCGCAACGCGGATCGAACGGTGGTACTCGATATCGGCTTCAACAAGGCCGAGGGCGAGGCCCGCGGCCGGACCGTTCATCGCTGTCCCACCGAGGGCATGAAACTGATCGACGTCGACGCCAACGCGGTCGAGGACGTCATTATTTCTCACATGCACTACGATCATGTGGGCAATCTCGATCTGTTCCCCAAGGCGAAATTTCATATCCAGGACGAGGAAATGGCCTATGTCACCGGCCGGGCGATGACGCACAAGCCCCTGCGCCACTCCTACGTGCTCAACGAGGTCAAGCAAATGGTCGCCGCGATCTACGGCGACAGGGTCGTCTTTCATGATGGCGACGAGGAGGTCTTCCCCGGAATTTCGGTGCACCACATACCGGGCCATACGCGGGGCATGCAGTCCGTCCGGGTGCACACCAAACGGGGCTGGGTCGTGCTGGCCGCCGACGCCGCACATTACTATGAGAGCATCACGGACGGCTCCCCGTTCCTGACTCACGAGAACATGTTTCAAATGCTCGAAGGGTTCCGCCGACTGCGCAAGCTCGCGCCAAGCGACGACCACATCGTGCCGGGCCACGATCCCGATGTCGTCAATCGCTATGCCGCGCCGTCGCCGGATCTCGAGGGCATCGTGGTGCGGCTGGACGAAGCGCCGAAGAGTTGACCGGAATTGGAGGCGATGAATGGACAGCCGGATCGACGAAGCACGCCGTTCAACGAATTGATTCAACGCGCAATCCGTACACAATGTAAAAGTATCTATGGCTGATATCCCCACCGTGTTTCTCGCCGGGCGCATGTCCGTCCCTTGGCTGGAATGGCTTCAAGAACGTCTCACGACGACCTGGAACATTGTAACCTGGTCCGAAGACGAGGATTTCGAGCGGTTTGTCGAGCTTGCCCCTCGGGCCGACGCCATCGTCGGCGGGCGAATCACGGGTGATTGGCCGGCGGTGCCGAACCTCAAACTGTATCAGATCCCCTTCACCGGCTTCGATTGGCTCAATCCGAATGACGTGCCGAGAGGCTGCACGGTGTGCAACGCCTTCGAGCATGAAATCGCAATCGCCGAATATGTCATGGCCGCCTTGCTGGATTGGGAGATCGGCCTCAGCGAGTCGAACCGCCGGTTTCGCACACTCGGCTGGGAGGGGCGAACGCCCGGCATCGGGTCGAACCACGGCGAGGTCTATGGCAAGACACTTGGCATCGTCGGCTACGGCCATATCGGACGCGAAACCGCGGCACGTGCGGACGCCTTCGGCATGCGGACGATTGCGGTCTCGCGAGCGGCGCGACCAACGCCGGCGCCGCTCGAACGTCTGCAGACCATGGACGGTTTGGACGATCTCCTTGGCGAGAGCGACTACGTTCTGCTGGCGCTGCCGCTCACGCCTGAAACGCGGGGACTCATGGACGATGACCGCATCGCACGAATGAAACCGGATGGCATTCTGATCAATGTGGGCCGCGGTCACGTTGTCGATGAGGAAGCGCTCTACCGGTCGCTGGCGGAGAAACGAATCGGCGGTGCGATCATCGATGTCTGGTATGCCTATCCCACGCCCGAGGAACCCGATCGGCCACCGTCGAAATTTCCCTTCCAGGAATTGGAAAATGTGATCATGACGCCGCATAACAGCGCCCGCTCCGGTGCCGCGCGGCTTCGACGATGGGGCGCAGTCGTCCGTAATCTCGATCATTTGGCGAAAGGCGAGACATTGGAAAATATTTGTTTTAGGGGAACCGGCTAGAAAGCCCCTTCGAACATCCCCATCAGGCGAAATCGATCCCTTTACCGGGTCAGGACCTAATTCGTCCCGCTCCGGACCATTGACCTTCCCGGCAACACCGCCAAGATGACCGGGCGAACAGCTAAGGACCCGAAGCCGAATGACACCCGACACGCCGAAGACGATTCGCAGAGACGCGTATCTCCCCCCTGCCTATACCATCGATTCCGTGGCGCTGGCTGTCGACCTCGGCGAAGCGGCCACGCGGGTTCACAGCCGGCTCTCCATGCGGCGCGGGCAAGGTGACAGCGACACCACCGCGCCGCTGGTCCTCGATGGCGAAGGGCTCGAACTCGTATCGATTACGTTGGACGGGACGCCCCTCGCGGAAGACGCCTACACGCTGACCGATACGACACTGACCGTGCACGCACCGCCGGCGCGCTTCATGCTTGAAACGGAGGCGGTGATTCATCCGGAAACGAACACCGCGCTCGAGGGGCTGTACAAATCCAGCGGCAATTTCTGTACGCAATGCGAGGCCGAAGGCTTCCGCCGCATCACCTGGTATCTCGACCGGCCGGACGTCATGGCGGTCTTCGACACGCACATTTCCGCCGACAAGGCGCTCTATCCGGTGCTGCTGTCCAACGGCAACAAGACCGGCGGCGGCGACCTGGCCGACGGACGGCATTTCGCGGAATGGCACGACCCTTTCCCGAAGCCGAGCTACCTGTTCGCATTGGTCGCGGGCGACCTCGGCTGCGTCGAGGACACTTTCACCGCCGCCTCGGGCCGCAGCGTCGCCCTGCGCATTTACGTGGAGCCCGGCAAGGAGAACCGCTGCAGTCACGCCATGGAGTCCCTGAAGAAGGCCATGCGCTGGGACGAGGAGGTGTTCGGACTGGAATACGATCTCGATATTTACATGATTGTCGCGGTCAGCGACTTCAACATGGGCGCGATGGAGAACAAGGGACTCAACGTCTTCAACGACAAATACATCCTGGCCGACCCGGAAACCGCGACTGACACCGACTACGCCAATATCGAAGCGATTATCGCCCATGAATATTTCCACAACTGGACCGGCAACCGGGTGACCTGCCGCGACTGGTTCCAGCTCAGCCTCAAGGAAGGGCTAACCGTGTTCCGCGACCAGCAATTTTCGGCCGACATGCGCTCGGCCGCAGTGGAGCGGATCCATCAGGTACGGGCCCTGCGGGCGCGGCAGTTTCCGGAAGACGCCGGTCCGCTCGCCCATCCGATCCGTCCGGACTCCTATATTGAAATCAACAACTTCTATACGGCAACCGTTTACGAGAAGGGCGCGGAAGTGATCCGCATGATGCACACGCTGTTGGGCAAGGACGGGTTCCGGCGCGGCATGGATCTGTATTTCAAGCGCCATGACGGCCAGGCGGTCACCTGCGAGGATTTCGTCACGGCGATGGAGGATGCGGCCAGCACCGATCTGGGCCAATTCCGCCGGTGGTACAGCCAGGCGGGCACGCCCGAAGTCGCGGTCATGGGAACCTATGACGTGGCGGCCAAGACCTTCGAGATGACGATCACGCAACGCAGCGCGCCGACGCCCGGACAACCGGTGAAGGAGCCGCTGCATGTACCGATTGCGGTTGGATTGCTGGACGATACCGGCGCGCCTCTGCCACTTCGGCTCGATAGCGGCAGCGACGGCGGTGCGACCGGCACCACGGCCCTTCTCAATCTGAAGAAGACGAAACAGGTCTTCCGATTTGTCGACCTGCCGGCCGAACCGGTTCCTTCGGTGCTGCGCGGGTTTTCGGCGCCGGTGCGGCTATCACTCGACCTGACGGCCGATGCGCGGCGGCGCCTGATCGGCGCGGATTCGGATGAATTCAACCGTTGGGAGTCCGCTCAGCAATACGCCACCGGCCTGCTGCTGAAAATGATCGCCGCCAAACAGGCCGGTAATGCCGTCCCGACCGACGGCGCGTTCATCGAGGCGCTCGGCAATACGCTGCGCGATACCACTCTCGACAATGCCGTTACGGCAGAGATCCTGAGCCTGCCCGGCGAATCTTATCTGGCTCAGCAAATGTCCGTCGTCGACGTCGACGGCATCCACGCGGCCCGAGAAGCGCTGCGCCGCGCGATTGCAGCGGGGCTCAAGGACGAATTTCTCGCTGTATATCACGGCAACGCCAGCAACCGGCCCTACACTCCCGATGCGGCCGATGCCGGGCAGCGGCGGTTGCGTAACACCGCACTTTCCTATCTCTGCACCCTGGACGACCCGGCTATGCTGGCCCTTTGCACCGAACAAGCCGAAACGGCAGACAACATGACGGATCGGATGGGCGCCTTGGATGTCCTCAAGGATATCGACGGTCCGGCAGGCCAATCCGCCCTCGATAATTTTTACGCGCGCTGGCGAGACGATTCCCTGGTCGTCGACAAATGGCTGTCGTTACAGGCGATGTCCGCCCGGCCCGACACCTTGCAAACCGTTATCGCGCTGCTCGACCATGACGCCTTTTCAATGAAAACGCCTAACAAGGTGCGCGCCCTGATTGGCGCCTTCTGCAGCGGCAACCAGCTTCGCTTCAACGCCGCCGACGGCGGGGGCTACCGGTTCCTGACGGACCGAGTGCTCGCACTCGACCCGATCAACCCCCAAGTGGCGGCGCGGCTGGTCGGCGCCTTCGGCCAGTGGCGGCGGTTCGACGAGGACCGGCAACGGCTCATGCGGGAAGCTCTGAAGCGCATCGTCAATACCGAAGGATTGTCCCCGGACGTCTACGAAATCGCCTCCAAGACCTTGGCCTGAGAGGCTGCAGCGGCACACGTCCTGCTCACAGGAAGTTTAAGCGCATGTGTTTGCGGTATTGATGTACACCTCCGCGCGGCTCCCCACGTAACAATGCACCCGCACCAGTGAGCAAAGGCGTCTGAAATGAGCGAGATCATCGAAACGGATATTTGCATTATCGGCGCGGGATCGGGCGGTCTCTCGGTGGCTGCCGGCGCATCGCAGATGGGTGCACGTACGGTTCTGATCGAAAAGGGAAAAATGGGCGGCGACTGCCTGAATTACGGCTGCGTGCCGTCCAAGGCGCTGATCGCCGCCAGCCATGCGGCGCAGGCGATCCGCAGCAGCGACCGGTTCGGCATCGCCGCCGGCGAGCCCAATGTCAATTTCCAGGGCGTGCACGATCACGTTCAGGGTGTCATCGACGCCATCGCCCCGAATGATTCGGTAGCGCGTTTCGAAGGGCTTGGCGTCACCGTTATACAGGGAGAAGGCCGTTTCACCGGCCCGCGCGAAGTGACCGCGGACGGCAAACAAGTCCGTGCGAAGTATTTCGTCGTCGCCACCGGTTCGGCGGCCGGCGTGCCGCCAATTCCCGGCATCGACCAGGTGCCGTATCTGACGAATGAAACGGTGTTCGAGCTGACCGAACGACCGGATCATCTGATCGTCATCGGCGGCGGCCCGATCGGCAGCGAGCTCGCCCAAGCGCATCGCCGGTTGGGCGCGCAGGTAACGATCCTCGAAATGTTCGCCGTTCTCGGCAAGGACGACCCGGAAGTGACCGATGTGGTCAAACGCCGGATGCGGGAAGAAGGCATCGACCTTCGCGAAGGAACCGCCATCAAGCAGATCGAACGGCGGGGCGATGCCGTCGCGGTGACCGTCGAGAAAGATGGCACCTCGGAAGTGATCACGGGCTCGCACCTGCTGGTCGCCGCCGGCCGCGCGCCGAATTTCGACGGGTTGGACCTGGAAGCGGCCGGCATCGAATATTCGAAGACGGGCATCGATGTCGACGCCCGGCTGCGCACCAGCAACAAGCGGGTCTTCGCCATCGGCGACGTTTCCGGCGGCTATCAGTTCACCCATATGGCCGGCTATCACGCGGGCATCGTGATCCGCAACGCCCTGTTCAAATTGCCCGCCAAGGTAAATTACGGCGCGGTGCCCTGGGTCACCTATACCGACCCTGAGATCGCGCATGTGGGACAGACAGAGGCGCAGGCGCAGGAAAGCCTCGGCCGGGACATCCGCATTCTGCGCTTCGCCTTTCACGAAAACGACCGCGCCCAGGCGGAACACGAAACCGACGGGCTGATCAAGGTAGTGACCGACAAGCGGGGCCGCGTGCTCGGCGCCTCGATCGCCGGCGCGCGCGCGGGCGAGCTGCTCTTGCCTTGGGTGATGGCGGTCGCGCAGAAGCAGAAGATCGGCACGATGGCCAGCCTGATCGCGCCCTACCCGACGCTCAGCGAAGTATCGAAGCGCGCCGCCGGAAGCTATTTCGTACCCTCGCTGTTCAGCGAACGCACCCGGAAGGTGGTGCGGTTCCTGCTGAAATTCTGGCCGTGGTGACCCGCTAGCGGGAACCCAGGGGTTTGACCGTATCCTGCGTCAGGCTCAGGGTGAGGCTGACCTATCGGACACATTCAGCCTTACCCTGAGCGTGGCGAAGAGCGAGGCGGTGCAAGCAACGTTTCTGATCGCTATTGGTTCGGCCCCAGCCCATAGGGCTTAGCCCAGCTCAACCCGTCCAGTGTATTTTCCTTCGGCGCGTATTCGCAGCCGACCCAGCCGTCATAGCCAAGCGCGTCGATGAAATCGAACATGAACGGCATATTGACCTCGCCAAACTGCGGCTCATGCCGGCCGGGCAGGCTGGAAAACTGAATGTGTTTGATCAGGTCGAGGTTGCGGCGCAAGCCTTCGGCAAGATCCCCTTCCATAATCTGCATATGGTAGAGGTCGTACTGCAAAAAGATATTGTCGCCGCCCACCGCCTCGATGATCCGCCGCGAATGTGCGGTGTCGGTGTGCAGATAGCCTGGCGCGTCGCGCAAATTCAGCGGCTCCAGCAACAAGGCAACCCCCTTGCCCTTGGCGACCTCGCCGGCGACCCGGAGGTTCTCGACGAAGATCTCCTCGCAGGCCACCGCCGGCACATCCTCGGGCACCACGCCCGCCAGCAAATGCATCATCGTCACACCGAGACCGGTCGCATATTCCAGCGCCAGATCCAGGCTTTCGCGGAATTCGCCCTCCCGCCCCGGCAATGCCGCCATGCCCTTCTCGCCCGCGTCGCTGTCCCCCGGCGGTGAATTGAGCAGCAACATCTCGAGCCCGGTATCGTCCAGCCACTGCCGCACCGACGCCAGCGGGAAATTGTAGGGACGGAGAAATTCGATGGCGGTAAAGCCGACATCGCGCGCGGCCGCAAACCGGTCGGGCACCTCGAATTCCGGGAACATCGTCGATAGGTTGGCGGCGAATTTCGGCATCTGGCTCCCCTAACCGTAAGACGCGGATGGTAGCCCGTAGCGAACCCGCTGTCTAAGCCATGCGTTCGCGCATCATGACGCCCGCTTGCGACGGCGAATCCATGACCGCGACGCCCGCCGCCTCGAACGCCGATTTCTTGGACGCGTAGGTGCCTTTGTCGCCGACCACGATGGCGCCCGCGTGGCCCATCTTCTTGCCTTCCGGCGACGCCGCCCCGGCGATGAAAGATACCATCGGCTTCTTCATCGCCGCCGCATATTCCGCCGCTTCCTCTTCCATCGTGCCGCCGATCTCGCCGACGATGACGATGCCGTCGGTTCCTTCATCGGCGTCGAGCTGCTGCAGCGCCGCAAGCGTCGTGGTGCCGATAATCGGATCGCCGCCGATGCCGATAAAGGCGGAGGTCCCCATGCCCGCCTCGACCACCTTCATGCAGATGAAGGTGCCGAGGCTGCCGCTGCGTGAAATCACGCCGATCCGGCCCGGCCGCATGATGCGCTCGTTGAAGGCCGGCATGAAGCCGACGAAACTTTCACCGGTGGTGACCACGCCGGTGGTATTCGGGCCGATCACCTGACACCCCGCCTCATCGGCCGCGGCCAGAAAGTACATGACGTCCTGCACCGGGATGTGTTCGGTCAAACAGACGATTTTCTTGACGCCCGCGTCGATCGCATCGAGCGCCGCGGCCTTGGCGCCGAGCGGCGGAATGAACATCACCGCCACTTCGAAGCCCTTGTCCGCCATCGCGTCCTTGGCTGTGGCATAGACCGGCAGCCCGATATGCTCGGCGCCCGCCTTCCTCGGATTGACGCCGCCCATGATCTCGGTGCCGTACTCCATCATGCGTTCCGACCAGAAAGTGCCCTGCTTACCGGTCAGCCCCTGTACCAGGACCCGCTCTCCCTTGCGCACGATCATTTCGCCGCCTCCACCGCCGCGATCACGGCCTCATCCATCTTGTCGTAAGGCTCCATGCCGAGCCGGTCCCGCACCAGGGCAATCGCCTCTTCCTCGCCGGTTCCGTGGATCGAGAAAAATACCGGCAAGTCCGGTTTCAGCTCCTCCCACGCCGCGACAATCCCCTCCGCCATCACATCGGTGCGGGCAAATGCACCGCAGAAATTGACCAGCAGGCTCTTGATCTTCGGGTTCGCCATCACGAGTTCGAGCGCCGGCTTGCCCAGCGTATAGGCCTCGCCGCCGATCTCGAGAAAATTGGCCGGCGCGCCGCCGTAAAACCGCACCATGTCCATCGTCGTCATGGTCAGGCCTGCGCCGTTTGCGAGAATGCCGACGCTGCCGTCCAGGTCGATATATTTGAGGCCCGATTTGGACGCGCGCGCCTCAAGACCCGTCAACTTTTCGGCAGCGGCCTGTTCGCGCAGCTCCGGATGCCGCACGGCGCCCGAATCCTCCAGGGTGAATTTGCAGTCGAGCGCGATCAATTTGCCGCTGCCGGTGACCACCAGCGGATTGACTTCGACCAGCTCGCCGTCGTTTTCGGCATAAACCCGGTACAGCTTGGCCAGCACGTCGGCCACCGGGGCGGCGCGATCGCCCAAGCCGAGCGGCGCCAGCATCGCCACGAGAGCCGCCGCGGTCACGCCCGCGCGAATATCGACGGCCAGCCGGACAATCTTGTCGGGGTGATCGGCCGCGACCTCCTCGATGTCCATACCGCCCTCGGTCGAGAACATGACGAGCGGCCCCTTGCTCGCCTGATCGGTCATCACCGCCGCGTAATATTCCGCCGAGATGTCCGCCTGCGCCTCCACCAGCACCTTTTCGACCGTGTGGACGCCGATCGTCATGCCGAGAATCCGGCCGGCCGCGGTTTCGGCCTCTTCCGGCGAATTTGCGAGCTTTATCCCGCCCGCCTTGCCGCGTTTCCCGGTCGGCACCTGCGCCTTGACCACACAGGGACCGATGCGGGCGGCCTGTGCCGCCGCGTCGCTTGCAGTCGCCGCCAGCCCGCTTTCAGGGACAGCGATCCCTGCGGCGACAAGCAAAGGCTTCGCCGCGTATTCCTCGAAATCCATGGTTTTACTTCCCGTAGCGTTCCCAGTGACCGCCGAACAGCGCCTGTTCGGTCGGCTTATCCTCCGGGATTTCCGTCACCAGATGGGTGATGTTGATGAAATGCCGCCAGTTGAGGTTTTCCGAAATGGAATTGCCTGCCCAGGTGCCGCACCCCATTGAAAGGGTGAAGTCCAACCCGTTCGTGAAAGACCCGCCATTGCCGAAAGTATGCGCCTGATTGACCAGCACGCGCACCACTTTCAACTCTTCGGCAAGCACGCGAAAATGCGCCGCAGTCTTGGTATGGATGCCGACCGAATGCCCGGCGCCCTGGTAATTCAGGATCGTCTGGACATGCTGCTTTGCCGCGTCGAAATCCTTGGCTTTGTAAATGGTCAACGCCAGCGAGAGTTTTTCGCCGGAAAAGGGATGGTCGTCGCCGACCCCCGTATCCTCGACCATGAAGAACTTTGCGCCCTTCGCCGCCTCCGGCAAATCGCACAGTTCGGCGAAGACCTCGGGATCCCGGGCGATGATATGGCGGTTCAGGTGACCGTCCTGCCACAACGCGTCCTGAATCTTGCGGCATTCGTCCGGCGTGGCGCGATAGCCGCCAGCACGCTCCAGCGCCGCGATGGCTTCCTCATAGACATCCTCTACGATGGTCACCGAGTTTTCCGACGAGCATGACGTCGCATTGTCGAATATCTTGGAGGCGCAGATCTTCTCCGCCGCATCATCGAGATCCGCCGTCGAATCGATGATCACCGGCACGTTGCCGGCACCGACGCCGATCGCCGGCGTGCCGCTGGAATAGGCCGAACGGACGTTGTTCTGGCTGCCGGTGACGACGACCAGATCCACCGCCTTCATCAGCGCACCAGTCAGCTCCTTGGTGACAGGGCTCGGCAGGATCTGCACTAGATCCACCGGCGCGCCGACCTTTTTCAGCTCCGCGCGCATCAGTTCGACCGTCATGTTGGTCGTGTTCCAACCGGAAGGCGAGGGCGCGATGATCACGGCGTTGCCGCCCTTGACCGCCATCATCGCCTTGTTGACCGGCGTCGCG
>CAJHYV010000276.1_pt1 | contig 18272 bp, 20 predicted proteins | sample 9198851 | NCBI WGS metagenome assembly CAJHYV01 (sample SAMEA7708375, study PRJEB35096) | sediment metagenome | biome: marine neritic benthic zone biome [ENVO:01000025]; feature: sediment [ENVO:00002007]; material: shallow marine sediment [ENVO:03000034] sea grass bed [ENVO_01000059] ...
GTCCTTCGGGTCGTCGCCTTCCCAGATGATCGCCGTCTGGTCGCCGCGCGTCTCGAGATGGCGGTCGAGGCAGTTATAGGCGGCATTGGTCTTGCCGTCGTGGAACCAGCGGATGTGCAGATCCTTCTTGTCGTAGGAGACGTCCTTGACCTTGGTGTAGGGCTTGAACCAGTCGATGCGCTTGCCGTGTTCGCCCCAGAAGCCTTCCGGATCTTTGACCGAGCGCTCGTACATTTCGCGATACTTGTCGTCGTCGGCCCAGGCGTCGGCCGCGACGTCCGCGGGTACCGGGAATAAATTTGTGTCACTCATGATCTGCCTCCCTGGCTGAGGTTCGGTTCTTTGCGGCCCGGCGGGTCACCCGGCCTGTTGTTCGGCCCGTTGCATCGCCGTCTTGATGAGGTCCATCGCCTCTTCCCCTTCGCCCCATCGCTTCACCTTGACCCACTTTCCGGGTTCGAGGTCTTTGTAATGCTCGAAGAAATGCGCGATTTGATCAATCATAATTGGCCGAAGATCCCGATACGAGCCGATGTTTTGATAGAACGGATGGAGATCGTCGACGGGAACGCACAGAATTTTCTCATCGATGCCGCTTTCATCCTCCATCAACAGCACGCCGACCGGCCGGGACCGGATGACGACACCGGGGATGACCGGGATCTGCCCGACCACGGCCACGTCGGTCGGGTCGCCGTCGTCCGACAGGGTGTGCGGTATGAAGCCGTAATTGAAGGGGTAGTACATCGCGGTGTGCAGAAACCGGTCGACGAACATGGCGCCCGACTCCTTGTCCATCTCGTATTTTACCGGGACCCCGCCGATCGGTATCTCGATAATGACGTTGATATCGTAGGGCGGATTCACGCCGACGGGGATCTTGTCGATATTCATGGCTCACGCTCTTGCCGGTCGCACGGCGGCGATGCGGTCGCCGCTTGCGCGGATGACTCTACCACGAAGCGGAGAACCCAAAAGGGCTTCCCGAAACAGGAAGCCCTTGATAATCCGCTTCCGCGGCGTCTGCTCGGAGGACTAGCTGGTGAGCACGCCGATCAGAATCAAAACCGAAAAAGCCGCGATCAATCCGATCAGAGCCTTGTTTTTCATAACAGATGCCATCGATAACCTCCTGATTTTCTCGAATTGGGCCGAGGGTTTTCTAATTCACAAGATGATAAGTCACGCTAAATGACCAAAGGTAAACGTTAAAATCGTTCATTGTTGACTGTATTTCACAATAATTTGTGAATTCGGTGAATTTGGCGTCGCTGAGACCGGCAACCGCAAATTTGCGCTAGCATGCACGAAGCGCCTTTGTCGTCGGTTGGGGCGCCGCAACGCGGAAGGGGATGTCATGCAGCTTCAACTCGCCACCTGGCCCGAGGTCGAGGCCTATCTGGAAACCAGCACCGGGATCATCGTGCCGATCGGATCGACCGAGCAGCACGGCCCGACCGGACTGATCGGCACCGACGCGTTGACCGCCGAGGTGATCGGCCGGCGCGTCGGCGAGGAGACCGGCGCGCTGGTCGCCCCCACGGTCTCGATCGGCATGGCGCAGCACCACATGGCGTTCAAGGGCTCGATCACCTACCGGCCGTCGACGCTGATCCTGGTGGTGCGCGACATGGTGATGAGCCTGGCGCGGCACGGCTTCGACCGCTTCTTCTTCGTCAACGGCCATGGCGGCAACATCATGCCGGTCAACACGGCGTTCAGCGAAATTCATGCGGAACTGGCCGAGGCGGTGGCGATGCACGGGCCGGGCGCCAACCAGATGCCGGCGGAAGTGTTTTGCCGAATTGCGAACTGGTACCAGATGCCGGGCGTCGAGGCGCTGAAGAAAAAACTCTACGGCGACAAGGAAGGCTATCACGCCACCCCGTCCGAGGTCGCCGTGACCTGGTACGCCTTTCCCGACCAGCGGCGCGACGCGCCGCTCGATCCGATCGAGAATGTCGGCCGCGAAATCCAGGGTGCGGAAGACTACCGCCGCCGCTATCCCGACGGCCGCATGGCCGCCGACCCGTCGCTCGCCGAACCCGAACACGGCAAGCAGTTCGTCGAAACCGCCGCGCGCGAGCTGGCGGAAAACTACCAGGCCTTTCTGGCGGGGTCTTGAGACGGGCGCGCGCCGCCGCAATGGTTGCCGTAAGGGTCTGTAGGAAATCGATAGGGGGAAACGCCCGTGTTCTACATCGCCATCAAGACGATACTTTCCGCCGCCCTGATTGTCGCGGTCGGCGAGATCGCCAAACGGTCGCCGCTGTTTGGCGGGCTGGTCGCGTCAATCCCCCTGCTGTCGCTGCTGGCGATTGTCTGGCTGTATGTGGACACGCGGTCGGTCGATCAGGTTTCGCAGTTGAGCTGGAGCATACTGCTGATGATCCTGCCGTCGCTGCTGTTGCTGATCGCATTGCCGCTATTGCTGAAGGCCGGCACGCCGTTTCCCCTGGCCGTGGCGGTGGCGGTTGCCGTCACGGCGACCGCGTATTGGGGCTACGCCAAAATTCTGGCCCGGTTCGGCATCGCGTTTTGAGCGTCGGCCGTCATAGTTTCCGAAGCACAACCGCACCGTCGCGGAGTTCCAGCTCGACCGGCGTCAGGCTGTCGCCGGCGCACGGCCCGGCGATGCAGTAGCCGTCCTCGACCCGGAATTCGGCGCCATGCGTTGCGCAGAGAATGTATTTGCGGTCGAGCGTCATGAAGCGGTCATCGACCCAGTTGAGCGGCGTGCCCACATGGGGGCAGTCGTTGCGGTAGCCGAAGACCGCGTCGCCGCGGCGCACCACGACGATCTCGATGATTTCGTCCGGCTGGTCGATATCGAATCCCTTGCCCTCGCCTTCGGGGATATCCTCGATACGGCAAAGAATTTGTTCCGCAACCATTTTCATGACGGGGCGGTTACGCGTCGGTTTCAGCCATCGCGCAAATGATGCGCCATTCTTCGTCGCCGACCGGCACCACCGACAGGCGCGACTGGCGCACCAGGGCGAGATTCTCGAGCCGCGGCTCGGCCTTGATCTCGGCCAGCGTCACCGGCCGGTTGACCGGCTTGACCGCCTTGACGTCGACCATGCCGAAACGCTCCGACGCGTCCGTTGGGTCGGGGTAGTATTCCTTGGCGATCTCGACGATGCCGACAATCTGCTTCTCCTTCACCGAATGATAGAAGAAAGCCAGATCGCCGATCTTCATCGCCTTCATGTTGCTGCAGGCCTGGTGATTGCGCACGCCGTCCCATTCGGCGGTGCCGTCGCGCTGCTGATCCTCCCAGGACCACGCGCCCGGTTCGGATTTGAAGAGCCAATACGCCATTTCCGGTTTCTCCCGTTATTCTTTCGGCCAGAGGTTCTCGTAGGCCTGGCCCCATTGATCCTCGTAGACGCCGTTGCGGTTGAACGGCTCGGCCGCGAGCCAGGCATCGGCGGCCGTCCGGTCCGGATAGTCGACGATATAGAGGGATCCGACCCGGTCTTCCATCTCGGTGGCGTCGCTGTCGTCGTAAAGTGGGCCGGCGGCGAACAGATGGTCCTCGGTGGACGCCAAATAATCCAGATGGGCCGCGCGCTGCGCCTTGCGCGGCTCGGCGGCGCCGTCGCCGTTCAGATTGAAATAGGCAAACAACCGGTCGCGCACCGGCGGCCGGCCCGCCTTCGGCCATTTGTTCTGAAAGCCCTTGATGTTGATGTAGCCGTAGACGCCGTTCGCGGTGAAGGGTTCGTCCTGCAGCCAGGTGCCCGCCGCGGCGCGGTCCGGCCAGTCCATGATGAAGATCGATCCGTTCATGGCGGAAAGATCGTCCGACCAGAGCGGGCCTGCGGCGAAGAAGCGATCCGCCTCGCCCGCCAGGTATTGCTGGTGGGTTGATCGCAGCTCGGCGCGCCGGGTCGCCATGTCCGGTACGTCCTGCATGAAATAGACGAACAGCATCGGCGGCCTTCCCCGTGACCCGCTGTTCTAGGCGCCGTCGCCGGTTGCCGGGTTCCACTGCCCCTTGCGCATGCGTTTGATGGTGACGCTTTTGAACACGCCGTTCTGGGTAAACGGATCGCCGTCGGAGAAGGCCTTGGCCGCCTCGCGGCTGTCGACGGCGACCAGGAACAGGCTGCCGGTCGATTGGCTTCCGTCGTCGGTCTGGGTCGCGCCGGCGACCACGATCACGTCTTTCTTGCTTTTCAGGTATTCCCGGTGCGGCGCCAGATGTTCGTCGCGAATGGCGTCGGTATTCGGATTGTCCTCGCAAATCACTGCCCACAGCATGATCGTCTCCCTGTTGGTGTTTCTAAGGCCGCCATCCCGCGACGCTAGCCGAGAGGCGCCGGCCGGGTCAAATAGACGGTCAAATTCGAGACTCAATTAGGCGGTTGGCCTCGGGGTGCGGCGGGGGCGCACAGGTTCTCGCTGCGGAACGGCCGGTTCAGCAGCGCGGTGATGGTCGCGTCGATTTCCGCATCCTGGTTGATCACCTGGTGGACGGCGCTGCAGATCGGCATATCGACGCCCAGCGTCCCGGCCAGCGCGGTTACGGATTCGGCATTGAACACGCCTTCGGCGATCGATTGCCGCTCGGCCAGGATTTCGGACAGCTTGCGGCCTTCGCCGAGCGCCATGCCGAGCGACATGTTGCGCGACTGCGGGCCGTTGCAGGTCAGCGTCAGGTCGCCGAGGCCCGACAGCCCCATTAAAGTTTCCGGCCGTGCGCCCTTGGCGAGGCCGAGCCGGGCGATCTCGGCAAGGCCGCGGGTAATCAGCGCGGCCCGCGCGTTGTCGCCCATTTTTCTTCCCGTGACGATGCCGCACGCAATCGCGAGCACATTCTTGACCGCACCGCCGATTTCGGCGCCGACCAGATCGTCGGACAGGTAGGGACGAAAATGCGATATGCCGATCATCTCGACCAGTTTCTGGCCGAGTTCCGTGTCGGCGCAGGCGAGCGTTACCGCGGCCGGCAAACCGTGCGCCACCTCGCGGGCGAAAGTGGGGCCGGACAGCACGGCATTGCGCGCCTGCGGCAGCGCTTCTCCGGCGACCTCGGTCATCAACATCAGGCTGTTTTGTTCGATGCCTTTCGCGCACAGCACTACCGGTGTGCCGTCCGCCAGGTGCGGCCGCATCGTGGCCGCGACCGGGCGCAGGAAATGCGACGGCACGACGAACAGGACCGCGTCCGGCCGGTCCAGCGCTTCGGCGATATCGGTGGTCGCCGCGATGCCCGGCTCCAACGGAATGTCCGGCAGATAGGTGGGGTTGGCCCGGTCGGCGCGTATCGCGTCGACCGTCGCCTGCTCGCGCGCCCAAAGGGCGACGTCGTGGCCCGCGCGCCGACCGACGCAGGCGAGCGCCGTTCCCCAGGCACCGGCACCGATAACGGAAATCCGTGTCATAAACCTACCCTGTAACCAGCGCGACGGGTTCGTCAAGCGGCCAGCGCGGCCGCGCGGGCGCATCCAGCCCATCGGTCAGATTGAGCCGAAGCCGTTCGATGCCGGCCCAGGCGACCATCGCGCCATTGTCGGTGCACAGCGCGGGCGCCGGGGCGACGAACCGGAAACTCTCGGCGGAAGCGGCGTCGGCCAGGGCCGTGCGCAGGACCTGGTTTGCGGCCACGCCGCCCGCGGCCGCCAATGTGTCGCCGCCGGGAAACTCGGAACGGAATCGGGCGATTGCATTCCGGGTGCGGTCGGCCAGCACCTCGGCCACCGCCTGTTGGAAGGCGGCGGCGATGTCGGCCGTGTCTCGGGCCGCAATGGGGCCGGGCGGCAGCTTTTCCACCAGACGGCGGACCGCGGTCTTGAGCCCGGAAAAGGAAAAATCGCAGCCGGGCCGGCCGAGCATCGGCCGGGGCAGGGTATGGCGCGCGCCATCGCCCGCGGCCGCCGCACGCTCCAGGGCCGGCCCGCCCGGGTATTCCAAGCCCAGCAATTTTGCGGTTTTGTCGAAGGCCTCGCCGACCGCGTCATCGACGGTGCCGCCGTAGCGGCGAAAGTCGTCCGGCCCGACGACGGCGCACAACAGACAGTGGCCGCCGGAGACGAGCAGCGCCAGATACGGAAAGTCGATCCCATCGGTTAGCCGCGGCGTCAGGGCATGCGCCCGCATGTGATGCACCGCGACGAAGGGCAGCCCACGGACCAGCGCAATCGCCTTTCCCGCCATCAAGCCGACCATGACGCCGCCGATCAGACCCGGCCCGGCGGTGGCCGCGACGCCGTCCAGGGCGTCGAACCCGACTCCCGCTTCGTCCAGGGCCTGCGCGATCAGCCTGTCGATATGATCGAGATGACTGCGCGCGGCGATTTCGGGCACGACCCCGCCATAGGGCCGGTGCTCCTCGATCTGTGAGAGCACCACGTTCGACAGGATGGTCCGGTCGTCGCGCAACACGGCAGCGGCGGTCTCATCGCAGGACGTTTCGATACCGAGGACGAGCATGGGCGGTTTGTACCCTGCGGGCCAAATCGCCGCAAACCCCTTCCGGCGCGGCCGCAATGCGGGTAGAGAGGGGCCATGAAAGAGCCGCTTCGAATCGGAACCCGCGGATCGCCGCTTGCCCTGATCCAGGCGGAGGAAGTGCGCGCGCGCCTGGCCGAGATCGCGCCCGACCGCACGGTCGAAATCGTCCACATCCGGACGACCGGCGACCGGGTGCGCGACCGCCTGCTTGCCGAAATCGGCGGCAAGGGGTTGTTCACCAAAGAGATCGAGCAGGCGCTGTTCGACCGGACCATCGATCTAGCCGTGCATTCGATGAAGGACGTGGAAACATTTCTGCCGGACGGGCTGTGCATCGCCGCCGTCCTGCCGCGCGAGGATCCGCGAGACGCGCTGATTTGCGCCACGGCGGAAACGCTCGCCGGAATTCCCCCCGGGGCGGCCGTCGGCACCGCCTCGATCCGCCGGCAGGCGCAGATCCTGCACCGCCGGCCGGACCTGAAGGTCGTGCCGTTTCGCGGCAATGTGGAAACCCGGCTGCGCAAGCTCGCGGACGGCGAAGCGGCGGCGACGCTGCTGGCGGTGGCCGGGTTGCGGCGGCTTGGCCTGACGGGCGCTGCCGCCGGCGTGCTCGAGCCGGAGGAGTTGCTGCCGGCGGCGGCGCAAGGCGCCATCGGGCTCGAGACCCGCGCCGACGATACGGTGACCCGCGACCTGGCCGCCGCGATCGATGATCCCGACAGTGCGCTTTGCATCGGCGTCGAGCGCGCCATGCTGGCGGCGCTGGACGGGTCCTGCCGCACGCCGATCGGCGCGCTGGCGGGTGTCGATCCGGTGAGCGGCATGGTCACGCTCGACGGTCTGGTGGCCCGACCCGACGGTACGGAACTGCATCGCCAGCGGCGTCAGGCCGTGGCCGCCGATGCGCTGGCGATGGGAACCGAGCTGGGCGCGGCGTTGCGGGCGCGCATGGGCCCTGATTTTTTCAAGGCATGACGGTCCGATGAGCGCGTCCCCGACCGGTCCCTGCGTGCTGGTGACCCGCCCGGAAGCGGATGCGGGCCCCTTGATCGAGGCGTTGCGGCAGCGCGGCGCGACCGTGCTGGCGCAGCCGATGCTGCGCATTGGCGCGCACGCCGTTCGCCAAGGCGAACGGGGTGCGCGCCTTTGCCCGGGCTGCGGCCGACCGCGCCCTGCCGGTCTTCGCCGTCGGTGATGCGACCGCCGCCGCGGCGCGTGACGCAGGCTTTGCCGATGTGGCGAGCGCCGGCGGTGCGGTCGGCGATCTCGCGGCGCTGGTGGCGGCGCGCGGCGATCCGGCGGCCGGCGCCTTGCTGCACGTTGCCGGCAGCGCGGTTGCCGGCGATCTCGCCGGGCTGTTGGAGGCCGAGGGATTTACCGTGCGCCGCGTGGTGCTGTATTCGGCGACGCCGGCCGAGGCACTGGATCCTGATGTGCGGACGGCGCTCGCGGCCGGGGCGGTGCACGCGGTGTTGTTTTTTTCTCCACGAAGCGCCGCGACGTTTGCTAGTGTGGCGCGCGCGGCCGGGTTGGCCGAGGCGTGTGCACGGGTGCGGTTGCTTGCCTTGAGCGGCGCGGTGGTTGAAGCGGCGGGCGCGCTCTCCTGGGGCGGTGTCACGGTCGCCGCCGAACCGACCCAGACCGCGCTGCTTGCCGCCTTTGACGCAACTCCTTTTGGCGAGACAATGACACAAAACGAAGACGCCGCAGAACAAGAACAGCCGGCCGCCGCGCTGGAAGCCGGGGCCGATGCGGTGATCGACGCGTTCGGCGGCATCCGCCCCATGGCCGCCAAGCTGGAAGTGCCGGTGACAACCGTGCAAGGCTGGAAAAATCGCGGCCGCATCCCCGGCAATCGCCATGCGGCGGTGCGCGCGGCGGCGGTCCGGCACGGGGTCGATCTCTCCGCCGTTTCCGCTGCGCCTGCCGGGGCGCCGGCCGGTGAGGCGCGCGATCGGCCGGCCACGCCGGAGGCGAAAGGCACCGTCGAGGCAGCGGCGGATGCGCGGAAATCGGCCGGTACGGGGATCGCCTGGCTCGCGCTCTGTCTTTCGATCCTGGCTTTGGCGGGCACCGTTACCGCATCCTATTGGTCGCACTTGGTGCCACTGCCGGGATTGCCGGCCGCACTGCAGTCCGCCACCGGCGCCGGCGACCTCGACGCGCGGCTCGCGCCGATCGAGGCGGCGGCCGGCAAGCTCGACGGCGTGGCGGCGCGTCTCGCCGACCTGGACCGGCGTCTCGCGACGCTGTCCGGAACGGTCGCGAAGGGCGGAGGGGCGGTGGATCCGGGCGTCGTCGCGGCGTTGCGGCGTGACATGCAGCGTAGCGGCGTGGAAATGGAAGACCTGTCAAGCCGGCTCGGAACGGCGGAAGCGCGGACGCAGGCGACCGCGCGCCGCGTGCAGGAAGCCGTCGCCGGGCTGCAAGGCGGTGCGGCGGCGCTGTCGGAGACGGTGGACGGTCTCGGCAAGCGGATCGCCGCGCTCGAGGCGCGCCCGCTGATCAGCGGCGAACGGCTTGCCGCGCTCGCGGTATCGCTGGGCCAGTTGGAGGCGCAGCTCGGCATGGGCGCACCCTATGGCGCGGCGCTGGGCCGGTTGCGCGGCCTTGCGGAACCGGACAAGCCGTTGATCGAGGCGCTGGCGCCGTTGGCGGCGGACGCGGCCCGCGGCATACCGACCCTTGCCGCGCTGGCGCGGCGGTTCGATGAGATCGCCCCGAAACTGACGGCGAAGCCCGAGGGCGCGGCCGAACCGGGATTGATCGCATCGATTCGCGACAAGGCGTTGTCGCTGGTGAACATGCGCAAGGTCAGCGGCGACGACGCCACGTCGCCGGTGACGCGCGCCGAACGCGCGGTCCGGCGGGGCGATCTGGCGTCCGCCGTGACGGCGCTGGACGGCGTGGACGACGCGGCGGGCGGCTGGGTCAAGGACGCGAAGGCCCGCATCGCGGCGGACCGGGCGATCGAAGCCGTGCAGGCCCATCTGGTCGGCATGCTCGCCGCCGCCGCGCGCTCGAACGACCGCGCCGCGCCGGGCGGGGAATCCCCGGCGCCATGACCCGCACGCTCATTCTCGTCGCGGCCGTCGTCCTGGCCGCCATCGCCGCCAGTTGGCTGAGCGGCCATCCCGGCCATGTCACGATCGAATGGCTGGGCTGGCGCGCCGACACATCCGTGGCCATGCTGGCGTTTCTGGTCGTCGTAATGGCCGTGATCGGCGCCGCCGGGCAACGCTTCTGGGGGTACCTGCGGGTTGCCCCGAGGCGGCTTCTGGAAGCCTATCGCGCCCGTCGGCAGCGGCGCGGCTACGAAGCGCTCAGCGCCGGTATGATCGCTGCCGCGTCGGGCGACGCATCGGGCGCCGGACGGCATGCGCGGCGCGCCGAATCGCTGCTCGAGGATGCCGGCCTTACCCGCCTGTCGCGCGCCCAGGCGGCGCAACTGGGCGGTGACGAGACGGCGGCCCGGCGCACCTATGAGGAGATGGCGGATCGGCCGGAGACAGCTTTGCTCGGCATTCGCGGCCTGCTCGAACAGGCGGAGACGAAGGGCGACAAGGCGGAGGCGCTGCGGCTGGCCGAGAAGGCCTTCCGGCTGCAGCCGAACGCCCAGGGCGTGGTCGAGCGTTTGTTCGATCTGCAGGTGGCATTCGGCCACTGGGCCGATGCCGACGCGACGATCAGCCAGGCGCTGCGCCGCAAGATCATGCCCGCCGGCGACGCCCGCCGCCGGCGGGCCGCCGTGCTGCTGGCCCGCAGCGGCGACGCGGAGGATGCCGGCGACGCGGACGTCGCGCTCGCCTTTGCCCGGGAGGCGCACCAGCTCGATCCGGAGCGGGTGGCGGCGGCGATCCGCCACGCCGTGCTGCTGGGCCGCGACGATAAGCAACGCCGCGCCGTCAAGATACTGGAAAAAGCCTGGAGCGCGCGGCCGCATCCTGAAATTGCCGCCGCCTATGCGGGCCTGTTCGAAAGTGACGACGTGCTGGCGCGGGTGAAACGCTACCAGCGGCTGCTGAGTTTCCGTCCCGACCACGTGGAGGGCCATGTGGCGCTGGCGCAGGCGGCGCTCGACGCGAAATTGTGGGGCGAGGCGCGCGCCCATCTGGGGCACGCGGCCGAACGCGGGGTGACGCCGCGCCTGTGCCGCCTGTTCGCGGATTTGGAAGAGTCCGAGCATGGCGATCTCAAGGCGGCGCGCCAATGGTTGGAGCGGGCCGGCACGGCGCCGCCCGATCCGGTCTGGGTTTGCGAGGATTGCGGCGCCACTGCCGGGGCGTGGAGCGTTCGCTGCGACAGCTGCGGCGCGTTCGACAGTCTTGAATGGCGCGCACCGGCGCAGATTTCGCAGCTGCCGGCGCGGCCAACGCAACCGGCGCTGGCGGACCGGCGCGGCGGCGGTGCTGCCTGAACTGCCTGACCCGTTTTGACCCGTTTGACCCGTTTGACCGTGGGCATCCCGGCCGACGACCCCTGAAAATGGGGACGGGCCGACCCAATGGGTCGGCCCGTTAGAGGGAGTTTACAAGCCTAGCAGAGTGAAGCGGTTCTAATGTTGCCGACGGTTCCGGCCGGCGCCGCTTCCGTAATTTCACCCAGGCACGGTACGTGTTCGATCAATTCGATGATGTGATTGTCGTCACAATTGGTTAATTTTTTGTTAAATTTACGACGCGGTCACTGTGGTAAATCGAACGGTCGGGCGACCCGGCGGCTGGGGCGGCGATTGCAATACCCGTTGGGCGGACCGCGATTGGCCGCTTGCGATTCTCCGGCCATCCGCTTATATGGTCCGCGCCGGCCGCGATTTTTTGCGCGGATAGTGGCAATACGGGAGCCGCCTTAGCTCAGTTGGTAGAGCATCGCATTCGTAATGCGGAGGTCGCGTGTTCGAGTCACGCAGGCGGCACCATTTTTCAGCTTCTCCAGGATAGATGAAGACGCCCCCTCAGCCGAGCCGCGTCGCCCGTGTCGCCGGCGCCGGCGGCGGGAACAGCCTGGTGAGGAATTCCAGCGCCACCTCGGCGCGGGGCGCGGTCAGCAGGCGGGCGATTTCGCCGGTGGCGCCGAGCTCCGACATCGCGTCGTCGTGCGGTTCGCCATCGCCCGCGGGCGGCGCCAGCATGATCACCGGCAGGGCCGGAAAACCGTTCTTCTGCGCCATCGCCTGGCCGATCAGGCAGAACGCGCCGCCGATCAGGGTCGCGGTGGGAATACCCTGTTTTTCCAGGCGGATCGCGGTCCGAATGCTCGACGACACCGTGTCTTTGCACAGGCCGACGCCGCAGACCGCGGCATCGCACCGTGCCGCCACGTCCTCGAGCAGCGGCGCGCCCGTGATGGCCGACCCTTTGCGCCGGTAGCGGATCTCGCCGGCCGCATGGTCCCGCCGCAGGCGCAGACCGATCCGGCGGAGCACGCCGGCGGACAGCACGGCGCCGCTGTCGACCAGCCCGATCCGAAGTCCGCGCAGCCGGACCGGCCGTTCGGCGAGGTCGAGCGATCCGTCCGGCAACGGGCTGCCGCGCGGAATATAGGTAGGTCTTAACGCCATGCCTGGGCTCTCCCGGCCCGTTTTGGGCCCTGCCGCCGCCGATGTGATCCATTTGGCGGCAACAACAAATTAACGACTTAACACTAGCATTCCGCCGGACGGGCAAAAATCGTCCGAATTGGCAGGTCTCCGGCGCATTCGTGGCAGCGCGGGCACCGAGGCAGGCCGGATGCCGCCACGGAGATTTCGTTTTCCCGGGCACGGCCCGGACAAAAAATGGTATTGTTTTCGCAGGTTGGCGCGGCCGACGGAACGGCCGGAAGGAGCGAGGGTTTGGACGCACGGCCCAAAACAGGCGTGCATCGGGGGGCGATTGACGAGGCGGCCGAAAGGACACTCGGCAAAACCGTCGATATCGCCGTCATTCTGCCCTGTTACAACGAAGTGGCGGCAATCGCCGATGTGGTGGCCGCCTTTCAGAAACACCTGCCCGACGCGGTGGTCTATGTCTACGACAACAATTCCAGCGACGACACGGCCGCGACGGCGCGCGCCGCCGGCGCGACGGTCCGGCGCGAGCTGCTACAGGGCAAGGGCAATGTGGTGCGGCGCGCCTTTTCCGACGTCGAGGCGGATGTCTATATCATGGCCGACGGCGACGGCACCTACGATGCTGCGCGGGCGCGTGAAATGGTCGATCAACTGATGCGCGACAACCTCGATATGATCGTCGGGACGCGCGAAGGCGACGACCCGGCGGCGTACCGCCGGGGCCATAAAACGGGCAACCTGCTGTTCAACGGCGTGGTGGCGCTGCTGTTCGGCGACCGCTTCAGCGACATCTTTTCCGGCTACCGGGTGTTTTCCCGGCGATTCGTGAAGTCCTTTCCGGCGCTGTCCGCAGGGTTCGAGATCGAAACCGAGCTCACCGTGCACGCCATTCAACTGCGCATGCCGGTCGCGGAAGTCGCGACGGCCTATGGCGGCCGGGTGGAAGGATCGGCCAGCAAACTCAATACCTATCGCGACGGGCTGAAAATCCTGCGCAACATCGTGCTGTTCACCCAGCATTACCGGCCGCTGCTGTTCTACGGCGCGATCAGCGGCATCCTGGCCGGGATTTCGCTGCTTTTCGGCTATCCGGTGATCGTGGAATATTTCGAGACCGGCCTGGTGCCGCGCTTGCCGAGCGCCGTACTGGCGACCGGTATCATGCTGACGGCGTCGGTGAGCCTCGCGATCGGGCTCATACTGCATACGATCAGCCGCGGACAACTCGAGGTTAAGCGGTTGCTGTATCTAAACTATCCGCACCCTTCGACGCGCCGGGAAGATGCCGGGCGCTAACACTTTAAAGTTGTTTCAAAAACAGCTTTTTCATTTCCCCTTAAGACTCTTCTAGTTTGATGATGGTTTTCGCCGGCCACGCCGGCGGCGGTCAAGACCGGGGAAGCGGGGAAGCAGGTGGCGCTACGGGTTATCATCGCGGACGACAGCGTTACCGATCGTCAGGATATACGCCGCAGCCTGGATGCGACCGGTCTCGACTTCAATGGAATCGATGCTCGGGACGGCGCCGAAACCCTGCAGCTGCTAAGCCGCTTTCCGGCCGATCTGGTGATATGCGAAGTCGGCATGAAGCCGATGGGCGGCCTCGATCTGGTGGCCGAGTTGCGCAACGGCGCGGCGACGCCCAACCCCAACTTGCCGGTGATCCTGGTCTCCGGCTATCTCAACGCCTTCCTGTCCGATCTCGGCGACCTGGTCGACTCGGACGAATTGCTGACCAAACCCGTCAATCCGGAAGTGCTGCGGGCGCGAATCCTGTCAATCCTGCGCAAGGGCGGACCGGTCTAGAGCAGCGTGCGCCCAATTGGGCGCACATAGGCTGCTCTATCTCTATAAAATCGGTCATTTTTTCTGCCTTTAACTGATTCCATTTAAAGGCAGGTTGATCTAGCGCGGCGCGCCCTGGCCGACCGAAACCGTATCGCCGGTCGCCAGGCCGAGCCGGTGCGCGGCATTGTCCTGGTTGACGGCAATTTCAACCAGCCCGCAGGAATTTCCGTACCAGAAGGGCGCGCCGATGGCGCTCTCGGCGAAAGTTCGCGCCGCGCGGATCCCGACCCCGCCGGCGGTCAGCACCGCCGCCGGGTCGATGCGGTCGGCCCGGAGGCCGGTCATTAAATTGCCGAAGCCGTCGGTGTAGACGATCTCGGCAAGATCGTCGGGCCAGTCCGCGCCGGGTTGTGCCTCCGGGCGCCGTGCCGCGGCGGCCCCAAAATCGATGGGATCGCCGGGTGGCGGGTCGCCGCGCGCAATCATCGCCGCCACCGGTGCGAACAGGTCGCGTCCATGGAACGTTGCGGACAAGTGCGCCGGCCGCCAGGTTATCCGCCAATGCCGGGCGCGCCGGGCACGCCGCCGAACCAGTTCGAACAGCCCGTTGCCGGGTCCGACGAACCAGCGGCCGTCCGCTTCGAGGACAAGCGGCGGCCGTGCGCTGCCGACTCCCGGATCGACCACGCCGACGCACACCATGCCGGAGTCGAACTCGTCCGCCAGCGCGGCCAGAAGATACGCTGCCCGCTGCGGGTCGTGCGCGGGCGCATCGTGCATCAGGTCGATTGTGGGAACGCCGGGCGCGGCGCCGGCCAGCACCGCGTGCAGTTGCCCGACATAGGGGCCGCCAAGGCCGAAATCGGTGAACAGCAAGATCATGCCGCCACTATGGCGAAACCGGCGCCTTCGGGGCAAGCTGTGGGCGCAGTATTGGTTTCCGCAAATGCGGGATCGCACCAGCCAACACAGAGCGAGGCGGCATGCGGCTTGATGGAAAGATTGCGATTGTGACCGGCGCGGGATCCGGGTTCGGCGCGGGGATCGCTCAAAGATTTGCCGCCGAGGGCGCATCCGTGCTGGTCAACGATATCGACGCGGCGGCGGGCGAACGGGTCTGCGCCGGGATCGGCAATGCCGGGGCCGCCGCCTTTCACCGCGCCGACGTGTCCGACGACGGCGAAATGGGGGGACTCGTGCAGGCGGCGCTCGACCGGTTCGGCGGGCTCGACATCTTCGTCAACAACGCCGGGATCACCCATCGCAACCAGCCGATGCTGGAGGTCGACGAGGCCACCTTCGACCGGGTCTTCGCGGTCAATGTGAAATCGCTCTATCTGTCGGCGCGCCATGCGGTGCCGGTCTTCCGGGCGCGCGGCGGCGGCGTGTTCGTCAACATCGCTTCGACCGCCGGCGTGCGGCCGCGGCCCGGCCTGACCTGGTACAACGGCTCCAAGGGCGCCGCGATCACGCTGACCAAATCGATGGCGGTCGAGCTGGCGCAGGACCGTATTCGCGTTTGCGCGGTCAACCCGGTGATCGGCGAAACCGGCCTGACCGAAAGTTTCATGGGCGCGCCCGATACGCCGGAGAACCGCGCCCGCTTCGAGGCGAGCATTCCGCTTGGCCGTTTCAGTACGCCGGGGGACGTTGCCGGCGCGGCGCTCTACCTCGCCTCCGACGAGGCGGCAATGCTGACGGGGGCGTGCCTGGAGGTGGATGGCGGGCGCTGTATCTGAGCCGCTTGGCCAAAAGAAAACCGCCCGGGGCTGACGCCCCGGACGGTTCGACCAATACGCTTCCGTAGAGAGTTAGTCGCGCATAATGCCGATGATATTCAGAATGTGGATGAACATGACGACGAAGCTGCCATAGAGGCCGAGCGCGCCGAAGATCGCCAGTTTCGTGACCATTTCGACGGGCGCTTCGAAGTACATGTTTTTGATCATCTGGGTTTCCCAGGCGGTGATGCCCGCAAAAACCAGGACCACAAGGCTGGAGATGCCCAAGCTGAGCATCGTGCTTTGGACCAAGAAATAGTTCACCAGCATCGCGATGATCAAACCGATCGCGGCCATCACGAAGAAACGGCCAAAGCCGGACAGGTCGCGCTTGGTGGTGTAGCCGAACAGGCTCATGCCCGCGAACATACCCGACGTAATGAAGAACGCCCGGCCGATGTCCATGACCCCCTGCTGGGTCTGCATGAAATAGTAGATCATCGGCGAGATCATCACGCCCCAGAGCGCGCAATAGATCCAATAATAGACCTGCGCGGTGACGGTGCTTTGCATGTTCAGAATCTTGGTGGAGAACCAGCCCATGCCGATGATACCGGCAAACAGGACCCACTTAATGGGCCCGACGGCGAGCGTGTACATCAGTTGCGGCGAATTCGCCATGAAAAGGACGACAACGCCGGTAAAGGCAACGCCCAGCGCCATGTAGTTGTAGACCCGCAGCATATAGGCGCGCAGCCCGGCGTCGATATCGGCGGCGCCGGCGCGGTCTACAGTCTGTCCTTGGGTTGCATATCGTGGATCGAGAGCCATTCTGCTCCTCCATACCCGTTAGGTTAACCGTTTGACTGTCTATATTGGGGATTTTGCTGTGACAATCAATACGCCTTCAAAGGTTTCCACTTCGTAAAGGCCCGGCCGATGGTGTTAAAATATTAACCATAATTGTTTTACCATACCGTCAGTTGTCCTGGCGGCGCGCCTCGAACCCGAGAATCAGATCCACCCGATCGCCGACAAAGCCGTTATCGACCGCGTATGTCATGCCGAAGTCGCTGCGTTTCAGGCGGCCCTTGGCGTTGATGCCGACCACATAGGGTTTGCCGCCGAAAAGCCCGCCGCCGATCGGATATTCGCCGCTCTTGATCCATTCGATGTCCAGGGTCAAGGGCTTTGTAACGCCGCGCAGGGTCAGCATGCCCTGAATCTTCCCGGTGCGCGGTCCGGTGCGTTCGGCGGATTTACCGACGAAGGTCATCTCGGGGAATTCCTGCGCGTTCAGGAAATCCGGACTGCGGATATGGTCGTCGCGCTTTTGATGTCCGGTAAGAAAACTGCCGGTTTTGACGGTGATCGCAATATCCTGCACGGCCGGACTTTTTTCGTCGAAGACGAAACTGCCGGACGCTTCGGTGAACAGCCCGATCATGTCGAAATAGCCGATGTGGCGCACCTTGACCGCGACGGTGAAATGGTTCGGGTCGATGACGTATTTGGCCGGTTCGGCGGCTGCGGGCCGGGCCGGCAAGGACAGTAGGATCGCGCCGAACAGGGCCGCGGCCATGCCGCGCATCGATTTTGTGAACATCGGAAAATCTCCGCCATTGTGAACATGCAATCCAGGCACGCCGGTATACTGACCCGAAATGCGGGGCCGCGGAAACCGTCCAACGAAATTGTGATGCGCGCCGGTCAGTCGTTGCGCAAGAGCGGCGCCGGTTTTTGTCCCAGCGCACGCCAGGTCCCGAGAAATCCCATGGCCAGGGTGATCGCCAGGCAGATCATCATGGTGATCGCGACCGGTTCGGGCGTGAACTGCCATTTCGCGCGCATTACCTGAACCACCACGGCCCATCCGGCAAAACTGCCGATGACCGCCGCCAGGGCCGCGGTGACCGCGCCGAGCAGCCCGAATTCGATCAGGTAACTCGCCAGCAGGTTGCGCCGCCGCGCGCCGAGCACTTTGAGGACGACCGAATCGTAAACCCGGCGGCGATGGGATGCCGCGATTGCGCCGGACAGAACCAATGCGCCCGCCAACACCGCGACCGCCGCGATGGCGCGCACCGCCATGCCGAGCCGACCGAGGATCTCGTTCACGCCCTCGAGGATTTCCTTGACCCGGATCGCCGAGACGTTGGGAAATTTGTCGGTGACCGCTTTTTCGAGCGCGGTCTCCACGGCAGGGGTGGTCTTTGCCGTGGCGATATAGGTTTGTGGCGCACCTTCCAGTAATCCCGGTGAGAAGATCAGGACGAAGTTCATCGACAGAGTCGTCCAGTCGATCTCACGCAGGGTGGCGATGCGCGCCGACACTTCGCGGCCCAACAGGTTGACCGTGATCGTATCGCCGATCTTGAGGCCGAAACCCGCGGCGGCGCGGGCGTCGAACGACACCAGCGGCGGGCCGCTGTAATCCTCGGCCCACCAGGTTCCGGCGACAACCTTACTGCCCCGGGTTGGCGGCTGTCGGGCCCAGGTCAGGCCGCGATCGCCCCGCAGGATCCAGGCGAATTCCGGCGGCGCCTTGATTTGCGCGACCGGCGTATCGTTCAGCCGAACGATACGGCCGCGCAGCATCGGTACGCTCTCGCTCTGGTGGATATCAGGAAATCCGGCGACGATTTTTTTGAATTCCGGGAGTTGATCCGGCTGGATATCGATGAAGTAGAACCCCGGCGCTTCTTCCGGGATCGTGCGATTGATCTGGCGTTCCAGATTGGCCTCGATCA
>CAJHYV010000142.1_pt1 | contig 17932 bp, 15 predicted proteins | sample 9198851 | NCBI WGS metagenome assembly CAJHYV01 (sample SAMEA7708375, study PRJEB35096) | sediment metagenome | biome: marine neritic benthic zone biome [ENVO:01000025]; feature: sediment [ENVO:00002007]; material: shallow marine sediment [ENVO:03000034] sea grass bed [ENVO_01000059] ...
CGGATCGGTCCCGGCGACAAGCAGCAGGTGGTGCGGGCCGGATGGCGCCATGCGTTTTGCCGGCATTGCCGCCGATAACGCCGAGATGATGACGCCGTCAACGACACCACAGGATATCGATCGCGCGCCCACCGGCGCCGGCGGCACGGGATTGACGATGCAACCGGCCGGCGCACGGATCTCGATGGCGCGGAAAGCGCCGCCGTTGGCGGGCGCATCCGGGTCAAGCAAAGCCTTCATTACCGTGTAGACCGTGGCCGCAAGCGCTTGGGTCGGAACATTGCGGGCGCTCGGGATCTGGTGGTCGGTCCCATCGAAATCGAAGATCAGCCGTCCTGGTTGCACAGTCACCGTACAGGCAATCCGCGCCAACGCGTCGCCGGCCCCCGACATCATATCTTCCGACCTGTATGTGCCGGGTTCAAGGCGATCGATCGCAGCGCGGAGGCGCCGTTCCGAATAGTCCAGGTAGGAGTCCAGCGCGGCGTTGTACGTAGCGAGACCATACCGCTCGATCAGCCGCGCTATGGCGCGCTGCCCAATCCGGTTTGCCGCAATCTGTGCGTTCAGATCGCCCTTGCGTTCATCCGGTGTGCGCGAGTTAAGAAAGATGACTTCGCAGATATCCTTATTCAGGGCACCTTCACGTACGAGCCGAACGGGCGGCAGGCGCAGCCCTTCCTGGAAGATGCTTTCGCAGACGGCCGCCTCGCTTCCCGGCACCATCCCGCCGACATCTGCGTGGTGGGCGATATTCGCGACAAATGCGACGATGCAGCCTTCAAAAAACACCGGTGCGATAACGTTCAGGTCCGGAAGATGCGAACCGCCGCCATTGTAGGGGTCGTTGGCGACGAACATATCGCCCGGACGTATATCGGTATCGTCGAAGCGCGCTCGGATCGAGCGGATAGCGCCGATCATCGAACCGAGATGAATCGGGACATGCTGCGCCTGGGCAACGACTTCGCCGGCCGCATCAAAGATCGCGGTCGAACAGTCGTGACGTTCTTTGATGTTTGGTGAAAAGGCGGTGCGCATGAGCACGACGCCCATCTCCTCCGCGCAGGCCAGGACATGGCGCGACACGACCTCGACAGTGATGGGATCGATTGCCGGCAATTTGGTGTCGCCTAGTTTCATGCCCGCAACTCCATCCGTATCGATCCTTCCTCGGCCACGATTGCACGCCATCCCGGTGGTATGACGGTCGTCGAATCCATCTGCTCGACAATAGCGGGACCTTCGATCTGTTCCCGGGGACCTAAGGCGCCCCGCTGGTAAAGCGGCGTATCGACGAAGCCGGTCGTGCGAAACCACACCGGCCGACGCGCCACCTTTCCTCCGAAATCGTGGGACCGCGATGTCGGCTCGAGCGGTGTCAGCGGACGTGCTGCGATGACGGCGAGGCGAAGATTAACGATCTCGACCGGATGATCCACCATTGCGTAACCGTTTAATGCCTCGTGATGCTGGTGGAAGGCTGCCACCGCGGCCTCGATTTCAGCGATCCCGCAGGAGCCATCCGGAATTTCGACGCCAAGCTGGAAGGACTGGCCGGCATAGCGCTGGTCGACGCGCCATTCGCGTCGAACCGCGCCGGCCGTCAAGTGCTCCGCTTCGCGCCATTCATTTGCGCGCCGCAGCAGGCTTGATCGCGCGGCTGAAAGCATCTCGATCCCGGCCGGTCCCGCGGGAATGAGGCAGGTTTGCGCAAAATCGCCGCGTATGTCGGCGTCGAGGAGTCCCCGCGCGGACATTAACCCGGGATGCGGCGGCACGATCACCTGGCGCATGCCGAGTTCCGCCGCGACTTCGGCGGCATGTAAAGGCCCCGCCCCACCGAAGGCAACAAGCGCACAGTCGCGCGGATCTTCGCCGCGTTCGACCGAAACGACCCGCACCGCGCCCATCATATTGACGTTGACGATCTCAAGAATTCCAGCGGCCGTCGCCGTCGCGTCGAGCGAGAGCGCATCGCCGACGCGTTCAATCGCCGCCTGCGCTTTCTCGGGATAGGCCTGCATGCGACCGCCCAGCAGGGCAGCGCCGGACAATCGGCCGAGTACGGCATTGGCATCGGTCACCGTCGCCTGATCGCCGCCGCGGCCATAGAGCGCCGGTCCGGGGAACGCGCCGGCGCTCTGCGGACCGACCTTCATCAATCCTCCGGGATCGATCCAGGCAAGGCTGCCACCGCCCGCGCCGATGGTGTGGATATCGAGTGTGGCGATGCGCACCGGCAGGCCGCCGATCTCGCGCGCTGCCCGCCGCTGCGGCGCGCCATTCCGTATGAGACAGACATCCGTGCTCGTACCGCCCATATCAAACGAGATGAGGTCAGCAGCGCCAAGCTGCCGGCCCAGCTCGGCGGTGGCGATGACTCCGCCGGCTGGCCCCGAAAAGAAGGTGTTGACCGGCATGCGCCGAACCGCCTCACAGGAAACAGCGCCGCCGTTCGATTGCATTACGAGCGGCCGGCACGCGACACCGAGTTCCGCAATGCCATTTTCGAAGTGATCGAGATAGCGGTCGACGACCGGCATCAGGCTGGCGTTCATGCAGGTCGTCGCGAAGCGCTCAAATTCACGAAATTCGCGTGAGACCTCCGCAGAGGATGTGACATAGACATCCGGCCAAACGGATCGGACCAGCGCCTTGCTGCGCGCCTCGTGGTCCGGGTTCGCATAGGCGTGGAGGAAGCAGATCGCGACAGCTTGCGCACCGGAGGCCCGCAACGCCCGCGCAGCGTCGCGCACTCCCTCCTCGTCCAGCGGCGCGACCTCGTTACCACGCTCGTCCAGTCGCTCAGCGACTTCGAGAATAGCGTCGCGTTGCGCTGGCGCTTGCGGCTTCGGAACATCGAGGTTGAAGAAACTGGGCCGCCGTTGGCGGGCAATCTCCAACACGTCGCGAAAGCCGCGCGTCGTGATCATGCCCGTTTGCGCATATTTGCCTTCGAGCACCGCGTTTGTGGCAAGCGTCGTGCCATGCGCGAGGTAGGACACCTGAGCCGGCGTCGCACCAACCGCTGCCAGCAGCTCCGTGACGCCTTCCAGGATCGCGCGGGCGGGATCATCGTTCGACGTCGGCAGCTTGTAGTATGCGTAGCGGCCGCTCGTCGTATCGGCAAGGACGAGATCGGTAAAGGTGCCTCCGGTGTCTATGCCAATCCAGAGTCCGCTCACTTACGCTTCCTTGTCGTTGCGAATTTCGGACAACTGAATAAAGCTTTGGGTGACGCACCAGTGACGCTGCGGCTCGTTGAAGGTGAAACCATCATGCGGCTGCAAATTCACGTGCTCCGTGGTTCGCCCGTCGTACTTGTCCCCGGTCGGTGAACTGACGCGATGATCTCCGCGCCGATCTGCCGTATCCCGGATTTCGCCGAAAGGGGCGACACTCTCCTCCGTCATCGGCTCGATCTTGATCTCGTGAATGGTAGCCATCTCAGCGGTCCTTTCACCGAACTAATCCGATGTTGCGATCGTTAGACGAGAAAATGCCTGTTCGCCTCTCGGACCGCCGTTAACGGATCATGCATCGTCCGGAGTGCCCTTCTCCCCAAGATCCCAATACAGCCCGGCGACGACGCCGAGACCTTCGCGAAACAGCGATTTGAGTCCATGCTCGTCTGCGCCATGCTGGTTGCAGCCGCTGTAGGAGTGCGGAATCCAGATGACCGGGACGTCGAGCCCCGATTTGAACATCTCGCTCGGATTCGATCCGCTGGAGCACGGCAGCACATTCGCTTCGACGCCCGTGGTCTCCACGATCGACCGGCGTACCCAACGCACCCAGGGGTGATCCGGGTCGGTTCGCGAAGCGGGAAACTGGTCACGGCCGATATCGGTGTTGATTGCGACATTTTTGAAGTCATGGGCGTCGAGATGCGCGCGCAAGGCCGGCACGAACGCCTCGCCCGCCACATCGGCCGTGTAGCGGATCTGACATCGCGCCTTGGCGTAACTGGGCACCGCGTTGACCGGGTTGTCCGGGTTGCCGGTGACGTAAGAGAGGACAATAAAGCTGGTCCAGGCGAGCGTCTTTTCGCGCGACGATAGTTCCGTATGACCCCAATCGGCGTCAGGTTCCGGTGTCCCCGGCACCGGATCCACAACCAGCTCGCGGCACGCCTGCAATACCGATTCCGGGACGGATTTCGGCAGCCAATCGTCGATCAGGATGCGACCGCTCGGCGTCGTGATCGTCGCGATCGCCTGGGCAAGAATGATCCCCGCATCCGGCAACACGCCGCCCCAATGCCCGGAATGCAACCCGCCCTGCCGGTTGAGATCGACGATCAGATCGAAGAACACGCCACCACGGCAGCCCAGGTTGATATCCATTCGCCCGAATGACTTTCGCGGCCCGTCGAAACCGAGGAACATATCCGCTGAAAGCAGGTCGCCGTGCTCCTCGACGATCTGCTTCAGGCCCGGCGATCCCTGCTCTTCGCCGGTCTCGATAATGAATTTGGCGTTGAAGCCGAGCGCTCCGTTGCGCTCTTCGAGGACCGCCTGCATGGCCGACATGGCGAGCGTGTGCTGTCCCTTGTTGTCAACCGCGCCGCGGCCGTAGACCTTGTCGCCGTCGATCGCCATGACGTAGGGATCGATTCCGCCGCTCCACTCCTCGGGCACGGCTCGCACCACATCGCCATGGCCGTAGATCAGCACGGTCGGACGCGCGGAATCCTCTATTCGCTGCGCCACCAGGATCGGGCCACGCTCCGGCACCGGATTATCGATGAGCCGGCATTCGAAACCCATCTCCTCGAATGATGGACCGATTTCATCCGTCTGGTAGCGATAAAGTTCGGGCGCGCGCGCCGGCACCTGGCTCTCGGTCGGTATCGCAATGCGGCGCGCAAGGTCGTTCAGATATGCGCCACTATCCATCTTCCCGTGCGCGCGTTTGACCGCGCCCGCTCTATTCGCCATGTGCCTTCCCTCCGATACGCAGTCTGGCGTCCATTGCACCGATAATTGTGTTGGACCGGTAAATTAACCCATGTGTCCACGGCCATGGCAACCGCGCGCTGGTCAAGCAGCATAAGGCTGTTACGGTATGGGGCGGTTGTGGCATGCCGCCTTTACTGTGTAACATCGCTAATCAAGACGCGTGATATTTGGTTTGCCGTACCGGATTGATAATAGTGTCAAAAAACAATGATACCGGAGAGGCGGCTACAACCAAGGGCACATTCGCCGCTGACACAACAAGCAGGGAGTGACCGCACCATGAAGATTCCCCGATATTTCCTATCGGCCGCCGTGGCCGCGAGCTTCGCCGTTGTGGCGGGACCGAGCTTGGCCGACAAAAAGAACGATACGCTGACATGGCTGTCGAACAGCGAACCGTCGAGCCTCGATTTTTATTACGACACGACACGCGAAGTGCTGATCAATGGGCGCCACATTTGGGATGCGCTGTTGGAGATTGATCCCAAGACCGGCAAATTCCGCCCCAGCCTCGCGACGTCCTACAAGTGGATCGACGCCACCACAATCGAGTTCGAGCTGCGCAAGGATGTGGTGTTCCACAATGGCGAAAAATTCGACGCGGACGATGTCGTCTTCACCATGAACTACCTTGGGGACAAGAAGAACAAGGTGAAGGCAAAGAGCCGGACGAAGTTTATTGCCGGCGGCGAGAAACTCGGTCCGTACAAGGTACGGGTGAAGCTAAAATATCCGTTCCCGGCGGCGATGCAGTATTTGGCGTCGGTCGTGGTGATTTATCCGAACGAATACTACGCCAAAGTCGGGCCAAAGGGCATGGCGACCAAGCCCGTCGGCACCGGCCCCTATCGGGTAACCGAGGTTACCTACGGCAAGCGCTTCGTCATGGTCAAAAACGAAAAATACATGAAGGGCGGGCCAAAGACACCGACCATCGGCAAATTGATCTTCCGCCGGATCGAGGAACGCGGCACACAAATGGCCGAGCTGCTGTCCGGCGGCGCGGACTGGCTCTGGCGCGTGCCACCCGACCTCGCGAAGAAGCTGAAAGGCCGCAAGGGCTTCGACGTGACGCAGGGCGAGACCATGCGCGTCGGTTTCGTCCTGTTGGGCGCATCCGGCAAGGCCGGCAACCATCCGATGACCAAGCTGAAAGTTCGCCGGGCGATCAACCACGCCATCGACCGCGAGAAGATTCGCAAGAATCTGATGGGCGGTGGGTCACGGATTATCCATGCCGCATGTTTCCCGACCCAGTTCGGCTGCATCGACAAGAACGTCAAGCGGTATGAATACAATCCGAAGAAGGCCAAGAAACTCCTGGCCGAGGCAGGATACCCGAAAGGCTTTACGGCCAAATTCGTCGCCTATCGGGATCGGCCGATTGCCGAGGCGATCATCGGCCAGCTCCGCCGCATCGGCATCAAGGCGAAGCTCACCTATATGAAAGCCGGCGCCTACCGGGAACTGCGCCGCACGAAAGGCATTGAAATGTCGCTCGGCACCTGGGGCTCGTCGTCGATCAACGATATCACGGCGATCGCGGGTAATTGGTTCCAGGGCAGTTCGGACGATCAGGCGCAGGACAAGGTTGTGATCGACCTGCTCAACCAGGGAAACACCACGGACCAGGAAGTTCGCAAGAAGGTCTACGCAAAGGCCTTCGAGCGGATTGCCGACCAGGCCTATTGGGTACCCATGTTTTCGTGGTCGTACAATTACGCCTACACCGACCAACTCGACTTCACGCCCAGCCACGACGAGGTTCCGCGCTTCTGGACCGCCAAGTGGAAATAGGCGCTTCTTTGGCAACGGGACCGGGCCTCAGAACGGGCCCGGTCCCGGCACCATTGCGTGCGTAGGGGCTCCGTATGCTGAACTTTATGAGCAAACGACTGTTCGTGGCGGTGCTCGTCGCCGTCACCGTCTCGATACTTGCTTTTTCGCTGTTACGGCTGTCCGGCGATCTCGCCACGATGATCGCGGGTGAAGATGCAACCGCGGACGACATTGAACTTATTCGCGAGCAATTCGGCCTGAATCGGCCGTACTATCTTCAATACCTCGATTGGCTCGGCTCCGGCGTTCAGGGTGATCTTGGGGAATCCATGTTCTATCCGGAGGAGGTTACGAACCTCATCAAAGACCGGCTGCCGAACACGCTGACCCTGGCCGGTCTGGGCCTGATATTCGCGATGGGGTTGGCAATTCCCATGGGCGTCATCGCCGCCTTGAGACCGGACAGCTGGGTCGATCGTACCGCATTGACCGTTGCCGTGTTCGGCCAGGCGCTGCCGGGTTTCTGGTTCGCGCTGATACTGATGTTCGTTTTCGGATTGTTCCTGCGATGGCTGCCGATTTCGGGCAACGAGACGTTGGCTCATTTTATCCTGCCGGCGATTTCGCTCGGCTATTACTCGACGCCCGCGGTCATGCGACTAACGCGCACCGGCATGTTGGAAGTGCTTAATTCGGACTACATCCGGACGGCGCACGCCAAGGGGTTGCCCACCTGGATCGTGCTGTTCAAGCACGCGCTCCGCAATGCGATCATCCCGGTTGTCGCCTTGTCGTCGGTCCAGTTCGGCAACATGCTCGGCGGATCCATCGTTACCGAAACTGTCTTCCAGATTCAGGGGTTAGGGTACCTGGCCTGGGAATCAATCCTGCGAAATGATTTTCCGGTGGTGCAGGCAGTGCTGCTGCTTGTCGCATGCTTCTACATCGTGCTCGTGTTACTCGGCGATTTGCTCAACGCGTGGCTCGATCCGCGGTTGCGGGTGCATTAGGGGACAACAGAGATGGCGCCATCAGAATCTGAATTGATCACCAAGGGCTTCGGCGCCCTGCCGCCTGACGAAAAAAACATCCCAAGCGTCGAGAGCGTTACCCAACCCGATGCGGCAACGATGTTGATTAAGCGTATTCTCGGCCAACGCAGTTTTATGGTCGCGGCGATTATCATCGCCACCTTGATCCTCATCGCACTCCTCGCGCCGCTATTGGCCCCGCATGACCCGCTGGGTCAGGATCTGGACCGCCGACTGACCCCGCCGGTCTGGAGCGAACAAGGTAGTTGGGAATTCGCGCTCGGCACCGATATGATGGGCCGCGATTATGTCAGCCGGCTAATTTACGGCGCTCGTGTATCGCTGATCATCGGCTTTTGCGCGATGATGATTTCGGGCGTGCTCGGCACCGTGATGGGCGTGTGCGCAGGTTATTTCGGTGGCCGGGTAGACATGGTGATCACCTATCTCCTCACCACGCGGCTGACACTTCCCGTAATCATGGTGGCGCTGGCGCTGGTCTCCGTGGTCGGCGGCTCGCTTGAAATGGTGATCCTGGTGCTCGGATTCCTGCTGTGGGACCGTTTCACCGTGGTCATGCGCAGCGCGACGATGCAAATTCGTAATCTCGATTACGTCAAGGCGGCAAATGCGATCGGTGCTTCGACGCGCCGCATCATCTTTTCCGAAATTCTACCGAATATATTGGGCAACCTCTTGGTGATCGCCACCTTCGAGATCGCACATGCCATTTTGCTTGAAGCCGCCTTGTCCTTTCTCGGCCTGGGCGTACAGCCGCCGACGCCGTCATGGGGCCTGATGGTTGCGGAAGGGAAAGACTACATGCTGTTCGATCCATTCCTGGTGATGCTGCCCGGATTCGCCCTGTTCGTATTGGTCCTTTCCATCAATATGCTTGGCGACGGTGCGCGTGACATCTTTGCTCCGGAGCACCGCAATTGACCGCCCTTCTGAAAGTCAAAGATCTCTCCGTCGACATCCCGCTCGCCGCCGGAATGCTGCATCCTGTACAGCACCTGAATTTCTCGGTGGAAAAGGGGAAGACGCTTTGCATCGTCGGCGAGTCCGGATGCGGCAAATCGCTCACCTCTCTCGCCTTGATGAATTTACTGCCCAAGAGGGCAGTCCGGAGCGGAGACTCGATCCTGTTCGACGACATGGACTTGCTGCGTGCGACAAACCGCGAGATGGCCGAACTTCGCGGCAACCGGATCGGCATGATCTTCCAGGAGCCGATGACCAGCCTCAACCCGTCCTTCACCATCGGCAACCAACTCGAAGAGGCCATGCTGCAACACCGTCAGGTGAGCCGCCAGGAAGCGCGGGAGCGGGCCGTCTATCTGCTTGAGAAGGTCGGCATTACCGGTGCCGGAGGCCGCCTGAAACAGTATCCGCACCAACTCTCCGGCGGTTTGCGACAGCGAGTGATGATCGCCATGACGCTGATGTGCGGCCCCGACCTGATCATCGCCGACGAACCGACGACCGCACTTGACGTCACCATACAGGCGCAGATCCTACTGCTGCTCGCCGCGCTGCAACGGGAATTCGGCATGGCGCTGATCCTGATCACCCACGATCTCGGCATCGTTGCCCGCGTCGCCGACCAGGTCGCGGTGATGTACGCCGGACAGATTGTCGAGCAAGGCAGGGTGGAGGACGTATTCGAGAAGCCGCTGCACCCCTATACACGGGGCCTGCTCAGCTGCATCCCGGTTCCCGGTAAGACCAAGCGCGGCACGCATCTCGGCTCTATCCCGGGCATCGTCCCCAGCATGATCGGCGATATCCAGGGCTGCCATTTCCGCGACCGTTGCCCGCATGCCTGGAAGGATTGCGCTGCGGAACCGATTGAGCTGCGTCGTCTGGACGATGAACGGGCCTATCGCTGTCTGCTGCGTCCGGAAGACCCGGCGGACAAGGCGACCGTCGTGGAGGCGGCGCAATGACCGAGCCCTTGCTCGAAACTCGCAACGTTACGCGCACCTTTACCGTCGGCGCCGGCCTGTTCACCAAGAAACAGATGCTGACCGCGGTCAACGGCGTATCCTTGCAGGTCCATAAAGGCGACGTGCTGGGCCTGGTCGGTGAATCGGGTTGCGGTAAGTCGACGCTGGCGATGATGCTTCTCGGGTTGCTTGGTCCCAATGCGGGCGACATCATGTTGCAGGGGAAGCCGGTTTCGGACATTCCGCGTCTTGAACTCGCGCGCCGCGTGCAACCAATTTTTCAGGATCCGTACTCCTCGCTCAATCCGCGCAAGCCCGTGGGCGACATTATCTCGCTGCCGCTGCGCGTCCATGAGATCGGCAATCCGGCGGAACGTCGACAAAAAGTCGAGGAGATGATGGCATTGGTGGGCCTGCCCGAACGCTATATCACCAACTACCCGAGCCAGCTTTCCGGCGGCCAACGACAACGCGTAGCGATTGCCCGCGCCCTGATCATGCGCCCCGAGTTGGTGATCTGCGACGAGCCGACCTCGGCGCTCGACGTCTCTGTGCAGTCGCAGATCCTGAACCTCTTGATGGACCTGCGGGACGAGCTCGGCCTCACCTATATTTTGATTAGCCACAACCTCGCGGTGGTGGAACACATCGCAACGCGGGTCGCGGTGATGTATCTCGGCCGTATCGTCGAGGAAAAGCAGACCGATGCACTGTTCAGCAATGCGGAACATCCCTATACGCATGCATTGCTGGCCTCCGTGCTGACACCGGAACCCCGGCTCGGCATCCCGGACTCGCATCTTGGCATCGAGTTTCCCAACCCGGTCGATCCTCCCACCGGCTGTCACTTCCATCCGCGCTGCCCGCATGCCACCGGGCGATGCGCGGATAAGGTCCCGCAGCCCATAAGTCGCGCCGACGGATTGGTTGAATGCCATATTTATGACGACGCGGAGCCGGTCTCGCTTAAGCATGTCGCCGCTTGATGCCGTGTGGACGCGCACTGGTGGATTTAAAGACCCGCCGCGCGCCTCGTTCTCGCATCGCTCAAGCAGCGCATTTTCTTTTCATCCTCGCGTCATTGATAATTCTTCCCGATTTTGCGCGAGCGACACCGGTCGATCTCGCACTGGTGCTTGCGGTTGATGTTTCGGACAGTATCGACGCCAAGGAAGTCAGGCTGCAACGACAGGGCTACATGGCGGCGATTCAGCACCCGCGTACCCTGCACGCCATCAAGCGTGGCCGCCACGGCCGCGTCGCCGTCGCGTATTTCGAATGGGCCGACGCAGAAAAACAGATACTGATCGTCGACTGGATGATAATCAGGGACGCGGCGAGCGCCCGCGCTTTCGCGGAACGACTCCGGCCAGCGCCGGTTCTCAATGGTCATTTTACGTCGATCAGCGCCGCACTCGCCTTTGCGACAGCGCTCTTTCAGCGAACAGACTTCGAAACCGAACGGCGGGTCATCGATCTCTCCGGCGACGGGATAAATAACAACGGTCCACCATTGGCTCCGGCCCGAGCGGGCGCGTTGAGCAAGGGGATCACGATCAACGGCCTCCCGATAGTCAATTCGGTAGGCGAACATTCTGGCGGATTGCCGCCGTTGTACGTTGACCGCTATTACAAGAACCGCGTGATCGGCGGATCGGGCGCCTTCATCGTCGTCGTAAAGAAAAATTCGGATTTCGAGGAAGCGATCAACCGCAAACTCCTGCGCGAGATTACCGCCGTGCCGTCGAAATCCGCCGTTGCGCACGCCCCATAAGAACCCGATATCCAAGGAGCCACCGCATGTTGGAAAACACCGACACCTTGTACGTCCCGGCATCTGGTCCGAACTGGGCGCGCGTTTCGCCGCCGCGAGCGGGCTTCAATCCCGACCGGCTGCAGGCAGCAGTGGATCGCGCGACCGAAATCGAAACGCATTGGACGCACAATCTCGAACGGCCGCTGGACGATATGATGCATGAGCCGCCGCCCTATGACGAGAAGATCGGTCCCTTGAAAGACCGCGGCGAGCAGAGCGGCGTCATACTTCGAGGCGGGCGCATCGTCGCCGAATGGGGCACGCCCGACCGTGCCGATATGACCTTCAGTGCGACCAAGAGCTACCTGTCGCTGTGTCTTGGCCTCGCATACGACCGTGGGCTCATTCCCGACCTCGACGCACCGGTGCGCGATTTGGTCGATGACGGCGGATTCGATGCGCCGCACAACCACAAAATCACCTGGCGCATGTTGTTCCAGCAGACGAGCGAATGGTCGGGTGAGCTCTGGGGCAAGCCCGACTGGCTCGATCATCACCGCCATACCGAAATGAAGGGCACCAAGCGGGCCATGAAGGAACCGGGAACGCATTGGGAATACAACGATGTGCGCGTCAACCGGGCAAGCCTTGCACTGCTGCGCGTCTGGAAGCGCCCTTTGCCGGAGATCCTGAAGGAATACATTATGGATCCGATCGGCGCGTCCGAGACTTGGGAGTGGCACGGATACCGCAACTCCTTCGTCACCATCGATGGTCGCGAAATGCAGTCCGTGTCCGGGGGCGGCCATTGGGGCGGCGGCCTGTTCATCGACTCTTTCGATCACGCACGTGTCGGTCACCTCCTGCTGCGCCGCGGGAATTGGGGCGGCAGTCAGCTACTTTCGGAGGACTATCTCGACAGGGCGCTGGCGCCTTGTTCGCACAACAAAAACTACGGCTACATGTTCTGGCTCAACGGACCCCGGCAGCGGGGACCGAGTGCGCCACCATCGAGCTTTTTTCTTTCGGGCGCCGGCCACAACGTGGTCTGGGTCGATCCCGAGCATGATTTGGTCGCCGTGCTGCGCTGGGTTCAGAGGCCGCGGGTCGACGAGGTGTACGAAGCGATACTCGACGCGCTTCACTGAAACTCCGCGAAGCGGAACCGGCCGATGATGCAGGTGCCGCCCGCGACCAAGGGCGACGAACACATGGTGGTTCAATCCGTGACCACCGGCAGCATGATGCGCGAAGCGCGCGGACCATCGTGGAACACCGTCTGCCGCGCGATCGCCAATGTCGCCTCGAAATTGGGGAAGTCGCTGCTTCGGATGTCGACACGGATGGAATGACCAGGCAGGAAACAGTTGCCGGTTGAGTTCAGCGTAATGCTGTATTCATAGACCTCACCCGGCTCGATCAACTCCGTCCGATCGGTGCCGTTGCGGTAGCGCGCCCGGATCAAGCCGTAGCAGAGCTTCTGGGCAAAGCCGTCAGGGTGAATGTCGATCAGGTTTGCGATGAAATCCGTATCGGGTGCTTAAGACGCGGCGAAGAGCGTCACCTCGATCGGCCCTGCAACCTCCAGCGGCGGGTCGTAATCGTATTCGTCCGGCCGCTCATCGCCGGACGGTTCAGGTGAGAGAACGCCATTACCCGCGTTTTTATTCTAATTTCTGTTCGGTCGCCGATGCACTTTCGCGCTGAGGCACAGCCTCCCCCTCCCTGTCTGACGGTCAAATGTATGGGGCGATCAAGGGAGGGAGGATCCAATCCCTAGGTGCCCCTCTTCCAAGACCGACGCGGGTAACACAACACACGATTTTGATCGTTCAAAACAATTTTGCTACCGTCAATTCCTAGCTTAGAAACTTTACTACAATATGCAGGAGACGCGGCTTCAGGCCACTGCAGTGCAATCGTCCATTTCCACAACAAACTCGTTTGGATACCGGCCGATGCGTGATCAGGATTGCGTCGCGCTGCTTCAATGGTGCCTGCCGCGGCTGGGGCTCCGCTGGGCCGGTTTTCGGAAGGTCCGGCGAACCGTCTGCAAGAGGATAAGCAGACGGATGCGCGTGCTCGGTCTGGACGATCCCCGGGCATACCGCGCCTTTCTCATTCAGCATGCGGAGGAGTGGCAAAGGCTCGACGCACTATGCCGAATCCCGATCTCGCGCTTTTACCGCGACCGCGAAGTTTTCAGCGTACTCGAGGAAGTGGTTTTGCCTGAGCTGGCCCACCGCTCGGCCGCGCGCGGCGATGGCGTCATTCGCTGCTGGAGCGCCGGCTGCGCCTCGGGCGAGGAAGCCTACACCCTCGGCATCCTTTGGCAGTTGTCGGTGCAGCAAGATTTCCCCGGTGTGGGAATCGACATATGCGGCACCGATGTCGACGAAGTGGTATTGCGGCGTGCGAAACGGGCTTGTTATGCGCTGGGCTCCCTGAAAGGGCTCCCGGCCCGGTATCGAGGTTGCGCCTTCATTGAACGCGACGGTCTGTATTGCCTCCGTCCGGAGCTAAGGAGCCATGTGACGTTTCGCCAGCAAGACATTCGGACCGAGCAGCCAGCAGGTTCCTTCGATCTGGTGTTGTGCCGCAATTCCGTGTTCACCTATTGTCAGCGTCCTGTTCAGCGCGCGGTTCTGGGGCGAATTGGTTGTCGGCTCTCCGCGGGTTCGTTTCTGGTCATCGGAGCGCACGAAAATCTACCTGCCGACGGCGAACGATATGCCATGCCATTTGGAAAGCTGCCGATCTATCGCCATTCCGACCCACGCGGGTGCGACGAGATAGCAAAATTGTAGGCCGTGCGGGCGAACATCACGCGTTGGCACGCCTTGCGACGTATTTGGATTGACATCGGAATAGTGCGACCGTCTCCAGGGTTTGGCCTTACTCGGCGAGCAAGGCGGCAATCGATGTTGCGGTAGACTGTGCCATCTCGGGTGTCTCGGCCAGTAGCATTATGTTTAATCCGCTGCCGTCGACGATTCGGCCCGGAACCAGTATGACGGCGCCTTGCCTGGATGCTCGCGCGTCAAACAAGCGATCCCCCAAGAGCGCTAAGATCGAGTCGAAGGAACGCGGCGGCATGGCCAATTGCGTCTGCTGAACGATTAGCACCGCCTTCTCGCACCAGTTTCCGATCAGCCGGTTTGCCAAGGTGATAGGCGTCGAAACGCCGCCCCAGCGGCCATTGCATTCGATCCAGTGAAGCGCCGCATCGTCGCATGAGCCACCAATCAGGATCGCGTCTAAGCCACAGCGGCCGAAATAACCGAGCAATTGAAACAGGGATGCAATTGCCATTGCTTCGTGCACGATCCGATGTTGCCAAAATTCTGGAAGGTCGCTGGGCGTTGCGCCGATAAACTCGCCTGCCGTCCCGCTCAATATTTGCGTGAACACACTCTCGATAATCGGCAGGCCATCATCGGCTTTCGGTATCCAGATATTTACCGATGGGCTGGCAATAACAGGGTAGTCCCACACGCCGACCATCAACGGATAGGTTCCGCGCCAACCCCTTTCTTCCAAGATGTCGAGTATTCGCTTTCGCAGATCCGACAGCGACCACCGCGCGATGTCCGCCGAAGGTAAGACGACATTGCCAAGAGAGCCGGAACTGTCCGGCACCTTCACGACCACCCGGTCAAATCGCGATCCGAGCGCGGCCACCCGCGCGGATAAGGCTGCGGGGCCGAATACGGAGTGGCTCTCCGGAAGGGCGTCCCTATCGAATAACTCCCGTATGCGTTCCGCAAACCATAGTTTGTCGTTAACACGTCGAGTCAGACGGGGTGGCGGCGCGGCGACCAGGACATCGGTTGCGGATCGTGATGCGACAATAGTCGCAAGCCGCCAAGCGCTGCCGGTCCCGATATAGGGAACGATATTCAGCCCGCCGTGCCGCCGCGCATGCGCACAGATCAGTTCCATTACTGCCGCGTCGGCGATGCAACGCTCCGGCACGGAAACGCTACGGTCACGTGTCGACGGCTTCGGTATCGCGATCAGCGCTTGCCCCAAGCATAGCCGATCGCGGCAATAAGCTTCGAAGCTCGGAAATTGCTGGCTGCCGATCAGCACGATGTCATCCTTGCCGGCAAGCAGCAAGGCGCGATATTCAAGCGGGCTATCCTCTCGCATGTTGAACAGGGAAATTGCGGAGTGGTCCTCGAACAGCAGCGCAGGCGCGCCGGAAAGTCCCGATGAGACGCGCGGTCCGAAAAAATCGGTGTTATTGAGCGCCGGCTCATCCGCCAAGAGGCGGTTCGCCATTACCGAGATTTTGTTCAGCGTTTGGCGGCTGGGTTCGACTTCGAATTGCGACACAATGGGGATCGATGCATGAGACGTCGACGTAAGAGCGTTTCCGGAATTCTCAACCACGGCCTTCCCACCTTAAAAGGGCTCTGGCATCCACTTTCAGCGCGCGGGCGCCGTTTCATGGCGTCTCGGGCCGTTGCAATCCAGCCAAGTTGGGCGCTTGCGACGCCAATCCAACAAGGCGTCGAACAGTGTTTCCTGATCTTCGGGCGGTATCCTGCCCATCGCTTCGAACAGGTCGCCGCATTCGGCGATATGCGATTCCATTGCCTCCGATTTCTCGAGAAGCGCGCATCGCTGATCCTCACCCATAGGCACTTGAGGGTCCCACATGCAGAGTGCAGCGATAACCTCGCGGCCTAACTCGTGCTCCCGGAAAAACCGCGTAACCTCGTCGCCGAGAAGGCCCGCCAGGACCGGGTAGAAATTTTCTTCCTCGAACGCGATGTGAGCGCCGGCTTCCCTGTTTAGCCGTTCGGCTATTCCACGCGCGCCGGCCAGGTCGCCGCCGCGCAAATGCTCGGACACCTCGAAGAACCCTTTGCCCAGCAACGCATGATCTTCGTGAAAAGCCCGAAAAAGAGCGCTCTCCTCCCTGCCCACGATCCGCATTCCTGAAGGTTATTCGGCTGACGACCGACAACGTGTCATGTCATGGGATATTCGATATTGAGATAGGTCATAGGAGGACTACGTGCATATCGTGATATTTGGAATTCACGCCTCTCCTGTTTTCCGATGAGGAGTACCGACGCCGTGTGCCGGCTATACGGTATGCTCGCCAACGAAGAGACGAAGGTCGAATGCACCCTCGTTCATGCGCAGAATGCACTAATGGTGCAGAGTCGGCGCGATCTTGCCGGGCACCGTCACGGTCACGGATGGGGCGTGGCGACCTACAGGAATCACTTGCCCGACGTCAGCAAGCAGGCTTGGGCGGCCTATCATGGTGAACATTTCAAACGGGCGGCGGCGCGCATCTATTCGCGAACCGTGGTGGCGCATGTGCGCCAAGCCACGGTCGGGCCGCCGAGCCCAGAAAACACCCATCCCTTTACTTACCAACGGTGGATATTCGCCCATAACGGCACGGTGCCTGGTTTCGAACGCGTTCGCGATCGATTGCTTCACGCGATGAGCGGCGAGCATAGAAATGCGATACAGGGTGTCACGGATAGCGAACATATCTTTCATTTCATTATGTCCCGGCTGGGCGAAGACCGGTCCCGGCCGCTCATAGAGGTTCTGCGCTCCGGCGCCGCCGAAGTGATCGCGTGGTGCCGGGCGGTCGACGCCGATGCAAATGTCGGCTTGAATATGCTGCTGAGCGACGGTGAACAGATCGTTGGAACTCGTTGGGGCCGTACCCTGTTCTATGCGGAGCGCGATGGAGTGCGTGATTGCGAAATCTGCGGCTTCCCGCATGTGCATCACAACCCAAAGGCCGACTATCGTGCAATCGTGGTCGCGTCGGAGCCGATCACGCAGGAACGCTGGCAAGAAGTTCCCAAAGGGTCCGTGTTTCGCATCTCTCCTGACTTACGGATGCACCTTAGCGAATTGCCGTCATAGGCCTCTCGCCCGATATCAGGCCGACCTCGACTAGACAGAGGTAGCAAAGGGCGCAGCGTCAAGAGCTTGACGAGGTTACCGACCAAAGCACAGCCTGGGTCATTCCGCTCGGCACCGAAAATTCGGAGATGAGCCCTCTCGTTGTGATGACCATGCAATGTCTTCCTGTATTTTTATTTACCGCGTTGTCGGTGTTGATGGGTATCAGGAGCTGAAATCCCGCTAGTTTGAAGGGCTCGTAGGTTCTCCGGACCATCCCGTTTGACACACGTCAATGAGACGACCTCCGGATGTCACTAAATGGAAAATGTAATCCAGATGCCGCCATCGAACATTTTTTGGCGGCATCCGATTAAGGCATGTGGCCCGGTTACAGCGGCCCCGATTCAACGGGCGTGTCGGGAAGCTTGGCGTTCATTTGATGTGGGCGCTGGTCTTGATGTGGGAGGAACGGATGGTGAGGGGAAATAGCCCGTGTCTATAAACCTTGGCCCGCTGAGGGATCCGCCTGTAGACGCGCTGCCGGTCGAGATTGTCGAACGCAAGGGC
>CAJHYV010000546.1_pt1 | contig 17633 bp, 19 predicted proteins | sample 9198851 | NCBI WGS metagenome assembly CAJHYV01 (sample SAMEA7708375, study PRJEB35096) | sediment metagenome | biome: marine neritic benthic zone biome [ENVO:01000025]; feature: sediment [ENVO:00002007]; material: shallow marine sediment [ENVO:03000034] sea grass bed [ENVO_01000059] ...
AGGATGAGCCTGAAAGTTCCGGGGAATTCCCGCTTCCCGGCGCAATCAGAGTCGCTTCCTGACCGCATCCACGATTGCTTCCGCGGTAATGCCGAAATGCTCGAATAACTGTTCCGCCGGGGCCGAGGCGCCGAAACTTCGCATGCCGATCGCGGCGCCGGACGGGCCGACATACCGGTCCCAGCCCATGGTAACCGCCGCTTCGATGGCGACCCTGACCGTGTCTGGCCCGAGCACGCCGGCGCGGTAGGCCTCGTCCTGCGCGTCGAACAGTTCGAGACTAGGTGCTGAAATCACGGCTGTGTGAATGCCGTCCGCTTCAAGGGTGTCGCGCGCCGCCAGTGCCAGGATCACTTCCGACCCGGTGGCGATCAAGGTGACCTGCCGGTCACCGCCCGCATCGGCTAGAACGTAAGCACCGCGGGCACACAGATTTTCTCCCGCCTGATCGGTTCGCACGCTTGGCAGGCCTTGGCGCGACAGCGCGATCACCGATGGGGTCGACTCGGCATGCAGCGCCGCTTCCCAGCATTCGGCGGTTTCGATCGCGTCGCACGGGCGGAACACGTTGAGATTGGGAATTGCCCGGAGGCTGGCGAGATGTTCGACCGGCTGATGGGTCGGCCCGTCTTCGCCCAGGCCGATCGAATCGTGGGTCATGACGTAGATCACCCGTTGGCGCATCAGCGCGGAGAGGCGGATCGCCGGCCGGCAATAGTCGGTAAAGATCAGGAATGTCGCGCCGTAGGGAATAAAGCCTCCGTGCAAGGCGAGGCCATTCAAGATGGCAGCCATGGCATGTTCGCGAACGCCGAAATAAAGGTAGCGCCCGCCGTAGTCCCCGGCGCTTACCGGTGTCATGTCATTCGCCAGGGTAAGGTTGGAGCCCGTCAAATCCGCAGAGCCGCCGACCAACTCGGGAATGGCGGCCGCCAGGGTATCCAAGGTTATCTTGGACGCTTGCCGGGTGGCGATTTTAGGTTGCTCATCGGTGAATTGCCGTTTCAGGGCAGCTACCGCGTCCGACCAGTCTTTCGGCAGTTCTCCGGCGATACGCCGGTGGAATTCGCGCTGCGTGGCGGCGTCTGTGGACTGCAGCCGGTCTTGCCATTTTGTGCGTGCGTCCCTGCCGCGGGCACCGGCGGCGCGCCATGCGTCGAGAATGTCCTGCGGAATTTCGAATGGCGGGTGGGGCCAGGAAAGGGCCTTGCGGGTGGCGGCGATTTCATCGTCGCCAAGCGCCGCGCCATGCGTCGCTTCCGATCCCTGTTTGTTCGGTGCGCCGTAGCCGATAACCGTGCGGCACGCAATCATCGACGGGGCGTCCGACTGTTGCGCCGCGGCGATCGCGTTGGCGATTTCATCCGGGTTGTGGCCGTCGATCGATTGAACGTGCCAGCCCGCCGCCGCGAATCGCGCCATCTGGTCGTCACTTACGGTCAGGTCCGTTGAGCCGTCGATTGATATCTTATTGTCATCGAACAGGACGATCAGTTTGCCAAGCTGCAGGTGGCCTGCCAATGAAATGGCTTCGTGGCTGATGCCTTCCATCAGGCAACCGTCGCCGGCAAATACATAGGTGTAGTGGTCAACCGTCGAGTCGCCGATTTGGGCGGCCAACATCCGTTCAGCGAGCGCCATCCCGACCGCGTTGGCGATTCCCTGGCCAAGCGGCCCGGTGGTCGTTTCGATACCCGCCGCATGTCCAAATTCCGGGTGTCCCGCGGTCACACTCCCCAATTGCCGGAAATTCTTTATTTGCTCGATATCCATTCCGGGATAGCCGGTGAGGTAGAGCAGGGAATACAGCAACATCGATCCGTGGCCGTTCGACAGAACGAACCGGTCGCGGTCGGGCCAATCGGGCTCGGCCGGATCGAAGCTCATGAATTGTGTGAAAAGCACCGTGGCGATGTCGGCCATTCCCATCGGCATGCCGGGGTGGCCGGAATTCGCCTTTTGCACGGCATCCATTGAGAGGAAGCGGATCGCATTGGCCATGTCGCCGTGAGCGACGGCATGCGCTGTCGAAAGATTTGCGGCTTTCATCACGCGGAACCCAATTGTGATACGGTAATTCAGATTTAACCCGGCGCAACGCACCCTATGCGCGGCGCACCATGCCGCTCCGCGTTGCGCCCGTCAATGGCCGAACCGCACGCCGCGGCTGCGCCGGCGCGCCACGGCGTGGCGCGGTGCTGAAGCGCGTGTAAATTTGCTACCGGCTTGTGTGAAATTGTAGTGGAACCTCGGTTAACCGTGTCCTATGTTGAGCTTGGAATACAAGCTCTTGATATTCATGTTTATATCGGATGGAAACGACGTCGCGCCTCCAGCAAGCACAGCAACGCCTTGAATCTGCATTGAATCGCCTCGACGCCGCGATACAGGATCGGCTCGCGAAGGGTGATCCGTCGGATGATTTGCAGGCATTGCGAAAAGAACTCGAGAAATCGAGGGACAGCGAGGAACGGTTGCGGGATTTAACTGAGACCGTTTCCGGCAAATTGGACGCAGCAATCGAGCGATTGCAGCGGGTGATCGAGTCGTGAGCGTCCGCGTGGCGAAAGGCGCCTCATGAGCCAAATCTCAATTATGATAAACGGGCGCGACTACTCGATCGTCTGTGACGATGGGCAGGAAAAGCATCTGACGCGGTTGTCCGAGTATCTTGACCGGCGGGTCACCGAATTGGTCGCGTCGGTTGGCCAAATTGGCGACGCCCGCCTGCTGCTGATGGTCGGGTTGTTGATTGCGGATGAATTGTCCGATGCCTACGCTGAACTGGCGGTCGCGCGCGGCGAGGCGAGCGACGAAACCATCGCCCGGATGCGCAGCAACGAAAAAATCGGATTTTCGGGCGGCGAGGACGCTGCGGTCACAGCCCTGGAATCCCTGTCAGAGCGCGTAGAGGCTATTGCCGCCCGCCTGGAACAGGCCTAGGTATATCAGTGCGGTTGCTGCGCGGCGCGCGAGGTCGCGAATGTCTCGGGGGCTATACGTTGTCTAACGGGAGCTGTCCCTGTCGGGACCCTGGTCTCGGTATATGGCGCCCACCTGGTTATCCAGGTCCCTTGGACATACAAGACTAACGCCCGATGTGGCGCCGCACTCTTGATTTCTGGATCCGGACTACATGAATGCTGTTGGTCGAGAAAAGGCTGCCTTGCGCAAGGCCTTACTCAGCCGCCGCACGGAAATTGCGGTGCAAGACGCTGGCGCGCGGTTGGCCGAACAATTCGCGCACTGTATCGTAATACCGTCCGTGGCAGCGGTTTCCGTCTTTATTCCGATTAACGGCGAGATCGATGTCGCGCCGTTGACCTGTCAATTCCGCCGTGCCGGGCATTCTATCCTGCTGCCGGTTACGCCTGCGGTGCCTGGCGCGCTCCGTTTTCGGTTCTGGCATGACGCCGATGGCCTGATCGAGGGACCGTTTGGTACGCGCGAGCCGCCGCCGGAGGCAGCGGAGGGGAGGCCTGATCTCCTGATCGTACCGTTGCTCGGTTTCGACCGGGCGGGCAGGCGGATCGGATATGGTGGCGGCTATTACGACCGGACGCTGTCCGCGCTGCGCAGGAGCGGCCGGGTGATCGCTGTCGGCGTCGCCTTCGCCGCCCAAGAAGTGCCGGAGGTGCCGCACCACCAGTGGGACGAAATCCTCGACTGGATAGTTACCGAGGACGAAGCGATACCGGTTCACGGAAATTCCTAATGGGCTTGATTTAAGGAACGGGATGAAAATTCTATTTTGCGGCGATGTCGTCGCGCGGAGCGGCCGCGATGCGGTGCAGCACTACCTGCCGACGTTGCGGCGCGAACTCGAACTCGATTTCGTTGTCGTAAATGGCGAGAATGCCGCGCACGGGTTTGGCCTAACGGAAAAAATTTGCCAGGATCTGTATGCCGCCGGCGCCGACATCATTACCGGCGGCAATCATTCCTGGGACCGTCCGGAAATCATCCCCTATATGGAACAGGACAAGCGTGTTCTACGTCCGGTCAACTATCCGCCGGGTACCCCGGGGCGGGGTATCATCGAAGTGACAGACTCGCTTGGCCGCAAGATCAAGGTGGTCAATATCATGACCCGGTTGTTCATGGAGCTGCTCGATGATCCGTTCGCGGCATTGCAGCGGGAACTGACGCCGGGGACACCGAAAGCCAGCGGATATGACGCTTTGATCGTCGATGTTCATGGTGAGGCGACCAGCGAAAAAATGGCATTGGCCCATATTGCCGATGGCCACGCGACGTTGGTGGTCGGCACGCATACCCATGTTCCCACGGCGGACGCGCGCGTCCTCAAGGGAGGAACCGCCTATCAAACGGATGCCGGAATGTGTGGCGACTACGATTCCGTCATCGGCATGCAGGCGGCGGGTTCGATTCGAAATTTTCAGCGCAAATTTCCCAAGGAACGACTTAGCCCGGCGGATGGCGCGGCGACGCTCTGTGGCGTGTTCGTGGAAACCGACCCGGCGACCGGGCTTGCAAGTCGCGTTGCGCCAGTCCGGCTTGGCGGGTGCCTCGTCGAGGAGAAACCGTCCTAGGACGCGCAGTTCCTACGCCAAGAGCTCGTCTGTCGAGGATGTCAGCGTGTGCAAAATATCGACGGCGGTGGCGCTGACTTCGTCGGTCACCTGGTGTTCGATCACCTTGTCGAGCGCATCGATATGCGCGCGCACCACGTTGATGACGATGTCGCCCTGATCCGGTGTTTTCAAGTAGGTGCACAACGATCCGGCAATGCGGGTGACCAGAGGAAAGCCAAAGGTGCTCCCCTGACCGCGCATGTCATGCGCGATCCGGCGGATGTCCTCCAGCCGCGCGTCATGGGTCGTTGCATCATTCTCGGCCTCCGCCAAGATATTACGCAACTTTATGATGTCATCGGCAGCCCAGCCGCTGTACTGGCTGGCGAGCTCCTTAACGGCCTTTTCGGCACGTTTGATCATATCGGAATCGATGACGTTCACTGCAAACCTCGATTCGCTGCGCGGGCGATTGATGCATGGTCTGAAATCGCCATTCCGTCCCGCCTGACGGAGCGGAGGACCATGTCCTGGAATGCCAATTTTGCGTAAACAATTCGTTAAGAAGCCCGCGCGTGCGCCGGGCCGATTGGCGCGCCGGCAGCCTCTAATTGGCCAAGCTCTGCCGTAAACAGCCCCGGAGAAGCCGCAAATTTGACATATTGGATTGTTAGCTCTGCCTAACAACGGTTTATTTGCGGAGGATAACTGGTGTATAGACCCGCGTATCATTCAACGGGTTGAGGTGCTACTCGCTAGCATTGCATGCGTTATGGCTGGCCATTCACAATTCAAGAATATCATGTACCGCAAGGGGGCGCAGGATAAGAAGCGCGCCAAGCTCTTTGCAAAATTTGGGCGGGAACTGATGGTAGCGGCCAAGCTCGGCGGCGATGATCCCTCGTCGAATCCACGCTTGCGCGCCGCGATCGCGGCCGCGCGCAGCGGCAACATGCCCAAGGACAATGTCGAACGTGCGATCAAGAAAGGTGTTGGCGGAACCGACGGCGCGGATTTCGAAGAGATCCGCTACGAAGGATACGGGCCGGGCGGGATTGCCGTCATCGTCGAGGCGTTGTCGGACAATCGCAATCGCACGGCTTCGGAATTGCGCACCGCGTTCAGTAAGAATGGCGGGAACCTGGCTGAGACCGGCGCCGTCAGCTTCATGTTCGATCGTATTGGTGAGGTTCGCTATGGGAGCGGCGTTTGCAGCGACGACGACATCTTCGAAGCGGCGCTCAACGCCGGCGCGGAAGATGTCCAGTCGGGCGCGGACGGGCATGAAGTGATTTGCGCGGCCGATGACCTCCATGCGGTGGCCGCGGAACTCGAAGCCGCATTCGGTGAGCCCGTATCCGCGACGCTTGTATGGCGGCCGCAAAACACAGTGCCGGTGGATGAGTCGAGCGCGCCAACCGTGCTGGCCTTGCTCGACGCGCTCGACGACAATGACGACGTTCAATCGGTCTCCGCAAATTTTGAGATTTCCGAAGACATACTGGAACGGTTGACAGCTTGACTCGTGAGAACCCGATGCGCCTGATCGGATTGGACCCTGGGCTACGCAGCACGGGTTGGGGCGTCATTGATGTTTCCGGCAATCATTTGGTGCATGTCGCGGACGGCGCGGTTGCGCCTGATCCATCCCAATCCCTGGCGTGGCGTCTTCGCTCCTTGCATGACGGGTTAAGCGAAATACTGTCACGCTACATGCCGGTCGAGGCCGCGGTTGAGGAAACATTCGTCAACAAGAATGCCGCCTCGACGTTGAAGCTCGGCGAAGCGCGCGGCGTCGTGCTGTTGGCACCGGCATTGGCCGGGTTACCGGTTGCCGAATATTCGGCGAACCGCATTAAAAAGTCGGTCGTCGGGGTTGGCCACGCGAATAAGGAGCAGGTGCAAATGATGGTCGGGCGAATTTTGCCCGGCTGTAAGATCAGCGGCGCCGATGCCGCCGACGCGCTTGCCGTGGCGATCTGCCACGCGCATTTCGCAGCGACCCGCAATATATGGACGCAACAGCGTGTGGGAGGGGTGGGATGATCGCCATGCTTCGCGGCATCGTCGAGCAGATTGCCGAGGATCGCGTCGTCGTCGATGTCGGCGGCGTTGGCTATGTGGCGTTCTGCTCGTCGCGCACGCTGGCCGGCTTGCCGGGGCAGGGCAAGGCCGTGCGCCTTTGTATCGAGACACATGTGCGCGAGGACCATATTCACCTCTATGGATTTCTCGAAGACAATGAGCGCGAGTGGTTTCGCTTGCTGACTACCGTGCAGGGCGTTGGCGCCCGCGTCGCCTTGGCGATCCTGTCGGTGCTGTCGGCCAATGACCTGCAGCAGGCGGTGTTCGCGCAGGACAAGACGGCGGTGTCGCGCGCCAATGGCGTCGGTCCGAAACTGGCCGGCCGCATCGTCTTGGAGCTCAAGGACAAGGCCGGACATATGGCGCTACCGGTGCGGACCCTGGCGATTTCGTCCGGCGCCGATGAGAGCGGGGCCGACGAAGCGGCGGTTTCGGCGCTGGTTAATCTCGGCTTTTCCCGCGTCGATGCGTTCGGTGCCGTGCTGCGGGCTGGCGAAGTGCTTGGCCATGAAGCGCCGGTTGATGAATTGATTCGGAATGGTCTTAAGGAGTTGGCGCAATGACCACCGCCACTGACCGGGTTGTCGAAGCGGCCTTCGGCGGCGACGATTCGCCGGAAGCGTCGCTGCGGCCGCAGACACTCGACGAGTTCATCGGGCAAAAGGTCGTGCGCGAAAATCTCGCCGTTTTCATTGCCGCTGCAAAATCGCGCGGCGAGGCGTTGGATCATACATTGTTTTCGGGCCCGCCCGGGCTCGGCAAGACCACCCTCGCTCAAATCGTTGCCCGCGAACTCGGCGTCAGTTTTCGGGCGACTTCTGGCCCGGTCATCGCCAAGGCAGGCGACCTCGCGGCGATCCTAACCAATCTGCAGCCGAACGATGTTTTGTTCATCGACGAAATTCACCGCCTGAATCCGGCGGTGGAGGAAATCCTCTATCCGGCGATGGAGGATTTTCAGCTCGACTTGATCATCGGCGAGGGACCTTCCGCACGGTCGATCCGGATCGATTTGCCGCCGTTCACCCTGGTCGGCGCGACAACGCGCTCCGGGCTGATCACGACGCCGCTGCGTGAGCGGTTCGGCATTCAGCTCCGTATGATTTTCTACGACGAAGACGACCTTTGCCGTGTCGTTTCCCGCGGCGCCCGGTTATTGGAGCTCGACCTCACCGCCGATGGCGCCCGGGAAGTCGCCCGGCGCAGCCGGGGGACGCCACGGGTCGCCGGCCGTTTGCTGCGACGCGTTCGTGATTTCGCCCATGTCGATGGCAATGCCGAGGTAAACGCCGAGGTCGCCGACGCCGCCTTGTCGCGGCTCGGCGTCGACAAGGTCGGGCTCGACGCCATGGACCGTCGCTACATGCGCTATCTCGCAGAGAATTGCGGTGGCGGCCCGGCAGGCGTCGAAACACTTGGCGCCGCGTTGGCGGAGCAGCGCGATGTCTTGGAGGACGTGATCGAGCCGTATTTGATTCAGCAAGGCCTGCTTCAGCGGACCCCGCGCGGCCGCATGCTCACGATGTCCGGCTGGCGATACCTCGGGTTGGAGGCGCCACAGGCCGTGGCCGAGCAGTTGGAACTCCTGAGCGCATCCGGACCGGTGGGGGATGACGATGGTTGAGGTGGCGGCGCAGGTCCATGTTTTCCCTGTACGCGTCTATTACGAAGACACCGACGCTGGCGGTGTGGTCTATTACGCCAATTATCTGAAGTTCGCGGAACGCGGCCGCAGCGAATTGTTGCGTCAGTACGGAATCGACAACACCGGGCTGCAACAGCGCCACGGCATAAATTTTGCCGTCAGGGATTGTTCCGTGACCTATCACGCGCCGGCGCGGTTGGATGATTCGCTGGTGGTACTGACCGATGTCTTATCGGTTGGCGCCGCGACGCTCTCCATGCGCCAGCGGGTCGCGCGCGACAATGAGTTGCTGGTCGAACTTTCGATCCGTCTGGCCTGCTTGAACGAAGCCGGCCGGCCGGCGCGATTGCCATCGGAAATTCGCCAGGCGTTTGCAGATTTGATTCAGGCATAAACGGACGGAACATATGGAACAAAGCATTATTGATTCGCTGGCGCTGGCGGGATCGACCGAAAGTCCCGATCTCACCATCTGGAGTTTATTCTTCCGGGCGCATTGGGTGGTAAAGCTGGTGATGGCGACATTGCTGGGCGCCTCCGTTATTACGTGGGCGATCATTCTGGACAAGACGTGGCGGCTGCGGCGCCTGCGGTCGCGCGCAATCAAGTTCGAAGATGCATTCTGGTCAGGCGGTTCATTGGACGATCTGTATGAGCGTGTCGGACAGCGGCCGGCCGATCCGATGTCTGCGGTCTTTTCTTCGGCAATGCGCGAATGGCGACGGTCGGCTGCCAAGGGACTTGTGCAGCAGGTGGCCGCGCGGACTGGGCTTCAGGCCCGGATCGATCGGGTCATGCAGGTGACGCTTGGGCGCGAGATGGATCGTTTGGAGCGTTATATGATCTTTCTCGCATCGGTCGGGTCGACGGCGCCGTTCATCGGCCTGTTCGGCACGGTTTGGGGAATTATGAACAGTTTCCAGGCCATCGCCGTGACCAAGCAGACCAATTTGGCGGTCGTCGCGCCGGGTATCGCCGAAGCGCTGTTTGCGACGGCGCTCGGGCTCGTCGCGGCAATTCCGGCCGTCGTCGCCTACAACAAGATTTCCAACGACCTTGGCCGATACGGCGGCCGCCTCGAAGCCTTCGCGGTCGAGTTCAGCGCCATCTTGTCGCGCCAACTTGAGGAGGCGGCGTAAGCCATGGTTGGGAATAGTTCAGAGCCGCGTCAGTTTGGTGGACGTCAGAGCAAGTTCCTGCGCAAGCCGATGTCGGAAATCAACGTGACGCCCTTCGTGGACGTGATGCTCGTGTTGCTGATCGTGTTCATGGTGACCGCGCCATTGCTGTCGGTCGGCGTCCCGGTCGATTTGCCCAAGACCCGTGCCGCGACACTGAACGATACGACCGAACCGCTTGTGGTTTCCATCAACAATAAGGGCGTTGTGTACCTGCAGCAGAAGCCGGTCACCATGACCCAGTTGGTGCCGCGACTCGTGGCTGTCACGAACGCCAAGCCCGATACCAAGATCTTCGTGCGCGGCGACCGCTTGATCGAATATGGAATGGTCATGGAGGTTATGGGCCGGATCAGTGCCGCCGGATTCAAGAAGGTTTCCTTGCTGGCCGAATTGCCGAAACCGGGCAAGAAAAAGCCCGGCGCGAAACCCAAGAAGAAATGATGCTTGACGATGCGCGGTGCGGTCATCCTGTCCCTATTGCTGCATGTCGCGGTCATTCTGGTTGCGTGGCTGGGGCTGCCGTTCACGTCAAACCGCGAAATTCAGCCACTGCAGGAAATCAATGTCGCCATCATCACCGACATCGAGGCAATGTCGCCGAAACCATCGAAGGCGCCGCCCGCCAAACCCGAACCCAAGCCCGAGCCGAAACCGAAACCGGCAAAGAAGCCGCCGAAACCGGTGAAGCCGACTGCCTTGCCGAAACCACCGCCGCCGCCGCCGCCGCCAAAAGACGCGGTTGCGATTCCGAAGCCGCCGGAACCGAAGGACGAGCCGAAGCCAAAGCCGAAAAAAGAAGAGCCCAAGGCGGAACCGAAGCCGGAACCGAAGCCCGAACCGAAACAAGTGGCGAAGGCGGTGCCGAAACCGGCGCCGCGGCCCCGGAAGAAACCGAAGCCGCCCCCGGAAGACGAATTCGCGTCGGTGCTCAGGACCGTCGAGAAACTCAAGGACCGGCCGAAACCGAAAAAGCCGGAGAAATCCTTCGACGAGTCGATCGAGGACGTGCTCAAGAAACATGCCGGGAAAACGCCGTCGCCGCGGCAGGCGAGCCGGTTCGGACCGAAGCTCTCGATGAGCGAAATCGACGCGCTGCGGCAACAGATCGAGCGATGCTGGAATCCGCCTGCCGGTGCGCCGGAGGCGGAAAACCTGGTCGTCGAAGTGAAGCTACGGATCAATCCGGACGGGACGGTCAGCCGCGCGCAGATCGTCGATACCGCCCGGATGTATCGCGACTCTTTTTACCGCTCAGCGGCGGAAAGCGTAATACGGGCGATCAAGAGCCCGAACTGTACGCCGCTGAAACTACCGTTGGGGAAGTATGAGCTTTGGAAGGACACAAGACTAACCTTTGACCCAAGGGAGCTGGTTGGACGTTGAAAAACCTATTCCGGAAATTCGAAATCTCGCCGCGCCGGGTGATCGGCCTTGCCGCCTGGTTCTGCACGTTGTTTGTCCTTGCGCCTGGTGCTCGGGCGGAACTGCAAGTCGATATCACCCGTGGCCATTTGCAGCCGTTGCCGATCGCGATCACGGACTTTCACAGCACCGACGCCAAGGGCAAACAGGTCGGCAAGGACATGGCGACCGTGATCGCCGCCGATCTGGAGCGGTCGGGCCTATTCAAGCCGATCGACAAGCGCGCATTCTTGCAGGATGTGAACTCGCTGCAAGTGCAGCCGCGCTTTGCCGATTGGCGTGTGATCAATGCCCAGGCGCTGGTAAACGGCGCGATCAAGGTGCAGTCGGACGGCCGGCTCAACGTCGAGTTTCGCCTGTGGGACGTCTTCGCCGAAGCGCAGATGACGGGGCTGCAATATAAGACGCAAGGTGAAAACTGGCGGCGCGTGGCGCATATTATCGCCGACGCGATCTATAAGCGCGTCACCGGAGAGGCCGGCTACTTCGACACGCGCGTGGTCTATGTGGCGGAAAGCGGCCCCCCGACGCGGCGGATCAAACGGCTTGCGATCATGGACCAGGACGGCGCCAACCATCGTTTCCTGACCGATGGGAGGTCGCTGGTTCTGACGCCGCGGTTCTCACGCACGGCGCAGGAAATTACATACCTGTCGTATTTCAACAACAAACCGCGCGTCTATCTGTTCAATATCGAAACCGGCCGCCAGGAGGTACTCGGCGCATTCCGCGGCATGACCTTCGCGCCGCGGTTCTCGACATCCGGCAATTCGGTCATGATGTCGCATGCGGAAAACGGCAACTCCGATATCTACACGATGGATTTGCGGACGCGGAAGTCGAAACGGCTCACGTCGCATCCGGCCATCGATACGTCGCCCAGCTCGTCGCCGGATGGAAAACGCATCGTTTTCAATGGAGATCGCGGCGGCAGCCCGCAGCTCTATGTGATGAACGCGGACGGCAGCAATGTGCGGCGCATCAGTTTTGGACGGGGCCACTATTCGACACCGGTGTGGTCGCCGCGGGGCGACCTCATCGCCTTTACCAAACAAAACGGCGGCCGTTTCTTCATCGGGGTCATGCGTCCGGACGGCAGCGGGGAACGACTGTTGAGCGAGAGCTTCCTGGAAGAGGCGCCGACCTGGGCGCCAAATGGCCGGGTCATAATGTTTTTCCGTCAGTCAAAAACGGACAAAGGCGGCGGCGGCGGCGCCAGCTTTCTCTATACGGTTGACCTGACCGGACACAACCTGAGGAGGGTGGTGACACCGGGACATGCCTCGGATCCGGCGTGGTCGCCATTGATTCCGTAAGTTCTGTGGCAAAATTCAGGCAAGAAGATGGCAAGCATTGCTTTGATGCAACGGCGTTTCTTTTTGTTATCAGGCCTGTTGTATTTCGCAGGTCAAATGTTTAAGTTGTTGATGCCGAATGTAAGTCGGCTTGGGAACATATGGTTAGTCCTCCGAGGGGGTAATAAATGCGTTTGAAGATTTTAAGCCTATTATCGGCTTTGTTATTGATTGGTGCGTGTAGTACCGATCCGGAAGAAACCGCGGCCACAACCGGCACCACTACGCAAACGGCGGCGCCCGCGGGTATACCACCGGGATCGACGCAGGATTTCATCGTTAACGTCGGCGACCGGGTATTCTTTGAGTTCGATAAAGCTAACTTGACGGACAAGTCACAGGCGGTTCTCGACAAGCAGGCCGATTGGCTGCAGAAGTGGTCGGAAACGCAGATTACTGTAGCCGGTCATTGTGACGAACGCGGCACGCGTGAGTACAACCTCGCGTTGGGCGAACGGCGTGCCAATTCCGTCAAGGATTATTTGGTCAGCAAAGGCGTTGCGGCCAGTCGGATCAAAACCATCAGTTATGGTAAGGAGCGTCCGGCGGTGCTTGGTTCGAACGAATGGGCTTGGTCGCAGAACCGCCGGTCCGTTAGTTCGATCACGGCGGGTGCGCAAAGCTAAATCGTCTGGAATCGGTGGGCCGATATTCCATAGCAATGGATCTCGGCTCCCGATACATGGGATAGGCCCGGCGATTATCTGACCCAAGGTGAGGTGACGATGTTCGTTCGGCTAGAAGACAGACCGAATTACGGGACCGTCGGCAGGTTTTGGCTGACGGTCCCGGTTGCGTTTGGACAACTGATGAATCGTGAAACCAAAAATACCTGGATCGCCGGTTTGATGGCCGGCGCCTTCCTTTTTTTGTCGGGCCCGGCTGCGGCGCAGGATGGCAATCTGGGGCTTCAGATGCAGCGGCTGCGTCGTGATCTCAGCGACCTGCAGTCGTACGTGTATGCCGGGAAGACGCCGCCTAAAAAGGCAGGCAGCGATGCGACTCCCTCGCAGGGTGGCGAAATCCAGTCCGTGTCGAGAATGCAAGTACAGTTGCAGAATATCGAATCGCAAATGCGCGATCTCACCGGACGCGCCGAAGAGATGGAACATCGCATCACGGCGTTGCAGGAACGCCTTGAAAAATTCATGTCTGACTCCGATCAGCGATTCCGCGCGTTGGAATCGGGCGCGCCCGGCGCGGCTGCGCCGGGGCGGCAATCGTCCCGAAGCAGCGCATCGTTCGCCGGCATCGGCGAGGCAGCGGCGGCAACGCCGCGAGGCTCGAAGGCCGGTCCAAAGACGCTCGGAACATTGTCTTCAAAGGACATCGGCGGTGCGGCGCGACGTGCCTCTGGGAAGTCAAACCAACAACTCGCGACCCTGCCCAAGGGCACGCCAAAAGAGCAATATAATTATGCCTTCGGCTTGCTGCAGAAGCGAAAATATGCCGCGGCATCGGTGGCATTGAAGGCATTTGTCGACAAACATCCCGACGATGCGTTGACGGGGAATGCGCTCTACTGGCTGGGCGAAACCTATTATTTTCAGAAAGACTACGAGGAATCCGCACGCATCTTCCTCGAAGGATACAAACGTTATCCCAAAGGCAGTAAAGCGCCCGCAAATCTTTACAAGCTCGGAAAATCGCTCGCCGCGATCAATGAAAAGACGTCGGCTTGCGCGACATTGCGGAAATTGCAGAAATCGTATCCGAAGACCAACAAGCAACTGCTGCAAAAAGCCAAATCCGCGATGAGTAAGATCGGTTGTAGCTGATCATGGCGCCTGGCCGCACGGGCGCGATCAACACACCGATTGAGCAGTCCGAATTCGCCGATTTGATGGCGGACGTCGGACCCTTTGAGACCGCACCGCATGTTGCCGTGGCATGCTCCGGCGGTGCAGACAGCCTGGCCTTGTCATTATTGTTGCATGATTGGGCGGCAAGCCGAAGCGGCCGGGTAACGGCATTGGTCGTCGATCATCGTCTGCGCCCGGAGTCGGGCTCGGAGGTTCGCCATGTCCGCCAATGGCTCCGGCAGCGCGGCATTCGTCACCGGGTTCTCGTGCGCCCGGACGAGCCGTTGACCGCCAATTTACAGGCCGCCGCCCGCGATGCGCGCTACAGGCTGATGTCCGACTGGTGCGCTGCGAACGGCGTCCTGCATCTCGGGCTCGGCCATCATTTGGAAGACCAGGCGGAAACCGTATTGCTAAGGCTTGCCCGCGGCAGCGGCGTGGACGGCCTGGCGGCCATGGCAAAAATCTCCGAGACCAGCCGGGTGCGCTATTTGCGGCCCTTGCTGGAAACCTCCAGGGACCGGTTGCGGGCGACCTTGCGGTCGCGAGGGCAGCCGCACATCGAAGACCCATCCAATGAAAATCCGGATTTTCAGCGTGTCCGGTTGCGCCGCGCGCAGCCGTTCTTGGATGCCGAGGGAATGACCGCCCGACGGCTCGCCATGACAGCGGATTCCATGGGCCGGGCCCGGACTGCCTTGGAGCGTGCCGCAGCGCGGTGCCTGGCGCGATGCACAACGCTGTACCCGGAAGGCTATTGCCTGCTCGATGAAGGCCCATTGCGGGCTGCACCGGAGGAGGTAACGCTTCGTTGTCTGGCCCGTGTCGTTTCGTGTATTGGCGGCCGAACCTATCCGCCCCGACTCCAGAGGGTTGAACGCCTTTACGATGCCTTGATGGCCGAAGATGGGCTGCGCGGCGGGCGGACCCTGGCCGGCTGTCGGATCGTCCGCTGGCGCAAAAAACTGCTGGTTTGCCGCGAGGCACGGGCGGCGACGGGGGTGTTGACGGCAGACGCCGGGGGGCGTTGGGACGAACGTTTTGATGTCGGATCGAGCCCGCACGCGGCACTGCAAATCCGGCGTCTGGGACAGGACGGCTGGCGGGATGCGCACCGCCGGCGGCCCGATCTGGCGGCGCTTTCCCTGCCGCCGGCCGTTCGGCCCAGCTTACCAGCCTTTTGGGACCTTGACGGCGTGGTGTATATACCCCACTTCAGGTATGTACGTCCGGATCCGGCCCTCGACCCGTCAGCGATTCCCGAAGTGACTTTCATCCCGGCGCGGCCGCTGACAAACGCTGAATTCGCGATGGCGAATCGGCGGGCGAATGGTTAATCTTGGATGCGATGAAGACGATGTTGGACTTGAGTTGCTTGGCAATAACCGGCGGTTGGGATCGGATATCCCCGACGACGCCATTTCGAAATGGAGATTGACCGCTGTTTGGTAGAAATATTGCCCTTTGGATCGTCATCCTCATCCTGCTGATTGGGCTGTTCAACCTGTTTCAAGGATCGGCCCAACGCGCGGCGGATGCGCCGCTTCCGTATTCGGTGTTTATGGACAGAGTTGAGGCAGGCGATGTCAAGCAGGTAAAGATCGAGGGCCGCAAGATCGAGGCCACCGACAATGCCGGTGCGCATTTCATTACCAACGCTCCGGACGATCCGAACCTGGTCGAGAAACTTAGGAAACACGGTGTCACAATCACCGTCGAGCCCGAGGAAGAGGGCATGCCGACGCTGTTCGCCGTGCTGCTCAACTGGTTCCCGATCCTGCTGCTGATCGGCGTGTGGATCTTCTTCATGCGCCAGATGCAATCGGGCGGCGGCCGGGCGATGGGATTTGGGAAATCCCGTGCGAGGCTGCTGACCGAAAAGACCGGCCGCGTGACCTTCGAGGATGTCGCCGGTATCGACGAGGCGAAGCAGGAACTGGAAGAAATCGTCGAATTTTTGAAAGACCCGCAAAAGTTCCAGCGTCTCGGCGGCCATATTCCGAAAGGCGTGCTGCTCGTCGGACCGCCGGGCACCGGTAAAACGTTGCTCGCGCGCGCCATTGCGGGCGAAGCGAATGTTCCGTTCTTCACCATATCCGGATCGGAATTCGTCGAAATGTTTGTCGGCGTCGGGGCGTCGCGCGTTCGGGATATGTTCGAGCAGGCCAAGAAGAATGCGCCCTGTCTCGTCTTTATCGATGAAATCGATGCGGTGGGACGTCATCGCGGTGCGGGCCTGGGTGGCGGAAACGACGAGCGTGAGCAAACGCTGAATCAGTTGCTTGTCGAGATGGACGGGTTTGAGGCGAACGAAGGCGTGATCCTGATCGCCGCGACCAACCGTCCCGATGTCCTCGATCCGGCCTTGTTACGGCCCGGTCGCTTCGACCGTCAGGTGGTGGTGCCGAATCCCGATGTGCTCGGGCGCGAAAAAATTCTCAAAGTCCACATGCGCAAGGTGCCGTTGGCGCCGAACGTGGAAGCGCGGATTATTGCGCGCGGGACGCCCGGCTTCTCCGGCGCCGATCTGGCCAATTTGGTGAACGAGGCGGCCCTGCTTGCCGCGCGCAAGAATCGCCGTGTCGTCTCCATGCAGGAGCTGGAGGACGCAAAGGACAAGGTCATGATGGGCGCCGAGCGGCGGTCCATGGTCATGACGGATGAGGAGAAACGCCTCACCGCTTATCACGAGGCTGGGCATGCCATCGCGGCCGTCAATAGCGAAGCGTCCGATCCGGTGCACAAGGCGACGATCATTCCGCGCGGTCGTGCGCTGGGCATGGTTATGCGCTTGCCTGAGAAAGACCAGTACTCGATGGCCCGCGACCAGCTCGAGGCCAATCTGGTGGTCGCCATGGGTGGCCGTGTCGCCGAGGACCTCGTGTTCGGGCATGCCAAGGTCACGACCGGCGCGGCCGGCGATATTTCCCAAGCAACCGAGATCGCACGCAAGATGGTTACGGAATGGGGCATGAGCGAAAAACTCGGCCCGCTCCGGTATAACGAAAATCAGGAAGAAATCTTTCTTGGCCACTCCGTCTCTCAGTCCAAGAATGTTTCCGACGCAACCGCCGAGGTGATCGATCAGGAGGTCCGTTCGATTGTCGACAGTGCCGAGGCAGTATGCCGTGAAATTCTGACCGAGAATATCGAGCAACTGCACACCCTCGCGAATGCGCTGCTTGAGTATGAAACTCTATCCGGCGACGAGATCTTGGGGTTGTTGCGGGGCGAACCGATCATTCGCGAACAGGATGACGATCCCGCGCCGCCGAGTGGAGTTCGATCGTCGGTTCCGACCACGGGCGCACCGATTGCGCCGGGCCCGACGCCGGAGCCGCAAGGCGGCTAAGAAACGGTCGCAGGGCGTTTGATTCATGGAAACGGCTCGCATTTGGAAACAGGCGGGCCGTTCTCCTTGTCACTACGTGGATTGCCGGTTAAACAGCCGGTTTAGAGCGGCGGTCGGTAAGTCTGTTCTATCGGGCCTTTCGCTTCGTTTGCCGGGTTCCAGCCGTCAGGTTGATTGAAGCGAAATTCGGTCGTGCACTGGGTTAGCGAAACGGCTGGCGCGGAGAGAGCGATGAGCCGGAAATATTTCGGGACCG
>CAJHYV010000140.1_pt1 | contig 17585 bp, 12 predicted proteins | sample 9198851 | NCBI WGS metagenome assembly CAJHYV01 (sample SAMEA7708375, study PRJEB35096) | sediment metagenome | biome: marine neritic benthic zone biome [ENVO:01000025]; feature: sediment [ENVO:00002007]; material: shallow marine sediment [ENVO:03000034] sea grass bed [ENVO_01000059] ...
GGCTTCCGCTTCGCGGTCGTCTTCCGCTTGACGGTCTTGCGCGCCGTGCTCTTGCGAACCGGCTTCCGCTTCGCGGTCGTCTTCCGCTTGACGGTCTTGCGCGCCGTGCTCTTGCGAACCGGCTTCCGCTTCGCAACGGTTTTCCGCTTGACGGTCTTGCGAGCAGTCGTCTTACGAGCTGCCGGCTTCCGCTTCGCAACGGTTTTCCGCTTAACGGTCTTACGAGCCGCCGGCTTACGAGCCGTGGTTTTCTTCTTCGCGGCGGGCTTACGGGCCGCCGGCTTACGCTTAACAGTCGTCTTCCGCTTCACGGTCTTGCGAGCGGTCGTCTTGCGAGCGGTGGACGGCTTACGGCGCGCCACCGTCGACTTGCGAGCCGCGGGCTTACGCTTCGCGACCTTCTTCGGTTTAGCTTTAACAGGCATGTTACGTCCCTTCAGTGTTGCGGTGATGATGTGGCCACCAACTACTCTTACGAAGAGTTCTCTAATAATTAACTTCGAATATGCAGTTGCGGTTGGCCAATTACCGCGGTTATGAAGAGACGCAATAGGAGAATTTCGTTACCAAAAAGTTACCGAAATCAGCGAATTCATTCTTGTTGTCTATCCACTTTTAAGGAAATTAGGTCGCTCAACTGTCTGGTCCGGCACGGTGCGTGTTGCCGATCGACACCATAGGCAAGCGTGATCTTCAATGGGTCGCTCACGCAAGTCATTCCCGCAAACGACTCTGGCGCACGATATTTCAATACCATTCTTTTGTGTTGTAAATTCATGCCCACTTTATAGTGGCTTAGCGGCGAAGATTCGCGGAATCGAACAAACCGGCAAAGAATCGAAGCCGCAGAAATCGACGCAATCAACACGCCCGCGACTTCCAGGGCGCCTGCATCCGAACGACATTGCGGATATTTTTCATCCGAAATTGCACGCGATTCAAAAATTCGACCCGAATTTGATGCCAAAACCAAAATAAAAAAAAATCGAATTTTTTTGTTTCCGTCGCATTTTTGCCGAATGGCATGATGTTCACGACACCACTTACGCCATCGGCGCGACGCGGCGCCACAGGCAATTTCGGCTGCATCGATGTAAGGTCAATGTCCTTGATCGCGCCGCGACCTGGCATCGGAATAACACGACGATGGAATGAATTTCGATCCCGTTCACTCTGGGCGTGACACCTTAACTTTCTCAGCGACCGGATCGCATGGCGCACACCAACGCATCATGCCGTTGTCTATCGAATGCGCCATGCCTGTGACCGGCGATGCAGACCATGGCTCAAACCGGCATGCAACAATCGAACACCCATGCAGGTATAGGCGATCATCATCGCCATCGCGGCGGCGGGCGCTATATCGCCCGCATCGTCCATGTTCAGCACCGCCACCGAGGCGAGAGTCGTGTCGGCGGAATAAAGGAAGACAACACCCGAAACCGTCGTCATCGCGTTCATGAACAGATATATCGAAATGTCGAGCAATGCCGGCATGCAGACCGGCACGGTAACGCGTGCGAATGTTCGATAGAACGGCGTTCGAAGCGATTGCGAGACCGCCTCGAACTCCGGATCCATTTGTTTCAAGGCGGTCACCGCAGTCAAGTGGCTTACCGTATAGAAATGCGCCAGCACCGACAGGACGAGGATCGTCATGGTCCCATAGATGAATCCGAGCGGATTATTCGGGTGATTGAAGAAAAATATATACGAAAGGCCCAGCACCATGCCGGGCACCGCCAGCGGCACGATCGCAAGTAATTGGACGAAGGACCGGCCGAGGCGAAAGCCCTGCCCCTTTTCCACTAGGTACGCTCCGAAAAAAATCACGACAGTGCCGGCGGCGGCGGTATAGAGGGCCATGCGAATAGAATTGTAGTACGCATCCCAACCACCGCCGTCCATTTCGTCGAAATTGTAGTTGCTCAGCGTAAGGCTAAGGTTGTACGGCCAGAATTTGACGACCGAGGCATAGAACGCCATGCCGATTACCGCCAAAATCGCCAAGGCGACGACCGAACACAGCAACAGCATCGTCAGATCGAGCGTACGATTTGGCTTTGGCGCATAGGGAACGGCGCGCGCCGACAGCAAGGCGACCTGTTTGCGCTGTACGAGACGGTCGACGGTGAACGCGAGAACGGCGGGAACCAGCAGCATGACGGAAACGACCGCTCCCATTTCGAAATTTTGCTGCCCGATTACCTGTTTGTAAATGTCGGTGGCGAGCACGTTGTAATTGCCGCCAATCACTTTCGGAACACCGAAATCGGTAAAGACCAGCGTGAAGATCACGAAGGTCGCGCTGATCATGCCATATTTCGCGCCGGGCACAGTGACCGAAAAGAACGTTCGCAGCTTGCTCGCGCCCAGGCTCTCCGACGCCTCGTAAAGACGGGCATCGGTAATCGACAAGGCAGCCGTGAGGATGATCAGCGCGTGCGGAAAGACCCAGTAACAGGATCCGAGAACGATTCCGATCGGGCCATAAATCGTCTCACCCATCATCAGGCCGCGCGCCACCCCTTGCTTACCGAACCAGTAGACCAGCGAAATTCCGCCGAGCAGCGATGGCGTCAGCAGCGGGACAAATGCGATCAGGCGAAAAATACGCTTGAACGGCATGCAGGTCCGAGTCAGCGCGAACGCATAGAGAAAGCCCGCCGCCAGGACGACGACGGTCGCGATCACGGAAACGGTGACGCTATTGAAGATCGATTGGAACAGCGCGGGCGTTTCGAAATATTGCGCATAGTTGACGAAGCCGACGAAGTCGCCGTCATTATTCTGGAAGGATTTCGACATCATCGTGTAAAGCGGCAACGCGATGGCGACGATGAGAAAAATCGCCAGAACAACGATACAGCCGCGCATGATCCAACCGTCGCGGCCAATTCTGAGCCGGATCGTCCCGGTCCCCGGCATGCCTTTTACTGCGGTGTCGACCATGCCGCGTCCTGTCTCAGGATTGCGCGTATACGCGGATATAGTCGGGCGGGAACCGAACGGCGAGCCGGCTGCCGATTTCGACATTCTTGCGGCGTATCAGGTTCATCGAAAAATCCGCGTCCAGCGCATGATCACCAAAATGATCGCTGATCAGGCGCACACGGCAAAAAGACCCGAGAAATTCCATCCGGTCGACAGCCACGTCGACCAGGTTGTCATCATCGTCCTGGACATCCTGGGCGTTGAGGTCCTCGGGCCGGATCGCGATCGTCACCGCCTGCCCGGCCTGATGGCCGTTCGTGTGGCACTGCAACGTGATCTGACCGAGCTTCACCGTATTGTGCGCCACGACCTCGCCTTCCACGAAATTCATCATGCCGATGAAATCGGCGACGAAGACCGACGCCGGCGTCCGGTAAATCTCCGACGGCGTGCCGATCTGCTCGATAACGCCATGGTTCATCACCACGATCCTATCGGCCATGGACAGCGCTTCCTCCTGATCGTGGGTCACCATGATCGTGGTGACGCCCAGCCGCCGCTGCAATTCCTTGATTTCTCCGCGCAGATGCACCCTCACCTTGGCGTCCAGCGCACTCAGCGGCTCGTCCAGAAGCAGGAGACCCGGCGACGTCGCAATCGCGCGGGCAAGGGCGATACGTTGTTGCTGGCCACCGGAGAGCTGCGCCGGATATTTGTCGCCTTGGTCGGGCAGGCCGATCAGCTCGAGCAATTCAGCCACACGGGCGTCGATCGCCGCTTTCGGCTTCTTAAGGTTTTCGAGGCCGTAGGCGATGTTCCGCGCCACCGTCAAATTTGGAAAAAGCGCGTAGGATTGAAAGACGATGCCGAAATCCCGTTCCGACGGCGGCAGCGCGGAAATATCCGAACCCGCCTGCGTAATCCGGCCCGAGGTTTGAATATCAAGTCCGGCGATCGCGCGCAGCAACGTGGTTTTGCCGCAGCCGGACGGACCCAGGAAGCAGACGAACTCTCCTTCCTTCACAACGAGTGAAACGTCCTGAAGCGCGACGAAATTGCCGAACGTCTTGGTAACGTCTTCGATTTTCAAATAGGTAACGTCGTCAACCGCCACCGTATGGCCTCCCCCGATGGCCCTTCCGGTCTCAACCGGTCGCGGAGCGGGCGGCCCGCCGCCATATGGCGTACAGACCACCCGATTTCCATATCTCCACGAACAGACCGGTCGCTTACTTCTTCTTCGGTTCCGACTTGGAATCGTAGCGTTTCTGCCACTCGGACAAGATCATCTTGCGGTTCGCCGCGGCCCAAAGAAAATCATTCTTGATCAGCTTGGTGAGGATGCCCGGCGGAAAGTTCTTTACCGGCTTCGCCACGCCCGGCATCGCCACGACGGCATATTCCCGATTGTAGATTTCATTGGCCTCGCGGGTCACCGACCAATCGGCGAGAGCCTGCGCAGCCTTGAGATTCTTGGTGCCCTTGACGATGGCAAGGGCTTCGAGATCCCAACCGAGCCCTTCCTTCGGCGCGATCACCTCGATCGGGGCGCCCTTGTTTTTCGATTTGGCGCCGCGATAGGCGAAGGAAATCCCGATGGGAATTTCACCGGCCGCCGCAAGCTTGCACGGCTTCGAACCGGAATGGGTGTACCGCGCGATATTCTGGTGCAGCCCATCCATATAGCTCCAGCCCTTCTTCTCGCCCCAAATCTGCAGCCAGCTGGAAACGTCAAGAAATCCGGTACCGGAGGAATTGGGGTTCGGCATGATGACATGGCCCTTATAAACGGCCTTGGTCAGATCCTGCCATGATTTGGGCGGCGGCAGTTTGTACTTCTTTGCCTCGACGGTGTTGTAGCAGACCGACGCGATCCAGGCGCGTTGGCCGACCCAAACCGGCGGATTGTTGTTCTGGTCATAGTAGATCTTGTCCAGCTTCGCGACGCCCTTCGGCGCGTAGGGTTGGAAATAACCTTCCTTCGCCAGGAACAGCAGGCTGGTGGCGGCCACGCCCCAAACGATATCCGCTTTCGGGTTATTCTTCTCCGCCAGCAGCTTGGCGGTAATAATGCCCGTCGAGTCCCGCACCCATTTGATATTGATATCAGGATTCTTCTTTTCGAATGCCTTCTTGAACATCTTCAGTTCGTCGGCCTCGACCGCGGTATAGACGAGCAGATCGGTTTTAGCCTGAGCCGCGGTGTAACCGAGCCCAAACATCGTCGCCGCAATCGCGCCTGCGATAACGGTTCTACGAATTCGAGATTGCATTTTTTTAGCTCCCTGCTTCCTTTTGTGACAGCGTGACTTCCTACGGTGCCGCTGCCCCTTCGGCCCATACCGGCGCGACCCCAGACTACCGAGACGCAGCCGGCCGAACGGAAGATGGGGAAACTCTAGTACAGCTTAGTGACACCCGCAAACGACCGTTTCGGGCCGATTGCGGGCCTTTCCGGCCCCTAAGCCCGGATCCGTTCGCCCTTCGGGTCATACGGCGCGCGCCAATGCACGGACGCCGCAAGGCGCTCGCCGGCGATCTCGATCTGGTAGTGGCCGGCTTCGACATATTCCCGGTCGACGCCGGCATCGTTTTGCACGAACCCCAGCCCGACCGACCGGCCCAAGGTAAACCCATAGGCGCCCGAGCGGATATCGCCGGTCGGCTCGCCGTCGCGCAGGATCAATTCACCGCCGAACAGGACCGGCGCCGCATCGTCGAGCGTAAACTGGACCAGGCGCCGGGTCGGTTTGCCCTCGCGCCGCCGTTGCAGCGCCTCCCGGCCGATGAAATCCGCGTCCGTCTTGAAATCGACGGCGAAGGCAAGCCCGGCTTCGATCGGCGTGACGTCCTGCGTCAGGTCGTGTCCCCAGGCCCTGTAGCCTTTCTCGAGCCGGAGCGATTCCATGGCGTAGTAGCCGGCATGCCGCAAGCCGAAGTCCCCGCCCAAGGCATCCAGCCGGGCGAAGACACGGGAAGCGGCGTCCCACGGGATGTACAATTCCCAACCCAACTCGCCGACATAGGTGATGCGCGCCGCCCGCACCGGCGCATTTTCAATGGTGATTTCGCGCATGGAGCCGAATGGAAACGCGTCGTTGGAAACATCGTCTTCCGCCGCGCGGCGCAGCAGGTCGCGCGCTTTCGGTCCCATCAGACCCAGCACGGCGAAGTCGGACGTCACATCGGTCAGCGCCACCTTCGCACCCGCTTGGACATTGCGGCGGATCCAGTCTTGATCGCGGGTCGTCTGCGCCGAGCCGGTGACGATGAAATAGGAGTCCGCATCCAACCGCGTCACCGTGAGATCGCTTTCGTACCCGCCATGCCGGTTCAGCAAACCGGTGTAAACGACCCGTCCCGGCGGCACCGCCACGTCATTGGCGCAGAGCGACTGCATGACCCGCTCGGCGTCCGGTCCGTGCAACAGAAACTTCGAAAAGGAGGTCTGATCGAACAGCGCCACGCTTTCTCGGACCGCCCGGCACTCGGCCTCGACATGCGGGAACCAGTTCTGGCGCCCGAAGGAATATTCGATTGTCGGCGACACCCCCTCCGGCGCGAACCAGATCGGCCGTTCCCAACCCATCTTGCTGCCGAAGCACGCGCCTTTTTTGGCAAGCGCGTCATGGAACGGCGATTTTCGGAATGGCCGGCCGGACACCAACTCCCGGTTCGGCCAGGGCATCGCATAATGCACGCCGAGAACCTCGCTGACCCGTTCGCGCAGCCAATCCTTCTCATTGTGAAAAGGAGCAAACCGGCGAATGTCCACCGGCCACAAATCCATCGTCGGGCCGCCATCGACAATCCATTCCGCCAGGGCCTTGCCGGCCCCGCCCGCGCTGGCGATGCCCATCGAGTTGAATCCCGCGCCGACGAAGAAATTTCGAACTTCCGGCGCCTCGCCCAGAATGTAATTGGCGTCCGGCGTAAAACTCTCGGGCCCGTTCACGAATTGCCGCACGCCCGCCGTCTCGAGGGCCGGAACGCGATGCATGGCGTTTTTCATCAGGATCTCGAACTGATCCCAATCATCCGGCAGCAGGGTGAACTCGAAATCGTCCGGAATGCCGTCCATGCCCCAGGGTTTCGCCGACGGCTCGAACCCGCCCATCACCAGGCCGCCGACCTCTTCCTTGAAATAGATGAATCCGTCGTAGTCGCGCATGACCGGCATCTCAGGCGTGACACCCGCGATTTGCCGCGTGACGATATACATGTGTTCGCAGGAATGAAGCGGTACCGCCACGCCGCACATGCCGCCAACCTTGCGGGCCCATTGACCGGCACAATTGACGACGATCTCGCAGTCGATCGCACCCTGCTGGGTCTCGACGCCGGTGACCGTATCGTCCTGCAGCCGGATGCCGGTGACCCGGGTCTTTTCAAGAATCTGCACGCCGGCGTTCCGCGCGCCCTTGGCAAGCGCCTGGGTCAGGTCGGTCGGGTTGGCCTTGCCGTCGCCGGGAATCCAGACGGCGCCGACCAGGTCGTCGGTCCGCATGATCGGCCAGCGCCGCCCGGCCTCTTCCGGGCTGATGACTTCCGCCTCGACACCGAACGCGCGGGCCGCCGCAAGGCTACGCCGCATCGCCGTCATCCGGTCGGTCGTGCGCGCGACGGCAATGCTGCCGCATTGCTTCCAGCCGGTCGCGAGCCCGGTCTCCGCTTCGAGTTCGCCATAGAGCTGCGTGCTGTACTGGATCAGCCGGGTCAAATCCTCGTTGGCCCGAAGTTGCCCGACCAGCCCGGCCGCGTGCCAGGTGGTGCCGCCGCTTAGCCGCCCCTGTTCGAGCAACACGACATCCCGCCGCCCGAGTTTCGCGAGATGATAGGCCACACTGCAGCCGACGACCCCGCCGCCGATGATGACAATTTGTGCCTGAGTTGGAAATTCCGCCGCCATCGTCCGTTCCCTGATTGCGCCATCAGCCCGTTATCGGGATAGATGGTGTTCCATGCCGGTTCCGCTGGCCGCGCCAGTGGATGACGCCGCTACGGCGTGTGTATACTCCGCGCCCAGCCACCGCCCGGCGTACCGGCAAACATTACGAAACATTGGGAACAAAGCGGCAATGAAAAACAACAAAGGCATTCTCGACGGCGTGCGGATTCTCGACCTGGGACGCGTACTGGCCGGTCCCTTCTGCGCGCAAATTCTCGGCGACCTGGGCGCCGAGATCATTAAAGTCGAACGGCCCGATGGCGGCGACGACACGCGCGCCTGGAAACCGCCGGAGGTCGGCGGCGAGGCGGCGTATTACTTCGCCGTCAACCGCAACAAGAAAAGCCTGACCCTGGATATGGCAACACCGCAGGGCCAGGAAATCCTGCACGGGCTTGCCAAAGTGTCGGACGTGGTAATCGAGAATTTCCGCCCCGGCGTCGCGAAGCGGCTAAACGTCGACTATGCGACCTTGAGTGCGCTGAACCCGCGTCTGATCTATTGCTCGATTTCCGGTTTCGGTCAGGAAGGACCGATGGCCGGGCGTGCCGCCTACGATTATGTCATTCAGGCAATGTCCGGTCTCATGTCGATCACCGGCGAACCCGACGGCATGCCGATCCGCTGCGGCGGCGCCGTCGCCGATTATCCGACCGGTCTTTGGGCGACGATCTCGGTGCTGGCGGCGTTGATGGCCCGCCAGCAAACCGACCGCGGTCAACATATCGACCTGTCGATGCACGACTGCACCCTGCTGCTGATGAGCCATATCGTCTCGCAGTTTCTGGCGTCGGGCGACGCGCCGCCCCGTGTCGGCAACGGCCACGGCAACATCGTGCCGATGAACGTCTACGACACTGCGGATGCGCCGTTGATGGTGTTGTGCGGCAACGATGCGATGTTTCGCCGGCTCGCCGCCGCGATCGGACGACCGGAGATCGCCGATGATCCCGAATTCGCCGAGAACCTCGCCCGTGCGAAAAACCAGGATCGGCTGCATGAAATCGTCGGTGCGGCGCTCAGCGCCGACACGCGCGACAACTGGATCGTCCGGTTTCAGGAGGCCAACGTCCCGATCGCGCCGATCCGCAGTTTGCCCGAAGTGTTCGAAGCGCCGGAAGTGCTCGACCGCAACATGGTGATGGAAATTCCCCACCCGACCGCCGGCACCATCAAGGCGCCCGGCAGCCCGCTGAAGTTCAGCGACACGCCGATCATCGAACCGACCCACCCGCCGCTGCTGGGCGAGCACAGCGAAACGCTGCTGCGCGATTTGTTGGACATGGACGACAAAGCGATTGCCGAGTTGCGCGCCACGGGCATCGTTTCCTGAAGATTACTCGATCCCCAGCGCCGTCAGGCTGCGGCGGGCGGGCGAAGTAGCCAGATAGCCGACAAAGGCGCGCGCCGCTTCCGCCGATTGGGCGCCGGCCGACATGCCGGCGATGAACGTGGTGGTGTTCGAAAGTTCTTCCGGCAGCAGACCGGCCAGCGTCGCACCGAGACCGGCAAGCCGGCGGATTTCCGTCATCTGGCCGAAACCGATGGCCCCATCGGGCGCGTCTCCGGCGATGGTTTCGATGACCGCCGCGCCGGTGGGCGTGCGGATGGTTTTGTCGGCGACGGCTTCGGCAATGCCGAGTTCGGTCAGCATCCGTTCGATATATTGACCGCTCGACGCCTGGTTATAGACCAATGCCGGCGCAGCAAGCAGTGCCCGCTTGAATGCCTCCACATGCGTCAGGTCGGGAATTTCGACGCCGTCGCGCATGACGATGGCGGTTTTGATGCCGCCGACGCGAACACGAATATCCGCCGCGACTCGTCCATCCCGCTGGAAGTCCCCGAACACCGGCTCCGGGGCAACGATCACGTCGGCATCGCTGGTGCCGCCCTCGACTTCGGCGCGCAATACCGGCGCGGTGGCGAATTCCAGGCTGATCGTATGTTCCGTCGCCGCCTCGAAATCCTCGGCGCATTTGGTGACGCCCAGTTTCGGCGCACCGCCGCTCAACACGCGTATATCGCTCATCCTAAACTGCCCCTGCTGGCAAACCAGGTTCCGGGCCGACCCGGGACTTCAACAGTACCCCGGACCGCGCGGCACCGCATTAGTATTTGCCCGCGCTTCGCGCCGCGCCGTATGCTTGCGCCGCCCGGCAACGGCATTCGAAAGACCCGCACACGGCATTTTAAGGGAGAGGCGCGTGGCTTCAGTACTCGACACCGAACAGGACGGCCATGTTCGAACCATCATTTTAAACCGGCCCGATAAGATGAACGCGCTCAGCACCGAACTGGCCTGGGGCGTCATCGGCGCGGTCGAGGACGCGGTCGGGGACGATGAGGTCTGGGTTATCGCGATCACCGGCAGCGGTAATGCCTTCTGTGCCGGGCTCGACCTGTCGGGGAATCGCGATCAAAGCTTCAATCCCCAGTCGCCGTTGAGCCAGCAACTCGACGACCTTAGCTGGGTCGGCCAGTTCTTCCTGACGCTACGGCAGAAATGCGACAAACCCATCGTCGCCGGCGTTAACGGGGCGGCGGTCGGCGCGGGCCTGTCGCTCGCCATGGCGGCGGATATGCGCATTGTCGCCAAAGGCGCGCGCCTGATCGCCGGATATCCCCGAATCGGCGGATCACCCGACGGCGGGTTGAGCTACACCTTGCGCGAATGCATGGGCCACGAACAGGCGATGCGCTTCCTGCTGGAAAACCGAACGGTCGGCGGCGAGGAGGCGATCCGTCTCGGCATGGCGGGTGAGCTGGTGGAAGACGAAGAACTGCGCAGCCGGCTGGCCGAATATTGTCACAGCCTGACGCAGCTATCGCCGGTTACCGGGCGGCTCACCAAGCGAACTGTCGTCAAAGCGGCGACGACAACCGACCTCGAAACCCATCTGCGCTACGAATTGGCGACGATCCACCGCGCCTTCGCCAGCGAGGATGCGCAGGAATGCCGCAAGGCCTTTCTCGAAAAACGCGCACCGATCATCAAGGGCCGCTAGCATTCGGGCCGATCGCGCGCCGGCGCGTCAGTCGGCGTCGAAATACCGGGCGTGCTCGCGGCGGTCGACCGGCAGGATTTGTTCGCCCAGCATGTCGCTGAGCACCACCTGCCGCGCTTCCTCCGCGTTCAGGCCGTTGCGCTCGATCATGTCCTGGCTATCGGCGAGAATGGCATCGACGTCGCGCATCGTCTTCAGCCGCTTGAAGACATCCTCGCGTTTGAAGCCCATGCTCTCGCCGACGATCTCCATGAAATTCACCACCTCGAACGACCATTGTCCGTGGTGCGAGACGATCTCCCGATGGTCGGAATGATAAACGCCCGCGAGTGTCGTAACACCGGCGTCTTCCGCCGCCTGCAACTCCCTGGCCAGCATCTCCCGGCGGCGTTCAGGAATGGTGACGAGCGAATTCAGCGTATACCCAAGACGCGGCTGGCCGAGATTCACCACCTCGACGCCGGGGATGGCCGATAGCACCGCAACGACCGATTCGGTGACCCCTTCGCTGCCCGGATGTTCGTGCAGGGCAACCCGCTTGTCCACACGATAGGTGAAATGGGGCCGCAACTCCTCGAGCCGCCGGGCGAGATAGACCGCGAACATCGTCATGTCGAAGGCCGGATCCACATTGCCGGCGCCAATGTCATGAATTGGCAAGGCGGTCTCGCCGAACTGGATTTGGCAGGTCGGGCACCAGGAAAGCACTTCCGATGTCTTGGTCTCGGCAAACCGCTCGATCGTGCGGAGCCCCTGACGCATCGCGTTTTCGTCGTCGCCGCCGCGCATCTGCAGAATGCCGCAGCAATTGGCGGGCCCGCCATACACTTCATACTGCACGTCGAGCCGGTCCAGCACATCGAGACACAGCAGGCCGATATGCGGCGTCTTCAGCAGATTGCAGCCGGTGTAGAAGATCAGATCGGGCGGCTCCGCGGCCTTTGGATGGGACGACGGGTCGAGCCGTTCCAGCAGATCCGGCGGCAGTTGCAGGCGCGAGAGCACGCGCACGCCGCGGGTCATCGACTTGAACAAATCCTTGCCCTTCTCCCGGCGCGCCTCCGCCGATTGGCGTTTTTTCAGCACCCGCCGCGCCATCGCCAGCATGAACCGCGGATTGACCCCATAGTCGCAAGCGCTCAAACAATAGCCGCTGCCCGTGCAGGACAAGGCCCATTGTTCCGAGAAATCCGGCCCTGACCCGGATCGCAAGATATCGAGCACACCGCCGATCACCGCCTTGGGATCGGAAACGTCGATCCGCGCCGGTTCCGGCATCGGGCAGACCTCCACACATTTGCCGCAGCGCGTGCAGGCATCCGCCATCTCTACGACCCGAGCGTCGAGCGTATCGAGATAACCGGCGGTTTTCCCAGACATTAGGTCCTCCAAGAACGCCGTACGGGCGGCGCCGATAGCATAGTATAAAAGCGCCCGATCAATAGCACGGAATACGCGACGAAAAGCCAACAGGTCGTATACTCTTCCATATATGCCATAATTCTGAACGGGCTGCTGGGAGGACACGACAATGCGGAAACCCGACACACCCGCCCGCAACGGCGGACCGGACATCTTGCAATTCGACGTGAGGCCCCTGCCTGGCGCGCCCTTTGGCGGGATCATCCGCCTGAACGCCGCCGATCCTGCCGATGACTTCATAGCGGCAGCGGAGGCCAATCCCTCCGCCCTGCCCGATGCGCTCTATGCCTCGGAGGGTTTGATCCTGGTGCCGGGGATGCGAATGATCGCCGACGCGCCGGCGCTGCTGGTGCGCCTGAGCCGGCTCTTCGGCCCCGAAGTGGAGAACTACACCGAGACCCTGACCGATCCGAACAAAGTGCATCCCGGCGTGCCGGAAATCCTCGTCGTCTCCAATCTGCCGCCGGCCAACAAACCGCCGCCGCCGCGGCCGGACCCGCCCTTCAACGCGGACGGCAGCCTGCCGACGCGATTTCCGCACCGCAGGGGATGGCACACGGATCAGAGCTACCGCCGGCCGCCGCCGGATATCTCACTCTTCTATGCAGCCATCGCCGCACCGAAAGGTCAGGGGCAAACGCTTTACGCCAACGGCATCGCAGCCTATGCGGCCCTGCCGGAGACCATGAAGGAGCGGCTGGACGGTGTGTACGGGATTCATGCCATGCCGGGCGCGGGACGGTCCGAACACGCGGTGCGCGCCGGCGATGCACCCCGCTCCCTGCGGCGTCACGAACAGCCGCAGCATCAGCCGATCGTGCGCACGCATCCGGTGACCGGCGTACAATCACTTTTTCTCTGCGAAGCCGGGCAAATGGACTGGATCGAAGGCCCCATCGTGGGCATGCAGCCGGGACCGGATGGCGACGGTGCGGCGCTAATCTATGAGCTGATGTCGCATCTGACACAGCCGCAATTCACCTATGCCCATGAATGGACGCAGGACGACCTCGTTATCTACGACAATCGCACGCTGGTGCATGCGGCGACCTGGTTCGACGCCGAGAAGCACCCTCGTCGCATGTGGCGCACGACAGTCAGCGGCAATCCCGGCAATGAATACGCCGGCGAGAAGAAGAGCTGGATACCGGCGAACGCGTGAGCCGCTAGACAATTTCTCTTGTTCAAATCGACTCAAGTGAAATGGTCTATCTCTATGTTTTGACGCAAATACGTCGGCGCGAACCGTTTCGGTTCGCTCGGGATTTGCTTTAGCCGGCCGCCTTCTTCGATTCCACGAATTTCAGGTAGGCGACCACATCGGTCGCCGCCAGCCGGCCGATCGGCCCGGAGCTATAGGTTGCGCTCATGACCTTGCCATCCGCGCCGAGCACGAACTCCGACGGCTGAATAATACCGCGCCGGTCCTCCCACCAGGATCCCATGGCGTCGCCATCTGCGCGTGTCATGCCATAGGCGACGAGAAAGGACAGATCCGCCGCGATCTCCGCGGCCTTCTCCTCGTCGTCCACGCTGCCGGCAACAACGGTCACCCCAAGCGCGTCCAACGCCGCTTTCTGTTCTTCGTAGCCGACCAACTGCCGGCGGCAATAGGGTCACCAGTGGCCGCGATAGAACAGCAGGACCGCATAGTTGCCGCTGAGATCGTCCGGCACCGTCATGGACGCACCGCCCGCCAAAGATAAGGACAGTTTCGGGAAGGCGTCACCGGTATCGAGTTTTTTGTTCATGACACCAGCTAGCCGAATTCAGTCCAGGACGTCAAGATTTCGCGGCGCCGCGCCGGTCGAGAACGGCCAGCAGCGCCGGCAGCACGATTATCGTGCACACCGTCGTCACCGTGATCGCAATGGTCAGCAACATTCCCATGCTCGCCGTTCCGCGATGGGTCGACAAAGCCAAAGCGGAAAACGACCCGATTGTGGTCAGGGCGCTGAAAAGCACGGCCCGCGGCGTGCTGGTTTCCAAAAATTGACCGGACCGATCCGTCCGGTGGCGCAGAACGATATGGATTCCGCTGGCCACGCCAAGCCCGAACAGCAGGGGCAACACGATTATATTGGCGAAGTTGAATGGAATGGCGAACAATACCGTCGCCGCCACCGTCAACAGAGCCGCCAGGCCGAGCGGCGCCAGCACAAGCAGCATGTCCCGAACGCTGCGCAACAGCACCAGCAACAAGATGACGATCAACACCGACGCATAAAGCGCCGCCTCCTTGAAGGCCTGAATCACCGCCCGCCCCGCCTCATCGATGGTAATCGCACCACCATTGACGCCGGGAAACGCTGCTTGAACCGCCGCGACGAAGCGCCGCCGAATATTCTGGTTCCGCAGATCGCCCGCCGGGTGGATTTCGACCAGCGCACGGCCATCATCCGCCACATATCGTCCGCGCAAATCCGCCGGCAGGTTGCCCAGGGTCACCGGGCCGGCCCGCAGCGATTCAGCAAGCAAATTGAGTTGCCGCGGCAAGGTGCCGACCAACGCCGTCTCCAATCGCCGCAGCGTATCGTCCGACCCGTCCAACCCACCCAACGCTTTCGCCATACGCCCCGCAGCGGCCGAAAGCGGCCCCGTCTTCATCTTGCCAAGCGCAGTCCGCAACGCAGCGACGGCACGCCGGCGATTATCTGCGTCTATCGGCGCAATGCCCGCAACCGGCGCCGACATGGCCGCGAAGGGAATCCCCATTGCTTCGATGATTTCAAGCTTTTCCGGCTGCCCGTCCGGGATGAAATCGCGGACCGTCAGCGCCGTTTCCACGCCGGGCAATTTTCGGGCACGGGCGGCGATCGATACGGCCGCGTCCAAATCCTTCGCCAAAATCGACACCCGGTACGGTTGGACTGCCGGATTGTCGAGCAGATCGAGCAAGGTGGCGACGGATTCTGCTTCCGGATCCCGCAAATTCATCGGATCGTCGTCGAACCGCGCAAAAGGCACCGCAACGGCGGCAAGCAGCGCCAGCAACACGGCACCGCCGATTATGGCTCGGGCGCGCCGGTCGATCGCCGCGCGCGCGGTGCGGCCGATTTGGACTCCGCGATCGGCCCGGACATTCCTGACGGGGAACAGCGCCAGCATGGCAGGCAGTACGGTCAAGTTGGCGAAAAGCGCAATGAACATTCCGACGCCGGCGATTAACCCCAATTCCGAAACACCGCGATAGGTGGTCGGCAGGAACGAAAAGAACGCGATCGCCGCCGCCAGGGCGCAGAGTGCAAGTGCACCGCCGACCTCCCCCGCCGCAAACCGTAGCGCCATTTCGGTCGACTTTCCCGCGGCGACCGCTTCCCTGTATCGCAGGGCAAAATGAATGCCGAAATCGACGCTGAGGCCGAGAAAGAGAACCGCAAAGGCAACCGAAATGATGTTCAGTTCGCCGATCGCGACGGTGGCGAAAAAACCGTTCCACAGTAATCCAAACACGAGCGTCAGGATTACCGGAACGATGAGCCGAACCGAGGCCAATCCGACCCATAGCAAACTGATCACCAGAACGCCGGATACGGCGCCGACAAGCCCCATTCCTTGGCGCACGCTGCGCAGCTCATCATGCAACAGGGCTTTGCTGCCGGTTACGCGGACCCGTATCGCGCCGTCCCCTGGCAATCCCGCGGCACGGCCGGCCGCACGGATTGCGCGGATGCCGTTGGCCGCGGGTTCGAGCGAGCCAAATTCGTAGCGCGGCGTCACGCTCACCAGCTTCCGGCGATCGGCCGGCGTCGCGGCCCGTCCGCTCATCAATTCGCGCCACGCCAGCGAGGCCGGCTGCCCGGCGCCCACCTGCTCCACTGTCTCCGCCATGGTGCTCAGGGCGTTGCGTAGCCCCGCCGCCTCGTCTCCCTTCGCTTCCAATGCAAGCGTCAGGACATCGGCCAAACCGCGGAGCGACAGATCGTTATAGAGGGTTAGCAGCAACGGCTGCACGTCCGCGAGGCGATCGCTCAGATCTTCCAACGCTTCGATATCGAGATAGAGCAGGCCGTTTCGCCGAAAGAACGCATCGCCTTGGGGATAAAATACATGCTCGAATTGCGCTGGTTTTTCCCTCAAGATCGCCGCTAAGCGCTCCGCCGCACGATCCGCGGCATCCGCGGTCGCGGCCGACAGGACGACCAGCAACTCATTGTTGATCCGCGGGAATGCGGCGCTCCGTTCCCGGTTGCGCTGGCGGAATGGCAGTTCCTCGGAGAGCAGATCATCCGTATTGGTATTGATGCTGAGATTCTGCGCGGTGAAATGGAACGCCCCGACGACGGCGATGCCGCACAGCACGATAACCAGGATTGCATGCCGGGCAACCCAGCCGACCCAGCCGGCCAACAGGCGCTTTCCAATTTTTTGCGCACGTCCAGACATCGATATCAGCGCGCGCTCCAACACGGCACGTGATTTGGCCACACCAAGATGCGAGCCCAGCGGCGCGCGACGCAAACGATAAGCATGATGTAACCCTCAACCCGCCAGGGCGCGAAGCCCCTCAATCGATTCCGCGGCAGGAATAGCGCCGTGCATCACGCGGCGCAACCGTTGCGAAATAGCAATGGTAACCACAGCGACGACCGGGCCTCGCGCAAACCGCTCAAAAATGGCAGGAATACAGCGCCTTGGCGTTAACCATGTATTAATTCCTATGGGTTAGGTTAACGGTATTCTCCATGACGCACTTTACTCACTTCGAGCCCCGCTTACTCTCTCCCGGCGGGGCTCATTTTTTTGCGCATTCATGATTGCACCGCATTGGTCGACCGGCGCCGCCGCATCGGATCGCCCGGAAACCGCTTATAATTTCGCCGATATCTACAGCGACCAGGGTGCCGCTCCGGACGCTCACCAACATCGGCAAGCAGAATTACGGAAATACCGCAGGGCTCCAGTCCCAATCGATTCGCGCCGGTTGACAGGCGCGCCGGCCCGCCTACCCTTGCTGCGTCTATGACCACCCCGATTATTCGAACCGAGAGGGACTGCGCGATGGCACAGCCGGCTGAACGTCAACAGGCACCCGGTTTCGTGGAAGCACCGGTAAACTATGTGGTTTATACGGGAACGAAACCGGTCACCTATATCGCCCAGCCGGGTACCGAGCACACCAAGCGCGATGCGGAATTCAAGGAGCATGTCGTGCCCATCCGCAACGCCCGGGTGGATGGCGACCGATTCTCGCTGGAGCATGACGGTTTCGTCCTCACCCGACATGAGACCGCTGTCTCGAATTTCTATGACGAAGAAGAACTGCAAACCAC
>CAJHYV010000351.1_pt1 | contig 17477 bp, 13 predicted proteins | sample 9198851 | NCBI WGS metagenome assembly CAJHYV01 (sample SAMEA7708375, study PRJEB35096) | sediment metagenome | biome: marine neritic benthic zone biome [ENVO:01000025]; feature: sediment [ENVO:00002007]; material: shallow marine sediment [ENVO:03000034] sea grass bed [ENVO_01000059] ...
AGGAACAGGCGGTCTCGACACGGCAAATTGCGATGCAAACGCAAGCCGTGCGGTAAATCCGGACGCTCGGCGTCAGCCGGCGCGATGCTCGGGCTGCGTGCGCGAGTCCGCAACGGACGACTTGTCTTGAATAAGCCGTTTACGGAGAACCTGCCGCTCAAGACCCGGCAAACGGGCGCATCGAACGGCCAACGCAATCCGGTTAGCCCGCGTGATCGATTCCGATGATTTGCTGTCTTTTCTCATATCGAACCACTCCAATCAGGCCGGGAGTCTGGTTCATCCAACGACACCTGTCATTCATACGAAAGTATGCATCCGAACGGCCATTCCGGCCAAGTCGAAATCGACAAGACGATCGGCGCTGCGACCGCGGCGGCCCACGTTATGACGCCGGCGCGGTCGCCTCGGCATGTTGGCGAAAACGCGGCATGACATCTTCCGCCAGCAGCGTCATTGACCGTTTCCACAACCCCGCCTGATCCCAATCATGGCCGGTAGCGAGCAGCGTGCCGAAATGACCGGTTTGGTCCCGGAAAGCGACGAGTTGGTCGAGCACGCTGTTCGGATCACCTGCGATTACCTGGTCTTCGATTGCCTCGTTTACCTGTACGTCGACCTCGGCGCGCACTTGGTCGTTCGGCATACCGGGCGTCGTGCGCATCGCCGCCAGGGTACGCAAGTACCGAAAGTAAAAATCGATACCGCTTTTCGGGTCCCTCACATATTCGGTGGCTTCCGATTCGCTGTCCGCCACGAGGATGCTGCGGGCAACCCGCCAAATTTTGCGGTCCGCCGGTTTGCCGACCTTTTCGCGCGCCGCCGCATAGTCATCCCAATGGCCCTTGACGAAGGCGGTCGGGATGAAATTACCGGAAATCGGAATCCAGTCCCGCTCTGCGCATAACAAGGCGCTGCCCGACTTCGGACTGCGGAGCGCCAGCGCGATCGGCGGGTGCGGCTTTTGCAGCGGCTTTCCCATTATTCCGACGCCGTATTCGGGCATCACGAAGTCCTTCACGGAGATGTCCCAGAACTCCCCTTTCAATTCGTAGGGCGGATCCTGGGTCCAGATCGCGATCATCGAATCGACACACTCAAGCATCATCCGGCCGCGCTCTTCCGACGTCGATTTGAACAGCTCGGCGTCGCTCGCCATGCCGCCCGGTCCGACGCCCAACAGGCAGCGCCCGCCGCTCAATTGATCGAACATCGCCACCTGGCTCGCCAGATGCGCCGGATGATGATGCGGCAGGTTGACGACCGCCGTTCCGAGTTTGATGTGCCGGGTTTCCGGGATGACCGTGGCGAGAAAAAGCAGCGGCGAAACGATTGGTTCGGCCGTGGTGGTGATGTGTTCGCCGATCCAGGCTTCGGAATATCCCAGCTTATCGGCCAGGACGACCGCCTCCCGGTCCTCCTGCAACACCGTGCCCCAGTCACGCTCGGGGTGGTGCAACGGCATCGCAAAATAGCCCAATTCCATCTGTGTTCTCGCCCTTTTGATCGCTTATCCCTGTACCTGCCGGGCGCAAGTTTATGGGCTCCCGGATACTTCGGCAAATTCAGCACCGGATGATTGACCGGAGAGAATTCCCGGGGGAAGCTTCGCCTTATGACCTTGGCAAACGCCTACCGCCAACTGCTATGCGCCGCACTCATCGGCGTTGCCGCCCTGCCCGCCGCCGCCGCACCGCCCGATCCCCGCGAAGACAATGTCGCTTTTATCCGTTTCGCATCGGAACAACTGTGCAGCGCCCCGACACTCACACCCGCCGAAAAAATCGCCCGGCTGAAAGCCCATAGCCTGGACCATGCCACCGCCATCCGCCGGCGCGGCACGGTGGTTGGATGGCGGGAGCAGTATCGGTTGGCCACGGGCGGGTCGCTCCAGGTTCTCCGCATGGGACAGGGCCAAAAGATTGGCCGTTGGCAGTTCACTTATGCCGATGCCCGACCCGAATTGACCGCTTTCGCCGGGCCGGATTGCACCCTTCTCGGCGGCCGTTGGCTGATCTACGACAAAAAAGGGCGCCGCGAGGCACTTGCCCAGTACGGCCGTGATTTGGTGGAAATTGTCAGCCGCGAGGCACTCAATCCGTTGATACCACCCGGCAAGGATCCCGGCGGTGTGATCGTCGCTCTATTCGATTCCGGCATTAACTACACGCTTCCGCCCATCGCGCGTCGATTGGCGCGCGCGCCGAACGGCCAGGCGCTCGGCTACGATTTCTGGGAAGGCGACGCCCGGCCATTCGACGAGGACTCCGGCACGTCGCCGTTCTTTCCGCGCCGTCATGGCACTGCGATCGCCGGTCTGATCTTGCGCGAAGCCCCTCGGATCCGCTTACTGCCCTATCGATATCCCCGTCCCGATATGCGCCGCATGGACGACATGGTGCGCGCCGCCAAAAGCAACGGCGCGGTCCTGGTCTCGATGCCCATGGGCAGCACATCCAAGGCCGATTGGGATGCCTTTGTCGCCGCCGCACGCTCGCACCCGGACATGTTGTTCGTAATTTCGGCGGGCAACAATGGCCGCGATATTGACATCGAACCGATCTATCCCGCCGCCTTTAATCTCAAAAACTTTCTTGTGGTCACATCCGCCGGCCCCTTCGGAACGATCGCGCAAGGATCGAACTGGGGCGCCAAAAACGTCGATTTGATGGTTCCCGCGGAACAGATGCAGGCGCTGGATTTCGATGGAGAGGAACGGTCCCGGTCAGGCTCGAGCCAAGCTGTCGCCCGCACCGTGGCGATTGCCGCGCGGCTGCTGCGGTCGCATCCGCGTTGGCGCGCGCGCGAATTGAAGGCCGCCATTTTGAGGCATGCCCAGGTAACCCCGAAATCACGCGGCGTCACGCGCCATGGATGGATCGCCGATCCCCTGAAAATCAAATGACCGCCGGGCCCGAATGCGACAATTGCGTCGTGCCTGCTAAATTTGGCAAAATGCCGCAGAGCGCGTTCTCATAGCGGGTCGACCGAGGTCATCACATGGCGTTGACAATCAAAAAATTGCATCCCCTATTCGTTGCGGAAGTCACGGGCGTCGACCTGAGTAAACAGCTCGACGACAAAACATTCGCCGAAATCCAGGACGCGTTCGAAGAATACTCGATCCTGGTATTCCGCAATCAGAACATCACCGATGCCGAGCAGGTTGCCTTCAGCCAGCGTTTCGGATCGCTGGAGCCGATGCTCAAAGGGTCGATGGGCGACGGCACACCGATTGCCAACCTATCCAATGTCGATCCCGAGACCGGCGCCATCATCCCATCAACAGACAAACGGATGATCCGCAATACGGCCAACATGCTTTGGCACAGCGACAGTTCCTTCAAGCGGGTGCCGGCCTTGGCCTCGCTCCTGTCCGGACGCGAAGTCCCGCCGGAAGGCGGCGAAACCGAGTTCGCCACCATGCGCGCTGCGTACGCGGACCTGCCGGACGACCGGAAACAGGGTTTGGAAGACTTGATCGTCGAACACAGCTTTGAATACTCGCGCGGCAAGATCGATCCGGAAATGCTGAACCAGGACCAGAGAGACGAAGTCCCGCCGGTGCCGCACGTCTTGATACGCGATAATCCGGTGCACGGGCGGAAATCGCTCTATGTCGGCTCCCATGCCTCGCGCATTCTCGGCCGGCCGGTCGAAGAAGGCCGCGCATTGCTCGAAGAATTGCTGGATTGGGCGACGCAGCAGAAATACCGCTATCTGCACAAATGGCAGCCCAAGGATCTGGTGATGTGGGACAATCGCTGTGTGCTCCACCGTGGACGGCCCTGGGACTTCAAATACCGGCGGGTCATGCGGCGGACCACGGTCGCCGGCGACGGCCCAACGGTTTCGGATGCGGACCGGTCGCATCTCGCGAAGAGCGCCTAGAAGTCTGATTTTGTTTCGATATTTGGGAATACCGAACGCCCGTGATCACGCATGATGGCAGGTGGGGTATTCGATCGAGCAATTGCCCGCGCAAACCGGCGCAACCCCCTGATTTTTCATAATTGATAGCCTTAACGAATCTTTAAATGCGGGCCCTTAACCTCAAATCGACCGCATCCCGCGCGGATTTCGGGCCACCAATGCACGAGTGCCGCCATGACGATTTCTGTCATCGTTCCAATTTATAACGAGGAGGACAACATTGACCTCCTGTACGAACGGCTCCGGCCCGTGCTCGCCCGGTTGGGCCAAGGCTACGAAATCATCTACGTGAACGACGGCAGCCGCGACGCCTCCGAAGAAAAGCTGGATGCGCTGGCGCGCCGTGACCGCGCGGTCAAAGTGATCCATTTGCGCCGAAATTCCGGTCAAACCGCGGCCCTGATGGCCGGCATTCAGTACAGCAGCGGCGATGTTCTCATTCCGATGGACGGCGATCTGCAAAACGATCCGGCAGACATTCCCCGGCTCCTGAAAAAATTGGACGAAGGGTACGATGTCGTTTCCGGATGGCGGAAAGACCGCAAGGAAGGCGTCGACCGGCGCTTGCCTTCGCGGGTGGCGAATTGTCTGATTTCCAAAATTTCCGGCGTTCATTTGCGAGACTACGGATGCACGCTCAAGGCCTATCGCCGGGACGTCATCGAAAATGTCCGCCTATACGGCGAAATGCACCGCTTCATACCGGTCTACGCGTCATGGGAAGGCGCGAAGGTTACGGAATTGGCGGTCACGCATCACGCCCGCGAACACGGCGAATCGAAATACGGCATCAGCCGGGTGCCGCGAGTCCTGCTCGATCTGGTGGTCCTCCGTTTCCTCGACCGCAACCTGGACCGGCCGATGCAGTTTTACGGGAAAGCAGGCTTCTACAGTTTTGGCCTGGGATTCCTCGCAGGGTTATGGGCCATCTATCTGAAGTTATTTGAAAATACTTCTTTCATCCAAACCCCATTGCCGATGCTGGTCGTGCTGTTGGCGCTTGTCGGTTCGCTCTTGATCATGATGGGATTGATGGCGGAAATTCAGAGCCGCATCTACTATGAGGCGCGCAACAAATCGCCCTTCAAGGTGCGTGAAACACGAAACCTGATCCATGTCGCCGACGCTGCCTGAAGGCCGGTTGCGCGCCAAACGCCATCGTGAAGTGATTGGCTGATGTGCGGCATCGTCGGCTTCACCCGTCCCGATCCTCGTGCGGAAGACATCGTTCGCGGGATGATGGCCGCGATCCGGCATCGCGGGCCGGACGATCAAGACGTTCAGATCGATGAATACATCGCAACCGGGCACCTGCGCCTGACGATCATCGATCCGGTCGGGGGACGGCAGCCCCGCTACGATCCAGCCACCGGCGACGTCCTCGTCTTCAACGGCGAGATCTACGACTACACTTCACATGCCGCCCGATTGACCGAACAGGGTGTGCGGCTCCGCGACCGATCCGATACGGAAGTATTGTTTCAGATGATCCGGCGCAACGGGGTCGACCAAACCCTCCGGTCGCTCGACGGCATGTTCGCTTTCGCCTACCGCGACGGCGCCACCGGACAGGTAACCCTGGCCCGGGATAAGTTCGGCGAAAAACCGCTGTTTTATGCGCATATCCATGGGCAGCTCATATTCGCTTCTGAAATCAAGGCGCTGCGGCGCCACCCCGCATGCGCAGCGCTCGGATTCGATTTCGATGCGATCAGCCAATATCTGACCTTCGACTATGTTCCCGCACCACGGACCGGATTTCAGGCAATTCACAAACTCCTGCCCGGGCACCTATTGCAGTTCGATGGGCAGGAAATCGACCTGAAACCTTATTGGCACATGCCGTTTCAGGACGACGCGCATCACAAGGCGGTTCGCCGGCAGGGCGAAGAAGCCGCCATCGATGCGCTGGAGACGCGGCTTCGGCAGTCGATCGAAAGCCGCCTGGTGGCGGACGTTCCTGTTGGCGTGTTTCTCTCGGGCGGTGTCGACTCCGCGCTGATCGCCGCCCTGGCCCGCGACTCCGCACCGGGGATTGCGGCCTACACGATAAAACTGCCCGGCGACGGGTACGACGAGACTCCCTGTGCGGCCCGGGTGGCCGAACAGTTCGGCATGCCCCACCACATCCGCGAGGTATCGGGAACCGACGTTCTGGATGCGCTGGACAAGATCGAGGCGCTACAGGACGAGCCCTTCAGCGATCCGTCGATCGTGCCGACCTATTTGTTGTGCGAGACCGCACGCCAGGGGGTGAAAGTCGCGCTCGGCGGCGACGGCGGCGACGAGCTGTTTGCCGGCTACATCAATTTTCAGGCAAATAAGCATGCGCGCCTGATGTCGCACATCCCCGGCGGGCTGGCTTCGGCCCTGCGGCGGATGACCGGCGTCCTGCCATCCTCCGATCGATACATGGGCCTGTCCTTCAAGCTCGCTCAGTTGAGCCAGGGATTTGGACGGCCGGAACGTCACCAGCCGTTCCTGTGGATGGCCCCTTTCGATCAGGCCGCTCGCGAACGGCTCCTTACCGACGAATTGACGACACAGGAGCGCTTCGAGCCAATCGATCAGTGGATCGCGCATCAGGGCCAGGCGCATCCACTCGATGAACTGCAATTTCTGTTTTCCAGGATTTACCTACCCGACGATATTCTCACCAAAGTTGACCGGGCCTCGATGTACAACAGCCTGGAAGTACGGGCGCCGTTCCTCTCTCCCGGCGTCGCCGAATGCGCCTTCGGATTGCCGCCGGAATGGCGGATGAATGGATCGAAGACGAAGTACCTTTTGCGCAAATTGGCGCTTCGATACCTTCCTTCCGACATCGTGTGGCGGCGCAAGCACGGTTTCGGGCTGCCGGTGGCGTCGATGCTGCGCGGTGCGCTGCGCGAACGGGTTCACGACGTCCTGCTCGACACCGCCAATCCGCTGTCCGGATGCTTCGTACGGCGCGAAGTCGAACGTCTGTTGGAAGATCACATGGCCGGCCGCGCCGACCATCGCAAGCGGCTTTGGTCGCTCTATTGCTTGTATCGCTTTGCCGCGGGCGCCCGGGTAAATCAAACGGCGCTTGCCGCCTAAAACGATGCCCGTTCAGTCGCCGGCCGGCGTCTCCGTCCGATCCCACCGGGCAAGGAAAACATTGTGCATCGCCCGGCCGGGGAGATGATTCCAAAGCCGCTCGGCGACCATTAGCGGCGGCGAAATGATCGGCTTCACGGCAAGCGGAATGCGCAAAATCATGCTGTTGAGGATGGCGAAATAGCCGGGCCCGCCGAAATACGTCAAATCCCGGCATTTAAAGTGATCACCGCCCATGCGAACGAGATCGTCATGGTTGAGCGCATGCTCGGTCTCTGCATCAAAGGATGAATCGACGCGATACCAGGCCTTACGCACGGCCTCCAGGAAAAACTGCGAATTCGGCTCCTGCATGATGAACAGGCCGCCGGGTTTCACCAGCTTGGCCGCGTTCGCCAGGGTCTGCGGCAGGTCGGCAACGCAATGATGCAATCCGCCGATGATGAAAGCCATATCGACCTGTTCGGTAATCTCGGCCGGTTTGGTCAGGTCAAGTTCATGGCACGGAAAACCGGTGCTGCGCCGGTATTCATGGCAGGCGGACGGCGAAATATCGAACCCGACCAAATCGATATCGGGATATCGTGACATCAGCGAGAGAGAGTTGTGGCCGCTGCCGCTGGCCAGCTCGGCCACCCGTTTGCCGTTCAGATCCAGGCCCCTGCATATCAACCGGAAGATGAATTCCTCCCGGTAAAGCATGCTGGTGGCGTCATAATAATGCTGTTCGTAGATGTCGTGGATTTGTTCGTAATGATCCCGCTGTCTTGCGCTCGCTTCCACTGTCACAGCCTCCCAAGACGCATTATCTGGACCATTTTGCATGGACCGAAGCACGATTGCCGAACGGCGCGTTCCGACCCCGGCAACGGCATAAAATGTAATAGCAACGATATGTTAACCAAAGATTGATATTGGAAAGCGTACTGTAAACATCCCCACCACCAACCATCGTTTATACCGAGCATTAAATGGCCCGTTCAGTCCGAATTCCGCCACTTCCCAAGAGCGCCTTATGACCATCGAGGAAACGAGCGGTGACGGCGCCGAGATTGCGGAGCTTTCCGCCGGATCGCCTGAGCGATTCGGGTATTCCTGGGACGCGTTCAATGATCTGACGACGCATCAGGAAGAGCAATTCCGGCGCTGGACGACCCACCTCGATCCGAATTGCGATTGGCGTGGAAAGACGTTCCTCGATGTCGGTTGCGGCGCCGGTCGCAACAGCTACTGGCCGATGACGTACGGCGCCGCCGGCGGGCTGGCGATCGATGTGGATGAGCGGTCTCTTGCCGCCGCCCGCAAGAATTTAAATCAGTTCCCGGCGGTGAAAATCGAATACGCCAGCGCCTACGACATTCCGGCCAGCGACCAATTCGACATCGTCTACAGCATCGGCGTCATCCATCACCTGGACGATCCGCAGCGGGCGTTGCGCAACATGGTGAAGGCCGCCAAACCCGGCGGCAAAGTGCTGATCTGGGTCTACGGTTACGAGAACATGGAATTCTACGTCAGGGTCCTCAATCCAATCAGAAATGCCCTCTTCAGCAAAATGCCGCTCGGCCTGCTGCGCGGCCTGGCGCATTTCCCGACAGCCGCATTATGGCTCCTGCTACGGCTGGGATTCACGCCGATAGAGTATTTCACGCTGCTCCGCACATTTCCCTATAAACACCTGCACCACATTATTTTCGATCAGATGCTGCCGAAGATCGCCAATTATTGGACGCGCAATGAAGTCAAGACGTTGATGGAGGATAGCGCGCTCCGCGATGTCCGCCTCGACTGGGTCAATGAGATGTCGTGGTCCGCGATCGGAACCAAGGCGGGCGACGGAAAATGACCGACACCGCCCCGGAATTCAGCAACGCACACCCCCTTCGCAAATCTGTCGCCCTAAGTGAAAACAGTTTGGTGGTGGCGCTTTTCTATGCGGTCCTGATTGGCTTGGCATTGATGCCGGTCTTTTCGGTCACTGTCCCGCCGTTGATCGACTACCCCAACCACCTTGCCCGCATGCACATCCTAAACGCATGGGAAAACAGCCCAGCGTTGCAGGCGAATTATGATTTGAACTGGCACCTTCAGCCCAATCTCGCGATGGATTTTCTGGTCCCGTACATGGCCAGGGTAATGCCCGTCTATGACGCGGGGCGACTGTTCGTTGCCGCAACCATGCTGATCATCCTGGCCGCACCGCTTTGCCTGCGCTGGGTGCTTTATCGCCAGATCGGTATCTTCCCGGTGCTCCTGTTTCTGCTGATTTTCAATCATATTCTGCATTGGGGATTCCTGAATTACCTGTTCACCGCAGGGTTGGCGGTGCTCGCATTCAGCGGCTGGATCGCCACGCGCGCGCACCCGCCGTGGGCTCGCGCCGCGCTTTTCTCCGTCGTATCGCTCATTTTGTACTTCGGACATTTGATGGGATTGTTCGTGTTCGGGCTACTGGTGCTCGGCTACGAATTACAGCTCGCTTGGCGCCGTGGATGGCGGCACGAGAATACGGTCATGGATTGGCTCATAAACGCCGGTCAATTCATCGTACCCGGCGTCTTGTTCATTCAGTGGGTGATAACCAACAGTTCGACGCATAAGGCGATCACCGCCTATGGCAGCCTCTTCGGCAAGATGAACGTGCTCCTCTCACCGGTTCATTTCGGCATGCCGGGGCTCGATGTTTTAACCGCACTGTTCTTGGGATGGGTAATAATCTGGTGCAGGGGACACAAAAATGTCTCCCTCGCGGCGGACTTGAAGGCACCGCTTCTGCTGTTGCTTGCTGCCGCGGTCGTCATGCCGGCCATGCTATCGGACGTGTGGGGTGCGGATTTGCGTCTGCCAACAATCATTGCCTGTATTCTGATTGCCGGTACCCGGTTCAGCGATGAATATAGCTGGCCGGTGGGATTTATAACATCCATCGCGGTGCTCCTGTTTTCGGTGCGGATTCTGTTCGTCATGAACCTTTGGCACGGCGTCGACCGCAATTATGAGGAATTCAAACAGGCGGTCGCTTCCATCCCGTCCGGCGCCACGGCTTTTGCGATCGGCGATAATTCCGATGCGTCGAAACGTCTCAGGCCGTACCACGCTGCCATGTATTGGCACATGGCAACCCTCGCCGTTATCGAACAATCCCTTTTCATTCCGACGCTGTTCACGGCGCACACCACGGTTCGGGCAACATCCAAACGCCTGTCCCTGGATTCACCGAACGGCACCCCGGTCTCTCGGTCGATCTTCGCTGGATCCGCCGATCCGGATAATTCGCCCTACGAACAGGGCTACCAGGTTTCGCGCTACAACCGGCTTTTCTGGATCGGCTGGCCCGATACATTCGACTACATCATATCGGTGCGATTCGATAATACCGAGAACCCCGACGACGAAAGGCTGGATCGAATACATCAGGGTTCCTTTTTCGATCTTTACAAAGTGGTGGAGCCCTGACGAGCATCGGTTAACCGACGCTAAAGTATTTATCGGTAGTGTGAAATTCTAATGAACCGGCGCCAGCTTCGCCGCGTTCCCAGAATCCGGGCGCGGCACCGGAAAAGCGCCCGACACGCCGAATACTAAAAGCCCGAGGCTAGAATGCGGTCCGGAACGCCCTACAAGGAACTCTTTCCGACTTTCACGGACAGGGCAAACTTGCCGATCTATTACCTGATTACGGTTTTGGTCGGATACGCCATTCTGTCCCGCTGCCTCTACGACCCCAATCTGCCGCATTTCGGCGGCTTCCGTTTTATCCCGGCCTATATTATCGTCGGCGCGATTGCGTTCAGCGGCATCAACATCTCCTATGCCGGCGCAACCCTGTCCTTTCGGATCCTGGTTCGCTCGATCATCAGTTTCGCCCTGTTCTATGTAGTGGCGAGCCATTTCTCCGTTTCGGATACCCTCATCGCCGACCGGCCCTTCGCGGATTTCGAGCTCAACCACGCTTGGATCATTGCGGCGCTCTGCGGCGTCGCCGGCTATTTCCGGCCAAGTTTCGCGGTCGTCACGCTGCAGTACATCGTTTGGCAGAAACGGCAGTTATCGGAAGTCTTCGGCCTGGCCGTCGATTGGCTGGACTATTTCACCCTGATCGAGACCGGCATGGTCCTCATCGTCGGTTATCTGATCTACAGGGGATTCCGGTTGGTCGTGAATATCGACCAAACGACGGATGCGGATGCTTCCCATTCCGTCGACGGAACGGCGAAGAGCACGGTGCTCAATCCCGTGGACATGCTTGTGATCCTCGCGGTCGCGCTGCATTTCGGGAATTATTTCTACGCCGGACTGATCAAGGCCTATATCGGTTCCGACCCGACATTCTGGTTTCGCGAAAATCCAACGCCATTCCTGACGCTGGCCGCACTTGAATCGAAGGTCTTGCCCCTGTCGTTCAGCGAAGGCCTCACCGCCTTCGCCTATCAAACGATGGACAAGATCTATCCCGTCACCAATCTCGCGACCATCGTCATTCAACTCGCCGCGCTGTTCGCGGTCATCCGCATTCGTTGGGCCATCTATGCCACGCTGGCCTACGATGTCCTTCACGTCACCATTTTCGTTTTGACGGGCATATTTTTCTGGAAGTTTATCCTCCTGAACCTGGCCATCGTGGCAGCGTTGGCGACCATGCGCACGAAGAAGATGTCCGTCGCCCTTCAATCCTTCCTCAGCTTTGTCGTGGTCATTTCGCCCTTCGTGTTCCACATCTTCCCGTCATACGCATGGCTGGATTCGCGCTCGATGAATGTGGTCCGCCTTTACGCCGTAACCGACGACGGTCGGGAAGTGCAGGTTCCTTCAAACTATTTCCTCGGCCTTTCCGTGACCTTTACGCAGCATCGACTTGTCTGGCCGGAAAAAGGTCCCGTCACCACCGAAAGCTGGGGCGTGTCGAAAAGCATGGACCAGATGCGCAAGAGCATGGCCTGCGACTGGGGGCACGAGACGGGCGATTTGCCGACGGCCAATCTGTATTATCCCAAAGAGCGCATATCCCGCTTGATCCGCCGCTACCACGGTCAGGCACTGACCATGCTCGACGGCGAAGGCCGATTTGAATACGACCTCTACCCGCATCATATCTTCTCGATGCCTTGGTTCTTCGAAGAATTCAGAATGTTGGATAAGCGGCGGATCAAAGCGTATCGTTATGAAAGCGAAACCCTCTGCCTTGATTTCAAGGACGGGAAACCGCAACACCGACGTCTGTGGCATGGAACCTTCGACATCCCACTCCTCCGATAATACAACGGCCTGGCTGGTCTACGACGGCGAGTGCCCGTTCTGCTCCGCCTATATCCGGTTTTTGCGATTTCGCGAGAGCGCAGGCGCCGTCGAGTTGATCGATGCACGCAGCGGCGGTCCGCTGGTCGATGAAATCGTCGCCGCGGGGCTCGACCTCGACGAGGGCATGGTGCTGAAAATGGCCGGGCGTTTTTATCATGGCGACGATTGCATTCATGCGCTGGCGCTGATGAGCGGCGATTCGACGCTGTTCAACCGGGTGAATGCCTGGGTCTTCAAATCTCCCGACCGAGCCCGCCTGCTCTATCCGATGCTGCGCGCCGGCCGGAACGCCGTGTTGCGCCTGCTCGGACGGCATAAATTGTCGCTCGACGCTGAAAGCTCACCGGCCCGCTCGCAATAGGCCGATCCGACGTCAGCCGGTCTGCTTCCAGTAGCTGTCCTTGAGCGCGATTTTGCCGTCGCGGATTTCGTAAATGTCGAGACCCCTCCGATCGATCTCTTCGCCGTCACGGGTCTTCCCGGTTGCACGGAAGCTTCCGAAGACCTTCTCCGGCGTAATCGTGACCTCGGTTTCCGAAAATCGAATTTCGGCAATTTCCCGGTCCCGTTCCTGAAGCGCGGCACGAACTTGTTCCTTGCCCCGCACGATGCAGCCGTCCGGCTTGTCCGGCCCTTCCGCAAGACGCCATTCGAAGTCGTCCGTAACGCAGGCCAGGATTCCGTCAACGTCGCCCTTGTTGAATGCCTTGCCGAATTCGCGCAACAGCGTCATCACCTGTTTCTCGTGGTCGCTCATAGCGTTATTTCCACCCCTGCTATTTGTCTTCGGCCGCATAGGGCGGCGGTTTGAAGTAACGCGGATAGGGGCCGATGGCCTGCATATCCACCTCGATCAGCGCCGGCCCATCGACCGCAAGCGCGGTCGCCACCTTGTCGCCAAGCTCCGACGCCTTGGCGACCTTGCCGTAATGCAGCCCCGCCACTTTCGACAGGTCTTCCAGCTTGGGCCCCTGAAGATCATGGAAGTAGTTACGCCCACCATACAGCGCATCCTGAATGTGCCGGATTACGCCGTAGCCCTTGTCGTTCATTACCAAGAAGACAATATCGACGCGTTCCTGCACGGCGGTCCAGAGCTCGGTCAGGTTCAGGAAGAATCCGCCATCGCCGCACATGCACACAACCTTGCGGCCGCCGCCGCCAAGCGCCGCGCCAATGCCGAGTTGCATGCCGGGACCGATTGCCGCGCCGACGGGATAGATGTTCTGGGTCGGTTCATAGAGCGGAAATATCCGATTGCCCCAGGTGCTGTTGGACAGTGTGATGTCACGGACGAAGATTGCGTCCTTCGGCATCACCTCCCGCAAATCCGTAGGGAAAGTGTCATAGGGCGCCATCGAGTTGCGATAGTTTTCAACTGTCGTCTCCTTGAGCGCGGCAAACTCCTCACCGTAACCGGCCTCGACCGATAGTTTGCCGTCGAGTTTACCGGCCAGCGCACCCAGCGTTGCCCCCGCGTCGGCACAAACAAAGATTTCCGAGGTGTAGGTACGGCCATTCGCTTCCGGATCGATATCGATCTGCACCCGGTTTTTCGGGATTTCCAGCGACATATCGGCCGTCTCATGGCCGCGCAACCGGCAGCCGGCGACGATCAGCAAATCGACGGTCTTATAATACTCCAGCACCTCCGGCGTGGCGTTGATCGGCCCCAGTGTCATGGGATGATCTTCCGGCAAGGCACCGCGCCCATTCCAGCTGCAAACATGCGGAATTCCCATCTCCGCCAGTCGACTGACCGCCGCATGGGCTCGCTTGGCACCATTGCCGGTCCACAGCAGCGGCCGTTTTGCCTTCGCCACCCGGGCCGCCAGGGCATCCAGTGCCGCCGGATGCGATTCCGCCGGTGCCGGGATCGGCAGCGTCAGATTGTCCAATCCGGCGGGGCGCGGAATTTCGGCGCGTTGGATGTCGATCGGGATTTCGACGCTAACCGGCCCCATCGGCGGGGTAAGGGCGTCGGTCGCCGCCCGCACCAGGGTTCCGAGTGCCGTCTCGGGCGAGCGCACCCGATAGGCGGATTTCGATACGGACGCCAGCATGCCGAGTTGGTCATAGACGTCGTGGACCGTCCCCTGCCGCCGGTCGATATTGCCGGTCGCGGTCTGGCCGGTCAGATGCAGCACCGGCGATCCGGCAAACCGCGCTTCGACCAGCGCGCCACAAGCGTTCGATGCCCCAGGGCCCGTGCTGGTAAACATGACTCCCAGTTCGCCGCTGGCCCGTGCATAGGCATCGGCCATGTGACCGGCGCCGGCTTCACCGCGCGCCATCACGAAGCGCAGCAAATTGCCGCGCCCGATCGCATCGAGAATTGGGATGTTATGGACAGAGATCACGCCGAAGGCGGTTGTCACGCCGATTTGCTTGAGAAATTCCGCGACCAGATCGCCGACCTTGATGGTGTCCGTCATGCCCTATCCCCGTGGTGTCGAAAGTTGCCCGCAGGTTAGCAGAGAGTTGCATGGCTTTCACAACCCCCGCCGGTTGGCAGACCGCCGGAATTGCCGTTTGATACGATCAAAGTTTGAGCCGTACAAAGACGGGGAGAAACGATATGCCAAACCGACCTCTCGATGGCCGCACGGCGCTGGTGACCGGTTCCACCAGCGGTATCGGCCTCGGCATCGCCACGGCGCTCGCCGAACAGGGCTGCGCGCTTGCCATCAACGGGTTCGGCGATGCCGCCGAGATCGAGCGGTTGCGCGCCGGCCTGGCGGAGACCCACCACGTCGATGTGCAGTATTTCGACGCCGACCTCGTCGACCCGGAGCAGGCCACCGGGCTTGTCGAACGCGTCACCGACGCATTCGAGGAGATCGATATCCTCTGCAATAACGCAGGCGTGCAATTCGTGTCGCCGATCGTCGACTTCCCGGTCGATAAATGGGACCACATTATTGCGCTCAACCTGTCAGCCGCGTTCCACACGACCAAGGCCGTGCTGCCGCAAATGATCGCGCGCAAATGGGGCCGCATCGTCAATACCGCATCGATCCACGGCATGGTCGCCTCGATCAACAAGGCCGCTTATGTCAGCGCCAAACACGGCCTCATCGGCTTGACCAAGGTAACGGCGCTCGAAGTGGCCGAACTCGGGATCACCTGCAACGCAATTTGTCCGGGATCGGTCCGAACAGCGCTCAGCATCAAGCAGAGCGAGGATATAGCGGCGGCCGAGGGGATCACCGTCGAGGAAGCGACCCGCAGGCGTCTGCATCAAACGCAACCGAACAAGCGCCATGTCGAGACGAGTGAGATCGGCGCCCTGGCGGCATTCCTGTGCAGCGAGGGCGCCCGTTCGATCACCGGCGCCACTCTGCCCGTGGACGGTGCCAAAACGGCGTATTGACGGACCATAACCCTTTGGGAAACTCTAAAATCGTCTAGGTATAGAGGGTATTCGCTACACTTTCGGATAATTCCATTACCCCGCGCGAATATCGTATTCTCACCATTCGATCCCGATCACAAATCGGTCGATCGTTTTCGCGTAAATCGCGGCGGATGAGGTACCTTTCTCCGTCCAAGCGGAGTAATTCAGTGACCGCACAACAAGAGCACCGCACCGTCTGCGACGCCATACGCTATTGGTCGGAACGAACCCCCAAGGCGCCGGCCCTAATTGCCGACGGGCAAAAACCGCTGAGCTATAGCGACCTCGCGGCGCTAATGGATAAATTCCAAACCGCGCTCAACGCTTCCGGCTTTGGTCGCAATGATCGTATTGCGATTGTTCATCCCGGCGGCGCCGAGATGGCGGCGACGATCGTCGGAATTTGGAGTTGCGCCACGGCGGTACCGCTCAACCCCGACCTATCCCTTGGCGAATTCGCAATCTATCTGCGGGACCATCGCGTGCAGGCAATTGTCATCGATGAAGGAATGGAGACTCCGGCCAGGAGCGCAGCCCAAGAACTTGGCTTACCGGTACTGACGGTCGCACACACGGACAAGGGTATCGCCGGCGCGATCGATCTGCGGCCTGGGCCAAAGAAGAAAGCCGAACATCCAGGTCCGGCGATGCCGGATGATCTGGCGCTGGTGCTCGCCACCTCCGGCACCACATCGCACAGCAAGATCGTACCAACCCGACACCGGCATCTTACGGCTCGGATCGTCAGTTCTATCAACCTATTGCAACTCACCACCAAGGATATCTGTCTGAATCTGATGCCACTATTCCATGGGCACGGACTTTATACGTCGCTTGCAACCGTCCTTTACTCCGGCGGCGGACTGATTTGCATGGCCCAGTTCGAGATGGACGAATTCTTCCACTATCTCGAAGCGTATGCACCCACTTGGTACAGCGCCGGCTATACGTTTCATCATGCGATTTACGCTGTCGCATCTGACTATATGTCGACGATTGACCGGACATCGCTAAGATTTATACGCACATCCTCCGGACGGCTCGATCCGAAAATTGCCGACGCCTTGGAAACGATCTTCGGCGTACCGGTCATCGAGACCTATTCAACGACGGAGACTGGGCGAATTTCCGGCAACCCGCTACCGCCGGCTATCCGAAAACGGGGTACGGTCGGAAAGTCGGCCGGCGCCGAAATTGCCATCATGGGTGTGGACAACCGCATCGTGGCCGCGGGAGAACGCGGCGAAATTGTCGTTCGCGGCCCTCAAATTCTCGATGGCTACGAGAACGATCCCGCCGCCAACCGAGCGGCCTTCGTCGATGGTTGGTTTCGTACCGGCGATGAAGGAATGCTCGACAGCGACGGCTATCTCTCCCTGACGGGCCGCACCAAAGACATCATCAATCGCGGTGGCGAGAAGATCACGCCGTCGGAAGTCGACAACGCGCTCATGCGCCATCCCGACGTCACCGAAGCGGTATGCTTCCCGATCCCTCACGTGACGCTCGGCGAGGAATTGGCGGCGGCGGTAGTCCCAGAGCCGGGGATGGCGCTCACCGATGAAATACTTGGCGAATTTCTACGAAACCGCCTCTCCCCTTTCAAAATTCCGCGGCGGTTTGTCTTCGTCGATTCACTCCCGAAGAGTGCAACCGGAAAATTCCAACGGCATGCTCTGGCCGCCGCCTTCGGTCTCGACGACCAAAAGATTGCCAAGAACCGGCTACCGGCGGACGACCGCCCGCCAACCGTGCTGGAAGCAAAACT
>CAJHYV010000180.1_pt1 | contig 17457 bp, 18 predicted proteins | sample 9198851 | NCBI WGS metagenome assembly CAJHYV01 (sample SAMEA7708375, study PRJEB35096) | sediment metagenome | biome: marine neritic benthic zone biome [ENVO:01000025]; feature: sediment [ENVO:00002007]; material: shallow marine sediment [ENVO:03000034] sea grass bed [ENVO_01000059] ...
CCCGCCATGCCGGCGGTTCTGGCGGCGTGCGAACGATATGGCCGGAGCGGCGGCGAGGCGCTGACCGGAGCGGCGGTCGCGATGGAGCTGATGTGCCGCATGACCGTGGTCGCGCCGACGGCGATCCACCGGGCCGGGTTTCATCCGACCGCGGTGATCGGCGCGATGGGCGCGGCCGCCGGCGTGGGATCGGTTCTCGGCCTCAAGCCCGCCGCCATCGCCAACGCGCTCGGCATCGCCGGCAGCATGGCGTCCGGGATCATCGAATACCTCGCCGAGGGAACCTGGACCAAGCGCCTGCATCCCGGATGGGCGGCGCAATGCGGGCTGCGCGCCGCCCTGATGGCGCGTTCCGGATTCACCGGACCACGCACCGTGTTCGAGGGCACGCACGGATTCTTCTTCACCTTCGCCGACCCGTCCATCGAACAGGACTTCTCGCATCTGACCGCGGGCCTCGGCAAGGATTGGCGGATGGAGCGCCTCGCCTTCAAGCCCTATGCCTGTGGCACCATGGCGCAGCCCTATATCGATTGCGCGATCGGCCTCGCCAAGCGCGGCGTACAGGCGGACGATATCGCCACCATCGAATGCGAGACCGGCGAGGGCATCGTGCACCGCTTGTGGGAGCCGCTGGCGGAGAAACACCGCCCGTCGACGCCATACTCGGCGAAATTCAGCATTCCCTATCTCCTTGCCGTGGGATTCCTCGACGGCGCGGTCGGGCTCGCGCAGTTTTCCGAGGATCGCATCCACGACCCGGCGATGCTCTCGCTGGCCGGCAAGGTGGGGTATGTCGTCGACCCGGATAACGAGTATCCGCGCAATTACAGCGGCCACATCCGCGCGACGCTGAACAACGGCGAAGTCGTGGAGGTGCGGCAACCGCATATGCGGGGCGGCACGCGGGAGCCGCTGTCCCGGGAGGAGTTGATCGGCAAATTCCGCAACAACGCCCTGTTCGGCGGCTGGAGCGAAAGTCGCGCGGATGCGCTGTTGAACTGGTGCGACGGGTTGTTCGACGGCGACAGCCTGGACGGCATCGAACAATTCCGCGCCTAGACACCTGGCACTCGGCCGACCCCATAGCGGACCCAACACGAACAACTCACTTGTCCCGGTGCAAGCCATCCGCTGAAATCATTGCCGGAATGCCGGCAAGCGGGCATAGAGTCACCGGCTCGAATTTCATCAGGGAGAGACTTCATACGACTAGGATCAACCGGCAGGAACCTAACCATGCTTTCCATCTGTTTCGCCGTGGCGTTGCCGGCGATGGCGGCCGCGAAGGACGTGAAAGTGCAGTGGTTCGGTCAGTCCGCCTTCAAAATCACGACGCCAGGCGGCAAGATCATCATGGTCGACCCCTTCATTACTAAAAATCCAAAACCGCCCAACGAATTGAAAGATTTATCAAAACTGGGCAAGGTCGATTTAGTCCTGGTCACCCATGGTCACGGCGATCATGTCGGCGACACCGTCAAGATCGCCAAGATGACGGGCGCTAAAGTGGGCATCAACGCAGATATGGGCCGCACCTTCGCCTCGGTCGGATGGCTCGGCATGAAACAGATGATTCGGTTCAACAAGAGCGGCCCGATCACGCCGCTTGGCGCCGGCATCACCGTCACCATGGTGCGCGCCGAACACAGTTCTGAGGTCCGGCACAAAGATCCGGCCACCGGCAAGGAATCCATGCTCCCCGGTGGCGAGCCGGCGGGCTACATCATCGAACTGGAGAACGGATTCAAGATTTATCACGCGGGCGACACGGGCGTTTTCGGCGATATGAAATTCATCGGCGAATACTACAAACCCGACCTCGCACTGCTGCCCATCGGCGGGCATTTCACGATGGACCCGGCACACGCCGCCTACGCAACCAAGAGCTTGCTAAAGACACCGGCGGTCGTGCCGATGCACTACGGCACCTTCAAGCCGCTCAAGGGAACGCCCGCACAGTTCAAGCAGGCGCTGGGAAATTCCCCCACCAGAGTAATCGAGATGAAGCCGGGTGAGATTCGGAATTTCTAACCGCCACAGTGTAACCCGCCGCGACTCAACGCCAGTTCGCGGCGGGCTGCCCGGTTCTCCGGACAACTCGAAAGGGACCGATCGCGCTCAGTAGCAGCGGGTGCGCACGCCCCATTGTTTGCGGCCGTCGGGCAGATACCGGTAGACGCCGTCCCGCACGCAGTTCCGCGGCGGCGCGTAACGGGCCGGTGCGGGCGGATCATAGTAGCGCGGCGCGGTTAGCAGGCTGCTCAACAAGATTGCGCCGCCAATGACTCCGGCCACCGCCAGCACATCGCCAGAGCTGTAGCCGTGGTGGCCATGATGATAGCCGTGATAACCGCCAGCCTGCGCGCTCAACGGCACAAAAGCCAATCCCGCGGTCAGCGCCGCGGCGGCGATGTATTTTTTCATGTCTGTCGGTCTCCGTTCTGAGTTGAATCGAACGACCGACTCCCGATCTACCGTTGCCGAAATCCTACCACAGCCACCAATCCGGTACCATGCTGGAATTCCCAACCATCGCGGTCTCTGTTTATTGGTACTCGCCTAACAGCACAATCTCGGCCAGCGGCTATTGACGCGGCAACAATGGCAGAATTTGGTCGCCAAGGCGGAGCACCCGGTGCGTCGGCGCGACGGCGGCAATCGCACCGGCCTCGATGTCCTTCCAGGCCGCCGCCGCGGCGGTGCCACGGAGAAATCTTTGATCGTATTGCGCCCAGGAGTCCCGGTCCCGCCGGAAGCCATATAATTGAGTGCTGTAGCGCGAGATTCGGCGCACGAAGACGTATTCGATAGCCCCGTCGCCGACCAAATCCACCGCAAGCAACGCACAGACAGCCGGCGTCTTGTTGGCGCATCCCGCGAGATAGTCATGCTTCGAGGTCAACAAAAACTGGCGTAACGACGGGTCGGGCTGCACGTCGGCCGGCCAGTGAATGAAAGCATCGAAGATTTTCTCGGGAGCGTCGCCGAACTCACGCCGCCGCTTCAAGTTGCGCTTCCAGTGCCAATACCGGGTCGATTCATCCACGGCCGCCAGATTCCGGTCGAGGACCGGGCGCTGCGGCAAGGCACCGTCGGTTCGAATCCGCTCGAGGGCGGCGCGGCCCGGCGCACCCAGTTTGAATTTCAACAGGCCGAGATCGAATTCCGCCGGTGCTACCCGCCCCGATACGAGCCGCTGCATCTGAGTGTGCGCACTGAGCCCGTAGGGGTCGAGGAGGGGCGTCAATGCGGCGAGCGCGACCAACGCCGTCACGCACCCCAACACCAGGTTGTACCGCCGCACCGCGTCCGGCCACGCGGGACGCCACCGGACCACGGCATAGGCATAGGCTGCCGCCCACAGGCCGGCGCAACCCGCAAGAATCAATGCGTGGACCCGTTCCGGCGTCAGCCCGTATTGTCCGACCCGAAGCGCGGTGGCATAGATCGCCAATCCCGCAATAACCGGCGCAAGCGCAAGCTGGACCCCAAGTAGAATCGTCAAGACGCGGGACGGCGGGCCGCTGGTGCCGTCGCGAATCACGGCGTTGACAAGAAATACCGCCCCGAACGCCACGGTCAGCAGGACTCCGGTCGCGTGCCCGGTATCCCAGAGCGGCGCCAAACCGGTAAACGGAAGGGCCGCCAGAAAGAGCATACCGGCAGCCGCCAAAACCGGCGCCAGTGCGGCGAACAAGGCAAGCGCAAGGTCGCGGATCGATCGAACGATCCGGGCATGCCGCCGAACAACCGCAAAGGAGAGACCGGCGGCAATGCCACTGAACGGCAGGGCGAACAATCTGGATCCGAAAACGTCCCCGAAGAACGTGATATTCACGAGCTCGAACAGGCTGGCCCAGAGCCACAGGAGCAGCCAGGCGGCGCCAACGAACAAGCCACCGACCGCAAGGGTGATCACATTGTTCCAGACGTATTCGAAATAGGGCGGATAGGGGATTCGCAGCCGGCGCTCGGCCAGCCAGACCTGAAACAGTGGCAGCACAACCGTGACGATGACCGCCGCTGAGATGATGGCGGGAAACAGGACCTCATCGAATTTGGAGCCCGGACGGCCAAACCGGATTTCGGCCCAAAGATAGAGCAGGGCCAGCGGCAGCGCGACGGCGACGGCGAATATCGCCGGCTCGCGCCAGCTCCCCTTTTGCACCGACAGCATGTACAGGCCCGGCGCCATGACCACGAACATTCGAGCCGCCATCACCGTGTCAACGCCAGCAAAAGATTTCACGGCGTGCACCGACAGGAAGACGAGCGCCACCCCCTGCACCAAGCCGAGGGCGACGAAATGCCGGAACGCTATCCGCGAATCGTGTTGTTCCCGGGTCATTCGTCCGCCCTCGGCAGGCCCGCATCGGGGGCGCCCCGCAGCGCGCTGAAATCCAACTTTAAGCCCCGCCGCTCGGAGCCCGCGGCACGCCGGATGCCATCGAACAGCCGCCGCAGCGCGCGCCACAGTTTCGGCAGCAACCACAGCACCAGCAGGACGAACACCCCGAGCAATGTCAGGAACCAGACCGGCTTGAACAACGCCAGTATCAGGCCGCCGATGACCAGGAAATCCTCGAACAGCGAGACGATCCAATTGCTGAAGGGTTCGGGCGACGTATTGATCACCACGCGGCCGCCTGCCTTGGCGGCGTGGCTCGCCGCCGCCAGGGTCCCTCCGGCGAGCAGCGCCAGGACGACCTCGTATTCCTTGCCATAAGGTGCGACCGCGCCGGCGGCCAAAAGGGCGCCGGCCGGAATCCGGATGAAGCTATGCACGCCGTCCCAGGCGGAGTCGACTCCCGGAACCTTGTCGGCCACGAACTCGACGAGGTAGAGGCCCGCCGCCGACGCAAGCACGGCGGGATGCGACAGGATTCGCAGATCGGCCGGCAGATCGATTGCACCGGCCGTCCCAAGCCCGCCGAGCAGCAGAACCGCGGCATAGAGGTTGATGCCGCTGGCCCAAGCCGCGCCAAGCGCGAGCGCCAGAATATTTAGCGTTTCCAAAAGGCCGGTACTCTCGCCATGAAACAGTCTCCTATCCACCTGCACGGCACGGCAGCGCCATTCAATTCGCCGGCTTAGTCGGGTCAGCCGGTTTCCGCGAAATCCTCGGGCCAAAGGGTCAGAGCACCGTCGCGGGCCAGCCCTTCGGCCACCACCTTGCGCGCGTGGTCGATCACCAGATCAGCATGCCGATCGAACGCGGCCTCAATCTCCGTCGCGGTGGCATATCCCGGCACCCTTTGGTCCAGCCCATCCAATACCGTTGAGCGGAGGACACACTCGTAATCGCGCTTTTCATAGTTGATGCGAAATTTCACAACCCGGTTTATCGGGTCCGCCTGTCGGCTTAGCAATTTCGCCGAGGATTTACGCCGCCGAACACCGGGACCGCTCAAATCATCTTCACCGAGAAATTCTATCCCGGCCGATTCAAGGGCACCGCGAACCGCCTCCAACGTCGAGACCGAACTGCGCCCCGGACCCATCGGCCCCTCCATGCGCTTAATCGTCGGCCGCGAAATACCGGACTCCTGCGCCAACTGCTCCTGCCCCCAATTGAGCATGGCCCGCGCGGCACGCAGCTGATCGGCGGTCAACATGGATCCAATCTCATTGACACTCCAACTTTACAATTCGGATCAGTTTGGCCCCCATTTATTGCCAAAAGGTATCATTGATACCCCTTATTGGTCATTTCCCTATACCCGACGCACTACCTCTTAAATGGCATCGACCCCGTCAAAGAAAAGTACCGGCCGGGGCATCACGACGAATTTATCGGTTCACCGGCCGCGCTTCCGGCATAATGAAGGCATGACTGCACGGACACGCTCGATTATTGGCGCTCTATTGCTGGCGGCGCTCGCCGGCACGACCGCGCCGCCATCCGGCGTACCGGCGAACGCGCAATCCACCCGCGCCGCCGAGACGACGGCGGTGCCCGCATTCATGCTGACCCCGGCGATCGGCGACGAATTGCGCGCCCTCGCGCATCTCGCCGGCGCCCCCGCACCCCGGCTGCAAGGCCGGATCGTCGTTGTCACGTTTTTCGCAAGCTGGTGTCCGCCTTGCGTCGAAGAGTTCCGTCACCTGAAAGCGGTTCATAGCGCCTATCCGGCCGAAAAGGTTTCCATCCTCGCAATTAATCTGTTGGAGGATTGGGGAGGATTGTCGAACGCCGGCCGCCTGGGACGATTTCTCGACCGCGCCGCGCCGCCTTTCACGGTGCTGCGCGGAACCGAGTCAATTTCCCGCCGGTTCGGCGGCGTCGACCGGATTCCGACGCTGTTCGTGTTCGACCGCCAGAGCAAGTTGGCATATCGCTTCATCCATCGGGTGAATGCCACGAAAACCAACGTCACCGGCCGTGAGCTCCGGGCGGTCATTGACGCGCTGATTTGAGGCTCGGCCGCCGCGGCAACCCTTTTGTACTGGTTTTGTTCATGGTAAACTGAATTATCATGCAAGACGTGCCCTCGATGCTTTCGCCTGACCTGGCCACCCCGGCGGAACCGGCACGGGCGCTGGCGCGCGGTGTCGCCCGCTTGTTTGCCGATCTGGGGCAGACGGCGCTATTCGAATTTTCTCTGCGCAACCGGCGCCGTGCCGATGTCACCGCCCTGGCCGCGGACGGCCTGTTCACCATCGCCGAAATCAAGACGTCGGTCGCCGATTTCCGCGCCGACCAAAAATGGCCGGACTATCTGCCGTTCTGCGATTTCTTTTATTTTGCGGTGCCGACCGACTTTCCCACATCCCTGATTCCGGATGAATGCGGCCTCATCGTGGCCGACGCCTATGGCGGCGCGATTGTCCGGGAGGCGCCGGAAGCCCGCATGAATGCCGCGCGGCGCCGGGCGCTCGCGCTCCGCTATGCGCGGACCGCCGCAAGACGTTTGATGCAGCATTCCGACCCGGGCGGTGACTATTAGTTCAATAGTTCAAAACCTGGAGCCCGACGATTAAACCGGGCGCCGGGTCAGGGGCCGCGCCGCTCGATGCGTTCGAGTTCATCCCAGAATTCCTTAAACACCTCGGTCCGAATTCGTTTTTCGGGACCGTCGCCGGTTATGCGGTCCGGATGATAGAGTCGCGCGAAAGCGGTTTTGGCCTGCCGGAATCGCACATCCTCGGAATTTCCACCATTCCCAATACCGGACGGTCCACGGCTGGATGACCCGTTGGCGGCTACGCCCGCGGGCGGGTCGTCCGGCGGCGCTTCGCCGAGCCGGGCGGCCAGCCGATTAATCTCCGATTTGTAATAATGCACAGTGTTGTCGAGCGATATTTCCGCGTCGTGCAGGGCGATGTGGCATTTCCGCAGCTTATAGGCGAGCTCCGACTCCCGGCTGCGCCGCGCCTGGCGGACGACATAGGCGCCCAGCAGCACGATCAGCAAGGGTATCGAAAATGCCATCAGATCGATTCCGGTCATAGCCTGCCATCCTGCCGTTCCGCCACGGGTCCTCGCCGGTTACTTCGCCATTCGGCGTATAGTGTTTGTCGTGCTGTATCCGGTCAAAATATCCGCAAGCACGATTTCGCCGCCCCAGCTCCGCATTTTCTCGGCGCCGACAACTTCGTCGACCGCGTAGTCCGAGCCTTTGACCAGCACGTCGGGGCGCAATGCCTCAATCAGGTCGAGCGGCGTTTCCTCGTGAAAGATCACGACAAGATCCACCACCGCGAGCGATGCAAGGACGGACGAGCGGCTGCCTTCGCTCTGAATTGGCCGGTCGGGGCCTTTCAGGCGCCTCACCGACGCATCGCTGTTCAGGCCCACCACCAGCCGGTCGCAGGTCGCCTTTGCCTGTTTGAGAAGCGATACGTGCCCCGGATGCAGAAGATCGAAACACCCGTTGGTGAAGCCGACGCGCCATCCCTGCCGGCGCCAGGCGCTGGCGCGATCGACCAGCGTCTCCACCGCGACCACCTTTGCCTCCGCGTCCAAGAATTCGGACGCGTGCAGCGCGGCCAGAATTTCATTCGAATGGGCCACCGCCGTTCCGACCTTGCCGACGACGACGCCGGCCGCAACATTTGCAAGTTGGGCGGCCTCGGACGCAGATGTCCCTGCCGCCATGGCCGCGGCGAGCACCGCAATGACCGTATCGCCCGCACCCGAAACATCGAAGACTTCGCGCGTCCGTGCCGGGAAATGATGCGCCTCCTCCCGCGTGACCAGGGACATGCCCCGTTCGCTGCGGGTCGCCAGAATCGCGCCGATGTCGAAATCCGCGATCAGCTTGCGGCAGGCCGCGATCACGTTGTCGTCCGAGTCGGTCGGCATCGCCGTCGCCGCCGCCAATTCCTGCCGGTTCGGCGTCAGCATGGAGGCGCCGCGATAGCGGCTGAAATCCCGTCCCTTCGGGTCCACGATTACAGGAATATCGGCGTCTTTCGCCAGGGCGATGAGATCCTGCAGGAGCGGCGCCTCGAGCACCCCCTTGCCGTAATCCGACAGCACCATCACCGTGTTTTCCGCCGCCTGCAACGCGGCGCGGGCGTCTTCGAGCATGGAAGCCTGTTCGGTCGCGCTGATCGGCTCGGTGGTCTCCCGGTCGGAGCGCAACAATTGCTGTCCGCCCGCAACGAACCGGGTCTTGATGCTGGTCTGCCGGCCGGGAATCGACAGCAGCCGCGGCGTAACCTTGGCCTCGCGGGCGACGAGCTTGGCGAGCTCCCGACCCGCCCGGTCTATACCGATTACTGCGGCCAGATCGCAGACGGCGCCCAGAGCGGCCAAATTACGCAGCACGTTGCCGACACCGCCAAGCATCGCGATTTCCCGTTGCTCCGCCAGCACGGGAATCGGCGCCTCCGGCGACACCCGGTCCACGGCTCCTTCCACATAGCGGTCCAACATGAGATCGCCAACGCAGACGACGCGGGCGTCCTGCAACCGGGACACCAGCTCGGAAAGTTGAGACATATTGTTCATGCAATCCCTCGCAACCGACGCCCTGTGCTTCCCTCGGACAGGCCTTCGCCCCAGCCGCACAGATGCCGCCGTCCGGGGTTCCAGATCGCCCTGTCGCTAGCCGATTGCGGGATTAGTTGCAACCTTAACATGCGCGCCGACGCAGCGCCGTTCACGTTTGGATGAGATGGCGTTCGTCGCCATGCAAGACGAGCGCCGTCAGCCGGCCGGTCCAGACCGCGCCCGTGTCGACGTTAATGCGATTGAATCGAAACTCCACCGCGTCGACCGGTGTATGACCGTGCACGACCACCACGCCGTGATCATCGGGCGACGACAGGAATGGCCCCCGAATCCAAAGAAGATCCTCAACCCGTTGCTCCGCCAGGGGTACACCCGGACGGATTCCCGCATGTACGAACAGGTAGTCGCCTTCGCGATGGCACGGCACGAGGGAGTCGAGGAAAGCGCGGTGCGACGTCGGCAGATTGTCGTTCAACGTTTGCCGCATCGTGCCGAGCTTACCCAGTTCTGCCGCCCCGCCATGGCGTATGTCCACCGTCGAAACGCCATAGCTGGTCGCCGTCGCCCGGCCGCCATTGATCAGCCAGGACCGGCCCACCGCCGGATCGGCGAGGAAGCGCAACATATAATCCTCGTGATTCCCCTTCAGGAAAACGGTCTCGAATCCAATCGGGGGATCGCGGGTGAGACGCTCGATCACCGCCGCGCTATCCGGCCCCCGATCCACGTAATCACCGAGACAGACGAGAAGCTTACGCGATTCCGGCGCGGCTGCGGCATCCGCCCGGATGCGCCCAAGGAGGTCCTCCAGCAATCCGTCGCAGCCATGGATATCGCCGATTGCGTAAATCCGGGTATTGGCCGGCGCACGGGCGGAGACTGCTTCGGGTATGGGCCACATCGGGGAACCGGCCTCGTTCGGGTTGCGGTGTTTCTCGATCCGGTGACAGTACCGAATTCTACCCCCGTTAACCTAGCGTAAAGGGCTTTAACCCTACTATATACGCCGCTTTGGCGCCGGCCTTCCGCGCGCTTCCGTGCACTCCGAGGAACCGGATGAACCTGACCCAAGAACAGGCCGCGCCGACGACCGTCAGCCAGGAATACCTGCTCCTGAATTACGTCCAGCGGCTGGAGCGGCACCGCGACGGCCGGCGCGGAATCCACATTCATCTGTCGAATCTTCGCGACCACAATCGCCGAAATCACCATTTGCGGGTCGCCGGCAACACCTTCGAAGGGCTGGTGCAGCAATTCGACGGACAGATGTTCTCGCTCAACAATGGCGATCTCGTCTTCGTCTGCAAGGGCGCGAGTGTGGAGGACATGGACGACGCGGTCATGCGGCTGCGGTACCTGTTCAGTGACGACCCGCTGGCGATGACCGACGTCGCCGACAATTTTTCGACCTGGTACAATGTGGAGGCGCAATACGACGAGTTCCTTGGACTCGCCAAGGATCTCTACGACCATGAACAGGCGCGCCAGCAGCGCCTCAAAGTCCGGGCCCAACAATGGGGCGAAACGACGTCGCAAGGATCGCAGCGGCCGATTACGCCGGCGCAACTCGGCAAGCTCGAGGAATTCCTGCAGAGCGCGGATCTATCGAGCTTTATTCGGCGCCAGCAATGCTGCGCGGTTTCCAAGGAGCTGCAGCCCAAGCCGATCTTCAAGGAGCTCTATATCTCGATCGACGAATTGGCGGCCACGGTCCTGCCGGGGGTAAACCTCTCCGCCAATCGCTGGCTGTTTCAGCATCTCACCCGAACGCTCGATAAGCGCTTGCTCAAAATGCTCGCCCGGGCGGATGATTCCGATCTGCATGCCTCCTTCAGCATCAATATGAATGTCAGTACTCTGCTGTCGCCTGATTTCCTGGAGTTCGACTCGCAGCTCCGCATGGGCGGGCGTGGAACGATCGTCGTCGAACTGCACCTGATCGACGTCTTCTCCGATCTTGCGGAATACACCTTTGCGCGTGATTTTCTGCGCGAGAAAGGCTATCGGATCTGCCTCGACGGCATCGCGCCGGCGAGCCTGCGGTTCGTCGATCGGGCCGCCCTGGGCGCCGACCTGATCAAGCTGACCTGGTCGGAAGAACTCACCAGCGACGCAGAAAGCGGCGGCCGCCTCGAAGATTTCAAGGCAACCGTGGAAAAGAGCGGCGAGGCGCGGGCCATTTTGTGCCATTGCAACGATGCGGCGGCGATCCGCTTCGGCCAATCGATGGGCATCACCATGTATCAGGGACGCTTTCTCGATTCGGCCCTGCACGAAGAAGCCCGCTTCGGCATTACCAGCGCTCTGAAGCTCTAGCGTTCCGCGACGCCGAGACCCCGGCGACCATACACCGCTTCAATTTCGTCCTAGCCGCGCGGCGCGTGCTTGTTCAGGATACGCTGCAGGGTTCGCCGATGCATTTTCAGCCGGCGCGCGGTTTCGGATACGTTGCGGTCGCACTGTTCGAAGACACGCTGGATATGTTCCCACCGCACCCGATCGGCCGACATAGGATCCTCGGGCGGCGGCGGCAACGGCCGTTCCGTTTCCAGCAGCGCCGCGGCGACGATGTCGGCATCCGCCGGCTTCGGCAGGTAATCGACCGCGCCCGCCTTCACCGCGCGGACCGCGGTCGCGATATTGCCGTAGCCTGTCAGGATGACAATGCGGATATCGGCGCGGGCCGCGCGTAAGGCATGCACCACTTCAAGCCCATTGCCATCCGCCAGCCGCAGATCGACGACCGCGTAGGCAGGCGGGTTATCCGACCCCAATTCGATGCCTTCGGCAACGCTGGCGGCGACGATCGCCTTGAAGCCGCGCTGCTCCATCGCTCGGGCAAGCCGGTTGCGAAGCGGTGCGTCATCATCGACGATCAGTAGCCGGCGGTCGCCCACGGCGGATCCATCGTGCATGAGCGATGCCTTATGTCCCGTCCCCGGTGTTCGTCAGTCAAGAATAGCGCGCGGCCAGCGAATAACAACCTCGGCGCCCCCCTTGTTCGCGAAGCCCAGCTCCGCCCCGGTACGTTCGAGTAGCGTTTGGGCGATGAATATGCCGAGACCCATATGCTCTTCGTCATCGCCGCGGGTCGAAATGAACGGCTCGCCGATCATCAACAACACTTCCGCCGGGATTCCCGGCCCATCGTCGGCGATCACGATCTGAATCGTGTTTTCATCCCAAGCCGGTGTAATCGTAACCCGCCTACGGGCGAACTGCACGGCGTTCTGAATCAGCGTGCCGAGCCCGCTGAGAATTTCCGGGCTGCGGGCAATCACCGGCTCTTCGCCAGACGCCTCATCCTCCGCGCCTGATGCAATGACAATCTCGACCGGACCGCCGCGATAGGGCTCGGCTGCGATTTCGGTCAGGTGCGTTAACCGCTGTCGCTCGAAAGGTTCGCCGCCGCCGGTTTCCGGTGTCTGGGTCAATCCCGCTAGAATCTGGCGGCAACGATCCGATTGGCTGAGCAGCAGCTCGACGTCTTCGGCATGGGGGCTGCCGTCGGGAATTTCGCGCGACAGTTCCTTCGCCACCACCGCGATCGTCGCCAGCGGCGACCCGAGCTCATGCGCCGCCGCCGCGGCAAGCGCCCCCAACGCGGACAATCGTTGCTGGCGCGCGAGCGAAATCTGCGTCGCGGCCAAGGCATCCGACATACGCCGCGACTCTTCGGCGACCGACCAGACATATGCCGAGATAAACACCGACGCGACGGCGAGCGCCGTCCATATGCCCAGCACATAAACCAGCGGCAGGTCGAGCGACTTGGGCGCCCAGGGCAACGGCAAACCGAACATCGCGAGCACCGAGATGCTGGCGACCGCGAGCAATGTCAGGGTGATCGTGGCGCCGCGAGACAGGATTGTGGCCGACACGATGACCGGCGCGATGATCAAGATGGCGAACGGATTCTGCAAACCGCCGGTCAGATAGAGCAGCAACGCGAGCTGCACCACGTCGAAGCCGAGCAGCATGGCCGCCGCCCGGTTGCCGATCCGCCGGCGGGCCAGGGCGCGGTGCGCCAATGGCAGATTGGACGCCGCGAGCGCCCCAATCACGCCGAGACAGAGCATCAGCGGCAGCGGAAATCCGAGGCCGAAGTGAACCGTGAGAACGGTCACGGTCTGGCCCGCCGCCGCCACCCAACGGATCATGATCAGGGTCCGCAAACGCAGGCGCACGGCTCCGAGTATGCCGAGTTGTAGCAGGCGGCCGCGCTTTTGTTGCTTCAGATCTTGGTCGTCGCTCATCTTCGATAACGCAGCATGGCGCGGTGTGTTGCGCAAGACCGCGCGGCGTATTCCCCTCTTGCCAATATCCGGCCGACGGCCCATATAGCGCCGATGCCCGGCTCACCCGTGATCGAGGTCCGCAACCTCACCAAGCAGTTCGGTGGCGTCACCGCAATCGACGACATCGGCTTCACGGTCCGCGCCGGCAGCATGACCGCGCTGCTCGGCGCGAACGGCGCCGGCAAGACGACGACAATTGCGATCCTGCTCGGTCTCGTGCTGCCCAGCGCGGGCACCGTAACCGTGCTCGGCCACGATATGCGCCACCACCGCTATCGCGCGCTGCCGCGTATGAATTTCTCTTCGCCCTATTTCGATCTGCCGCAGCGGCTGACGGTTCGCGAAAACCTGTCGGTGTATGCGCGGCTCTACGGAATGCGGCGTCCCGGCGCACGCATCGCCGACCTTGCCGCCGAACTCGACCTCGAGGACTTGATCGACCGGCCGTTTCGCGGCCTGTCTTCCGGCCAGAAAACACGGGTGCTGCTGGCGAAGGCGTTGCTCAACGATCCCGAATTGCTGCTGCTCGACGAGCCTACGGCCAGCCTCGACCCGGATTCCGCCGACTGGATCCGCACCTACCTGAAACGGTTCCAGGATCGGACAGGCGCGACGATTCTCCTCGCAAGTCACAACATGACCGAGGTCGAGCGACTGTGCGATACGGTGCTGATCATGCAACGGGGCAGGATCGCCGACCGCGGCGCGCCGGGTGCTCTAATCGAACGGCACGGCCGCGCCACGCTGGAAGAGGTCTTTCTCGATATCGCGCGCGGCACCGGCATGGCGGCAAACGGAGCGGTGGCGTGAGCCCCGGCGACTCCCTCGGCGCCCGGCTCGGCGGCGCGGCACAACGCTGCGGCGCGCTGGTGCTCCGCTATCTCTATCTGCTGAAGGGATCGTGGCCGCGCCTTCTCGAACTCGCCTACTGGCCGAGTATCCAGATCGTCCTGTGGGGATTGATCTCGAAACATTTCTTCGGCCATTCCTCGGCGGTTGTCGAGGCCACCGGCGCGCTGCTCGCCGCGGTTTTGTTATGGGACGTCCTGTTCCGCGGTCAATTGGGATATTCGATCTCGTTTCTCGAGGAGTTGTGGTCGCGCAACCTCGGCCAATTGTTCATCAGCCCGCTCAGACCCCATGAATTCGTGCTTGCGCTGATTTCCATCAGCATGTTGCGTACCCTGATCGGCGTGATACCGGCGGCTTTTCTGACAATTCCGCTCTACGGGTATTCGGTTTTCGATCTCGGATTGCCGCTGCTCGCCTTCTTCGTGAATTTGATGATGACCGGATGGGCGCTTGGCCTTCTCGTGACCGCGCTGCTCCTGCGCGTCGGCCTTGGCGCGGAAAGCGTGGTCTGGATGGCGTTGTTCCTGATCGCGCCCACCAGTGCGATTTATTATCCGGTGAGCGTCCTGCCGGACTGGTTACAGAGTGTCGCCTGGGCCCTGCCGCCCGCCTATGTGTTCGAGGGAATGCGCGGAATTCTGTTCGACGGCGTGTTCCGGACGGATTTCCTCGGCGCGGCATTCGCCCTCAATCTTGCCTACCTGCTGTTGGGTGCCGGCGTCTTCATGAGCGCTTTTCATGCCGCAAGGCAACGCGGGCTGCTGCATCAGGCGGGCGAATAGGGCGGTTCCGGATCGGAGTCGCGGCACGCCACGGCGCCGCGCAGGACGCCAAGCGCAAGCATCGAACCGCACCCCGCGCCGCACCCGGGATCAATGTCGAGAAGCGCTTCCTTTTCCAGGCACGACAAGAGCCGGCCATGCGCGTCGCCGGCCTCCCGGTGACCGACAATGCAATGATCGAGCGCGGTCCCATCGAGCTTATGCAGCACCGCCGCCGCCGCGGTCGCCGCGAATCCGTCGAGAATGACCGGTACCCGCGCCATTCGCGCGGCGAGGATCGCGCCCGCAACGGCCGCCAACTCGTGCCCGCCAAGACATTGCAATTGCTGCAACGCATCGCTTACCCCGGCGTGCCGCTCGACGGCGGCCGCGATCACCGCATCGGTCACCACATCGCCCGGGCCTTCCGGCGGCACCCGCCAGTCGTCGGACAAGCCGCCGAACAGGCTGCGGCAGAGCGCGGCGGCGCTGATCGGCGTGCCCGCGCCCATCGCCGCCACGCACAGCAGTTCGACACCCTCTTCCACCGCCATCATGCCGTAGGCCATCGCGGCCGCGCAGTCAGGATCGCTCAACGCCGGCGCTACCCGGAAATCGGCGGTCGGCCGATCGAGCGCCATTTCGTAGACCCGCAAGTCACTGTCCTGCATCCGGCACAGCGCGTTGGCCGCCGCCGCACCGCTTCGATACGCCGCGATCCGCGCCGCAACGGGTTCGGTCGCTGCCGACGCCGGCACGAAACCGTGCGCGCCTGCGAAAATGGCGAGCCGCGGCCGGTCGAGATGCGGCATACCGCCTTGCCACGACACGAGCCAATCGCCGAGAACCTCCAACAGCGCCGGGGAATCCGCCGGAGGCCGGTCCGGAACGTCCGCCGCCGGCAAGGCGCCCAGCAGGCCCCGAATTTCATCGAGGGAAGATTGGGAGGATTGGGTCGGTGTGATCATGCGGCGTTCGGTCATTGCGTGATTGCTGCGGACCGCCTTGCATAGCGCAAGCACGATGACGGTGCCATGCCGATTGCACCGGGCCGCACACAATTGTCGTTTTTGCGGCTCTGGCGATCCGCCCGCCGGGCCGCTATAAGCAGGGTCTTCGCCTTCTTGCAGGGAACCGAAATGACAACGACCGAAACACGCTGGTGGTGGATCCGCCACGCACCGGTGCAGGGCCCGAACCATCATATCTACGGCCAGCGGGACCTCGATGCCGACACGTCCAACACCGCGATCTTCGAAGCGCTTGCCCGCTATTTGCCGAGCGACGCAGTCCTCGTGAGCAGCGATCTCGCGCGAACGCGACAGACTGCGGCCGCCATCGCAGCGGCCGGATTGGCGCTGCCGGCGCCGATCCTCGATCCGGCGCTGCGTGAGATACATTTCGGCGATTGGCAAGGTGTCCGGCGCGACGAATTTCGCAATTCCCGAGGCGGGAAACATGGACAATTCTGGCTCGCGGCGGCTGGCGAACGCGCGCCGAACGGCGAGAGCTTTCTGGACCTTGTCGCACGCGTCGCCCCGGCAATCGACCGCCTGACCGAGGATCATGCGGGCCGCGACATCATTTGCACCGCCCATGGTGGAACCATCAAGGCTGCGCTGTCCTATACCTTGGGTATCGATCCAGAATCGGCGCTCGCCTTCGCCACAGACAATTGCGCCGTTACCCGGCTCGATCATCATCCCGGTCCAAGCCGGGGCGTCTGGCGCGCGGTGACGGTCAACCGCACGCCGCTCTAACGTGGCGCAACCGCCGGACGGCTGCTAGGGTCACGCCATGGGACCAATCGATTTTATTGTGAGCAACCCGGCCTATTTCGTGGGCGGCGTCTTGCTGCTGGGCTTGGTGTATTTGCTGTTCCGGTCGAGCAAACGCTCGCTCGATCGCGCCGCGGCGCCACGGCGCAACATCACCTATGAATGCGTGGTGACGCCGGCGCTCGAAGCGGACGAGAAGCTGCGCGACCAATTCACCGAGATCGAAACGTTCGGTCCTCTGGACGATCTTCGGCTGGTGCGGTTCGGCCTGTTTAATTGGGGGACGCTTGCCCTCGAGCCGGATCATATCCAACAGCCCATCGCGGTCCGGTTCGGCGAGCAGGACGAAGTGATTTACGCCGCCTTCGGCGAAGTCCTGAAAACCCAATTCGAGATGTCCGAGCCGCCGATGGCGGAGGGTTCGACCGTGCGGTTCGCGCCCTTTTCTATGAGCGCCCGCGGAACGGTCATCTTCAACTTCGTCGTCCGGGGCGCTGCGGATCGGGTCCACGTCGAGGGCTTCATCGAGGATGGCGGGCCGATCCGGCGGCTGACCTAGCGAATGTCCTCGCGCAAATTCCTGCCGCGAATAACGGCTTAATCCGGCCCGCGTACGCCCAACGCAGCGCCGATACGGGTTGCCGCCGCGATGCGTTTTTCCCGAAGCTCGGCGCCCCGTTTGCGCAACGTCGCGACCACCGCCGGCGGCGCCTTGTCGACACTGCCGCCGTTATGCGGCGGCGATGGATCGTATTCCGCCTGGAGCTGGATCTCCTGCGCGACGCGGGCGCCGTGCAGGCGCTCCG
>CAJHYV010000407.1_pt1 | contig 17455 bp, 12 predicted proteins | sample 9198851 | NCBI WGS metagenome assembly CAJHYV01 (sample SAMEA7708375, study PRJEB35096) | sediment metagenome | biome: marine neritic benthic zone biome [ENVO:01000025]; feature: sediment [ENVO:00002007]; material: shallow marine sediment [ENVO:03000034] sea grass bed [ENVO_01000059] ...
AACGGCGAGGTTATCTGCGCCCTGGTCAGGACGCCTCCGCCGGGGCAACTGGTCGCCTCTATCTCCCGCGGGGCGGCGTTGAAAATTATCGAGCGGAGCGCGATTCCGAAGCCGCTGCTGGAGATCGCAATGCACGTGGACGACACGCTCGCGCATTACGGGCCACGGCTGTATTGCGTCGATATGGTCCTCACTGCCGACGGGCCGAAAATCATCGAACTGAATTCGCGGGTCGCGCTGCGCGAGGATGAAATACATCCCGATTTCGCCAGAATGAAACGCCAGCTTGCGCGCGTTCTGATGTCCCTTGCACCATAAACGCCCCAAATGGCGATCAAATGCATCGGCGTGTCGGACACGGTCCATTCGATGATCGTTCCCGGACCCGATCCTGACTGATCCGGACGCCGCGGCGCCGCGTCGGTCCGACGGCGGATCGCACCGGATCACTGCCGTGACAGATTCCCGCTCTCGGATTATAAGCGGCGGCGAGTCGCCTTAGACGGTGTGGCGGCGCGCCGTGGCAGGTCCGAAAGTCTGGAGCATATGGGTTTCTGGGAAACACAGGCATCGACGTCTCTCGGCCCGAAGGAGTTCGCCTTTGTCCGGGATGCGTGTAGCCGTTACCTGCCGGAAACCGGCGCGGGTCCCGGCGCATCCCTGAACATCCCGAGCACGGACACGGACGCGCCGCGACGGCACTTCAGCCACGTCGCCCTGCCCGACTGGGCGGCGGATATAGGCGTCGGCAGCCCGGCCAGCCTGCTCGCGCCGTCTGACTGCATCCTTCCGGGAGACGGAGCGCCGTGGCAGCGCTGCGATTGGTGGCGGACATTGTTCTATTTCCTGACCGGAGAGGCCGAGCGCGCGTTCGAAGCGGAGCACGGTCCGGTTCATTCCTATGCACTGCGTCTACCGGATAATTTGGCGCCGATATTCGATCATGCCTGGTGCAACCGGATCATGCTGTTCCTCCGGCGGTACGGCGCGCAGATGGCCTCGGTCGCCGAAGACGACGCCTTTGGGACGAAACCGCGCCCCACCCTGCATTTGACCCACGACGTCGATGCGGTTGCCAAGACCCTGCCGATCCGGATCAAGAAAGCCGCGTTCGATGGCTTCAATGTAGTGCGGGCCGGTATGCGCGGGCAGTTCCACCAGGCGATGGGGCACGCGGGACGCGGCGTGGCGTATTTTTTTCGCCGCGCCGACTATTGGTATATCGATCAGATTGCCGCGCTGGAAGCCGGCCATGGCCTGACGAGCGTCTTCAACGTCTATGGCGGCCGCGGGTCCTGGCGGCGGTCGCCGCGGCGCATTCTGCTGGATCCCGGTTACGACGTGACCGACCGGAAAATCACGATAGCGCTGCGCACTTTGACGCAAAGCGGTTTCGGCGTCGGCCTGCATCAGAGTTTCGACGCCTGGAAAAACGCCGACGGCATGCAGCGGGAAAAACGCCGGGTGGAAGAGGCGATCGACTGCCCGGTCACGACATGCCGGCAACATTGGTTGCGTTTTTCCTGGTACGATACCTGGGCGGCGCAGGAACGGGCTGGGTTCACGCTCGACATGACGCTCGGATTCAACGACCGGCCGGGTTTCCGCAATGGCGCGGCCCTGCGGCTGCCGGCCTGGATTGCAGCGCGCAACGCGTCGTCGCAAAGCCTGTCAACGGTCCCGCTGATGTTGATGGATTCACATCTTTTCGATTATGGCCTTATGGGTCCGGATGCACGGCGGCGCGCCATCGACCATTGGTTGGACGAACTCGCCTTTACCGGCGGCGAGGCCAGCGTCGTCTGGCATCAACGGGTTTTCCATCCGCAGGATTATGGCTGGGGCGCGGATTACGAATATCTACTCGGTCGGGCGGCCGCGCTATGATGGGCGATCATGCCGCCAGCCATCCGGGAACCGGAACCAAGAACTCCTATTTGGATCAGGTCCACCGCAACCTGCCACGCCTGCTGGCCAGTTTCGACCGGGACGGTACCAGCCAAACCTACGGTGTCGGCGATCGCTTTCATTGGGCCTGGAAGCTGATCGATTTTTCCAACGGAACGTTTCAAGCCGCAGCAGGGGGCTTGGCCCGACTGATCGATGCACAACTACTGCCGGATTGGCTCTCCGAGAGAGCCGCGCTCCGGCGGATCGACGCCATGTTCACCGGCACCCGCGCCATCACGGCGCCGAACGGCAGTCTGTGCGAAGCATTCCCGCGTGAAGCATCCTTTTGCGTTTCCGCGATGGTGGCCGCCGAATTGCTGACGGCAATCGAGTTGCTTGGCGACCGCATTTCGCCGGCGAGCCGGAAGGATTACCTGCGGACGGTCGAACCGATGTGCGATTTCCTGCATCGGCAGGACGAGCATCACGGCATCATCTCCAACCACCTTGCGACGGCAGTGCAGGCGCTCGTGCTGTGGGAAGATATCGGCGGGGGCGGCAGTATCGACCGCGGACGCGTCTTCCTGGACCGAATTCTCGCGTATCAGTCGGCGGAGGGATGGTTCCGCGAATATGACGGGGCGGACCCGGGATACCAGACCTGGCTGACCAGCGCGCTCGCCGATGTGCACCGCCGGCGGCCCGATCTCGGCCTTGCCGAACCGCTGGCCCGTTCGATTCGATTTCTGTGGCACTTCGCCCATCCGGACGGCTCCTTCGGCGGCGTGTACGGCAGCCGGTCGACCCGGTTCTGCTTTCCGGCCGGGCTGGAATCCCTGGCCGCCGAATCACCGGAAGCGCGTGCGCTCTGCGCATGGTTGCGTCCCGCGATCGCCGACCATCGTCTGGTCACGCTGGACGTCGCGGACGCGCCCAATCTCGTGCCTTTCTTCAATGACTATTGCGGGGCGGCAGCTTCGGCCTCCAGGTCCCGCACCGCCGAGGACCATGCTCCGGCGCTGCCCGCCGAAGGCCCGCCTTTCCGCCATCATTTCCGGGAAGCGGGAATCCTGGTCGATCGGGGCGCCGGCCATTACACCGTGATCGGAACCGGGAAGGGCGGCGCGTTGCTTCACCTGACGGACGGCACCGGTCGGATCGAGGATCCCGGCTACGTCGCACAGGATTCACAGGGCAATGTTGTTGCGGGTCAGGCCGGCGACAGCGAAAGCGACGTCCGCATCGATGGCGACCATGTCGAGATCGGCGTCCCGTTGCGTCGGCTGCATCGGCCCTATCCCGGCGCGTTCGATTTCGTGGTCCTGCGGCTGCTTTCCTTGACCGCCTTCCGGTCGCTGTCGCTCGGCAATCTCGTCAAGCGCCTGCTTGCGCGCCATCTGGTCACCGGGAAGCCGCGCCCGGTCGGGCGGGCACAGCGAACAATCGCGCTGGGGCCCGATCTGCAGATCGAGGATGTCGTCACCGACGGTCCGGTGTTGACGCCAATAGCCGACAAAAGCGGGTTTTCCGCGATCCATATGGCCAGTCAAGGCTACTGGCAGAGATCGGACGACGCGCCATGATCCCGCGCCTGAAAGCCGATTTCGGTTGGCGGGAAGTTATCGCCGCGTTCGCGATTGGTGACCGCGCTGCCGATGTCGCCGCCTTCGAAGGCGCGTTCGCCGAGATCCTCGGGCAAAGGGAGGCGGTCGCGTTCGCTTACGGCAGGTCCGCGCTTCTGATCCTGCTGGAAGCGCTCGGCATCGACGACGCCGAAGTGATTTGCCCGGCCTACACCTGCGTCGTCGTCGCCAATGCAATTGTGGAGGGCGGCAATCACCCGGTGTTCGTCGATTGCTGCGACCACGACTACAACATGGATTTCGACGCGCTGGAGGACGCGGTGAACGCGCGGACACGCGCCGTGATCGCCACGTCGATTTTCGGCCACCCGCTAGACCTGGACCGGCTCGATGCGTTCGCCGCGCGCCATCCGGATATCGTCATTATCCAGGATTGCGCCCACAGCTTTGGCGCCGAATGGAAAGATCGGGCGGTGAACAAGGCCGGTGTCGCCGCGATCTACGGTTTGAACATCAGCAAAATCATCAGTTCGATCTATGGCGGTGCGATCACCACCGACGACCGCGACCTGGCCGCGCGCCTTCGCCGGCTTCGCGATGCCAGACTGAAACCGCCAGGGCTCGCCAAAAGGGTCTCGCGCTGCCTCTTTTTCCTGCTGACCTATCCCGCGTTCTGGCCGCCGGTCTATGGCCTGGTCAACCGGCTCGAGCGCAGCGGGCTGCTGGACCGGATTACCAAATACTACGACGAGAACCTGATCACCATGCCGCCCGATTATCTGGACGCCATGGCGGGCGTCGAAGCGCGGGTCGGCCGGGCGCAATGCGCCAAATATTTAGAGGTCATCTCGCATCGCAGGATGCTCGCAGCGTTTTACCTGGAGCGCCTGCAAGGCATCGAAGGTCTGCGGCTACCGCCCTGGAATCCGGGCGCGACGTATTCGCACTTTGCGGTCTTCACGGAATCCGCGCCGCAGATCATCGCCGATGCACGCCGCGCGGGCGTACAGTTGGGCGAGCTCATCGAATATCACATCCCCGATTTTCCGGCGTACAAGCAAGCCCCGTATTTCGGCGAAAGACGCGCCGCCCGCTGGCCGGGCCATATGGTGAACCTGCCGGTGCATCGGGGCGTCAGCACTCGAGCGGCGGCGCGCATCGTCGACGTCGTCATCGCCGCCGCCGCCGACAAATGACGGCCGAATTGCCGGATGCGCGCCACTGGCCGATGGTATATGAAATCCCGTACACCGCAGCACCGAAAGCCGACCAAGATGGATACAACGGACCCCGCGCAAGGACCGGCCGAACGCCGCGAAGTGACGTTCGTTATTCCCGCCTATAACGAATCCGCCATCATCGAGCGCAATCTCGACGAACTTCATGACTGGCTCGCCGCGCACATGGCCGCCCTCGACTACGAAATCGTCGTGGTCGACGACGGATCGAGCGACGGCATGAGCGAAGCGCTGGACCGCTACGCCGCGTCGCACGACCGCATGCGCGTCGCGCACCATGACCGCAACCGCGGGCGCGGGCGCGCAATCCGAACCGGTTTCGCCCACAGTACCGGCCGGTACGTGCTCTGCCTCGACGCCGACCTGTCCTATGCCCCCGATCACATTCCCAAGCTGCTGACGCCGCTCCAGACCGGCGGCGCGGACATCACCCTCGCCTCGGCCTATCACGCGGACGGCAAGGTCAGCAATGTGCCGTTTTCCCGTGCGCTGCTGTCACGCTGGGGCAATCGGGTCCTCAGCGCCGGCGTCAAGGGAGAATTCAGGACGGTTACCTGTGTCGTGCGCGGATTCCGGCGCGAGGTCATCGATGAACTCGAACTGGTCAACGACGGCAAGGATCTTCATTTGGAGGTTATCCAAAAGGCGATTCTGTTCGGGCTGAACGTGGTCGAGGTGCCGGCCCATCTGCAATGGCGCGACAAGGACCGGGGCAAGGCGCAGGCCCGAAGCTGGAAGCAACGCATTCCCTTCCTCTCCATGTCCGGCACGATCATGTCGCACCTGCTGTATAATTTTCTCCTGCGGCCCGGCCTGATGCTGTATTTGCCGGTGTTTGTGCTTGTTTCCACCGTGCTGACCGGAACGGGTCTGCTGGTGTACGCCTTCGTGTCGCGCCTCGCCGGACAGGCCGAACCCGTCACGTCGCTGAACGTGTATCACGCCTTCCGCGAAACATTGTTGCAGGGCAATCTGACCCTGTTCATCGTATTCTTTTCGCTGGTTCTGCTGATGGTCTTCATGGCGTTCTATTTCGCCTCATTCCAGAACCGCAAGAATTTCGAGGAACTCTATATCCTGTCGACCCGCATGAACGCCCGGCTCAAGCGGCTCGAGGAGCGGCTGGAGCGCTGACATGTGCGGCATTTGCGGTGTTTGGGGCGGGCGGGACGGCCCGGCGCAGACCCGGTCCATGCTCGATCGGCTCGCCCATCGCGGGCCCGACGGCGACGGCATTTGGGCCGAAAAGGATTTGACGCTCGGCCACAACCGGCTGGCCATCGTCGACCTGACGCAAGCCGGGGCCCAGCCCATGGTCACCGCCGACGGCATGCATGTCGCCGCCGTCAACGGTGAAATCTACAACTATCCCGAATTGCGGCAGGCACTCGAGAAAAACGGCGCCGTGTTCGCGTCCGATTGCGACAGCGAGGTGGTGCTGCACGCTTATCGCGCCCAGGGTCTCGAGGCGCTTCGCCAGTTCAACGGCATGTTTGCCTTTGCCCTGTGGGACAAGGCAAAGCAACAGTTGATTCTCGCGCGCGACCGGCTCGGCATCAAGCCGCTGTACTATCATCGAGGCCCAAATGGATTCCGCTTCGCGTCCGAGATCAAGGCGCTGTTGTGCGGCGCCGAGCACTGGCAGATCGACGGAACCGGGTTGGCGCAATTCCTGACATATCAGAATTTGTTCGGCCAGCAGACATTGCTGGACGGCATTCGCATGCTGGAGCCGGGTCACGCGCTGATCGTGACCGCCGAGGGTGCGCGCACGGTTCCGTTCTGGGAACCGTCCTTCGGGAAGGATCAATCCATCTCGGATTTCGGCGCAGCGGTCGGGCAATTCTCAACCACATTCGGCGAAGCGGTCGACCGCCATCTGATGAGCGACGTACCCGTCGCCTGCTATCTCAGCGCCGGATTCGACAGCGCGTCGGTTGCGGCTGAAGCCTGCCGGCGCCTGGGCCCCGGTGTCGCGACTTTTACCGGCTCCTTCGACCGGGGCGGCTGGTATGACGAGTACAGCGGCGCGCAAAGTGTCGCCGAAAAATTGGGCGCGGAAGGACACCGCGTACCAATCGATTCGGCAGCCTTCGCCGCCCGCCTGGACGACGTCATCCACGCGCTCGACGAACCGCGGATGGGCATGGGCGCATTGCCGCAGTTTCTGGTAGCCGAGGTAGCGGCGCGCGAACGCAAGGTCATTCTGACCGGGCACGGCGGCGACGAACTGTTTTCCGGCTACCCAATCTTCAAGCTGGCGCAGCTGGCGGCGAATCCGGCAAGCGTCGCGCGGATCCGACCGTCCGAGTTGCCGCATCTCGCCTATTTCCTGATGAATGCTGTCCGCGGCGGTGAGTTCAGCGCCTGCCTGCCGGTTCTCTTCTCCAAGCGGCACCAGCGCCAAGCGTTGCAACCGGACATCTATGAGGTGGTCAGGGAAGAATGCGCCCGCGACCCGCTGGACACTCTCACATCCGGCGCCCGCAACCATTACGAACGCATCCTGCTCACCTATCTGCGAGCCTATTTGCCGGGCTTGCTGACGGTCGAGGACAAGATCTCGATGGCCCATTCGCTGGAAGCCCGTACGCCGATCCTCGACAATAAGCTGGTCGATTTGTCCCTTTCCATCGCCCCCGATACCAAGCTGCAGGGCGGGAATTTGAAGGCAATCCTCAAGGAAGCGATGCGCCCGCATCTGCCGGCAGCGCTGTACGACATGCCGAAACGGGGCTTTCCGACGCCGCTCGGAAGCTGGCTGCGTGGGCCGCTATCCGGTTTCCTGCAGAAACGATTGACGCACCCGGACAGCAGCCTGACGCGGTTGTTCCGGCACGACTACCTCAAAGCCACGGTCGACCGGTACCTTGCGAAGGAGCCGTTGCTGCGCCCGCTGGACGAGATCCCGACACACCGGATGTGGATGCTGTTGGGGCTGGAGAGTTGGCTGCGTCAGGGGGAGGCGAAGTGGGGGGTGCGATTTGAGGCGGGTTGAAATCGCGGCTACACCCCCTTTGTCCTTTGCGGGACAACGCGCAATCCCGCCAGCAGCAGGCCAATGGCCTCGGACGGATCAATCAACCGATGGCCCAGTTCATAAAGCCCGCCGACTTCGGCGGATTTCGGCCAGCTAAAATAACTGGGCTGCAGGCCGTCATTGTGAAGCGCCGGTTCGACTCGACCGTTCTCGGCAAGCGCCGATACCGCATCTGACAGAAGTGCCCCGGCAAGGCCGTTATTGCGTAACATATGGTTGTAAACCGAGCCCGCCTCTCGTCTTGGGCAAATGCATTGGACGAGCGGCGGCCCCTTGTCGAGCTCGGGTTCAACGGAAAATATGGATGTTCCGATCGGCGCTCCTGGATGCCGCAGCGCATGGAATTCGCCGGCAATGCCACCGAATGCCGGCAGCAGACTCGAATGCACGCACCACGTCCCCAAGCGAGGCAGGGCCAACACGTCCGGTCCAAGAATCGCGCCGACCCGAATAATCAGCAAATCGATTTTCTCGGCGGCCAGCCGTTCCCGAAAAGCGTCGGCACCAAAGTCGGCCACGATCGAAACCGGAATGGATTTTCGTCTCGCCAAGGCCCGGAGACTAACCATATAGCCGGACCGCGGCCTCATTCCGGTAAGCAATGTAAACACATCGAACAGCTTAAACAGGCCATGGGTATAGATCAGGTATAACCAATAGCGAGTCGACATGCGCCGCAACAATGCGATTGCGCCGTCCAGATTTCCGCGGCTTTTACGGGAAGGTGAGCGAGCGATTGCGATGCCCGCCACCTCTACTTCGGGGTTTTCGAGTAATGGCGAAAAGATAATACTCGAGGTCAGGTCATCGTTGCTGAAGATGAATACGCGCATGATCAGGGCCGGCGCCTCCCCCATAGCGTAATCGGCGCCTCTGCATCGCGTTGACAAATTTCCAGCCCGGCGATCTCCATCTCGCGCTTCAGTTCGTTTTCGGTAAAAAAGCGCAACTCGGGCGGCGCGAGATTGACGAGAATCACTTCGCGGCACTGACGCCACGTCCCATTGCCGAGGCTCAACCCTGATGCCGTTGGCATGAGTCCCAAGATCGGGACGAACAAATCCGCGACACGTCGCTGCAAGAACGGCGGCAGTCTCGTGACCACGCTGCGGGTCAACCCGAAGCAGCGGCCAAGGAAATCGCTACGGGCAGGATAGACCCATATGCCCACGAGCCCGCCGGGCCGCGTGACCCGAACCAGTTCGCGAATGGAGCGGGATGGATCGGGAGTGTAGGCGATGACGCCGTAGGAGAACACTGCGTCGAAACTTTCAGCATTGAACGGCAGCGAGGCGATATCCGCATGCAGAAACCGCCACCCCGACCGGCCTTGCCCGCGCGCGGCTTGCAACGCTTCAAAGGATATATCGACGGCAGCGAGCGAAAACTCCCGCTCACTTTCCGCCAGAGCCGCCACATGAACACCATCTCCGCACCCGGCATCCAGCAGCCGCAAAGGATGCACGGTACCGTCCGCGTCCTTCAGGACCGGTGCCAAGAAGCGGCGTGCCTCAGCAAGTTTCGAGTCCGCCAACGGCGACGCCTTGAATTGCGTCCAATGATGCTCGAACGCCTCCATTCCAGCGCAGAAGGACGGAATGCCTTCAACGATCGGATAGGCGCCATGTTGGGGGCACACCAGTTGCTGCGGTTCGTGCTGCATGGCCAGTGCGCTCCCGCAACGCGGGCATACAAGGGAGTCGAGATTTGTCACGTCTGCTCGCTGCTCTCGTGGTGACCCGCATGGGCATATCGCTTTATGGCGGCAGTGACCCAAGGATGAAATGCTCATTTTCATAGAGGACGGGCAGCGGCACCGCTCCGGGGACACGGTCTTTATGGAACATGAAATGCCGCACGCCGTGGCGGGCCGCCATCCTCTCGAACCATTCCTTCGGTTGAGAATAGTAAATCTTGCGGATTTTGCCGTGCAATTCGAAATATCCGCGCAGAGGCGGCATCCTGTCGAGATACGTTTTCAATTCGACTCCGAACTCCGCGACGCGTTCCATGCCTTGATCGAACGCCGCCTTGTCAGAGGCATAGAACCAACCCGTCATCAACCATTCGCGCAAATTGCCGAAAGACGGTCTGTGTGAATAGGCCCGCCAGCCGTAATAATGCGTCGGGTCCGGCATGAACAGGGTGCCCGGCGGCGTGTGTGCGCGCGCCCAGCGTTGGACGTCTTGATAACTCGCGGCTTTTTCCGACATCCCAGACCGTGCCAGCGGCCGGTGACTCCAGCTCCAAGACAGCGCCAGCACGATCAAGGCGAGAGCTGCAAGACTGCGGCCTGGGATCATCGAAAAGAACCTCACCCGGGTCGCTATCGGCACCAAGACCAGAAGTGCCAATGCAGCGATCGAGATCAGCGGCGCTTTTTGAATCGACTGCACGCCAAAATATGTGGGCGTCTTCCAGCCGGTCAGCATGCCCGATGCGGCAAAATAAATGACCGTCGGCACCAACAACGCAATCATTACCCGCAAGGAGTAATGGGCGGCCCTGTCGCCGTCATCCGGCCTGTGGAACATAGCGATAGGGACGAAAAGCAGCGCCGCAAGCCCGAGCGGCAATCCCCGCCAGACGATGAACGCAAGCCCGAGCAGCAGCGCTGCGACAACCGCTCGGCCAGGCCGGCCGTGCTGCACATCGAACGCCAGCCCCGCGGCGGCAACCGGGGCAGCAAACATAAGAATAAGGTCGCTGGTCCTTTGCAGGGCAAGTTTGACGAAGAGGGGCTCCGGCAGGAAAACCGAAAACAGGACGCCCAACACCACCAGCACCCCGGCCGCAAGCATTCCGGCCAAGATAGGCCTAATGAATTGGAAGCGAACCTCTGGCGGCGGAGACGCCCAATACGCCAAAGCAAGACCGAGACACGCCAGCAACGGGAAAAGACGCTCCGCATGGGCGCGGCCGAAAATTCCATATTCCCATGGAAAGAAATGAAAATTCATCATTCGGGTGAAGACGACCCAAGTTTCCGGGTCGACCCCGCCGGCGCCGACATTCTTGAGCCCGATAAATTGCAGCGCCCAAATGCCGGCAACGGCGCCGAATACCGCGACGGCCACGACGGCGCGCACGATAGGGATCCGCCGCCATGTCGCCAGCGCGGCCGCGGCCGCGAAAACACCCCCCATGACGCCCATGGTCGGGTGAACGGTAAAGGCCAGCCCAAGCAACACCGCTGCCGCCAAAAGCCGACCTTGCAGGACGAGCAGGATGCCCGCCACACGCAGAAAATCGGCGACCGTGTAGTAGAGCCCCAGGTATATCGGTGCGCCCCACCGCCCGAGATCGGGCTCGCGCGCATCGCTCAGCGCCACGACGAGAACAATCGCCACCACCGCGACCGGCTTCGCATCGCGCACCAGCGTGCGGGCAAGCAACAGCCCAGTCAGCGCACCGAGCACGACTTCGAGCAAGACCACGCCCCAGCGGAAGGAACCTGGCGACCAGTCCAGGTAGCGTTCGGCCAAAATATAAAGCCACATGAAACTCGACGAACGGTAAAGCGTCGCGCCCGATGAATAGTCGCCGGCCATAACGCCAGGGTCGTTAACTGCCAGCACAAATTCTTCCGGGCTAAAGCCGGACCATGCCGCCACAAGGTGCGAGTGCCGCGCAAAGACCCAAAAGGCGAACAAGACCGGAATAACGCATGCGGCAACCGCCAGGACTTGTTCCGTTCGAATTACAGGGACTATCGACCCTTTTCCATCAACGGGCGACATTGCGGATATCCTCTACGCCGTTTCCGCCTTGGCGCGGACTATGAACCCGAAGATCGAGCCAATCGCGTGCGAAAGGCCTGGCACATAGAGGATTAGCAGCAATGGCCACGCAAACGGACACAGCCACAACATTCGCCGTATCCCCCGGAAATCTGAAAACACCTGCCCATCGGCCGGCTCACTTACGGCAATAGCCGCCCTGTCGGGGACCGACATTGCCGGGTCGCAAATTTTGATGCGCCCAAACATCGCCATGCGCTGCATCAAACCGACCGACTCGGCCAATAGTCCTGCATTCGACCGAAGGGCCACCGTTACATTCATTGTCAGTCGGTGAACGGGCAACAACGCCAACCAGGTAATGAGCAGACCAAAGAAAAGGATGCCGACACCCGTGGCCATAAAATGGAACAACAGATAGAAAAAAAAGAATCCCGAAATATAGACGCGCCGAAAATACATCAGCGGAATGGCGAGATGCGAAATGTAGACAGCAGGCACGCCGAGAATATCAATCCAGTTGTGACCATCAATGTATCCGAAGAACGACGGTGCCGCTTGGATTGAGCCCGCAGCGACCTTATCCGAAAAGAATAGAATTTCATTGACCAATCCATACCGGAACCAATCCATGATCGGCAGATCTGTCACCTTGTTGACGCCAGACAGGAAGTAATAGCCAACGAAACACAGGAGCGACATGGAATAGAACCAGCCTGCATGCCGCGAGAAATCCGACGACGGACGTTCAAGAAGCGTCAACTCCTCATGCCGGGTAAAGCAATAGAGAAGTGCGATCTGCAGCGCTACAAATACGGCATCGACATCATGTCCCGCACGCCACAAATACCCGAACAGATATGCCAGGCCGCAATAGGCGCTTATCGCGAACAAACGGTGCGGACCGCGACCGAACAAAACCACACAGAGACACGCGCCGACGACGCCAAATTGCAAGAACCCGAGTATCGCTGCACCCGGCATAGGCAGGATCCAATGGATCCAATGAAACGTCGCAACATCGACGATTGGCTTGAATCCGAGCATTAAGAAATCGTCATCGGGACTGAAAAGATCGGTCGGATACAGCTCCAGAAGAAATGCAGGGGCATATCCGAATACACTGAAGTCTCGGCTTAGGAGTTTGTACGCAAACATGCCGAACACGACGACGCGTATCCAACTGACATGGATTGTCGACGCTGGACGCCAAGTCTGCTCCCAAAACTTTCGCGCCAGACCCGTCGCCCAGGGATGAACGTCCAACTCCGCGCCACCCGTCATTTCGCGGGCCCGACCAAAAAATCCGACGTCGTCTTGATCGATTTCGATTTCACGTCATAGACCCGCCAAATCCGCCGCTCGACAAGGCGGTCGGTGCCGCGGTCATAGAATTCGTTCAGCTTGGCAATTTCAACGATCCGTTCCGGCGGAAAAGCATCGTAGGGCAATCTCCGATAGGGGTTGTGCCCCGGATAGCCGAAGTCTCCCAATACAGCCTGATTCGGATACTTGCCGTCGCGCAGAAGATCGTAACGGTTCCGATACAGGGCAAAGTAGTACTCCAGCAACTCCGCGAAGGCATCGCCCCCGACATTTCGCGCATGCTGATCCTGTCGCCACATGAAGTTAACCGGGTTGATCAAGCCATGGGAAAACCAAATCGACTTGCCGTCGTCCCGGACGAGTTTCAATCCGCCCAGCCGCACCGGCCCATCTCGATTTGGATTTGAGACCCAGCCGCAGATGCCGTCATAAAATGGCGGAAAATAGAATCCCGGTAGAATGGTCGCAGCGAAGGTCATTGCAATGAACGCGATAGTCAGCTTCTCATGAAAAACCCGGCGCTCGAAAAAGGCCGTGAACAACAATCGCGCGACCGCCCATGCCGTCGGGACCATGATCACGGCGAACACCATTCGGCGGACGACGATCGCATCGAACAGCATGATCGCGATCACAGCGATCGTAAGGTTGGCGCCCACCAATTTGGGCTCCAGCCGATTCAGTCCAATACTAATCCGGTTCTGCAGCGCCGGATAACGGATTGCCGTCGCGACGACAGCAAGCGGCAGAGCAGCCCAAACCACGTAAGACAGTATGCTTTCGCTTATCTTCGACTCGGTAATGTCTTTCAGGACGATCCAGAGACCGACCACCACGAGTAACCCTGTAAAAATAGTTGCGGGACGATAAAGCGGATTTGCGGCAAGGCTCTGAATTTCACCGAGCCCGTTGCGGGCTGCGGCGCGCATTGATCGTCCAATTTCAGATCGCTTAGATATATTCACCGGACCCTCGACAGCGTGGGGCATGCGGCAGTCGCGCGGCCAAAATTTTGCCAACGGTCCGATACGGCACAGGCGGTGGGCCGCTCAACTCTTCCCGTTGCTATCGCCATCCTGTCGCTCGACTCCGGCAAGATACCGCGCTGTCCGGCGCGCCTCGTACCGCTCCCGCGGGAACGTTCACCGTCTATGCCACGCGGTGCGGACCTTCGCAACAGCGCCCGGGACACGCGCAATTGCTCGATCCGTAGGATATATTGGCCACGGCGATGACCCAACACTTCCGCCAAACCGCCGGCCGAGCGGAAGTACTGGCAATCTTTCCGTCCGCCCTCTAACGTTTGCGGCACAATCCGGCGCCGGTTAAGCCATCATGGGGTTGCGGCGTTCCCAACCGATTCGTGTCGTCTATCAACACCCCGCATGCGTGAATTCCAAGTAATGCCAGTCTCAAACAACCCCACAATCCGCGACGTGAAATCTTTTTGGGAGGATCATCCGCTGTGGTCCGGCGAATCGCGTTTCGAACCGGGATCACAAGAATTCTTCGAAGAACACCGGCGGGTCTATATCGAGGACTGCTTTGCCGGCCGGCTCGACTCGCGTGTGTTCCCGCCGCCCTCGAATCGCGGCCGTGTTCTCGATCTCGGCTGCGGCCCGGGCTTCTGGACGACCGAGTTCCTGCGGGACGGCCGTGCCGATGCAATCGTCGCCGCGGATCTGACCGAACAGGCCATCGCGCTCACGGAGAAACGGCTCGCCCTGTACGGGCTGTCGGCCGAAACACGGGTCGAGAATGCCGAAGCGCTTAGCTTTCCCGACAACAGTTTCACCCACGTCAATTGCCAGGGCGTCATCCATCACACACCGGACACCGCCAAAGCGGTCGCGGAAATCGCCCGGGTTCTGCGACCCGGCGGCACCGCAAGTCTTTCGGTATACTATCGAAACTGGGCGTTGCGGAACTGGCGTTGGCTGCGCTCGGTAGGAAGCCTGATGAGCAGGAGCGGCGCCCGCCTGGAAGGCCGGGGACGGGAAAAGATATACGGGCTCGACGATATCGATACGATCGTCCGTCACTACGACGGCGGCGAAAATCCGGTCGGAAAGCACTACTCGAAACCCGAATTCCTCAGCCTGCTCGCACCGCATTTCGAGGTTCGGGATATCTACTTCCACTTCTTCCCGGCGCGATCCTTGCCAATTCGCATCCCGAAACCGATCCACCGCCTGCTTGATGCAAAACTGCCCTTCATGATGTATGCCAACGTGGTGAAGATCGATTCGCGGTGAATCGGTCGCGTTCTCCGCGGGCGTTCGCGACGGGCGCATCGGATGCGTCCCATTCGGCCACGCTCACGGAAGGCAGAGGCCATGCGAATTCTCACCATCGTCGGCGCACGACCGCAATTCATCAAATCCTATCCGGTCTCCCGCGCCTTCACGCGGTGCGGTGTCGACGAAGTGACGCTGCATACGGGCCAGCATTTCGACCGGGGCATGTCGGACATCTTCTTCGAGGAACTCGGCCTGCCGCAGCCGGGATATCGCCTCGACATCAACCGCGGCAGCCACGGGGAGATGACCGGCCGCATGCTGGCGGCGATCGAGCGCGTGCTTCTGGACAACGCGTTTGACGCGGTCCTGGTATACGGCGACACCAATTCGACGCTGGCGGGCGCTTTGGCCGCCGCCAAGCTTTGCATTCCGGTCATACATGTCGAAGCCGGCCTGCGGTCGTACAACCGAACCATGCCCGAGGAAGTCAATCGGGTGATGGCCGACCATGTGAGCGATCTGCTGCTGTGTCCGACGGCGGACTCTCTCGCCAACCTGAAGCGGGAGGGCATTACCGAAAATGTTCTCCATGTCGGCGACGTAATGTTCGACGCGACCCTGCTGGCCGAGCCGATCGCCAAGGCGCATTCCGACATCCTCGACACTCTCGGCGTCGCGCCCGGCGCCTACGCGATCGCGACCGTGCATCGCGCCGACAACACCGCCGACGCCGGCGCATTGGACCGGGTTCTCAATTATATTGCGGAAACCGCGGGCAAGACGCCGGTCATCCTGGCCGCCCATCCGCGCACCCGCAAGGCCGCGGCGGAATTCGGCATTCCGCTAGAGCGCGGCCCGATCCGCGCGATCGAGCCGCTGGGCTTTCTCGACATGTGCCGCCTGATGGCCGACGCAACCATGCTGTTCACCGATTCCGGCGGGATGCAAAAAGAAGCCTATTTCCACCGCATTCCCTGCGTCACCCTGCGCAGCGAGACCGAATGGCCCGAGACGCTGGAGGCGGGCTGGAACCGGCTCTGGTCGCAGCCCGATTTCGCGACACCGCGCACCGATATTTCCGACTACGGAACCGGCGATGCGGCGGAGAAATGCGGCGCCGCCATCCTGGAATGGTTCAACGCGCGATAACGGATTACGCGGCGCCGGCCTCGCCCGACTCCGCGGCCGCCTGGCGCAACGTCTCCTCCGGCGCATCGTCGAAGGAGGAGACGTTGAGCGCGTAGAGCCGGGCGTAGAGTCCGCCGGCGTCGACCAGCACGTCATGGGTGCCGGTCTCCACCACGCGGCCGTCCTGCAGCACGATGATGCGGTCGGCGTTGCGCACCGTGGCCAGCCGATGCGCAATGATGATGCCAGTGCGATTTTCCAACAGCTTCCGCAACGCCGCCTGGATCTGCTGTTCGGTGTAGGAATCGATATTCGCCGTCGCCTCGTCGAGCACAAGAATGCGCGCATCGGCGACCAGGGCGCGGGCGAAGCTGAGCAGCTGGCGCTGGCCCAGCGACAAATTGCGGCCCTGCTGTTCCAGCAAGGTGTCGTAGCCTTGCGGCAGCCGGGCGATGAAATCATGGGCGCCGACCACCCGCGCCGCGCGTTCCACATCCGCATCGCTGGCGTCCTCGGTGCGAAAGCGGATGTTGTCGCGCACGCTGCCGGTAAACAGGAACGGGTCCTGCAAGACCATGGCGATGTGGCGGCCCAGCGCGGAGGTCGCATAGTCCCGCAAATCGCGCCCATCGATCATCACCGAGCCGTCCCAGGTCTCGTAGAACCGGTGCAACAGCGAGGTAATGCTGGTCTTGCCGGATCCGGTCGGCCCGACCAGCGCCACGGTTTCGCCCGGCGCCACCGTGAAATTGACATCCTTCAGTACCGGCTGGTTTTTCGCATAGCCAAACGTCACGTCGCGAAATTCCACGGCGCCCGCGATGGTCGCGGGATCGGCGGCATCGGGCCGGTCGACGATGGCAAGCGGCACGTCGAGCACCTCGAAGATGCGCTGTCCCGACGCCATGGCGCGCTGCATCACGCTGTATTGAATAGTCAGCGACCGGATGGGATCGAAAAACCGCTGCACATAGAACAGAAACGCCACCATCACGCCCACATCGAGCGATCCGTTGAGTACCGTGGCGCCGCCGACCACCACGACAATCGCCATGGCGCCGCCGGTCAGCGCATCGACGATCGGCACCATGATCTGGGCGAATTTGGCCGAGGTCAGATGGGCAAGCAGGTTTTCGTGCGCCTTGTCGCCATAGAGTCCGGCGTTGACCGTCTCGCGCCCCATGCCCTGGACGGTCCGTACCGCGTGGATGCCTTCGGCCAGCGCGCCGTTGGTCGCGGCATTGGTTTCGCGCGCGCGGAGAAAGGCCTC